>QFCE01002724.1_pt1 | contig 15538 bp, 11 predicted proteins | sample 5346091 | NCBI WGS metagenome assembly QFCE01 (sample SAMN09062252, study PRJNA434731) | Human gut metagenome, whole genome shotgun sequencing project. | isolation source: stool timepoint A chromium assembly | host: Homo sapiens | collected 2015 | reverse complement strand
CTTGCCTTTTTTTGTGAAGGCAGCGAAGGAGGAAGATGTAGATGAAAACCAGTCAAACCGCGCAGGAAGTCATTGAAGAACTCGGCACGGATCTGAGCGCCGGGCTCACTGAGCAACAAGTAAAGGAACGGACAGAACGTTATGGGTATAACGAACTGCAGGAAGTCAAGAAGGATTCTTTGCTGAAACGTTTCTTACTGCAGTTTACCGATCCGCTGATCATCGTTTTGATCTTGGCGGCGCTGATTTCCATTATTGTGGATCCGGGTGAGTGGATCGACAGCTTGATCATTGTGATCGTCGTGCTGTTCAACGCAATACTGGGCGTCGTACAGGAAAACAACGCAGAGAAATCGCTGGAAGCGCTGAAGAAGATGAGCGCGCCGCAGGCGAAGGTTATCCGTGGGGGACAGAAAAGAGTGATTCCGTCCCGGGAGCTGACCGTCGGCGACGTCGTGCTGCTGGAAGCAGGCGATTTTATTCCCAGCGACGGCCGGATTGTAGAATCCTTTAATTTGCAGATCGACGAATCGGCGCTGACCGGCGAATCGGTGCCGGTCAATAAGACCAGCGAAGCGCTGGGGCAGGACGATGTGCCGTTAGGCGACCGCAAGAATATGGCGTTCTCCAGCACAGTAGTTACGTATGGCCGGGGCACGATGGTCGTCACAGCGATCGGCATGGAAAACGAAGTCGGCAAGATCGCCGGCATGTTGATGAACAGCGGCAAGGAAACTACGCCGCTGCAGAACAAGCTGGCGCAGATTTCCAAAACGATCGGCATGCTTTGCTTAGTGATCTGCGCCGTCGTCTTTGGTATGGAAATGTTCAGCGGTATGGGCGTGCTGGAAGCGTTCAAGACCGCGGTCGCGCTGGCCGTGGCGGCGATTCCGGAGGGTCTGGCCACCGTCGTGACGATCGTCTTGGCGCTGGGCGTCAACAAGATGGTCAAATGCAATGCGATTGTCCGGAAACTGCCGGCGGTCGAAACGCTGGGTTCGGCGAGCATCGTCTGCTCGGATAAAACCGGCACGCTGACGCAGAACAAGATGACAGTCGTGAAGACCTATCTGCCGGAAGCGGGCATTCAGGATTTTAAAGCGGAAACTGCCGGGACTGACGTAAAAGAATTAATGCGCTGGTTCACGCTGTGCTCGGACGGCGAAGTGATTCCGGAAGCGGGAAAACTGAAAATGATCGGCGACCCGACGGAAACCGCGCTGGTGGAAGCCAGCTATAAAATGGGTGAAACCAAGCCGGAGCTGGCGAAGACGTATGTCCGCAGCGAGGAGCTGGCCTTTGATTCTTCCCGGAAGATGATGACCGTGTTCTATCAGACGGAGGACGGCATTCTGTCGATCACCAAAGGCGGACCGGATATCGTGTTAGGCCGGTGTGAGAATTTCGCGGGCAAAGCAGCGGCGGAGGAAGCTAACGAGACGATGGCAAAAGACGCGCTGCGGGTACTGGCGGTCGCGGTGCGGCGCTGGGATGCGATTCCGGAGAATCTGGACAGTGAGAATGTTGAGAATCATCTGACGTTTGTCGGCTTGTGCGGCATGATCGATCCGCCGCGCGACGAAGTCCGCGATGCGATTGCGCAGGCGAAGCATGGCGGCATCCGGACGATCATGATCACCGGCGACCATGTTGTCACGGCGACGGCGATCGCGAAGAATTTAGGAATTCTCGAGCCGGGTCAGAAAGCGATTTCCGGCCCTGAACTGAGCGCGATGAGCGATGAAGAACTGGAAGCTCAGATCGAACAGATTTCCGTGTATGCCCGGGTAGCCCCGGAGCATAAGGTGCGGATTGTCAAGGCATGGCAGGATAAAGGGCATGTCGTTGCGATGACCGGCGACGGCGTCAACGATTCGCCGGCGTTAAAAGCTGCGGATATCGGCTGTGCGATGGGCATTACCGGTACGGATGTCGCCAAGGGCGCGGCGGACATGGTGCTGACCGACGACAACTTCGCGACGATCATTCATGCCGTGCGTCAGGGCCGCGGAATTTACGATAACATCCGGAAGGACGTTCAATTCCTGTTATCGAGCAACATCGGCGAAGTGCTGACAATCTTCGGCGCTTCCTGTATTTCCTTGATTCCGGGGTGGAATCTGGGCGTCCCGCTGATGCCGGTGCATCTGTTATGGATCAACTTGATCACCGATTCCCTGCCGGCCTTTGCGATCGGCATGGAAGAACCGGAGCCGGATATCATGAACCGCAAGCCGCGCAGCAAGGATGAAAGCTTCTTCGCGCACGGCCTGGGCTGGACGATTGCCTGGCAGGGCGTGATGATTGGGACCTTGACCTTGATTTCCTATATTTTAGGCAACCGGGACGCGCATGAGATCGGCATGACGATGGCGTTTGTAACGCTGGCGTTGTCGCAGCTGTTCCATTCGTTTAACGTCAAGAGCGAACACAGTATCTTCTCCAAGCAGATCTTCTCCAATAAGTATTTGTGGGGCGCCTTTGCGGTCGGCGTCGGTTTGCAGCTGTTAGTCATGTATGTGCCGTTCTTGGCGAGTGCCTTCTCAATGGCGGCGTTGGATCCAAGCCATTTGATGATCGCGGTCGGCCTGGCGTTTGTGCCGGTGATCGTCGTCGAGATCACAAAGCTGGCGCACCGGATGTCCCAGCGGTAATATAAGCTGAAAATTCAGGATATCTCCGCTGTGAAAAATCAGAATTAAAAAGTGATCAGAGAAAGGTGAACCGATAAGGAACACTTCTTCTCTGATCATTTTTTTATGAATGAATCAATCCGATTCGATAGGATCAACAATTTGACACAGTAAACTGTTGCCTATTTCTGCGGTTTTAAAGCGGATTAAACGAAATCGAAGTGTAATGAAGAATTATCAATAACATTTTAAATATAAAATTCAATTTTGCAAAAATAGCGCAAAATAAATATTGAATATGCTATAATATAGAATGAAACAGATGTAAATTTGCGTAAATTAAGCAAAATGGAGGTATAGCAATGCTCCTTAAATTCACTGCATCCAATTACAAATCATTTAAAGACGAATTTGTTTTTTCACTCATTCCAGCTCCAAAACAAAAGGGACTCGACTACAGTGTTATGGAAGAAGTGATCGGGAAAACAAGCTATAGAGGATTATGTTCAGCGGTCATCTACGGACCTAATGCTTCTGGAAAGACCAATATTATCGAAGCGATGGATACATTCAAAACGATTGTTCTAAGGGGGCATTTACGAAATGCGGAAAATCATCATCGTTATAATGCGGCTTCCGAAATGCTGGAACTAATTCCTAACAATGCTTTGAAAACCCCGGAACCCGTTCACTTCTCAATCCAGTTTCTTACTCAGGGAATGCTTGTCGATTATTCTTTTTCAGCCGATCTAGGCATGTTTTTGGAGGCAGAATATGCACGTAAAATTCTCTCTGAAACTTTATTAATCAATAAAGAACTCATTTTTTCACGAAATACTGATTTAGTTTTTGGAAATCTGGAGAGAATTCAGGATTTATTAGTGGATGCCTTTGAAGATAATAAAACAGGGGCGTTCGCTTTAGCGAAAAGCGGCCTAAACGCGACAGAGTTATTTCTGATGAATGGATTCAGAACGATGTTTTCAGCGAAATTAACAGCTCTCATCAGTGAATGGCTAAAACAGAAGTTGATGGTGCTTGTCCATGCTGACGCGATTGAATTAGTCAGAAAATTTACGGATCCAAAAAAGAAATCAATTTATGTTGAAAAAACTTTAAACGAAGCCGCAATCAATTTTGGAATCAATTCCAATGCTTTAGGTTATGTAATTATGGATGAAAGTCATGACGCTAAGCTTTTTTCGATCTTTGACGGCGAGAAGAAAACAGGAATTCCTGCGGAATTATTCGAATCCTACGGGACTCTCCGGTTTATCAATATGTTTCCGCTGGTTGTCAACGCTTTACTTAATGGCGGAGTTTTAATTGTTGATGAATTTGACGCTTCCATTCACCCGATGGCCTTGATGAATATTATCAATCTGTTTCATAATGACGATATAAATATTCATCATGCTCAGCTGGTTTTTAATACGCATAATCCAATCTTTCTTAATTCTAATCTTTATCGACGGGATGAAATAAAATTTGTTGAAAGGAATGAAGAAACTCATTTCAGCACTCTTTATGCATTGTCTGATTTTAAAACTGCCGGGAAAAGCGGCGTTCGCAAAAATGAGGATTACATGAAAAATTATTTTGTTGATCGGTATGGCGCAATTAAGGATATTGATTTTACCCCCATTTTTGAGAAAATAATTAAACATAGAAATGAGATGTAAATTCATGCGAAAAGAAAATAGAACTTATTATTTTTCTGTAGAGGGTAAAACTGAATTGTGGTATTTGGAATGGCTTCAGCAACGGATCAATGCGGAAGAAAACGCGAAAATGACAGTAAAATTGGACGTTAAAGTACAAAAAAATCCTTTTGATCGTGTTAAGCGATTAACGATGATCAGTAAAACTGAAATTACACATATTTTTGACTATGAAAGTAATGAAGAGCAGCATGTGAAGCAATTCAAAAGTGTTATCGACAATATGAAAAAAGCTCAGAATTCAGGTAAGAATGTCAAGTATAATCTAGGTTATAGTAATTTCACGTTTGAGTTGTGGCTGATTTTGCATCGCCGTGACTGTAGTCAACCGCTTAACCATAGAAATCAGTATCTCACTTTATTGAATCGTGCCTTTCATGAGAATTTTGAAAATCTTGAACAAGTGAAGCAAGAAAAACAATTTAAACGGATCTTAGCGGCGTTGGACTTGAATGATGTTCGAAGCGCGATTCAAAGATCAAAAAAAATGATGGAAAATAATCGGACAACGGGTTATAAATTGCAACAATACAAAGGTTATGCTTATTACAGAGAAAATCCTTCGCTTTCAATTTGGGAACAGATTGAAAGAATTCTTGTTGAATGCGGCTTGCAATGAGCTTGTAGAGAATAATGTAAAAGATCGATAAGAAATCTTAGAAAAGCTTCTGTTTTATTTTCTCGTTGATCTTTTACTTTTATTATGCGCTAAGAATAGGTAAAATATAGAAGAATTAAACCTTGGTTTGAAGGCAGAAATGAGGGATTGCATGCAGATCTCGGAAGCACTGACTAAAAAAATAATGGAGACTAGTTATCTGACGGCGATCAATGCGGATCGATATCGGGTGATTATGCGCTATTTTTATGAGGAATATGAAAAAATCCATTATTGGCTGAATAAAGAAGATGTCTTTGACATGATGCTGAAAACCGGCTTGTTTCCGGATTATACATTAAATCAATGTCAGCTGGATCTGCAGGCATTGCTCGAATGGGGAAATCTGACGGCGACGCAGGACAGCGCAAAAGCGACGACCTATCAGGAGTTCAAGAATAAGAAATTCCGTTATCAGTTAAGCGAATATACCGTGGAAATCGAACGGTTGACTTTGCGTTTGGAAAGTCTGGAAGTCGAAGGTGCTTCTTTGCAGCCCAGCTTGATTGAACGGATTCACCGGCAGATCCTCGCGCTGCCTTCGCTGATTGAAAAAAGTGATGAGGAAGCCGCGGAATCCTGGACCGCTTTGAATCAAGATTTTATCCGCCTCAACCGCAATTATCAGGATTATATCCGGACGCTCAACAGCGCCCATGCGGAAGAAATGATGAAGACGGAGCAATTTCTTATGTTTAAAGACCAGCTGCTGATGTATCTGCGCACCTTTGTCAAAACGCTGCAGGAACATGCCTTGGGGTTGGAGGAAACGATGCAGAATCTGCCTGAAACCACGATGGAAAGCCTTTTTGCGAAAGTGGTCCGGTATGAGCAGTCCATTCCGCGGATTGAGAAAAAAACGACGGATGACCAGATTCTTGAAAACTGCCGGGGCCGGTGGCGCAGCTTGAAGCTGTGGTTTGTAGGGGAAAATGGCGACAGCGAGATTACCCGGTTATATGACTCGACTAACGAAATTATCCGTCGGATGACACGGTACGCCCAGCAGATCAGCGAACGCTATACCCAAGGCGCCAGCCGCGTGGAGGATTACCGGCATTTAGCGCAGGTATTTCTGCAATGCACAACGTTGAACGAAGCGCATAATTTAAGCGCGATGGTCTTCGGCCCGGAAAAAATGCTGCACTTGAAAGGCTTGCCGGACCGGGCGACAGATTCGATTGACAGCGGAGTCTATGACGAAGTCCCGTGTTATTTTGATTTGGACAGCCGAAGCCGTAAAGCACGCCCGAAATCCAGCCGGCTCCCGCATCCGGACTATCAGCTGGAACGGCAGCTGCAGCGGATGGCCGTGGAAGAACAACAGCGGCAGCGGCGTGAAAGTCTGCGGGTTCTGATTCAGGAAAGAAGTATTGATTTTGCGGCGCTGCCGGTGATTTCCGCGGCGGTGCGCAAGATCTTGTTAAGCTGGCTGAGCCGGGGACTCAACAGCAGTTCCCATCGCGGCCGGACGGAGGAAGGCGTTTATTTTCACGTCAATCTGGAAAATGCCAGTCAGTCCTGCGTCCTTCGCTGTGAGGACGGATGCTTTGTTATGCCGCATTTTATCCTGGAAATGGAGGGCGATTATTGATGAACGCTGTGGAAACACTGCTCAGTCAGCGTTGGGTGCTGCGGTCTTCCCAACCGGAGCTTTATTATCAGATCAAGGATGAAATCGGACGTTACCGCAGGATCCTGCTGGAAAAGTTTGGGTACAGCGTGCTGATTACGCCGGCGTTAGTCAAACTGGACAAAATCCCCGGTCAGCCTGAACCGTGGATGGGCATCCAGAGTTTTGAAGAACCGGGCGATTACGCGATGCTCTGCCAGGTATTGATGTACCTGGAAACTCGGGAGAAAGAAGAACAATTTGATTTTTCCATGCTGACGGAATATCTTCAGGGACAGGGCGTGGAAGAAAACCTGGATTGGACGCAGTATGCCCGCCGCCGTCAGTTGGTGCGCGTGTTGCGCTATTGTCAGGAACAAGGGCTGATGAAGCTGCTTGACGGCAGCGACGAACAGTTTCTGCGCAGCGGAAATCAGGAAGTTCTGTTTGAAAACACCGGGAATTCCCGTTTTTTCCTGCGGAATTTCGCACGGGATCTGATGGACTATACTTGTCCTGAGGATTTTATTGAAAGCGATTGGATCGATATGGATCAGGACCGCGGGATTGTCCGGCGGCAGCGGGTTTACCGCCGGTTGTTATTAAGCCCGGGCCTCTACCGGCAGCCGGAACAAGACGAGGACTTTAATTATCTGAGAAATCAGCGGGGACAGGTTCAGCGTGATTTTCAAAGTTTGTTTGCCTGCGATCTGCATTTGCAGCGCTCCAGCGCCTATCTTGTTCTCGATGAAGCCTGCGCGGCCGGCGCAGTCGTTCCCGGAAATAACGCGGCGCATGATTTGATTTTGATTTTAGCTCAGCAGCTGCAGCAGCGGGTGAAAATCCATCAGGCGCAATATTCGCTGCAGGCGATGGAAGTCCTGGTCCTGCCGGTGGATTCTGTTGTCCGGTTGTTAAAAAGAATAATTCAGCAGCGCCTGGATTATTTGCCGAAGTATATTCAGGGAGAAATTCCCGCGGCGATCCAACAGACGCTGGAAACCTTGGAGAATCTGGGCTGGGTCCGGATTGAAGACGAACAAGTTTATTTCATGCCGATTTTTGGCAAACTAGCCGGCGATTACGCTGTAGTCAAGGAGGATTCTCATGCTGAATGAACGATGGCACCCCGCACGGATTGGATTGATCGATTTCTGGTATTATGAAAACCAGGAGTTTGAATTGGATCACGGCCATTTGCTTTTGCGCGGCAGTAACGGCAGCGGAAAATCTGTCACGATGCAGAGCTTCATTCCGCTCTTGCTGGACGGAAATAAGAACAGCGAACGGCTGGACGCGTTTGGTACGCGTTCGCGGAAGATTGAAAATTATCTGTTGGAAGAAGACAGCGAGCGGACCGACCGAATCGGTTATTTGTGGATGGAATTCAAGCGGGAAAACGAGGAAGTGTACAAGACGATCGGCATGGGTCTGCATGCCCGGCTGAATAAGAAAACTGACGCCTGGTATTTTGTGCTGGAAGACAACCGGCGGATTAATCAGGATTTAAGTCTTGTCCGCAATCATCTGGCACTGACGCAGCAGGAGCTGAAAAACGTCGTTGGCGTTCAGAATGTGATGACTTCGCGGACGGATTATATGCAGCGGGTGAATCAGGCGCTGTATGGTTTTGAAAATCTCGAACAGTACGATGAATTGATCAAACTGCTGGTGCAGCTGCGTTCGCCGAAGTTGAGCAATTCTTTGAAACCGACGTCTTTGAACGAACTTCTGCAGAATTCGCTGCAGCCCTTAAGCGAAGAGGAATTGCGGCCGATGAGCGAAGCGATCGCCAGTATGGACCGGCAGAAGGATGAATTGGATCATCTGATCCAGGCTCAGCGGTCGGCCACGCAGGTTAACCAAATCTATCAGCAATATAACCGCGCGGTTTTGGCGGATAAATTGCAAAAGGCCTTAAACCAGCAGCAACAGCTGCAGGGGATGACGAAGCAGCAGCAGGCGGAGGAAGCGCAGCGGCAGCGGGTTCAGACAGAAATTCAACAATCCCTGCGGCAGATTCAGGAAAAACAATCTCTCCAGCGGAATCTGACGGAAGAAAAAAATCAAATTCAGGATTCGCAGCTGATCCGGCTGATCGATCAGCAGCAGAGTTATAAAGAACAGCTCAAACAGCTGGAAAAAGATTTGCGGCATAAGCAGGAAGCTTTCTCGCGAAAACAGGATCGACTGCAGGATGTCCGGTCGGACCAGCAGCGTTTCAGCGACCGCTATGACGGCAGTTTGCGTGATCAGCAGCGCTGTCTGGCGGAAATGGACGTGCTTCAGGATAACCTTCAGTTTGAAGATCATCTTTTGCTTGTGCAGCAGCTGAAGGATGAACCGGCGGCGCAGCTGGATTTCAAAGACGCCGAAAAGCTGATCGAGCAGCGGCTGGTGCTTTTGAAGCAGGGACTGGTCACGTGGGATCAACGGCGGCAGGCCGCCGCGATGGCCCAGCAGCAGCAAAATGAATGGCTGCGGCTGAAAGATGAAAAAGCCGGATTACAGAAACAGGCGGATGAAATTGCAGAGCAGTATCGCGGCATTGTAGAAGAAATGAAAAGCCGTTTCTTCCGCTTCAGCGAAGAAAATACATGGCTGAAATTAAATGCCGGCCAGTTTGCGGCGGTGGTGGAGCTGCTTTTGGATTATGCGGAACAGAGCCAGTTCTATAAAATTACGCAGTTAATCACCGATCTTTATCACGGCCATTGGTCGTCACTGCAGAGCCGGCTGACGCAGCAGAAAGCTAGTCAAAGCGAACATCTGGAGCAGCAGCGTCAGATTGCGCAGGAACTGCATCAATGGCAAACCGTGAGCGAACCAGCGCCGTTGTGGGATGAAGCGACGGAAAACCATCACCGCTGGCTGAAGGAACAGGGAGTTCCTTTCTGCCCGCTTTATGAAAAACTGGAATTCAGTTCGGAATGTTCGGAAGAACAGCGTCAAAAGATTGAGGAAAGCTTGCGCCGGGCGGGCATTCTGGACAGCATACTGGTAGCGAAGTCCGATTGGGATGCGTTGCCCAAGACGCCGCGCGGGCAGGCTGAAAAGGTATTGTTAACAACCCTGCCGCCTGTCCAGCTTCCAGCCTTGGAATTGGACGCTTCCTTGTTGGAGGAAAACGGGATTCAACAGCTTGAACAGCATTTTCAATGCTCGCTGGCATCGCTGCAGCTCAAGGAGAACGGCTATCGCTGGGGTTCTCTGCAGGGACTTAACAGTATGGAACAGCCGCAGGTCATGATCGGCCAGGCGGCTCGGGAACGCTACCGCCAGCAGCAAATCGAACGCTGTCAGCAGGCACTGAATAAGATTGAAGAACAATTATCTCAGGATCAGGCGGAACTGAATAAAATAACCCAGGCTATGCAGCAGCTGGAAAGTGAACTCAAACAGATTCCAAAGGAAGATGATCTGAGCGAAGCGCTGCGGCAGGTTCAGGCTTCCGAACAGGCGGTTGCGGAAAAACAGAAGCAGCTGGATCAGACTCAGCAGCGATGGGATCAGATCCGTTCACGGATGTCGGAGATTGATCAGCGGATCCGGCAGACTGCCGAACAATTGGCGATCGCGGCCGATGAACAGGTATTTCTGAGCCGGAAGGAAGGGTATGAGGAATACCGGGATAAAATGAAAGACTTGCGGCGGATTACCCTGCAGCTGCAAACCGCGAAAGAGCAATGCGAGAGCAGCCGCGCTCAGCTTGAGGAGCTGCAGTGGGATCTTGATGATATGCAGGCCGATGCAAGCCAGCTGCAATCCCAGATCAGCGCCCGCCGGCAGCAGCTTGCGTTAATCGAGGAACAGCTGCGGGAAAGCCATGCCGATCAGCTGCGCGAGCGTCTGACGCAGATCCAGTGGCAGTTAGAACGGCTGCCCGAAGAAATCGTACTGCTGAACCGGACGCTCGGTTCTTTGCAGAATGAATTAAAACAGTCAAGCGAGAATCTGGAAAGCCGGGAAGCGGAAATTGAACGGCAAAAAATACTCTGTCAGCAATACGATCAGGTTGTCGTGCGGGAATTGACCAACGGCTATCTGAATCAGGAAGTTGATCCGCAAACGGACTGGAAAGGAATTTTGCGCCAGCTGGAGAAAAGTGAAGGCTTCGGCCGGCGGACGAGCGACTTACAGATGGATCTGCAGGCGCAGTTTCAGAATCATCGGATAGTGCTGCAGGATTATTCGCCAAGCTATCGGTCGGTTCTGCAGGAGGAACTGGCTGATATCCCTGGCCGGTTAGAGTTGTTAGCACGAATTCAGGGCCGGCGGGCCGGTTTTCAGGAGCTGGTCGATTATATCGGCGGCGCGATTGCTGAGCTCCAGCAGCTGATTCAGGAACAAGAGCGGACACTGTTTGAGGATATCATGATCAATTCCATTACCAAGACGATCCGGCGGCATATCCGGACCAGCCGCGAATGGGTTCAGCGGATGAATACGGCGATGAGCGCGATGAATACCAGCTCAGCGCTGCGGCTGTCGCTGCAGTGGAAAGGCCGGAAAGCTGAAAATGATCAGGAACTGGACAGCCGCGAGCTGATTACCTTACTGGAAACCGACGCGCAGATCATGAAGCCGCAGGATCAGCAGAGACTGGCCGGACATTTCCGCAACCGGCTGGCCGCGGCCCGCAAAGAAGCGGAAAAAGAAGAAAATCAACAAAGCTTCCATCAGATCATGCAGGAAGTGATGGATTACCGGCGTTGGTTTGAATTCACTATTTTGTATCAAAGAGGCGATGAGAAGAAAAAGGAACTGACAAATTCGGCTTTCTACTCCTTCAGCGGCGGAGAAAAGGCGATCGCGATGTATGTTCCGCTGTTTTCCGCGGTTTCCGCGAAGTATTCAATGGCCCGCCCGGACGCGCCGCAGATTATCGCTTTGGATGAAGCGTTTGCCGGTGTGGATGAAAATAACATCGACGGGTTATTTAAGTTAATTGAAAACTTCCGCTTCGATTACATCATGAATTCTCAGGTGTTGTGGGGTGATTATCCATCGGTGAAACATTTGCGGATTGCGGAGCTCTATCGCCCGGACGGTGTGCATTATGTCACGGTCATGGACTACCAGTGGAACGGCAGTGTGAAAAGTTGGATTCCGGAATGAAGGCGGAACAGGAATTTGCCGCATATCTGAAAAGCAAGCCGGCCTTCATGCCTTTGCTGGAAGCGTTGAAAACACGGTGGAACCACAGCGGAACCTGGCGCGGCAAGCTGGTTCTGCACGAATGTGATCCATCTTTGCAGGAAGCCTTAGCGGAGCTTTTGGGCGGTTCTTTTTGGGGACAGTCCACGATCACGCTCACTTATGGCCAATGGAAAAAGGCGTTAAGCCGGACCCGGTTTGACGGCTGTGATCTGCAGGAAGTGCTGAGTCTTGTCTTTGATGAACCGCTGGAGGGACAAAATATTCAGAAACAGAAACGCAGAGTGCAGGAACAAGCGCGTTTCGATGAAATGACACGGCAGCTGGCCGGAACGCCGGCAGGCCGGTGGCTGGAAGAAATCCGGCAGGCTCGCGGGAGTCTTTACACCCGCTGCTGCGCTGAATCGGAAGCGGTATTGCGGCAGTGGGCGGAGGCGATGAATCAGCTGCCGATGCGCACTCAGGAAGTTTCGCTGATTGCGGTTTATGCCGCGCGCGTGCTGCATGATCCGCATGCGCTGGATACCGGTCCTGTCCGGCGGCTGTTAATCCAGTCGCTGCGCTGGGAGCTGTCGGACGCTTCGCCGAATGAGGAAAAAGTCCGGGAGGAAAGCGAGCTTTTAGAACAAGCGGGTCTGCTGCGGGATCAAGTCTCCAACCGCTGCTTAGTCTATAATCTGAACGGAATTGGAAATCGCGGCGAAGTGCATCCGGGATGGCAGGGGTTTGCCGAAAAAGCTGAACCGTTCAGCGTGACGCTGAGCAATGTCTTGAACGTAGAGCGGATCGAAAGTGCAGCCCAGTTTGTGATCATTGAAAACCCTTCAATTTTTGAACGGCTGAGCGCTGAACTCAGGCATCAGAAACGTTCTGACATCAGTCTGATGTGCAGTGAAGGGCAACCGAATCAATGCGTCTGGCAGCTGTTAAGGCGAGTGGATAAAACGAACACGCAGATGTGGTACTGCGGTGATTTCGATCCGGAAGGATTGCAGATGGCGCAGCGGATGTTGCGGCGTTGCCCGGGTCTGAAACTATGGCATTATGAGGTTCAGGATTACGTCAAGGCGCTGAGTAATAAATCGTTCAACGCTCGCCGGCGCCGGATTTTGGAAAGCTGCGGCTGCGGGGAACTGGCGGCGATCCAACGCCGGATGCTGCAGGATCAGCGGTGCGGCTACCAGGAAAAACTACTGGAGGACTATTTAAAATTTGATTTTCAATGAAGACAGGGCAGATCAATCAAAGGATCAAGGGCGCTGTCTTTTCCTTGTTTCTGAACTCAGTTATTCATATTCTAATGAATAATTGCGCATTTACATTTTGTTGCATGAAAATATGTAAGAATGATGTAATTGTATTGAAAATTTGATTGTGAGCATACACCAGTAGTGCTAGAATGGGGATATTAGAAAAGAGGATGACGACGATGACACGAGTTTTCAATTTCAGCGCTGGTCCCAGCCAGCTGCCAACCGAGGTTTTACAGAAATGTGCTGCCGAACTGATGGAGTACGGAATTTCCGGGACAATCCGTCATGGAGATGAGTCATCGATCCTCATCCTTCCTTGAAATTATTGAAACGACGGAGCGGCGGCTGCGTTCGCTGCTGCAGATTCCGGAGTCTTATCAAGTGCTGTTTCTGCAGGGCGGGGCATCGCTGCAATTTACGATGGTGCCGATGAACCTGTTGAAACCAGGCGGGAAAGCGGGGGTGATCCATACCGGAGCCTGGACGAAAAAAGCGATTGCGGAATGCCGCAAGATCGGCGGCTGTGAGATCTTAGCCAGCAGCGAAGCGGAACACTTCACAGAAATTCCGAAGGGTGTGACGATTCCGCAGGATCTGGACTATGTGCATATCTGTGAGAACAACACGATCTACGGGAACAAAATATAAGGAACTTCCGGAATGCGGGAACGTGCCGCTGGTCGCGGATTGTTCCAGCTGCATTTTAAGCGAACCGATGGAGATTTCCCGCTATGGCCTGATTTTCGCGGGGGCGCAGAAAAATATGGGGATCGCAGGTCTGACGGTTGTGATCGTGCGGGAAGATTTGATTCAGGAGCGTCCGGAGATTCCGTCGATGCTGAGCTATGCCGTGCAGGCGAAAAACAAGTCGATGTTCAATACACCGCCGACCTTTGCGATTTATCTGCTGGGACTGGTGCTGGAATGGATCGAAAACCGCTATCATGATTTAGCGGCGCTGAAGACGGTCAATCAACAGAAAGCGGCGCTGCTTTATGACCAGATCGATCAATCCCGGCTGTTTACCAATCCGGTCCGTCCGGAAGATCGTTCGATCATGAACGTGCCGTTTGTCACCGGCGACGCTGCGTTGGACGCGAAGTTCATCGCCGCGGCGGAGGCGGAAGGGCTGGTCAATTTAAAAGGCCATCGCTCGGTCGGCGGCATGCGCGCTTCAATCTACAACGCGATGCCGTTGGAAGGGGTTCAAAAGCTGGTCGATCTGATGCGGCGCTTTGAGGAGGAGAACCGGATGATGTTAAACATACGTTGTCTGAATAAAATTGCGGAGGCGGGATTGGCGCAGTTTCCGCAAGCCTCCTATCAGTTTACAGAACAAGCCGGTGCGGAAGACGCGATTTTAGTGCGCAGCGCGGATTTAAAAGAAATGGAATTCGGAGCCGATTTAAAAGCGATCGCACGGGCCGGAGCGGGAACGAACAACATTCCGACTGCGCGGTGCAGCGAGGCGGGAATGTGTCGTGTTCAATACGCCGGGCGCGAATGCCAATGCCGTTAAAGAGCTGGTCATGGCGGGGTTGTTGATGTCAAGCCGACCGATCATTCCGGCGATTGCCTGGATCGAATCGTTAGGCAATACGGCGGATTTAGCGCAGCGGGTTGAGCAAGAGAAAAGCCGGTTTGTCGGAACGGAACTGAAGGGGAAAACGCTGGGCGTGATCGGCTTGGGCGCGATCGGGATTCTGATCGCCAATCTGGCGGTGGAGCTGGATATGCAGGTCGTTGGCTATGATCCTTATATTTCAGTAGACGCAGCCTGGAAGCTTTCCCGTCAGGTGCGGCATGCGGAAAGTCTGGAAGCGGTGCTGAAGACGGCGGACTATGTGACGATTCATGTGCCGCTGACGCCGCAGACAAAGAATTTAATCGCTGCCAGCCAGTTAAAATTGATGAAGACCGGAGCAGTGCTGCTCAATTTTGCGCGCGGCGGTCTGGTTCAGGAAGACGCCGTGTTGGCAGCGCTGGCAGCCAGACAGATCCGCGGTTACGTTACGGATTTCCCAAGTCCGGCTTTGGCTGGGAAAGAGGGTTGTAACTTTAATTCCGCATTTAGGCGCTTCGACGGAGGAAGCGGAGGAAAACTGCGCGGTGATGGCGGCGCAGGAATTGATCGATTATCTGGAGAACGGAAACATCCGGAACGCTGTGAATCTGCCCGACGTTGTCATGGAGCGCAGCGGTCAGGCCCGGCTCTGCTGCTTCCATCGGAATGTACCGAACATGCTGGCGCACATCTCCGGCATGATCTCGAAGCAGGGGATCAATATTGAAAATCTGCTCAACCGCTCGCAAGGGGAGTTTGCCTATACGTTAGTGGATGTGGATACTCCGGCGGTGGAGGGAAATCGCCGCCACACTGCGTCAGCAGCCTGAGATCCTGCGCGTGCGGGTTATAAATAAGTAACAAATCAGAAAAGTATAATGGAAAAAAGACAGTCATAAGTTACAAAGCTCCTTCCAATTCTAATGGAAGGAGCTTGTTT
>QFCE01002237.1_pt1 | contig 15546 bp, 10 predicted proteins | sample 5346091 | NCBI WGS metagenome assembly QFCE01 (sample SAMN09062252, study PRJNA434731) | Human gut metagenome, whole genome shotgun sequencing project. | isolation source: stool timepoint A chromium assembly | host: Homo sapiens | collected 2015 | reverse complement strand
AGGCAAATCGACGTTGATCAAGCTGCTGGACGGCGAGGAGATCCCGACCAAAGGCAAGGTTGAAGTCACCGGTATTAACGTCGGAAAGCTGAAGCATTCCAAAGTGCCGCTGTACCGCCGCAATATCGGCGTCGTGTTCCAGGACTTCCGCTTGTTGGAGCGGAAAACGGTATTTGAGAACATCGCGTTTGCGCTGGAGGTTATCAACGTGCCGAAGGAGAAAATCCGCAAGCGGGTGCGCGAGGTCATGAATTTAGTCGGCCTGGACGACAAGGGTAATTCATTTCCGCAGGAACTTTCCGGCGGGCAGCAGCAGCGGGTGGCGATCGCCCGCGCGATTGCGAACAAACCGAAGCTGTTGATCGCGGACGAACCGACCGGCAATCTCGATCCGCAGAAGTCGGATGAGATCATGACGTTATTGGAAAAGATCAACCGTGAGGAAAAAACGACAGTGCTGATGGTCACGCACGACATCACGCTGGTCAACAAGCACCGCAAACGCACGATCGCTCTGGAAGCGGGGCATATCGTCGCGGACATGAACGAGGGAGGGTATATCAAACATGATTAGACGATTCTTCCGGCATATCCGCGAGGGTTTTTATGGTGTGGGCCGGCATGCGGCAATGTCGGTGTCAAGCGCCTCGGCGGTGACGATCACGTTGTTGATTATCTCGATTTTTATGATTGTGACAGGCAACATGCAGGAGGTCACCCACAACATCGAAGGCTCGGTGAAGATCTCGGCGTTTGTAGCCTATGACCATGAGGAACAAGCACAGCTGGACATGATTCAGGCGTCGATTAAGAATCTGGAACATGTGGTCAGCGTGGAATACTCAAGCAAGGATCAGGAATTCGACGAGCTGATGGAAACGTATGAGGATGAAAGCGCCAGAGAAGCGCTGGAAACGTACCGGGAAGATAATCCGCTGCACGATGCGTTCTATGTGGAAGTGAACGACGGGGACGCATTAAAGGACACGGCGGAAAAGATCCAGGCGATCGAAGGAATCGAAACGGTGAATTACGGCGGGGACAGTGCGCTGATGTTTGTCCGAACGCTGAATTCCGTGCGGTTTGGCGGGGCGATTCTGGTGGCGGGCTTAAGCGCGCTGGCAATCTTCCTCATCGCGAACACGATCAAGCTGACGATTTACGCACGAAGCAATGAGATTGCGATCATGCGGGACGTGGGCGCGACGAACGGCTTTATCCGGGCACCGTTTGTGGTGGAAGGAATGATTATCGGAGCGCTGGGCGCGATCATTCCGATCTTGTTTACGATCTTTGGCTATATCTTTATTTATGACAAGCTGGGCGGGGTGCTGTTTTCGGAGATGTTCAAGATGACGCCGCCGCATCCGTTTGTATTGCAGCTGTCGCTGATCTTATTAGGGATCGGCATGGTTGTCGGGTTGATCGGCAGCTTCATGTCGGTGACGAAATATCTGAGGTGGAAACGATGAAAAAAGTAGGACTGATTCTATTAAGTGTCCTGTTGTTAACAGGCATGGTGTTGCCTGTCATGGCAGACGATGACGAGGATGTTTATTACCTGACGATGTGTTCCGGTTCTAATCTGACCGATGAACAGAAGACGGAATGTCAGAATTATGCGGCCAAGCGCAACAGCGAGCTGCAGAACGAATTGAATGAAATTAAAAAGAAGCGGAAGGAAATTGAAGCGGATCTGGCGAAGGTCGGTCAGGAAATCAAGGATTATGATTCACAGATTTCCTCGCTGCAGGGACAGATCAACACGCTGAACGCGCAGATCACTGAAAAGGAAAATTCGATTGCGGCACTGGAGGAACAGATTCTCCAAAAAGAAAACGAGATTAACGCGCTGCGGGAAAAGGTGGAACAGCGCTTAGTTCGCTCCCAACAGACGATGCACACGAATCAGTTTCTGGACTTCTTAATGGGGGCAGAGGATTTCGCTTCACTGCTGCGCCGGATTCAGGGCGTCAACGATATCATGAATTATGATAAGAAATCGCTGGAGGAACTGAAAACGTTAATGGATCAGCTGAATGCCGATAAGGAACAGCTGAGCATTGAAAAAGAAGAACTGGAAGTCACGAAGACGGATGTTGAAAGCAAGAAACGCCAGGTTGTCAGCTTAAAGGCGACGGCCGAGCTGGCGCAGAAAGAATATGAAAAGCAGGCGGCTAAACTGGAAGCCGAAGGAAATCAGATTTCCGGCAGCCTGAATGAATTAAAAGGGATGATCAAGTCGCTGGGACTGGATTCGATCGTAACCTCCAGCGGCTTCACCCGTCCGACCAACAGCGGCCGGTTGTCCGCGGGAACCTGGCATTACGGCCTGAACGTCAACGGCGGCGTTCATCTGGGCATGGATATCGCGGCTGGGGTCGGCACGCCGATCTTTGCGGCGGGCAACGGCGTGGTGCTGGCCAGCGCTGACGGCTGTTCCAACGACGGCTATATCGGCAACTCCTGCGGCGAAGCTCAGGGCGGCAGCCGCGGCGGCGGAAATCAGGTATACCTGTTGACAAGCATTAACGATGTCACCTATGCGGTGAAGTATCTGCATATGAGTCCGGGAACGCCGTTAAAAACCGGAACGGTCGTCAACGCCGGCGATCAGATCGGCGCGATCGGCAAGTCCGGCAACGTCACCGGCGCGCATGTGCATATCGAGGTGTTTAAGCTCGGTACGATGTCGCTGGAAAGCTATGCCAGCAGCTGGAGCGGCGATTTAGCCTTCGGCGCCGGCTGGGGCGCGGCTGGTCTGAACCGGTTGTGCGCTAACGTTGGCACGCCATGCCGGGTTAAACCGGAAACGGTCTTCGGATATTAAATGCGGATCTGAAATGCGGAAGAACTAAGCTTTCGTTCACTTACTCATGAAAATTGAAATTTCCTGCTTTCCAGGAAGAATAAAACACCCGGGAGGGATGACTGAAACGATATTCAGCCACTGTCCCCGGGTGTTTTTCTTTGTTAGGAAAGTGCAGCTCAAAGGAATTAAAAAAAGCTTGAGCATCTCGTGGCGCTCAAGCGCTTCAAAGTAAAGCTTGTCGAACTTCTGAAAAAGGTTAAAAATTAGGATTGGATCACGAAAACAGGGATCTTTGCGTTGGGCTTTCATTTTGCGCCAATGACTTTAACGGTTCATCGCGGTGTTTCTCCCTCAAGAACCCAGTTAAGGATCAGTTCGGCAAGTTTTCGTATATGAAAAGGTTAGCGGAATCACCAAGGTAGATTTCACTGCGGCTATGATGAGAAGCAGTCCAGGTTTTTCCACACTCTTTTGGTCCTTCGATACAAACTGCGCCGATCATTCTGATAGATTTTATAAATCCATTCAGAGAGTTTAATTGTTTTCAATCAGAGCGATTTTACGAGTTCAATCAGAGAAATTAGTCATTTTCAATCAGAGAGATTTCAGAGAATCAATCAGAGAGATTTCAACTGACTTCAAAGCATTTCATAAGGTTGAACCTCAATACTGTGGATCTGGAAGCGTCAAGGAAAGAATTAACAGTTAATGATCGGTAACAATCGTTCAGGTTTTCAACAGAAATTACGGCCGATGTAAACGCCGACGGCTTGTCCCTGTGAAGTGAGAATGATCCGTCGCGCTCTTCCCTGTTTTGAATTTCAGAGAATTCATCTTTCTATTTCTTACGATTCGTAAAAAAAGCAGGAAAAACATTGATCTCCATCGGGACTGATCGGATAATAAAGTTAGAAAACAGGAGGTAGTTCAGAATGGCAGACGACTACAAAAAAGTTCAGGAAGAATATGAAAAAATGATGGAAACGATGTTTTCCGGCAAATCCAGCGAGGAAGTCGCCGCTTCAATTCTGCAGCAGCAGGAAGCGATGATGCAGCACATGGATATGGATCAGGTCATGAAGGAAGCGATGGGCGCGGCCGCGGCGATGATGAATCAGACGGAAAGCCAGATCCAGGCTCAGACGGAAGCGATGATCCAGAATTTGAGCGCATCCATGGCCGGCGGGGAAAATCCGCTGGCCGGGCTGACGGATTCCATGGGCGATTTTGCGGATTTGTTCGGCGGTGATCCGGAGGAGCTCACGCGGATGTTCCTGGGCGGCGACGACCCGGAATATGATCTGGAATCGATCAATGAGAAGATCCAGAGTCTGCGGGTTCTGGAAAAAGAACCAGGCGTAACACTTTCGCGCAGCCATGAAACCTTCCGCACGTTTGAAATCTTGCTTACCGCCTACATGAGCTTAAAAAACGCCCATGAAATGGATGGCTTGGCGATGGAAGAGGATTCGGAGTTTATTGATCAGATCAAGGATATGCTTGAAAGCAGCTGGGGGATCACGAATCCGGCGGAGCTGACGGAGAAGCTGCGCGAGCTGACGACAGCCGGGCATCAGGCGAAATATTCGCGTTATCAGGCCGCTGCGAATCCGCAGGAACTGATGGACGATCCCGAGGATGAAGAGGAACTGGAATCCGTACTGCCATGCTGGAAGCTGGCGCAGTATTTCAAGGACAAGCTGCCGGAAAATTATATTCTGGGCTGGGATTACGGCCGGGCGGCGACGGTTGTCCGCTGGGGCTATACGGTCGGTTACATCAACGAGGAGGACAGCTGGGCCTGGCTGGATCAGATCGCTGAGAAAATGATCGATGTCTTTGATTCCTGGACGGAGTTCGGTTTGTCGTATGTCTTCGGTTCGTTGTTCTGGATCGCGGCGTTTGACGGCGAGGAAGGGATCAGCGAGCGCTTTGAGGAAGGCATTGAGCTCTTGACGGAGCTGCTGGATGAAGACGAGGATGGTCAGCCGGGCGTCTGGGCGCAGTGCGCCTGGATCAGCGAACTGACGGATTAATTCATGCTCGAACAATTCAAAGCGGCGCTGGCGGAGAAGAACCGGGCGCGGCTGGCCTTGCTTCTCGACGAGATCGATCCGGATGAAACGGACGATGCCGGCAATACCGCGCTGCATTTGGCGGCGGAGCAGGCGGATGGGGACATGATTCGGGAATTGTTGATCCGCGGCTGCGATCCGTTCGCGGTGAATCATTACGGCTGGACCGCGCTGCACAGCCTGGTCCGGTTCCGGGATTTTGCCGAATACCCTGAGGCGGTAACCGAATCCTGTATCCGTCTGTTGAATGCCGGCTGCCCGAAAGAAAAACGCGACGAATCCGGACTGACGTTTTATCAGCTGGCCGCCCAGCGCGTCAACGTTCCGATCTTTGAAGCGCTGCTTCTTTCTCATCTGCACCCTGCGGCGATCGTGCTGTCCGACGGCGATACAACGCTGCATCTTGTATGCCGGAGTCTGAATCTGATCGACTCTGCGCGAGGCGAAGCCCATGTCCGGCTGGAACAGCCTTACGTGCGGATTGTGGAAATCCTGCTCGAACTGGGACAGGATCCTGATCAGAAAAATAACAGCGGTCTGACGCCGCGGCAGCTGGCCGTGCAGTTGGGCGGCAAAGCGGTAGCGACCTTGTTAAGCGGACAGGCGGAAGCCAGCGGCGGCTTGACGCTGTTTGAAGCCGCCCGCCGGAACGATCAGGACAGCCTGCGCTATTGGATCAGTCAGCCCGTCGACTTGGACGCGGCGCTGGACGAGGGTGAAGAACAGGGAATGACCGCGCTGGCCCTGGCCTGCCGGTTTCTGAACGAAGAAGCGGCGATTCTCTTGCTGGAAGCCGGCGCTGAGCCGCTGGCGTTTGAAAGCAAAGTGGAAAACTGCGCGCTTTACCAGTTTCTAACCGCTCTGAAATCCCGGACACGGATCACGCATCCGGTAACGATCCGTTCGATCAAAAAAATGTTTCGCGGCTTAACCCGGCAGCTGACGATGCTGGATCAGCCGGTAACGGAGAACGGCGAAATGCCGGTGCACGTGCTGTGCGGCCACATTGACGCCGGCTGGTGGGTGGAAGACCGGAAATTCCAGGAGGTTCTGCTGGAAATGATGATCAGCCGCGACGTCTGGCGTCAGCGAAGCGCCGACGGCCGTCAGCCATTGCATTATCTGGCGGAACACCCATGCGCGGAAGCGGAGAACTTGATTTCCATGATTCTTGAGTGCTGCGACGTCAATGCGCAGGACAACGAGGGCAATACCGCTCTGATGATCGCGTGCGGCCGGAAGCTGATCGGCGAAACGCCGGTCGAAACGATGCTGATCCGCGCCCGCACCCGTGTCGATCCTTCCGGTGCGGCGGCGCTGGTCACCCAGCTGCTGCAAGCGCCGAACATTGATTTATCACTCGTCAATAACAAGTCGATGACGGCGTTGGACATCGCCGTGGAAAATGAATTTGAGCTGGTTGTCAATTTATTGCTGAAAAAGGAGGGAGAACGTGGCTGAACTCTTAATTAAAGCCTGCCGCACCGGCCAGAAGGGTGTGGCGCTGGCGCTCTTAAAAAAACCAGACCTCGACGTTAACGAACGCGACGGACAAGGCCGGACCGCGTTGTTTTACGCCTGTGCGCAAGCGCAGCGGGACGTCGTGATCGCCTTGTTAAAGCGGGGTGCGGACACGACGCTGGCGGATAATCACAGCGTTACGCCGCTGCATCAGGCGGCCGCGGTGGGAAACCGGGAAATCATGGGCCTGTTGCTGGAAAGCTGTCCGGCGGAGGTGAGCGACGATCAGGGCGTTACGCCGTTGATGAGTGCAATCAGTTATAAAAAAGTGGAAGCCGCCAAGTTTCTGATCAGCCAGGGGGCAAATCCGGAAACGAAGGATAACGCCGGTCACAGCGCCGCCGATTATGCCGCGGCCAACGGCTTGAAAGCGATTGAACTGTGGGGAGCCAGCGACAGCCAGAAGGACGGTGATGGCAACACCCCCTTGCATATCGCCTGTCTCAGCGGACAAGGCGAGCTCGTCAGGACGTTAATTCCCAAGCACCCTCAATGGCTCAACGAGGTCAACGACCGGTACGAAACACCGCTGCTTCTGGCGGCGGGAACCCATAATTTAATGATCGCTCAGCTGCTAATCCAGGCTCAGGCGGACGTGAATCTGCGCTCCAACCGCGGCAGCACGCCGCTGCACCTGGCAGCTTATCAAAACAACGCGCCGTTAATTGCATTGTTGATCAAAGCCGGGGCGGAACTGAACGGCGCCGACCAAGCGGGACAGACGCCGCTGATCCTGGCCGCCAAACGTGGTAATCTGGACTGCGCGCGCAAACTGATCGAAGCCGGGGCCGACGTGAATTTGTGTGATCAGTATCAGAAAAGCGCTTTGGATTACGCGATTCAGGGAGGCTATACGGAAATGGTCGAGCGGCTGTTGGAGGCCGGGGCCGGATCGTAGACAGAAAAAGGTAAAACATCGGTAAACAAGTCGTGTGCAAACGGGGCTTGAGAGCCGGCGTTTTTTATTTCTATTAGAAAAGTATGATGTTGCAGACAAAAACAAGAGAACGAAAGCGAAAAAAATGAATTTTCACATTATCAAAGTGAATAAAAGGTGAATATTCACTTAACACTAATTGAAAAAGTGAAAATCGGAGTATAATATAGATAACAACAGCTGAGCTGTTAAGGAGAAGAATAATGTATGCAATATGAAAGTGAGCGGATTGAATATAAATCTCAGATGATTGATGACATTTACAAGGAAGTCATTGCATTTGCGAATACTAACGGCGGTGTTATTTACATCGGCATCGATGATAAAGGCAAGCTGATAGGTATTGATAATGTGGATGAAACTTACCCCCGCCTGACCAATGGCATCCGTGACGCTATTGCACCAGATGTCACCCTGTTTGTGCGGTATATCCTCCAAAATAATAAAGTGATTCAGATTGAAGTTGGTGAAGGCAGTTATAAGCCTTATTATCTGAAATCAAAGGGAATGAAGCCCAACGGCGTGTATGTTCGTCAGGGGGCATCCAGCGTGCAGGCATCCCCGGATCAAATACGCAGAATGATTAAAGATTCCGACGGCGACGTATTTGAGGAAATGCGTACGGCTACGCAGGAGTTGTCCTTTGAGGAGGCTGAGCGAGCCTTCAAACGGTATAAGGTTGATTTTTCGGAAGAAAAGTACATTGCGCTCGGCCTGCGAAATATCCACGACGACCAATATACCAATCTGGCTATGATCCTGTCAGACCAGTGTCAGCATACGACCAAGATCGCAGTATTTGGTGACGAAGCGAATATTACCTTTAAGGATGCAAAGGAGTTTGGTGGTTCCATCTTCAAGCAGCTCGATGATAGCTATGCGTATCTGATGCTCTGCAATCGTACCGCCGCTACCTTCAAAGGTTTGGAGAGAGTGGAACTGTCTGATTATCCCGAGGATGCTTTGCGTGAGGCCTTACTCAATGCACTTGTCCATCGTGATTACAGCTACAGCGGCAGCATCATTATCAATGTCAATGATTCCTGCATCGAGTTTATTTCTCTTGGCGGTTTGCTGCCCGGTCTTTCTGCGGACGATATTCGCAGCGGAATTTCTCAGCCACGTAACCGCAAGCTGGCTGAAATCTTCCATCGTTTAAGACTGATCGAATCCTACGGCACCGGCATCCGTAAAATCTATGCGCTCTACAAAGATTGCGCATTACAGCCCCGCATTGAAGTTACAACAAACACATTCAAACTGGTACTGCCAAATATGAATGTCAGCGGTGCTGTTTCCGAAAGTATGCCGGAAACAACTGAGAAAGTCCCTGGGGTAATCACGCCGCAAATGAAAACGGTAATAGATTATTTAGCCGAGTACGGTGAAATGACCGATGAAGATCTGCAGGAGTTACTGAATATTAAAAAGACGAGAGCCTATTTGCTCGCTCGTCAGATGAATGAAAATGGACTGATTGACATTATCGGCAGAGGTGCTGCGAAGAAATATCTACTGAAATAATCCGAACGCTGCAACTGGCCAAAAGACAGGTTGCTGAAACGCTTATTGAGAAGATCAATAAGGCACTCCAATAAAATGAAACAGCGCCCATTGATCAGAAACGATCGATGGGCGCTGCCATTTACATTCAATTCTCTATCTTCCATGACCTCTACCCTTATTCAGGCCCCCAGCTTAAAGCTGCTCTGGAACAGCAGGCAATTTGCCATACCCGCAATTCCCTGGCGCTGTCTCTTAACCTCTGTTTTATGATTTTTGTCACATCGAGATTCTTTGATGGAGCAGGGGTGCAGCAGCACTGCTCTCAAGTCTGAAAAACCTTGGTATTACAGGAATTTTAGAGATTTCTGCCATTAAAGTTGTGAGATATTAACCGTTGCGCTGATTCAGAAAATTCTCCATGTTGGCCAGCACCTTCTGTCCCAGCCGGTCGATGCACTGCACCGAATTGCCGGCCGAAGTCCGTAAGCATCGCACCCGCGGATGATCGAGCAGCGCTTCATCGCCCAACGCCCGTTCGCTGTCGCAGAAGAAATGCGTATCCGACAGCGCCAGCCAGGCTTTCAGCGCTTCGACGTCGTGGCCGGGACCGATCGATGTGTTGAAGACAATTTTATGATCCCCCAACAGCCGGAACTGTTCCGGTCCCATCACAATTGCGTTTTTATTCAGACATTCGCAGATCACGTCGTTCTGCCGCAGCAGCGCGTCCAACGGCTGATATTCCATCCCTTCCGCTTCACAATCCAGCTTGCGCGTCCGGCTGTAATACTGAATCCGCGAGCCGAAATGCATCAATCCCCGGGCGATGATCTGGCCCGTGGTTCCCATGCCGAGAATGCCGACCTTCAGATCTGTCAGCTCCAGCGGGACCGGCTTGAACGGTGCCTGGCGGTAACCGTTAAGAAAGCCGATCAGCTCATATAACACATATTCGACGACCCCTTCGTCGCCATAATCGCGAATGCCCGTTACCGTGATGCCCAATTGGCGCGCCGCGGCGATATCGACGTTGGCGCTCGCTTCCGAATACAGACTGCAGCACATCCCGATGTAGACGATGGACGGACACTGACGCAGCACGGAGGCGGGAATTTCCGTCCGCCAGCTGACCAGCACGCAGTCCGCCTGTCCGATCCGCTTTATCAGTTCTGCTTCACTGGACGGGGAGTCCGGATATTCGATGACTTCCTCCGCCAGCCGGCGCAGCCGTGCCTGCGCGTTCTCGTTCATCCCGACGGGTTCGACGATGATACATTGTTTAAACATATTCGTTGTTCCTCCTGCCTTTGATTATATCACGATCAGAGTGAAATCCGCTGGTCATTGGAATGATTTGAGGGGAAAGAGGCTGTCTTCGCACGCGGAATGCCGCGGGTGAAACGCTAGGCAAAGGGCGATCTCTGTGCTATACTAGAACTTGAAAAAAGTTAAAGCCGATTTCCGGCTAGAAGATGAAAATCTGTTCAAAATAACAGAGAGGTCAGGCTGGAACCGCAAACTGTGGTACAATAAAAAAACTGAGGTGACCCGAATGAGTGAAAATGAAAAGAAAACAGTGAAGATTAAATTAGAACGCCATCTGTGGCCGGATGAAATGCGCGAGCGTCAGCGGCGCAAACAGGTCACGGCGCTGATGATCGCCTCGCTGGCGGTCGTTTTTATCGTCGGCTTTTTGTTAGGCGGCACGCTTCATCCGGTTCGTTCTTCCGCCGGTGTCGGCGGCACGGTCAATCAAGACAAGTTTGCCCAAGGTAAACTGGATTCGATTTACAGCATCATGAAAAACGAATGGTATTTCGGCAAGGACGACGAAAACCTGGAGCAGGATCTGATCGACAGTGCGCTTTACGGCATGAGCAGCTCGGCGCTGGATCCGCATACCACCTACATGTCAGCGGAACAGACGCTGGCGTTTTCCACCGCGATCGACAACAACTTCGTCGGCATCGGCATTCAGTACAACGCGTCCGGACCGAAGATCGTGACCCGCGTGTTCGCTGATTCCCCGGCCTATCACGCCGGCGTGCAGGTTGGCGATATCCTGATGAAGGCCGACGGCCAGGATCTGACCGATTTGCCAAGCGACGACGTCGCGGATCTGGTGCGCGGCGAGGCTGGGACGCAGGTTGAGCTGGAAGTGCTGCGCGACAACGAACCGGTGACGATGACGATCACCCGCGGCGAGGTCAACAACACGGTCTATGGCGAAATGCTCGACGGATCGCTGGGCTATCTGGAAATCATTTCGTTCGGCTCGACGACCGGCGTGGAATGCGAACGGTATTTAAGCATGATGAGCGAACAGGGATTGGAGCGGCTGATCATTGATCTGCGCGACAACGGCGGCGGCTATCTGGACGCGCTGGTCAGTGTATCCAGCCTGTTTCTGCCGGAGGACACGCTGATCATGACGCAGGAATACAAGGACGGCCGGCGGGTGGAAAGTCATACAACGGCCGGACAGTTTGAAAATATTCAAGGGATTGTGATTCTGATCAACGGCGATACCGCCAGCGCTTCCGAGGTGCTGACGCTGGCGCTGAAGGAACAGCGCACTGACGTGACGCTGATCGGTACCCAGAGCTACGGCAAGGGCAGCGTGCAGGTGCAGCGGCCGTTCGCCGACGGTTCAGTGCTGAAATACACGAATTCCCGCTGGCTCTCGCCGAATGAGGAATGGATCAACGGCGTCGGCATCACCCCGGATCAGATCGTTGAGCTGCCGCCGGTGCTGCAGACGACGACGGCTTCCTTTATGATGGAAGAGGACGAAAGTTATACGCTCGATCAGGTCAGCGAGCATGTCGCTTCGGCGCAGAAGGCGCTTGCTTTCCTGGACTATCCGGTCGGCCGCAGCGACGGCTATTTCGACGCTTCGACGGCGCAGGCATTGCGCCGGTATCAGTCGGAGCATAATTTAGAGGCAAGCGGGGAGCTGGACGCCGACACGCTGCAGTCGCTGGTTTCCGGCGTCCGCTATCGCTGGTCGATGGATAAAAGCGTCGACAATCAGCTGCAGAAGGCGGTGAGCATTCTTAATGGCGAATGAACATTTTCAGTTAGTTTCCAAATACAAGCCGACCGGCGATCAGCCGGGGGCGATCGACAAGCTGGTCGCCGGCTTAGCGGCCGGCAAGAAAGAACAGGTATTACTGGGCGCGACCGGCACGGGCAAGACGTTTACGATCGGCAACGTGATCGAGCGCGTCAACCGGCCGACGCTGGTGTTCGCTCATAACAAGACGCTGGCCGGCCAGCTGTATTCCGAATTCAAGGAACTGTTTCCGCACAACCGTGTGGAATACTTTGTTTCCAATTTCGATTACTACCAGCCGGAAGCCTACATGCCCAAAACAGATACGTATATTGAAAAGAACGCGATGACCAACGACGAGCTGGATATGCTTCGGATGGCGGCTGTCAACTCCGTGCTGGAACGGCGCGATACGATCATCGTCGCTTCGGTCGCGTGCATTTACGCGTCCTCCGATCCGAACCAGTACCGCGACATGTTCTTCACGATCCGCGTCGGCGATCACATCGACCGCAACGATCTTCTGCGCAAGCTGGTCGACCGCCAGTATAAGCGCAACGATATGGATCGGGCGCGCGGGACGTTCCGCGTGCGCGGCGACACGATCGAGGTCAACATGGGCCATACCGACGCGTTCATGCTTCGGATTGAAATGTTTGACGACGAGATCGAACGTATCTGCGAAGTCGATCCGCTGACCGGCAAGCTGCAGAACGCGTACACGGTTTACAACGTCTTCCCGGCCAGCGGCTATGCCCGGCCGAAGGATCAGATTGAACGGGCCTGTCAGGAAATTGAGGAAGAACTGGAGCTGCGCTTGGCCGAATTGGACCGGCAGGGCAAGCTGGTCGAGAAACAGCGGCTGGAACAACGCTGCCGCTATGATCTGGAAGCGCTGCGGGAATTCGGCGTCTGCCCGGGGATCGAGAATTATTCCTCGCATATCGACGGCCGGCCCGCGGGACAGCGGCCGTGGAACCTGTTCGACTATTTCCCGAAGGACTTCTTATTGGTCGTCGACGAGTCGCACGTCTCGCTGCCGCAGATCCGCGGTATGTATAACGGCGACCGGGCGCGCAAGGAAACGCTGGTGGAATACGGCTTCCGCCTGCCGAGCGCGCTGGATAACCGGCCGATGCGCTTTGAAGAATTTGAAACACTCGTTAATCAGGCAATTTATGTTTCCGCAACGCCGGGCAATTACGAGCTGGAAAAAGTCCATGGCGAGGTGGTCGAACAGATCATCCGTCCGACCGGCCTGCTGGACCCGGAAATCACAGTGCGGCCGACGCGCGGCCAGATCGACGATCTGCTGGATGAGATCCATCACTGCATCGCGGCCAACGAGCGTGTGCTGATCACGACCTTGACCGTCAAGATGGCGGAAGACCTGACGGATTATCTGAAAAAGAATGATCTGAAGGTCGCCTATCTGCATCACGAAACACTGACGCTGGAGCGCACGGAAACGATCCGCGACCTGCGCCGGGGCAAATACGACGTGCTGGTCGGCATAAACCTGCTTCGCGAGGGCATTGATATTCCGGAAGTGTCGCTGGTTGCGATTCTGGACGCTGACAAGGAAGGGTTCCTGCGTTCAGAACGCTCGCTGATCCAGACGATCGGCCGCGCCGCCCGAAACGCGCATGGCCGCGTTATCATGTACGGCGATAAGATGACCGATTCGATGAAGAAAGCGATCGAGGAAACCAACCGCCGCCGCGCGATTCAGATTGCCTACAACGAAGAATATCACATCACGCCGACGACGATCGTCAAGGACATCGGCGAAGCGATCCATGGTAAGGAAACGCAGGAAATGGCCGCCCGCTACATGAAGAAGAAATCCAAGCTGGGCAAGAAGGAACAACAGAAGCTGATCGACAATCTCGAGAAAGAGATGAAAGACGCTGCCCGGGTGCTCGACTTCGAACGTGCCGCCGAGCTGCGCGACATGCTTCTGGAGCTTAAAGCCACGCTGTAATTTTACTAAATTGTTGAAAACCGGTGGAAACGCCGGTTTTCTGCTTTGTGAACGTCTGGACATCGCCGGAATCTATGCTATAATAAATCCCGGTAGCCGGAATTTCCGGCGGAGCTTTAGTTCTTTCTTGCTCGTAAAACTCGAAAACTGAGCTTTTAGTTTTTCCTGCTCACAAAACTCGGAAACTGAGCTTTTGGTCGATCCTGCTCACAAAACTCGGAAAACGCAAGGAGGAAAGCATGAAAAAACTGATTCTCATTTTGACTGCGGTTCTGATGCTGGCGGGCTGCGCCACTCAGACGCCACAAGCTACCCCAACTCCGGAAACCACGCCGGAAGCCACAACGACGCCGGAAAGCACGGCCAAGACCGATTCCTTTACCGGTCCGACTGTCGATTCGATCACTTCCGCTTCAATCGTTCAGGAAGCCTACATCCAGGATTATACGCCGGCCGGCTTCACCGACAGCGATAAGGAAAAAGCGCTGTTTGTCATCGGCGATCCGCGTCACAACAGCGTCCTGTGGGATATGGCCCGCACGGCGATGAAGCACATGGAAGAACAAGGCATGGAAGTGGAAATGCGCGATCTGTACACGATGAACTTCAATCCGGTTCTTTCCGCGGCGGATTTCTATTACGCCAAGGACGGCCAGGGCGAACCGTCGGCAGATATTAAAAAGGAACAGGATCTGGTCAGCCAGGCCGATCATCTGATCTTCGTCTATCCGAACTGGCATGATTCTGAAATCACGATCGTCAAAGGATATAAAGAAAAAGTCTTCGCGAAGAAATTTGCTTACCAGGACGGCGCGAACGGTCTGGAAGGTCTGTTAAAAGACAAGAGCTACTTCACGATCATGAACTGCGGCTACCTCGGCGGCGGACGCGGTTATATCGGCGACGGCGTCGGGATTGAAGATGAAAAGTGGGATACTTACATGAACGCCTTCAAGGTCTTCGACGACGATACCTCAGCCTTCTGGGGCACGACCAACTACGGCCGGTTTGTCAACGACCGCACTCCGGGCAATGAAGCAGAAAACTATGGGGAAGAAATCGAGCAGCTGCGCTCCGATCTGAACGCTTTCCGAGACAAGGTTTACTTCAACTAAAAAATACAAAGACGCTGCGCTGGCGATGAAATGCCGGGCGCGGCGTTTTCTTTTTCCGCACGTTTACGGTTGTCATAAAGATTTAAGAAAATGCGAAATCCGCTATGTTATAATAAATAAGGTTATCAGACACTGTTTGGATTATGGAAAGAAAAAGGAGAGGAGAACCGTAATGGCAGAACCAAAAAAAGATTATTTGAGCTCCCTGGCCTCTGAGATTGAGAAAAAGCCGGACAGCTTCAAAGAAGAAAAAGTAGAACGCATCGTTAAACCGAAGCGCAGTTTGGATCCGAAGATCATGATCGGCGCCGCCGCGGCTTTGATCATCGCGGTCATCGGCGTGTATTTCCTGTTTTTTGCCCCAAAGATCAAGGTTGAGAACTTCGTTGGCAAAACGACCAACGACGTTGGCATCTGGGCGAAGGAAAACGGCATCGACACCAAGAACATCGTCATGAATCAGGTATATTCCATGGATTATGACGCCGACCAGATCATTTCTCAGAATAAAAAAGAAGGCAGCAAAATCAAGAAGGATTCA
>QFCE01001706.1_pt1 | contig 15554 bp, 14 predicted proteins | sample 5346091 | NCBI WGS metagenome assembly QFCE01 (sample SAMN09062252, study PRJNA434731) | Human gut metagenome, whole genome shotgun sequencing project. | isolation source: stool timepoint A chromium assembly | host: Homo sapiens | collected 2015 | reverse complement strand
GTGTGCTGGTCGTCGAAGCTGGTGTCGCCGTCGGCATTTCTGCTGATCGCGTTCCTTCTTAACTGTATGGTGTCGATCCTGACCGGAACCTCCTTTGGAACCGGCGCGACGATGGGTGTTATCTGTATGGCGATGGGACGTGCGATGGAGCTTGACCCGTTCTGGATCGGCGGCGCGATTCTTTCGGGCATCTATTTTGGCGACCGCTGTTCACCGGTATCGTCCAGTGCGAATCTCGTCTGTGTGCTGACGAAGACGGATATTTATGAAAATATCCGCGAAATGATAAAGACATCCCTGGTGCCATTTGTGGCTACATGTATTCTCTATTATATCGTGGGACGTTCCATGAGTGCCGGAAACGGACGGATGGATGTGGAAGGGCTGTTTTCCAATAGTTTTGTGCTTCACTGGAGCGCGGTGATTCCGGCGGCGATCATTCTGGTGCTGTCCACTTTTCGCGTGGAAGTCAAGAAAACGATGCTGATCAGTATTATTCTGGCGGCATTTTTGAGCGTGGTGCTCCAGGGGCGGTCATTCGGGGAAATTTTACAGATGTGTCTGACCGGTTATCAGGCAAACGATCCGGCGCTCAATGCCATGATGAACGGCGGCGGTTTGAAATCAATGATTAAGGTGGCTGCGATCGTAAGCCTTTCTTCCTGTTATGCGGGAATTTTCGAGGGAACCGGGCTCTTGAAGCCGATTCAGGGGAAAATAGAGGCACTGAGCCGGAAAATTACTCCGTTCGGTGCGACCTTTGCGGTGGCGGCGGTTGCCTCCATGATTGCCTGCAACCAGACACTCTCGATTATGCTGACCCATCAGCTCTGCAAAGAAGGAAATCCAGATAATAAACGATTTGCAATCGATCTGGAAAATACGGCGGTTGTGCTGGCACCGCTGGTTCCGTGGTCGATCGCCGGAGCTGTTCCGCTGGCAGCCGTCGGTGCGCCGATTGCGAGTGTGGCGGTGGCATCGTATCTGTACATATTGCCGATCTGGAGTTTTTTGATGCGGCTGGTAAAAAAGGGGTAAGCTGGTTTGTGTTGTTATAGATGGTGGGCAAGAGTGAGTTGATTTTGAAATAGTTTACAAGGATTTTGTGTTTGTAAACGGCTTATTCATGTATTTGGAGTGGATACAGAGTGAGAAGGATTGCAGTATAAAAGGCATGTCGTACAAAAAAGGAGGAAGCCCCATATGAATTTACTCGAACTTTGCAACCTACAGGGGGCTTTATTCCTGATGATACTGGCGGGCGCGATACTAAAACGGCGTGGGATCATCAGCAAGGAGGGAGAAAAATGCCTGACGGATCTCTGTGTGAACATCGTGATTCCCTGCAATATCGTGAAATCGTGCCTGATTTCATTTGATGCTTCGATTTTTAAAACCTGCGGACTGCTGCTGGCGGTTGGCTTTGTTTTGCAGCTTGTCTGTGTGGCGCTTAACAAAGTGCTGTTTAAGGGCTACTCGGAGCAGCATCGGAAGGTGCTCCAATACTGCACGATCGTTTCTAACGGCGGATTTCTCGGAAATCCGGTCGCAGAGGGTGTGTATGGAAGCATGGGACTTCTCTATGCGTCTATTTTCTTGATTCCGATGCGCGTCGTCATGTGGTCGGCGGGTACGTCTTATTTTGTTGGCGGTGGTTCCGATCGGAAAAAGGTATTGAAAAATGTCCTGACGCATCCGTGTCTGGTCGGCGTCTACATTGGCATGTTCCTGATGGCGACGCAGCTGCAGCTTCCGGGCGTGCTGAAATCGACGGTGACATACATCGGAAACTGTAATTCAGCGCTGACGATGTTCATTATCGGCACGATTCTGACCGATGTCAAACTGCGTGAGATTATTAATCCGACGGCTCTCAAATTCAGTGTGCTTCGTCTGTTCCTTCTTCCGCTTCTGGCATATGGAATCAGCCTGGTGGCCGGATTGGATCCGGTGGCAGCAGGTGTAGCAGTCATCATGACGGGAATGCCAGCCGGTGCAACTGCAGCGATCTTTGCGGCGCGCTATGACAGCGATGCACCGTTTGCAGCGAAAACGGTAGTGCTCACGACACTGATTTCGATGATTACGATTCCGGCGTGGTGTCTGTTTATAGGATAAAAAGAATAGGTAAGAAGCAACAATAATAGAAAAATTAAGAAAATAATGTAAATATGGTAAATGAATATAAAAAGACCTGAAAGGTGCGGTAAATGGCTGCTCTTCAGGTCTTTTATATTTTAAAATGAATAAAAGGATAAGCAAACAGAGGTTGAAAGAATTAGTTTATGATTCTTATTCATTCGTTTCACTCTTTCGTGAAATCCGCGCCTCTTCCAAGTAGTTATACAGTGTATACTTGGAAATCTGCATCGCGTCGCACAGGAGCAGGCTGGTTTTTGTGATCTTGAAGACGCCTTTCTGGTCAAGATAGTCGAGTGCACGAATCTTTTCTTCCTTGTTCATCAGCATCATCGGTTTTCCGATCATGGCTGTCTGATTTGCGCCGCTGGTACCGTCCGTGCTGCCATGTCCAGTTGATCCATTTCCGGCAGCGTTGCCGCCGCCTCTCTGTCTGTCGTAGTTCGCTTGCTTTCACAACATCTGTTCGCCTGCGACGGACTTCCGCCTCATTCGGACAGATGTGTTCAAAACGCGTACAACTGACAGCTCAGAAGGCTATGGCAGCAGCACTGGAAGCCGCTCTCAGTTTTTTCGCGTCCCACTACGGATATGGCTCATGTGGATGAGATGACAGGTGTGGAATTGTGAAGGGGTTATTGAAAAAACTCTCCGATTATTTATCTTCCCAAGTCTCAATCCGCGCCTTACGGTTCCAAACCCCTTTCTCCCATATCATTAAATGCACCTTAAATTCAATCGAATCCTGCGCTGTCGTAAAGGGTTCTTCGCGCAGCAGTTCGGAGCGGATGCCGCGCTTTTCAAGCTCTTTCTGTCTTTTTTGGGCAAGAAGTTCGAGCGCTAGGTGACGGGTCTGCTGGGCTTTTCCGAAGGTGCGGGACGGGTAGGCGGAAGAGGCTTTTTGAAGCTTCCGGGCCAGGAGATCGACTGTCTTGGCATGGGCGTTCCGGTGCAGGAGGCGGGCAATCTGACGGGCGCGGCGCTTGGTGGGGCGCTGCTCATAGTCTTTCAGGCGATGTAGCAGTTTTGGATCACCGGCTTCGATGGCGATGGACTGGAAGACGCGCGAAGCGTCTTCGGAGAGGTGCTAGGGATTTTTGCGGACGACGCGGTATTTTTCTGGAACCGCCGGGTAGCAGCAGACGTTTAAAGGAGGAAATTCCGTGAGGGCGGCAAGTTCCCGTTCTTCTGTGCTGCAGGATTCTTCGCCCAGATAGTCGAGCTTGTCGCGCAGGATGGCGATGCGGTATTCGAGCTGGCGGAGGTATTCGTAGCCTTTCATCCAGAAGTGCCCGATCTGACTGTAGTCATAGTAGTGATTTTCGAGAGTCAGATCTTCGAAAAAGAGTGTGACAACCGAGCCTCCCTGATGGACGATCAGGGCATAGCGTCTGTTTTCATCCTGGGTTAAGAGGGCATCGAGTTCGCCCTCGTATGCCGGATCGTAGGTACCGGTCAGGCGGGCGTTGTGGAAGAGAAGGAAACTTTCGACTGCATCATTCATCAGGTAAACCAGGCGGATCGTGCTAGGGGTAGCGTTATCTGTTTCCGGGAAAATAAGCTCGAATTGATTTTCGGATAGTAGTAATTGTAACATGGAAAAAGGCTCCATTTTATAAAACTCCTTATGTATAAAAATTAAAATGTTTTCCGACACAGGCAGAAAAACGGAGCCAGTGACTATCGTATTCTCAATACAGGAAAACATAGAACAATCATGGTAATTATAAGAGAAATAAGAAGAGGATGCAAGAGAATAGCCATGCTGCTGCCGGATTGTACAAAATTTTCAGCTCAGAAAAATTTTTCCAGTGAATCGTAACATTTTTTATGTTTCACAAAAAAAGATAGTAAAACCGCGCGATTCGTGTTAATATAAGAAAGCATAAGAATAATCGCGGTGTTTTTGCAGCGGCGGTGAAAACTGCAAAGCTGCGTAAGAGACTGCAAGTATGAATAGAAAGGAAAATTTATCATGGAAATCACAAAAGCAACCACGATGGGCGAGATGCTTCAGTATGATATGGGTATTGCATATGTTCTGATGGAGGCAGGCATGCACTGTGTTGGCTGTCCGTCTTCGATCGGTGAGTCTCTGGAGGAGGCTTGCATGGTACATGGTCTGAACGCAGATGAGGTTATGGCAAACATCCAGGAGTACCTGAATGCAAAGAAGGAGTCTGAGAAGGCTGAATAATCGCAACCTAGATGCTCGGTTAAATTTCGGATAAAAAGACGCTGTGCAAGAAGTAATGAGGCTTCTGCACAGCGTCTTTTTCGTTGTTTTATATGTAGAAACAGAATGCACAGAGAAAGAGCAAATTCTTATGCCTGAATCTTCTTTTCCTCCAGATTCCGGTAATACTCCTTCACCATATCGATAAAATCCTTCGCGTGTGGTGAAATAATGCTGTTCTTTTTATATAAAAGCAGCAGCGGCACGCTGAACGGTGGATTGTCTACGGTGAAGAATGCAAGCTGCTCCACGTGGGCAGTGTGGCGGATTCCGCCTTCCGGGAGGAAGGTGATGCCAAATCCTCTTGCCGCCAGGTTGACCGAAGTCGTACTGCTGGTGGTGTATAGGGCATCCTTTGGCTCCATATTCATCTTGGCAAAGAGGTTTTTCATGGCGTGTCCCATGACCTGATCCTCCTGCAGCAGGATGAAGCGTTCCCGGCGCAGCTTTTTCATATCGATTGGAAGCGGATGATCCGGAGTGCCTGCTTCCAGACCGCGGATAGCCGGATGGTCCTTGCTGGCTACCAGAAGGAGGCGTTCGTTGAAAATGGTGTCATAGACGAAATCATCCAGATTGAGCGGCATATTCATCAGGGCGAAATCGATCTGATCCTCCTGTAACAGCTTGGAAAGCTGGGCAGTGTGGTGTTCACGTAAGGTGATGCGGACATCCGGGTGGCTTTCAGAGTAGCTTGGCAGGATATCCGGCAGCAGGACGGATCCGCGCCACAGCGTCATGCCGACATTCAGAGTACGGCTGCGTCCCGTTTTCAGCTCGCCGAGCTGTTCCTCAAACTGCCCGGTCAGGACTCCGACACTTTCCAGATAACGCATATAGATTTTTCCTGCCTCAGTTAGTTTGAGCGGCATATGGCTGCGATCGAAGAGCTTGACGCCTAATTCCTTTTCAGTTCGTGCGATACACTGGCTTAAATATGGCTGTGACAGATATAATTTTTCAGCCGCTTTGGAAATGCTTCCCTCACGGACGGTGGTAATAAAATACTCCGGGTTTTTAATATACATTTTTCTGCCTCCATTTGGCTTAATTAGCCTTTGCTTTATAGGACTATTTTTAAATGCTTATATTATTGTAAAAAAACAATATTTATATTCTCGTTCCGGGGATGGCATTTCAAGTTGATGCGTGTTATATTATAGCCATCAGGAAAAAACAAGAGTTTTCACTTAGAAGTATCCTAATAATATATAATAATATTACAATAGCGATATGTCAAGTGAAGAACCGGCCTGATTCTATACCAAACCCTTTTATGTATAAGTATTGACAGGTATCCGTTACCAGTTTATTTCTTTTTATTTATGTAAACCCTATTGCATCAACCCTCCATGTGCGGTCAGAAGCCAATGACAGCACTACAGCAGTTATCCGAAGATTCCCTCTTGGAGGATAACGTGCGTTTCCACGGAATTGCTGCCGATTGGGTAACGGATTTCAAGGCAGAAGTGGAGCAAAGATTTAATAAAAAACCGTTTAGTCAGGAGTTGACCCCTCCTAGCTGGACGGTTTTTTATTTGGATAAATAGGGAATGTAAAGGTTTAATAAAAAGTCTATCTTAAAGCATTAAAGTTGTGGTATAATAAAGTCCATACAAATGTGTATTTTGCAAAATGAAATAGTTAGGGGGAGTACAGATGGAGATAGTTATGCTGGTGGTGTTTATAATACTGGTATATGTAGTTTTGAAAACAGTAGCGGATTATAGATATAATAAATTAGAGTCAGAGGTTCTTAAAAATCTGGGATTTTCAAATTGGAATATTATTGCTAATATTGATGCCTATGTAGCTGTTAAGAGCCGTCAAACATTAGAAAAATATGATGATATAAAGTTTTTCAAGGAAAACAAAGAAAAATTCGCAGCAGCAGAAAAAGTAATTCAACTTAAACATAAAAAGGCAGAGATATTAAAAAAATTTTTAGGAGAAAATGATTTTAAGAAACATTCAATGTATAAACGCATTGTAGAGAAGATCAATGAAAACCTGAAATATGCGGATGATTATAGAATTTTAGTAGAGTATATTTCTTCAGCTGGAAATCACCTGGCAAAAAAAATAATATGTGTAAATCAGCGAGATCTTGATAAATATAAGGAAGATCCTTCTATTCTTATGGGAAAGGGAGAATATAATAAATATTTAAAAGAGCAACAAAAAGAAGCTCTTGCTCAAAAACAACATGAATTTTACGATAGAGTAAATAATGTTATTGATTACGCAAATGAAAATAGGGAGCTTCTAGTAATTAGAGGCGATCAGGGAAAATTAGATAATTTAATAGCGCAACTGTTTGATAGAACCGTTAATAGTATTAAGAAAATCAAGGCAATAGATAGTGAAGAATGGGGTGTTATTAGTAATTTTATTTTACGTGTTGAAGAGGATATAAAGAAAATTGTAAATGGAAATCAGATAATTCTCGATTACTATGATTCATCTGAATTTCAAAAAATTAAAGATACTTGTGATGCTTTAATGAGTACACAACGAGAATTCAATGAATACATTAATGAAAAAGTTCAATCTATATCTAAATTGTTTGGAACACGAGTTGTTCGGAATGAAACGGTTGTTGATGATGAACATAACTATATTCGTCCTTATAAAAAGAGTATTACTCCATTTACAGCGGAAGTATCGGCTACAGTATTTGCAAGCGCGGAAAATAATCCATTGGAATATATAGTCAAGTATTTCTACCCTAATAAAGAAATGTATCCTCAGCAGATACAGAAGTTACAGCTGCTTATAGAAGAGTTAGAAACCTTGAAAGAGGCAAAACAAATCATTGAAAATTACAAGCAGAAATATCAGCAGTATATTGGAGATGTTCCTAGCTATGTTATGGAAAATGATGAAGCTGGTTTTTATACGAGGTTAGGTTTCGCATATATTGATGAGAGTGTGCTTACTGTTGAATATAAGTTTACATACACTTCTGGGGGAGGATTTGCACAGCGTTCTTTCACTATACCAATGACCGAAGAAACGATAGTTGAGCTTGTCAATATGCTTGAAAATAAGCTTACGGCGAAAGCATTTGCTAAAGAGCAAAGAACTTTAATGACTAAAAAGCTGCGGGACTATATTAAAAACAGAGATAATTTTACCTGCTGTAATTGTGGAAATTCTACTTTTAAAGAACCTAATCTTTTGTTAGAAATTGATCACATTATTCCAGTTGCAAAAGGAGGACTTACTGAGGAGAGTAACCTTCAAACCTTATGCTGGAAATGTAATCGTTCAAAGAGTGATAAGATTATGTAATATAAATAAAATTCGAACACTTCCTTTAGTATGCTATATATAGAAAGGGTTCGAATTTTATTTGATTTTGGAGACGGAAAAAGCTAATCGCTAGAGATTATGGAAAGGAGAAAATGATGACAACACAAAATGATGCGAACAAGTCAAAAAACAATTACCAGTCAGAATCCCAGCAGGCATTCTGGCAGGCCCAAATTAAAACTGTCAACGAAAACAACCCATTTATGCGCCACAATGGCATCTATGCCACCTATCTGGATGCAGATCGCGCCGAAGTCCGCGCACAGGCGGGAGATACCGGGCGCAATGCGATGGGAAGTGTCCATGGCGGGCTGATGTTTATCATGGGCGAGATGGCGGCAGGGCTGCTTGCGAGAGGCAACGGACGCAAATACGTGACGCTGGACACCAGCTTCCGTTACCTGCGCTCCAGCATGGGGGAGAAAGAGCTGGTGGCAGAAGCTTCTTTTATTAAAAGAGGAAAAAGCATCGTGAACTGCCGGTCGATCATTCATGAGGATGGGAGCGAGAAAACGCTGGCGGAAGGAGAGTTTAGTTTTTATTGTCTGGATAAGTAGAGCAGCTTTTTTAGTAGAGAGCACATTATATACCCCATTTTTAACTAGGTTTTTTCAAAAACCCGCTCATTCTTGCTTGTATTTTTTCAATTTTCCTATATAATAATAAAGAACGTAGATGAAGCTTTTACCTTTATTGCTACAAACTATGTACGCAGCAAATGTTTACAGGCGGGGAGTTCCTGCTGTGAGATTCCGTGTGATACAATCACAATAAAGGCAGGCGTGCATACACTAAGAAGAAAGGCGGATTTATTAGTTATGAAACAGTTGATTTATCTGGACAATGCGGCGACAACCAAAACGCGTCCGGAAGTAGTGGAGGCAATGCTCCCGTATTTTACGGAGTATTACGGCAACCCGTCTTCCGTTTATGAATTTTCGGCAGAGCCGAAGAGAGCGATTGCACAGGCTCGCGAGACGATCGCGAAAGCGCTGGGCGCAAAGTCCAACGAGATTTACTTTACCTACGGCGGCACGGAGTCTGATAACTGGGCGCTGATTTCCACAGCAGAGGCATATCAGGCAAAGGGCAAGCACATTATCACGACCAAGATTGAGCACCATGCGATTCTGCACACCTGTGAGTACCTGGAGCAGAGAGGCTTTGAGGTTACTTATCTGGATGTAGATGAGTTCGGTGTTGTTAAATTAGACGAGCTGGAGAAGGCAATCCGTCCGGACACCATCCTCATCTCTGTTATGTTTGCAAACAATGAGATCGGTACGATTGAGCCGATCAAGGAAATTGGTGAGATTGCGAAGAAACACGGCATTTTATTCCACACCGATGCGGTACAGGCATTTTGTCATGTTCCGATCAATGTAGATGAGTGCCATATCGATATGCTCAGTTCCAGCGCCCACAAGTTAAATGGACCGAAGGGAACCGGCTTCCTTTATATCCGTACCGGATTAAAGACACGTTCCTTCATCCACGGCGGCGCACAGGAGCGTAAACGCCGCGGCGGTACCGAGAATACGGCTGGTATCGTAGGATTCGGCAAGGCAGTTGAGATTGCGATGGCGACGATGGAAGAGCGCACAGCAAAAGAAAAAGCGATGCGTGACCACCTGATCGAGCGTGTATTAAAAGAAATTCCATTTGCACGCCTCAACGGACATCCGTCCCAGAGACTTTCCAACAATGCAAACTTTGCATTCCAGTTCATCGAGGGTGAATCCATGCTGATCATGCTTGACATGGAAGGCATCTGTGGTTCCAGCGGTTCTGCATGTACCTCCGGATCCCTGGATCCGTCCCATGTACTTCTGGCGATCGGACTGCCGCATGAGATTGCACACGGTTCCCTGCGTCTGACCCTGTCAGCCGAGACAACCATGGAGCAGATTGATTTCACGGTAGACTGCTTAAAGAAGATTGTAGAACGTCTTCGTTCTATGTCTCCGCTGTATGAGGATTACATTAAGAAACATCCGCAGCAGTAAGATTTAGACATTTTAAGCAAAATGAACATCCACAGTGAATGAAGATATAGAGAGGAAACACCCGATGTATTCAGAGAAAGTAATGGATCATTTCCAGCATCCGAGAAATGTAGGCGAGATTGAAAATGCCAGCGGTATGGGTACCGTCGGCAACGCAAAATGCGGTGATATTATGCGTATTTACCTGGATATCGATGACAACCAGATCATCCAGGATGTAAAATTTAAAACATTTGGCTGCGGTGCAGCCGTTGCGACCAGCAGCATGGCGACCGAGATGGTAAAAGGAAAAACCATCCAGGAAGCGATGGAAGTTACCAACAAAGCCGTTATGGAGGCACTGGACGGACTTCCGCCAGTTAAGGTACACTGTTCTCTTCTCGCAGAGGAGGCAATTCACGCTGCTCTCTGGGATTATGCTCAGAAGAATGGCATTGAGATCAAAGGACTCGTAAAACCGAAGACGGATATCGGCGAGGAAGAAGTCGAAGAAGAGTATTGATGAAAAAGAAAAAAGTAGTAGTCGGCATGTCAGGAGGAGTTGACTCCTCCGTGGCTGCCTGGCTTTTAAAAGAACAAGGATACGATGTGATCGGCGTCACAATGCAGATCTGGCAGGATGAAACGAATGTAGAGCAGGAAGAGCACGGCGGCTGTTGTGGTCTGAGCGCTGTCGATGATGCCAGACGGGTTGCGGAACGGCTTGAGATCCCGTATTATGTGATGAACTTCAAAAAAGAGTTCAAAGAAAATGTCATGGATTACTTTGTACAGGAATATCTGGATGGACACACGCCGAATCCATGTATTGCCTGTAACCGATATGTAAAATGGGAGTCCCTTTTGCAGAGAAGTCTGGAAATTGGGGCTGATTATATTGCAACGGGACATTATGCGCGCGTGAGAAAGCTGCCGAATGGCCGCTATGCGATCTGCAAGTCTGCGACGGCGGCGAAGGATCAGACCTACGCGCTTTATAACCTGACCCAGCATCAGCTTGCACACACTTTGATGCCGGTCGGCGAATATATGAAAGACAAGATTCGTGAGATGGCGGAGGAGATTGGACTTCCGGTGGCACACAAGCCGGACAGCTATGTGATGAACTTCAAAAAAGAGTTCAAAGAAAATGTCATGGATTACTTTGTACAGGAATATCTGGATGGACACACGCCGAATCCATGTATTGCCTGTAACCGATATGTAAAATGGGAGTCCCTTTTGCAGAGAAGTCTGGAAATTGGGGCTGATTATATTGCAACGGGACATTATGCGCGCGTGAGAAAGCTGCCGAATGGCCGCTATGCGATCTGCAAGTCTGCGACGGCGGCGAAGGATCAGACCTACGCGCTTTATAACCTGACCCAGCATCAGCTTGCACACACTTTGATGCCGGTCGGCGAATATATGAAAGACAAGATTCGTGAGATGGCGGAGGAGATTGGACTTCCGGTGGCACACAAGCCGGACAGCCAGGAGATCTGTTTCGTGCCGGACAACGATTATGCAAAATTTATCGAGGAAAATAGTGATTGCCGGATTGACGAAGGCAATTTTGTAGATAAGTACGGCAATATTTTAGGTCGTCATAAAGGAATTACCCATTATACGGTGGGACAGAGAAAGGGCTTAAATCTGGCACTCGGTCATCCGGTGTTCGTGACGGAGATCCGTCCGGAGACGAACGAGGTTGTGATCGGGGAAAATGAGGACGTCTTTTCCAACCGCCTGACCTGCCGGAACCTCAACTGGATGTCGATTGAGGATCTGGGCGATCAGGAGATGCGCGTCAGTGCGAAGATTCGTTACAGCCACAAAGGGGCATCCTGTACGATCCGCAAGATTGGTGAAGATCGGGTGGAATGCGTATTTGATGAGCCGCAGAGAGCGGCGACGCCGGGACAGGCAGTCGTTTTTTATGACGGCGAATATGTCGTAGGCGGCGGTACGATCGAATAATTTAGAAATGAAAGAAGATTTTAATTGGGCAGAAATCTCTGTCGGCATCAAAGTTGTGCTGCGATGCGATTGATTGGAGACAGTGAATGCGCGGATCATGGAGAGGTTAGAATCTTCTGTAAGATTGGAGTTTTTTATAAATGGCAAGAGGAGAAAGCAGAAAAAGAAAGCCAGGCACACCGGATTACCGGAAACGTTTCTGGGCGGCGGTGACCGCGATTGTGGTCGCGGCGGGTTCCATTGGCGTAAGCCATGCGGGATTTACCCTTCCGAATCAGGCACAGAAGCAGGTGCAGATGGCGGCTGCTGAGACAGAACCGGCGGAACAGACAGCGAAGAAACAGGTGCCGAATGCGGCAAAGCGAAGTCTGGAGCTGGAAGATGCACAGGGCATTCAGGAGGCGGATGCAGCGGCGGTTGCGGACCAGAGCGAGCTGGAGAGTGACAAAACGACGGCGAGCGGCTTCCAGAGTGTCGATGAGACAGTGTATGCGACTGAGAACCTGCTCAACGTGCGTTCGGGCTGTGGAACGGAGTATGAGATTGTGACACAGCTGAATCAGGGCGACAGCGTGCAGCGCGTCGGTATCGGAGACGGCTGGAGCGAGGTGCTTTATAAGGACAAGAGCTGTTTTATCCGTTCCGAATATCTGACGACGACCGAGCCGGGCAGTGAGGAAGCGACGGTCACAGCGCAGGGGGCAGAAGCGGATGCACAGGGTGCACCGGTGTCCAACGGACGTATCGTAGCGATCGACGCGGGACATCAGGCAAAGGGCAATCCGGACAAAGAACCAGTTGGACCGGGCTCCTCGACCATGAAGGCGAAGGTGGCTTCCGGCACCGAGGGCGTATCGACGAAGCTGCCGGAATATGAGCTGACTTTATCAGTTTCGAAGAAGTTAAAACGGATTCTGGAAGAGAGAGGCTATCAGGTCGTCATGATCCGGGAGTCCAACGATGTCAACTTAAGCAATGCGGAGAGAGCGGAGATCGCCAACAAGAGCGGCGCCTCCATTTTTGTCCGGATTCATGGCAATTCGCTGGATAACACAACGGTCAACGGAACACTCTCCATGTGCCAGACGGCGACCAACCCGTACAACGGCGAGCTTCACGCGGCAAGCTATTCTCTTTCCAAGAAGATCACGGACTCTGTCTGCGCGGCAACCGGCTTCAAGAACCGCGGTGTGCAGGAGACAGACAGCATGAGCGGCATCAACTGGTGTAAGATTCCGGTTTCCATTGTCGAGATGGGCTTTATGAGCAACCCGGAAGAAGATCAGAAGATGGCACAGGATGATTATCAGGAATTGATTGCCGGGGGAATTGCGAACGGAATTGATGCGTATTATCAGTAAATAGTGAAACAAAACAGATGACAAAAGTCAAAATATCATGTATAATAGTATAGGTGTTTCGAAGAGAAACACCTAATATCTGGAGACGTAGCGAAGCGGCCGTAACGCGGCGCACTCGAAATGCGTTTGTCGGTTCATTCCGGCACGAGGGTTCGAATCCCTCCGTCTCCGCGTCCTGGGGATCCTTGTAAATACAGGGATCCCTTATTTTATTTCATAGGAAATTGCGTCCTATGAAACCAAAAATGCTCCGCTAGGATGCGTACTTGCGCGAAGCAGAAACATGTCGCAAGCGAAAAAGAGCTGCCACGTTTTGAGTGACAGCCCTTGATTGGAAAATTTATGGATTTTTACCGTACCTTCGTATCTTCCGCATAAAACTCCGCATAAGCATCCTGCAAAGTCTTCAGCGTCTTCGGATCTTTTCCTCCGATTGGTTTTCCATCGAGTTCAACGGCCTGGATGCAGAGCCCGCCGGAGCTGCTGACGATGATTTCGTCGGCGTCTGCCAGTTCCTGCATGGTAAATGGTGCCTCGCTGGTCGGGATGCCGTTTTTCTCAGCTAACATCAGCAGATGTTTTAACGTGATGCCCGGAAGAATCAGATTGTCTCTCGGTGGGGTGCAGAGAACGCCGTCCTTGATGATTAAGATATTGCTGTGGGCGCATTCGGTGACGCGTTCGCCGCGGTGGAAGACCGTTTCCTGGCAGCCCTGTTCGATGCAGCGCTGGTAAGCGATGACACTTGGAATCAGGTTCAGCGTCTTGATGTTGCAGTGCAGGAAACGGGTGTCCTCCATCGAGATCAGGCGGAAAGTCTTATCAAATGGAATCAGGTCGCACGGAACAGTAAAAATCATCAGATTTGGTTTTACGGAAGCAGGTGGAAACTGATGTCCACGATAGGTAGTTCCGCGGGAACACTGCCAGTACAGCATACCGTGGTCAATCTCATTGGCATCGATGCATTTCTGCAGCTCGGCACGCAGTTCTTCGCGCGACATTTCAAACGGGATTTCCAGCAGCTTGCAGCTGTTGTAGAAACGGTCGAGGTGGTCGTCTGCGGCAAAAATGTTGTTGTTTGCAAAGGTGGTGGCATCGTAGCAGCCATCTCCAAAATAAACGGCGCGGTCCAACATCGGGATTTTCATTTCCTCGAGGGGTCCGATTTCTCCATTGTAATATCCGACATATTTCATTGCATATACTTCCTTTCTATGTTGATTCGAAAATACCTCGTCAAGTGTTTACATTATACCACATCCGCCTATAAGATGAAATCTCCCCCAGGCGGATGTGTTCTTATCATTACATATTTATTTGTCTTTATGTTTAATAATCTTATATCCGCCTACCAGCAGCGTCGGCAGCAGGTAGAAGAGGATAAATCCGTAAGACAGGTACGAATAGCCCTGCTCGATCAAGGTGACAACGCCGACACGGGATAATACGAGTGCAGCGATCAGCGTGATGACCGTAATCAGACCGCGGTTTGTATCGGACAGCTTGGCAGCGCCCTTTTCCTCCATGGCAACGTCGAAACGGTCGATGATCATGTGGATGCAGCCAGTTGCCGTCTCAACCAGCGTCCAGCCCATAACGAGACTGAACAGTGCCATCAGTGCCGGTCCGCCGTTGACTGCCTTGATCATTTCCATCCACGGGGTTGTGACATCCGCGCCGACGATGGAGGTGTCACCGTAGAAGCACATCATCGCAAAGTAAGACAAAAACCACGGAATAACCATCAGAAGACCGGCGATCAGACCGGAAATAAAGGTTTCTTTCCGTTTGGTCTGGCGTGTCAGGGAGAACATGCCCATCGGGATGGAATTGATGTTGTAGGCAACATACAGGATACCGGTGTAAATGCACAGCGGAACAGTGACAGAGCCGTCGTAGGTGCTGGTGTCCATCGTGCTGAATACATGGGAAATGTTGCCGCCCTTGTTGACGAGTACCAGAATTGTAAACAGAATATAGCCGCCGTACAGTAAAATAGTACCGATCGATTCAAATTTCTCGATCATCTTGGAACCCTTAAAGTTCAGGAGTCCGCAAATCAGAACGATCACAACGGAGCCGAGAATATTCGGAAGTCCGACCTGCTCGAAAATACTTCCAGTTGCGGCTGCCATAACGGCGATCAGCAGAATCGCGATGAGGACAGTTAAAATATCCATCATCGGCCAGAGCGGTCCAATGACCTGCTTGATATAGTTTTTATAATCGTAAACCTTGTAGATCCGGCAGATCTCAAAGGTCAGGAAGGCAAACAGGGCAAAACCGATGCCGATCGTCAGTCCGGAGATCCAGCCCATCGCTCCGAATTTCGCACCGTAAGAATAAATCTCACGTCCGGTTGCATAGCCGCCGCCAATCAGAACCGATTGCAGCAGGACACCCGGCAGAATGTACTTGGCGTATGTGCCTTCGTAGAAATTTTTGAATTGTTTCATACCTTTCACTCACTTTCTTTTGTTGACTATTAAAAATTATAAAGGATGAATGAAAAACTTGCCAATAGAAAGAACAGAT
>QFCE01001886.1_pt1 | contig 15599 bp, 30 predicted proteins | sample 5346091 | NCBI WGS metagenome assembly QFCE01 (sample SAMN09062252, study PRJNA434731) | Human gut metagenome, whole genome shotgun sequencing project. | isolation source: stool timepoint A chromium assembly | host: Homo sapiens | collected 2015 | reverse complement strand
AGTCGTTGCCCCCTCCGGGTGGCATCGTCTACGGGGGACGGGCGGGTCTGGGACCCGCCCCTACGGGGTGCCAGGCAAAATACAGCAAAACCGGACAACGGGAGGGACAGTCCGGCGCTGAACTATGCCGCCCTGGCAGGGTGCCCAAAGAAAACGGACAGAAAACCTGGGAAAATTGGCGGAGCTCCGCTGAAAAAATTTAAAAACACCCTTGACACACACGGGGGTGTTGATGTATGATACCAAAGTCCCTGTATGGGACAACTGCGATGATGCGGGAGATTGCTCGGAAACGAGGTAACTTCCGCGGAGTATGTCCGAGCTAGAATCGGGCGGCTGAAGGACCTGGGCACGGCGTATATCGCTGTGGTTGGGTGGAACCGGCCTGCTTGTCGCGCCGGTTTCTTTCATGCCACGGAGTGATACGCACGAGAACGTGGACAGGAACTTCACCGTACGGAGCGTGAAGGACAAAGAAATTCACTTCGTATGTATTTAAGGAGGAAACAACCCATGGCAGCTCAGAAAGAAATGATCCGCATCCGCCTGAAGGCTTACGATCATCAGCTGATCGACCAGTCCGCTGAGAAGATCGTGGAGACCGCCAAGCGCACCGGCGCCACTGTCTCCGGCCCCATTCCCCTGCCCACCAAGAAGGAAGTCGTCACCATCCTGCGTGCCGTCCACAAGTACAAGGACAGCCGTGAGCAGTTTGAGCGCCGCACCCACAAGCGCCTGATCGACGTGGTCAAGCCCTCCCCCAAGACCGTCGAGGCCCTGATGAGCCTGGAGCTTCCCGCCGGCGTGGAGATCGAGATCAAGCTGTAAGAGAAGCGCGGAAAAGCCGGGAGCAGCCGCTCAGGCTTTGCAGCGTGACACAGTGATCTCAAACAACCTTGTTGTACCGCAGTCCGCCGCATTTTGAGGCGGACGGGTCAAGTCGCGAGAGCAATACCAGCTCAATGGGTAACTCTCCCGACCAATAACCTTTATAGGAGGAAAATCCAACATGGAGAAAGCGATCATCGGCAAAAAGATCGGCATGACCCAGATCTTCGATGAAGCTGGCCGCGTGGTCCCCGTGACCGTGATCGAGGCCGGCCCCTGCACTGTGGTGCAGAAGAAGACCGCCGAGAAGGATGGCTATGAGGCCATTCAGCTGGGTTATGAGACTGTTCCCGAGCGCAAGCTCACCAAGCCTGAGGTCGGCCATCAGAAGAAGGCCGGTCTGACCGAGTTCAAGAAGGTCCTGAAGGAGTTCGCTCTGGAGGACTGCTCCAAGTACGAGGTGGGCGACGAGCTGAAGGCCGACGTCTTTGCTGCGGGCGACCGCGTGGACGTCACCGGCATCAGCAAGGGCCACGGCTTCCAGGGCGTTGTTAAGCGCCACGGCGCTGCGATCAAGCGCATGACCCACGGCGGCGGCCCTGTCCACCGTCATCAGGGTTCCCTGGGCGCCGGCACCACCCCCGGCCACATCTACAAGGGCCGTGACGGCGCCGGTCAGATGGGCAACGAGCAGGTCACCGTCCTGAACCTGGACGTGGTCCAGGTCGATCCCGAGCTGGGCATCATCGCCGTGCGCGGCGCCATCCCCGGCCCCAAGGGTGGCGTGGTGTTCCTGCACAACAGCGTGAAGAAGTACGTCGAGCCCAAGGGCGCCGCCGGCATCTCCAACAACCCGCAGAAGGCTTCCGGCCGCAACCCGCAGAAGGCTTCCGCCCGCAACAAGTAAGGAAAGGAGAGTGTAAATCATGGCAAAAGCGAATGTATTCAACATGGCCGGCCAGCAGGTCGGCGAGATCGAGCTCTCCGAGGCTGTGTTCGGCGTCGAGCCCAACCAGGCTGTGGTCCATGAGGTGGTCAAGAACCACCTGGCCAACTGCCGTCAGGGCACCCAGAGCGCGCTGACCCGTGCCGAGGTCTCCGGCGGCGGCAAGAAGCCCTGGCGTCAGAAGGGTACCGGCCACGCCCGCCAGGGTTCCACCCGCGCTCCCCAGTGGACTCACGGCGGCATCGTGTTCGCCCCCAAGCCCCGGGATTACAGCTACACTCTGAACAAGAAGGTCAAGCGTCTGGCCCTCAAGTCCGCTCTGTCCGCCAAGGCCGCTTCCGGCGACATCCTGGTGGTGGACGGCCTGAAGCTGGATGAGATCAAGACCAAGACCATGCGCGACTTCCTGAACGCCATCGAGGCGGGCAAGTCCGTGGTCATCACTCCTGAGGTCGATCAGGTGGTCGTCAAGTCCGCCCGGAACATCCCCGGCGTGGTCACCACCACCGCCAAGGTCCTCAGCGTGTACGACATCGTAAACGCCAAGCGCCTGGTGGTCGATAAGGCCGCCCTGGCCATCATCGAGGAGGTGTTCGCGTAATGACCGCTTATGACATCATCAAGCGCCCCATCATCACCGAGCAGTCCATGGCTGATACCGAGATGAAGCGCTACACCTTCGAGGTGGCCAAGAACGCCAACAAGATCGAGATCGCCAAGGCTGTGGAGGAGATCTTCGGTGTGAAGGTCGCCAAGGTCAACACCCTGAATATGCAGGGCAAGATGAAGCGCATGGGCGCCCGGCCCGCCGGCCGCCGTCCCAGCTGGAAGAAGGCCATGGTCACCCTGACCGCCGATTCCAAGACCATCGAGTTCTTCGAGGGTATGGTGTAAGGAGGAGATTGAACAATGGCTATTAAGACTTTTAAGCCCACAACGCCCTCCCGCCGTCACATGACTGTGTCCGCCTTCGAGGGCATCGATAAGAAGGCCAAGCCCGAGCGCAGCCTGACTGAGGTCCTCAGCAAGCACGCCGGCCGCAACAGCTATGGCCGCATCACCGTCCGCCACCGCGGCGGCGGCAACAAGCAGAAGTACCGCATCATCGACTTCAAGCGCGATAAGGAAGGCAAGGCCACTGTGGTCAACCTGCAGTATGACCCCAACCGTTCCGCCAACATCGCCCTGATCGAGTACGAGGACGGCGAGCGCCGCTATATCCTGGCCCCCAACGGCCTGAAGGCCGGCCACATCATCATGACCGGTCCCGACGCTGACATCCTCCCCGGCAACTGCCTGCCCATCGCCAACATCCCTGTTGGTGAGGAGATCCACTGCATCGAGCTGTACCCCGGCAAGGGTGCTCAGCTGGTCCGCGCCGCCGGCGTGGCCGCTCAGCTGATGGCCAAGGAGAACGGCATGGCTCAGGTCCGTCTGCCCTCCGGCGAGGTCCGCTATGTCCGTGAGAACTGCAAGGCCACCATCGGCCAGGTGGGCAACACCGACTGGGCCAACATCCAGATCGGTAAGGCCGGCCGCAAGCGCCACATGGGTTGGCGTCCCACCGTCCGCGGCTCTGTTATGAACCCCAACGACCACCCCCACGGCGGTGGTGAGGGCAAGAGCCCCGTCGGCCGTCCCGGCCCTGTTACCCCCTGGGGCAAGCCCGCCCTGGGTTACAAGACCCGCAAGACGAAGAACCGCACTGACAAGTTCATCGTCAAGCGCCGCAACGCAAAGTAAGGAGGGAGTAAAAGATGAGCAGAAGTATCAAGAAAGGCCCCTTTTGTGCTCCCGAGCTGCTGAAGCGGGTCGACGAGATGAATCAGACCGGCGAGAAGAAGGTACTGAAGACCTGGAGCCGCGCCTCCACCATCTTCCCCGCCTTCGTGGGTCACACCTTTGCCGTCCACGACGGCCGCAAGCACGTGCCCGTCTATGTGACCGAGGATATGGTCGGCCACAAGCTGGGCGAGTTCGTTCCCACCCGCACCTTCAAGGGCCATGCGGGTTCCAAGACTGGTAAGTAAGGAGGAGAGAAACGATGGAAGCAAAAGCCAACCTGAAATATCTGCGGATCTCTCCCCGTAAGGTGAAGATCGTCCTGGATCTGATCCGGGGCAAGGACGTGGCCACTGCCGCCGCGATCCTGATGCAGACCCCCAAGGCTGCCTCTGAGCCTGTGCTCAAGCTGCTGAAGAGCGCCGCGGCCAACGCGGAGAACAACCACCAGATCGCCCCTGAGAAGCTGTATGTGTCCGCCTGCTATGCCAACCCCGGCCCCCTCATCAAGCGCATCATGCCCCGCGCTCAGGGCCGCGCGTACCGCATCAACAAGCGCACGTCTCACGTCACCATCGCGGTGAGCGAGCGCTAAGGGAGGAGGAACAATATGGGACAGAAAGTTAATCCCCACGGCCTGCGCGTGGGTGTCATCAAGGATTGGGACTCCCGTTGGTACGCCAAGAACGAGCTGGTGGGCGACCTGCTGGTCGAGGACAAGAAGATCCGCGACTACCTGAAGAAGACTCTGTACGGCGCCGGCATCCCCAAGATCGAGATCGAGCGGGACAATGCCAAGGTCCGTATCTACCTGCACTGCGCCCGCCCCGGCGTCGTCATCGGCAAGGGCGGCGAGGAGATCAAGGCCATCGAGGCTAAGCTGGTCAAGATGATCGGCAAGCCCGTGGACCTGAAGATCGTTGAGGTGCGCAACGCCGACATGAACGCCCAACTGGTGGCTGAGAACATCGCCCAGCAGCTGGAGAAGCGTATCGGCTTCCGCCGCGCCATGAAGAATGCCATGGGCCGTGCCATGCGCGCCGGCGCCCGCGGCATCAAGACCTGCTGCTCCGGCCGTCTGGGCGGCGCTGAGATCGCCCGCACTGAGCACTATCACGACGGCACCATTCCCCTGCAGACCCTGCGTGCCGACATCGATTACGGCTTCGCTGAGGCTGCCACCACCTACGGCCGCATCGGCGTGAAGGTGTGGATCTACAAGGGCGAGGTCCTGACTCAGGCCCTGCGCACCACCCCCCGCACCCTGGATACCAGTAAGCCCTACCAGGAGCGCCGCGAGCGTCCCCGCCGCGACCGCCGGGACGGCGACCGCCGCCAGGGCGGATTCAACCGTGACCGCCGCCAGGGCGGGTTCAACCGTGACAACAACCGTGGCCCCCGCCCCGCCGGTCAGGCCAATGCTCCTAAGGAAGGAGGCGCTCAGTAATGCTGCTGCCTAAGCGCGTAAAATACCGCCGCGTTCACCGCGGTCGCATGAAGGGCAAGGCCAGCCGCGGCAACACCGTGACTTACGGTGACTTCGGCCTGATGGCCACCGAGCCCAGCTGGATCACCAGCAACCAGATCGAGGCCGCCCGTATCGCCATGACCCGCTACACCAAGCGTGGCGGTAAGGTGTGGATCAAGATCTTCCCCGACAAGCCCGTCACTGAGAAGCCCGCTGAGACCCGAATGGGTTCCGGTAAGGGTTCCCCCGAGTACTGGGTGGCCGTGGTCAAGCCCGGCCGCGTCATGTTCGAGATCGCCGGTGTCTCCGAGGAGGTCGCCCGCGAGGCTCTGCGTCTGGCCAGCCACAAGCTGCCCGTCAAGTGCAAGATCGTCAAGCGTGAAGAGACCGAGAAGGGTGGTGAAGCGTAATGAAGGCCAACGAAGTTCGTAAGATGTCTGCCTCCGAGCTGGAGAGCAAGCTGGTGGATCTGAAGAAGGACCTGTTTAATCTGCGCCTTCAGCACGCTACCAATCAGCTGGATAACCCCGTGCGTATCGCCGAGGTCAAGAAGGACATCGCCCGGGTCAAGACCATCATCCGCGAGCAGCAGCTCGCCGGCCGCTAAGAGGAGGAATAGAAGATGGAAAACAGAACTTCTTCCCGTAAGACCAGAGTCGGCCTGGTGGTTTCGGACAAGATGGATAAGACCGTCGTGGTCGCCATCGCCGACCGCGTGGCCCATCCTCTGTACAAGAAGATCGTAAAGAGAACCTATAAGCTGAAGGCTCACGATGAGAACAACCAGTGCGGCATCGGCGACCGTGTCCGTGTCATGGAGACCCGTCCCCTGTCCAAGGACAAGCGCTGGCGCGTGGTTGAGATCATCGAGAAGGCGAAATAAGGAGGTGCCGGCATGATTCAGGAAGAAAGCTATCTGAAGGTCGCCGATAACACCGGCGCCAAGGAAATCAAGACCATCCGCGTGCTGGGCGGCTCCAGCCGCAAGTTCGGCAACATCGGGGATGTGATCGTGGCTTCCGTCCGCAAGGCTCAGCCCGGCGGAACTGTGAAGAAGGGCGAGGTCGTCAAGGCCGTTATCGTCCGCACTTCCCGCGGCGTGCGCCGTCCCGACGGCTCCTACGTCCGGTTCGACGACAACGCCGCCGTCCTCATCAAGGAGGACAAGAATCCCCGCGGCACCCGTATCTTTGGCCCTGTGGCCCGCGAGCTGCGCGACAAGGATTATATGAAGATCCTGTCCCTGGCTCCCGAAGTGCTGTAAGGGAGGATAATGAGCATGAATAAAATGAGCATCAAGAAGGACGACCTGGTCGTCGTCCTGTCCGGTAAGGACAAGGGCAAGCAGGGCAAGGTCCTGGAGGTCATGCCCAAGAGCGGCAAGGTGGTTGTGGAGAAGGTCAACGTGGTCTCCCGCCACACCAAGCCCCGCAAGCAGGGCGAGCAGGGCGGCATCCTCCAAAAGGAGGCCCCCATCTACGCCTGCAAGGTGCAGCGCGTCTGCCCCAAGTGCAACAAGCCCACCCGCCACGCCCACAAGCTGCTGGAGGGCGGCAAGAAGGTCCGCGTCTGCAAGAAGTGCGGCGCCGAGATCTGAGAGAGGAGGAGTGAATCGAAATGGCTAACACCCCTAACCTGAAGAAGCTGTACCAGGACGAGGTCGCTCCTGCTCTGATGCAGAAGTTCGGCTATAAGTCCACCATGCAGATCCCCCGCCTGGAGAAGATTGTGGTCAACGTGGGCTGCAGCGAGGCCCGTGAGAACGCCAAGGTGCTGGACGCCGTGGTGTCCGACCTGACCACCGTCACCGGCCAGAAGGCCGTGATCACCGAGGCCAAGAAGTCCGGGGCCAACTTTAAGCTCCGTGAGGGTATGCCCATCGGTGCGAAGGTTACCCTGCGCGGCAACAAGATGTGGGAGTTCCTGGACCGCCTGTTCAACGTGGCCCTGCCCCGCGTCCGCGACTTCCGCGGCATCTCCGCTGACGCCTTCGACGGCCGCGGCACCTCTGCCCTGGGCGTGAAGGAGCAGCTGATCTTCCCCGAGATCGAGTACGACAAGATCGCCAAGATCCGCGGCATGGACATCGTGGTCTGCACCACCGCTAAGACCGATGAGGAGGCCCGCGAGCTGCTCAAGCTGGTCGGCGCTCCCTTCGCCGGCCGCTAAGGAGGAGGAAACGTTATGGCTAAGAAGTCTATGATCCTGAAGCAGCAGAAGGAGCCCAAGTTCTCCTCCCGCCGCTATAACCGCTGCAAGCTGTGCGGCCGTCCCCACGCCTACCTGCGGGACTACGGCATCTGCCGTATCTGCTTCCGCGAGCTGGCCTACAAGGGCCAGATCCCCGGTGTGAAGAAGGCCTCCTGGTAAAAACCGTTCCCGCCCGGGGAGGGGCCGGGGCACAGAGCCCCCTCCCCTCCCCCGCGGCGTGGCCCAATATCGTCTTGAAAGGAACCGGCTGTGTCTCACAACCGGTTCCTTCCTGAAAAAAGTGAACCACGCGTCCGGGTGTACGAGGCTGAAAAACCTTGCATTTCGGATATAAATGGGGTATAATCAAGTGCTTGCGCGCCCAGGGTCGTGAAAATTAAGACACACCCGGCGCCGTGGGCGAAGGCCCAGACCCGTAATTCGGGGAGAAAATTCCCTGTTTACGGGGTTTGCGCGTTCACACCCTTTGGTCAGATCCGCTTCTGCGGTTTTGATATACGCGCCAATGGCGCGAAGGCGGTCAACAGGTCGGAGAGATTGCCTGCTCCCCGATACCTTGCCGCCTGTACCGGCACGGAAACGGCCGGTAATCTGTAAGAGGAGGTAAATACTCATGCACATCACGGATCCCATTGCGGATATGCTCACCCGCATCCGCAACGCGAACAACGCCAAGCATGACACGGTGGACGTCCCCGCTTCCAATATGAAGAAGTCCATCGCCCAGATCCTGCTGGAGGAGGGCTATATCAAGAACTTCCAGCTGATCGATGACGGCACCCAGGGCGTTATCCGCGTCACCCTGAAGTACGGCGCTGGTAAGGAGAAGGTCATCTCCGGTCTGCGCCGCGTGTCCAAGCCCGGCCTGCGCGTGTACGCCGGTGCGGACGAGCTGCCCAAGGTTCTGCGCGGCCTGGGCATCGCCATCGTGTCCACTTCCAAGGGCGTCATGACCGACAAGAAGGCCCGCGAGGCCCATGTCGGCGGTGAAGTCCTGGCATTTGTCTGGTAAGGAGGGTTATAGGAATGTCTAGAATTGGTAGAGCTCCTATCGCCGTCCCTGCCGGCGTGGAGGTTAAGATCGAGGCGAACAATGTCGTGACCGTCAAGGGCCCCAAGGGCACCATGACCCGGCAGTTCCACCCCAACATGAAGATCGAGCAGGAGGGTGAGGTCATCCACGTCACCCGTCCCAACGACGCCAAGGAGAACCGCTCTCTCCACGGCCTGACCCGCACCCTGGTCCACAACATGGTGGTGGGTGTGACCGAGGGCTATAAGAAGGAGCTGGACGTCAACGGCGTCGGTTACCGTGTGGCCAAGGAGGGCAACAAGCTGGTCATGAACCTGGGCTTCTCCCATCAGGTCATCATGGAGGAGATCGAGGGCATCACCATCGAGGTCCCCGGCCCCAACAAGATCATCATTCACGGCTGCGACAAGCAGAAGGTGGGCCAGTTTGCCGCCGAAGTGAGAGAGAAGCGTCCCCCCGAGCCGTATAAGGGCAAGGGTATCAAGTATACTGACGAGGTCATCCGCCGCAAGGCTGGTAAGACCGGCGCCAAGAAGTAAGAAGGAGGTGTGCCACTATGATCAACAGACCCGATACTCGTTCCCAGCGCATCACCCGCCACAACCGCGTGCGCGCTAAGATTTCCGGCACGCCCGAGCGTCCCCGCCTGAACGTGTTCCGCAGCGAGACCAACATCTACGCCCAGATCATCGACGATGTGACCGGCAAGACCCTGGTTTCCGCTTCTTCCCTGGAGAAGGACTTCTCCTGTGAGGGCACCAAGACCGACGCCGCCAAGCAGGTGGGCGTGACCGTGGCCGAGCGTGCCAAGGCGAAGGGCATCGACACCGTGGTGTTCGACCGCGGCGGCTATGTGTACCATGGCCGTGTCAAGGCTCTGGCCGAGGGCGCCCGTGAGGGCGGCCTGCAGTTCTAAGGGAGGAGGAAACGACAATGGCTAGATTTGAGAGAGAACCCAGCGAGTTCGTGGAGAAGCTCGTTTCCCTGAACCGCGTATCCAAGACCGTCAAGGGCGGCCGCATCTTCAAGTTCGCCGCCCTGATGGTGGTGGGCGATGAGAAGGGCCGCGTGGGCTTTGGCCTGGGCAAGGCCGCCGAGGTGCCCGAGGCCATCCGCAAGGGCATCGAGGACGCCAAGAAGAACATGATCACCGTGTCCCTGTCCGGCACCACCATTCCCCACGAGGTGATCGGTGAGTTCGGCGCCGGCCGCGTGCTGATGAAGCCCGCCGCCCCCGGTACCGGCGTGATCGCCGGCGGTGCTGTCCGTGCCGTTCTGGAAGCGGTCGGCATCAAGGACATCTACACCAAGTGCCTGCGCTCCAACAATCCGCAGAACGTGGTCTCCGCTGCTTTTGAGGGTCTGAAGTCCCTGAGAAGCCCCGAGGAGGTCGCCCGCATCCGCGGCAAGAGCGTGGACGAGATCTTGGGTTAAGGAGGGCGTTCACAATGGCTAATTTGAACATCAAGCTGGTCAAGAGCCTGAACGGCCGCATCGCCAAGCACAAGGCGAACGCCGAGGCTCTGGGCCTTCACAAGATCGGCGATACCACCGTGCAGCCCGACAACGCGGCTACCCGGGGCAAGATCGCTCACATCGGCTACCTGCTCCAGGTGACCGAGGAAAACTAAGAGGAGGCGCGAGACAATGAATCTGCATGAACTCTCCCCCGCCGCCGGCTCCAACACCAAGGCGTACCGCAAGGGCCGCGGCGAGGGCTCCGGAAACGGAAAGACCGCCGGCCGCGGCCAGAAGGGCCAGTGGTCCCGCTCTGGCGGCGGCGTCCGCGTCGGCTTTGAGGGCGGCCAGATGCCTCTGGCCCGCCGCCTGCCCAAGCGCGGTTTCCACAACATTTTCGCCAAGCCCCTGGAGGCTGTGAACGTATCTGTCCTGGAGAAGTTCGAGGACGGCGCCGTGGTCAACGCCCAGGCGCTCCTGGAGAAGGGCATCCTCTCCAAGTGCGAGTACGGCGTGAAGATCCTGGGCAATGGCGAGATCACCAAGAAGCTGACTGTTCAGGCTTCCGCCTTCTCCGCCTCCGCCAAGGAAAAAATCGAAGCTGCAGGTGGTAAGGTGGAGGTGGTCTGATTATGATCAAGACCGTCCGGGACGCCTGGAAGATCCCTGAGCTGCGCAAGAAGATCCTGTTTACCATCTTCGCACTGCTGATCTTCCGCCTGGGCGCCGCCATCCCTGTCCCCTATATCAACTCCCAGGAGCTGGAGGTCTATCTGGCCGCACAGAGTGGCACCATCCTGGGCCTGATGAACGCCATGAGCGGTTCGGCCTTCTCCATGGCCACCCTCTTTGCCCTGTCCATCCAGCCCTATATCAACAGCTCCATCATCATCCAGCTGCTCACCGTGGCCATCCCCGCTCTGGAGCGCATGGCCAAGGAGGGCGGCGAGGAGGGCCGCAAGAAGATCGCCTCCATCACCCGTTACACCACCGTGGCCATCGGCCTGATCCAGGGCTTTGGCTATTATAGCCTGATCAACAGCTACGGCCTGGTGGATACGGAGGGGCTGCCCGCTCTGTGGGTCGGGATCGTGATCGTCCTGTCCTTCACCGCCGGCTCCGCCTTCCTGATGTGGCTGGGTGAGCAGATCACCGAGTTTGGCATCGGAAACGGCATCTCCATCATCCTGTTTGCCGGCATCGTCTCCCGCTTCCCCCACATGGTCAGCGACGTCTACCACGGCGTCACCGCCTGGATGGACCCCCTGACCCAGGAGGAGTTCACTGCCATGAACTGGAGCGAGGCCCAGATTGCCGCCTACCAGAAGAGCCTGCTGGCCCCCTGGATGGTCGCGGTCGTGATCCTGGGTATGCTGGCCCTGGTGGTCTTCATCGTGTTCATCTCCAACGCCGAGCGCCGCCTGCCTGTGCAGTACGCCAAGCGGGTGGTGGGCCGGAAGATGTACGGCGGACAGTCCACCCATATCCCCATCAAGGTGAACATGAGCGGCGTCATGCCCATCATCTTCGCCCAGTCCATCGCCTCCCTCCCCGCCACCATCGGCGCCTTCGCCGGATGGACGCTGGAGAGTCAGGGCTTTGGCGGCGGCCTGATGCGGCTGTTCGACACCAGCAAGCCTTTTTACAGCGTGCTGTACTTCCTGCTGATTGTGGGCTTCAGTTATTTCTACGCCACCATGCAGTTCAACCCCATTGAGGTGGCCAACAACCTGAAGAAGAACGGCGGCTTCATTCCCGGCTTCCGTCCCGGAAAGCCCACCGCTGACTTCATTCTGAAGGTCCTGAACAAGATCACCATGTTCGGCGCGCTCTACCTGTCGGTGATCGCCATTGCGCCCATCATCACCGGCAACCTCTTTGGGTACAGCTCCCTGGCCATCGGCGGCACCTCCGTGATCATCGTGGTGGGCGTTGCCCTGGAGACCGTGAAGCAGATGGAGGCCCAGATGCTGATGCGGCACTATAAGGGCTTTCTGGAGTAAGTTTGGGAGATGTCACAGTTATGGGTATGAAACTGATCCTGCTGGGTGCGCCCGGTGCGGGCAAAGGCACCCAGGCAGAGGTCCTCTGCCAAAAGCTGGGGATCCCTACCATATCCACCGGCAACATATTACGCGCGGCCATTCAGGAGGGCACTCCGGTCGGGCTCCAGGCCAAGTCCTTCATGGACGCGGGCAAGCTGGTCCCCGATGAGGTGATCATCCAGATCGTGGCGCAGCGCATCGTGCAGTCTGACTGCGCGGAGGGCTTTATCCTGGATGGGGTGCCCCGCACCATCGCTCAGGCCGAGGCCCTGGATGCCGCGGGCGTCCGGTTCGACCGGGTCCTCTCCCTGGAGATCACCGATCAGGAGATCGAGGAGCGGATGTCCGGCCGCCGGGTATGCAGCAAGTGCGGCGCATCCTTCCACATCCATGCCCGACCCACTAAGGTGGAGGGTGTGTGTGATAACTGCGGCGGTCCAGTGGTTCAGCGTGATGACGATAAGCCGGAAACGGTGCGTCACCGCCTGGAGGTCTACCACCAACAGACAGAGCCCTTGAAGGACTACTATCAGGCCAAAGGTCTGCTGACTCTGGTGGATAACCGTCCCACGATTGAGGCTACCACCCAGGCGATCATGGAGGCGCTGCAATCTTGAAGGGCATTGAAATGATTTCCATTAAGTCTCCCCGTGAGATCGAGGCCATGCGCAGGGCCGGGCGGATCACCGCTCAGGCCCGTGCCCTGGCCGGATCCATGGTGGCCCCCGGGGTCACCACCCACGAGATCGACACGGCGGTGCGCCGGTTCATTGAGAGCCACGGCGCGAAGCCCTCATTTCTGGGCTACGGCGGTTACCCCGGCTCTGCCTGCATCTCGGTCAATGACGAGGTGATCCACGGCATCCCCGGCCCCCGGAAGCTTCAGGAGGGCGACATCGTCAGCGTGGACGTGGGCGCCTTCATCGGCGGGTTCCACGGGGACTGCGCCGCCACCTACGCCTGCGGCACTGTCAGCGCCGAGGCGGAGAAGCTGATCGCTGTGACCCAGCAGAGCTTCTGGGAGGGCATCAAGATGGCCCGTCAGGGCTGCCGGGTGTCCGACATCGGCCACGCGGTCCAGGCCTATGTAGAGGCCAACGGCTTCTCCGTGGTCCGGGACTATGTGGGCCATGGCGTGGGCGCCAAGCTCCACGAGGCCCCCGAGGTCCGCAACTTCGGACCGGCGGGACACGGCCCCCGGCTCCAGCCGGGCATGACCATCGCGGTGGAGCCCATGGTCAATGTGGGGACCTGGCAGATCAAGGTCCTGCCCGACGGCTGGACCGTCAAAACGCTGGACGGCTCTCTGGCCGCCCACTACGAAAACACGATCCTCATCACCGAAGGTGACGCCGAGGTCCTCACAGTCACCGAGGATGGAGCCTATGTTTGATTACACGGGCCAAATCGTCCAGGCGACCGCCGGACGGGATAAGGGCGGCGTGTTCTGTGTCGTTGGCATGGACCAGCGGCAGGAGCGACTGCTGCTGGCGGACGGGAAACGGAGAAAGGTCTCCCGGCCAAAGGCGAAGAAGCTGGGCCATGTACGGCATCTGACCGGGGCCCGGCAGGAGTATGACCACCCGGCCATCCAGAAGCTGAGACAAGGGGAACCGGTATCAGACCGAGAACTGAGAAGGGCGCTGGCCGCCTTCAAGGAGGGAATCACGCTTGGCGAAAGATGATATGATCGAGCTGGAGGGAGTCGTCACGGAATCCCTGCCCAACACCACGTTCCACGTGGACATTGGGAACGGACACATCATCCTGGCACATATTTCCGGCAAGCTGCGTATGAACTTCATCCGCATCCTGCCGGGCGACAAGGTGACGGTACAGATGTCACCCTATGATCTGACCCGCGGTCGGATCACTTGGCGGAGCAAGTAATTCCGCCCGAAACCATTCACGACCGAGTCGTCCGGCTTTGTCCGGAAGCCTTGCCTTCCGAACCCCATCCACCCCGCAGGGGAGGCGAGGGATATGGAGCCCGCGACGACGAGGGGCCATTCAGGCATTCATCAGGAGGTTTTAACTATGAAAGTCAGACCGTCCGTGAAGCCCATGTGCGAGAAGTGCAAGGTCATCAAGCGCAAGGGCAAAGTCATGGTCATTTGCGAAAACCCCAAGCATAAGCAGAGACAAGGTTAATTGGAGGTGCTGTAATAAATGGCTCGTATTGCCGGTATTGACCTGCCGAAGGAGAAAAGAATTGAGATCGGCCTCACTTATATCTACGGCATTGGGCGCACCAGCGCCAACAAGATCCTGGCCCAGGCCGGGATCAGCCCCGACGTCCGTGTGAAAGACCTGTCCGAGGAGGACGAGGCCAAGCTGCGTGAGATCATTGGCCACGACTACACCGTGGAGGGCGATCTGCGCCGCAACGTCGCGATGGACATCAAGCGGCTGACCGAGATCGGCTGCTACCGCGGCATCCGCCACCGCAAGGGGCTGCCTGTCCGCGGCCAGCGTTCCAAGACGAACGCCCGTACCCGCAAGGGTCCCAAGCGTACCGTCGCCAACAAGAAGAAGTAAGGAGGGATACACATGGCTGCAAATACCAAGGGTAAGAAAGTGGTGCGTAAGCGCCGCGAGCGTAAAAACGTGGAGAAGGGCCAGGTGCATATCCGTTCCTCCTTCAATAACACGATGGTGACCGTCACCGACCTGCAGGGCAACGCCCTGTCCTGGGCCTCCTCCGGCGGCCTGGGCTTCCGCGGTTCCCGCAAGGCACTCCTTTTGCTGCTCAGACCGCCGCTGAGACGGCCGCCAAGGCCGCCATGGAGTACGGCCTGAAGACCGTTGAGGTCTATGTCAAGGGCCCCGGCGCCGGCCGTGAGGCCGCCATCCGGGCGCTGCAGGCCGTGGGCCTGGAGGTCACCCTGATCAAGGATGTGACCCCCGTTCCCCACAACGGCTGCCGCCCCCCCGACGCGCCGTCGTGTCTGATCTGGAAGAAGGAGGTTTTGTCAGATGGCTAGAAATATGCAGCCCATCGCCAAGCGGTGCAAGGCTCTGAACCTGTCCCCTGCCGCCATGGGCTATGCCAAGAAGAATACCAACCGCAACCCCAAGGGTCAGATGCGGAAGAAGCAGTCCGAGTATGCCCTTCAGCTGACCGAGAAGCAGAAGGTCAAGTTTGTCTACGGCGTCATGGAGAAGCAGTTCCATATGTACTATGAGAAGGCTTCCCGTATGCCCGGCAAGACCGGCGAGAACCTGCTGACCCTGATCGAGCGCCGCCTGGACAACGTGGTGTACCGCCTGGGCTTCGCCATGACCCGCCGTGAGGCCCGTCAGCTGGTGACCCACGGCCACTTCACCGTGAACGGTCAGCGGGTGGACATCCCCTCCTTCCTGGTGAAGGTGGGCGACGTCATCGAGGTCCGGGAGAAGAGCCGCTCCTCTGTGAAGTTCAAGCGCCTGCTGGGCGAGGACGCCGTGGTCGTCAACGTGCCCAAGTGGCTGGATCATGCGAAGAACACCCTCCAGGGTAAGGTCGTGGCCCTCCCCGCCCGGGAAGACATCGACTTCCCCGTGGAAGAGCACCTCATCGTCGAGCTGTACTCTAAGTAAGAAACGAGATCTGCGGGCCTCCGGCCTGGCCGGTTTTGGTCAGGCCGAAGGCCCCGGGGTGTCTTTAAAACCCGTGTTCCGCGGGCACTGGAGCGCCCCCAAGCAGTCAGACTTAGAACGACCCTCAGATATTGGTGAGCTGAATCAGACGGCCTAGCCCGCCGTCGAGAAAAGGAGGGTATCATAGCATTATGGTAGAAATCGAGAAGCCCCGCATTGAATGTGAGTTGTATAGTGGTGGACGGATCA
>QFCE01002901.1_pt1 | contig 15605 bp, 9 predicted proteins | sample 5346091 | NCBI WGS metagenome assembly QFCE01 (sample SAMN09062252, study PRJNA434731) | Human gut metagenome, whole genome shotgun sequencing project. | isolation source: stool timepoint A chromium assembly | host: Homo sapiens | collected 2015 | reverse complement strand
GACTGCAACGTTCACCATTGCAGCAGATAACGGCTACCAGTTTGTGAACGGCGGCACTTACACTTTGGGCGGAGCGACAGTAACTGCGACCACAACTCAGTTAACGGTTGTATTTACGTTCACCATTGATTAAGGTATTCGCTACAATCCGTATGGAAAGGGGCTTCTCTCATATGAGAGGAGCCCCTTTTGTTTCAAGTTTACTTGAACACGATATACCGATACGGATTTGCCACACTGTCCTCCGTGTTGGTGCAGTTGAGCATGCCTTTCACCTCAAAGCCCGTGGAGGTGACAACTAAATGATATGCTGCGATATCTGGCATTGCAAGCTCCATGCGCTGGGGATTATCTACGTTGCCAATCCATCTGGCGTTTGCAACCAGCACGGCTTTGGGTTGGTAGCCTAAGCGGATTGCTTGCGTATTCTTTTCACCGTTGCCGTTATAGCTGCCAAGATAAATCTCGCATTTCTGTGCCTCCACCTCGGTCAGACGGGTATCCAGTGCGGAAACAGCCGCTTCCCGCGCCTCGCTTTCGGTATTAAGCGACGTCTGGGTTGCTTTTGCGTCCAGTTCGGCGGCAAGCTCCTCTGAGAGCATCTCCCGATCGATCGTGTCCCCGAACGTATCCACCACGATGCCCTCCACACGCGCCTCCAGCCGTGAAGCCTCGTCGCAGATTCCGTTCACCGCCTGCCGCAGCTCCTCCGGACTGCTGTCGAATCGCGCTTTCAGCTCGTTTGCCGGCAGGCTCGGCTGGTCGGGCAGGTCGGTGATTTTGTGCTGGAACGCTGTGATTTTATGATCGCTGAATGACATGAAAAACCTCCTTTTGTTTGGGGCGGCCGGAGCTCCCCCTCGCGCGCGTTCCTCTGACCACGCGGGCGCGCGCGTGAGGGGTTCCCCGCCCGCCGTTTGCACCGACACGGGAAAGTAAGCGTCTACCAGAATAGCAGAAACGGGAAAAAGCGCAAGGGCAAATACTTGCCCTTGCGCTTTCCGTTTTTTGGGCTATTATAACGGTTGCTTACTTTCCCCGCATGAAAAACCAGACGGGGCGGCTCCGCCCCACGCGCGCCCGCGCGCGCTGTCCAAGGAACGCGCGCGGGCGGCACCGACAAAAAGGAGGAAACCATGTCTTTTTCTGACCACAAGATCACGCAATTCACACACAAAATCACCGACCTGCCCGACCAGCCGAGCCTGCCGGCAAACGAGCTGAAAGCGCGGTTCGACAGCAGTCCGGAGGAGCTGCGGCAGGCGGTGAACGGAATCTGCGACGAGGCTTCGCGGCTGGAGGCGCGTGTGGAGGGCATCGTAGTGGACACGTTCGGGGACACGATCGATCGGGAGATGCTCTCAGAGGAGCTTGCCGCCGAGCTGGACGCGAAAGCCGAACAAACCGCGCTTACCGGCGTTGACAGCCGTCTGCAGTCCGCAGAAGCTACCCTGCAGGCGCACACCGCGCAGCTTGCACAAAAAGCGGAGGTGTATTTCGGCACCTACACCGGTGACGGCGCCGCCAGCCGTTTGATCAATATTGGTTTTACGCCAAAAGCCGTGATGGTGATGTGCGGCGGATATGCGACTTATTCCAAGGGTAGCCAGACCCACTGGTACGGCGGCCTGGCGCTGGCGGGAAAGCCGGTGAAAGCATCGGACGGCAGGTCGGTATTGAACATCGAGGCGGGTGGTTTCCGCGTTTACACGGAGAGCACGCAGGTTTTTGCCGACTATGTCATGTCGAATACGGCAGAGCGGTCTTATCACTACATAGCCGTGAAGTAAAAAGGGAAAACCCCTCTCGAAAGAGAGGGGTTTTCAAGTTAAATTTGCTTCAAGCTGCGCATTAAGCTACAGTGATATCCAAGGTGTAAACCCAAGAAGTAGCAGTATGCGTGCCAGCAACCCAACCGCCAGCCGGAGCAGCGGGAGCGGCACCCAGAACATGGTTAGCATCTGCTGCTGTAATAGTCAGGGTAGCGGTTGCGATATCGTTTTGCTCAATCGTGCCCTCAGTAGCCCCGTTATTTGTCTTTTCAACAACAGAAACCGCAGCACTCAGGCCAGTTGTCATACCAGTCACCGTATAACCACCGTTAACAGTGGCTGCGGGGTCGCTGGCCGTCGGAAGACCAGTCAAAGTACCAAGCGCAGTGATGGTCTGCGCTGCCACCGAGAACTCTACGGTCTTGGTAGCGCCGCCAACCGTCAGTTCCAGAACGTAATCGCCTTTATCCGCGCCATTCAGAGTAACCGTGGTGCTCTGTGCAGCAGCGTCGTTATTGGTGGGCAGAGTAAAAGCAGCACCAGCGGTGAACTTGGAGCTAACCAGATTGGTCTTGGACGAATCGCCCTTCGCATAGATGATGTAAGACGGACGCTTACCTACTGCATTCTCATATACGATATCGAGGTTTGCAACAGTAGTATCGCCAAAGGTCCAGCTCGGCTTGAACTCAAGGCTGGTGATCTTCTCGCCGGTAGACGGGGTCGTGTTGCCAGCAGCCGTAAAGGTCGCGGTAACATTGCCTGCGCCGGTAACGATCAGCGAATCAAACAGGTTGTATTCGCCGCCCTTGACAGACAGGGTAACCGTACCGTCGTTGTCGTTAGTCTCGATATCGGCAACATTGGTCAGCGTCAGCGTGCCATCCTTGTCAGCGTAGAACGAAAGCTGCATGATCGCGCCTTCGTAAGCCGCGCCCTCGTCGGTGTCGTTCGTGCGGGTGTTCAGCCACTGTACGTCAGACAGGCCGGAGATAGAGGGCAGCGTGTAAGCGCCATAGCGCTTGCCGGCGATCTCGTTAACGTCGATTACAATAACCTCGCCGCCGTATACCAGCAGGTTGGTCGCGTAGTAGGTAGTGCCGTTAACCTTCTGGCTATTCGCCTTGGTTGCAACGCCATCTTCCAAGCCGGTGCCAGCCTTGGAGTCAACGTACAGAACAGTGCTGTAATCATCCAGATCCTCATACGGGAGGTTAATCGTGCTGGATTCGATCGTGGTGCCCTTGGAGTTAACAGAGGTGATGGAACCAGCCGTTACACCAGAGGTGATCGCAACAGCGTCGGTCATGACCTTGTTGCCATCCTCATCATTGATCGCGGTGTAGCCAACGATAGTACCCTTGGTGAAGTCGTTCTCGCGGGACTTTTCAGCTACAACCTCAACGTTTTCAGCGCCGGTCCAAACGGTGAACTTGATGTTGCCGTTGGAGAGCTTAACAGCGTCCTTGGTGATGAAGCCGTAGTTCGCATTCGAAGAAATATTGTCGAATGTAGTACCCAGAGAACCGTTGCCGTTGAACTCAACAGCGATAACGGAAGCGCGGTTCAGGCCGTCCACGTCGGAGGTGAAGTAGCCCAGAGTAGCCTGATACAGGTTGTTGGAGCTGCCATCGACATCGAGCGTACCGTCGCTTACCAGCGCCTTGAGCTGCTTGCCGGTGATGTGCTTGATGTCAGCCTTGGTCGTGTTGGCCGGCGTACCGTGGCTGTCCGTCGTCCAAACGATAACGTCTGCGCTGTCAGAAATGCGGTCAGTGTCGACCTTATCGCCAGCGGTATCCAGATCCTCCTTGCCCTCGTAGGTGAAATCACCGTAGAAGTCAGCGGTGGAGGCAAGGGCAATCAGCTCATAGGTGCTGCCGGACTTGCTGTACTCGTAGAACTGGCCGGGAACAATAGCGGTACCCTTATCGCCGTTCTGCTGCGTAAAGTAGGTGTTCTTCAGGTTGATGGTCGCCTTGTCGCCGTTCGGGAACATGACGCGCGCCTGATCGTTGGACAGGCCGTCCTGGCCAACATAGGACACGAACAGAACGTCGGTCAGCTTGTCGGAACCAGCGGAGGTCTTGTCAGCGTAGAACAGAATGCCGTTTACGGCAACATATTCTGCCTCAACACCCGGCTTTACGTTGGTGTTGATGTCCTTGTTGGAGGAATCGGTTTCATTGAACCACTCGTCGCCGATCTGGTACTGCTTCCAGCCGGTCTTATCCTTGGTGGCCTCAACAGTGCCGGTCGCCTTGGAGGCTACGACGATATCGTTGTTGTCGTTGTACAGGTTCTTGGTGATAATGACCCAGTCGTCCTTCTCAACGTCCTCGTCGATCGTGTCTTCGGAGAACTTGTAGGTTTTGCTGCCCGCGATGATCTGCGAGGAAGCGACATAGGTAACCTTGGCAACGTCTACCGTCTTGATGTAAGCGGTATCGATCTTGTTGTTGTCATCGGTGTCGATCAGGGTGATCACGTCCGCCGACTGCTGATCCTTGAACGCGCCAGCCTTCCAGTTTTCGTTCAGCTCTTCGCCGTCACGGATTACAGTCACGCCGTCGGTTTCAACCGAGTAGCTCTCGTCGTCAATGACGATCTTGCCGGCGTCGACGCTGATCTCGTTCTGATTGACCGTGACAACACTGTTGTCGTCGATCGGGTAAACGCCGAGAACAGAGTTGTTCTTGCCGTCCTTGAACAGAACCTTGACCTTCTGGCCCAGCAGGCTCGAGTAGTCGGTGTCAACCTTGACAAAATGCTCGTCGTCGCTGTCGCTGTCGGTGCGGTCAGAAGAGGACATCTGGATATCGAGGTCGGAGCCGTCGATGCTGATCAGCGTACCAACGTTGGTCCACAGATCCATCCACTTGCGGCCAACGGAGATCGAAGAGCCGCCCAGAGCGAGGCCGTCCTCGGAATCGTTGACGAAATCCTCAACGATTTCGGAGTAGCGGACAGCGGTCATATCCAGCGCGTTGGCGAGGATCTGCGCCGCGTCCTGACGGGTGCAGGCGCCGGTGATGGAAGAGTTAACGTCGTTCAGCAGGCGGTTGGTGGTTGCCAGGGTGACGGTGTTGGTCAGCCACTTGGTGCCGGTCAGACCAGCCTTGTCCGCGCGGTAGCCGCCCAGAACGAGCGCCATCTTGAGCGCTTCGCCGGTGGTTACGTTGCCGTCCGGATCGAACTGGGTCGCGGTCTTGCCCGCAACGATGCCGGTATTCTGCAGGTACTTGATGTAGCCCTGATACCAGCTGTCGGTCAGGTCGGTGAACGAAGTCGGGTTGTTCGCATGAGCGGAAGCGTCGTCGTTGCCGCCGTTGCGGATGACATAAATCATCTTGGCAAACTCAGCGCGGGTGACGTCTCCCTCAGGATTGAAGCTGCCGTCGCTGTAGCCATTGATAATGTTCAGCTCCGTCAGCAGGTCCACGGCTTCTGCGTTGACAATGTCCGCCTCGTCCGTGAACGCCGCACCGGCAAACATGGTGAACGCGCATGCGAACGCCAGCACCAGTGCGAGAACCTTTTTCTGATGGCGGATTATATAACAAAAACCCTTCTGTTATTTGATTTTCCGTATAAAATAACTAAATGGACAAACTTTTTTAAAAGCCTCTATTTTTTATCCGCAAAAGCCGCCTATGCGGGTTGCGCCTGTTTGGCACAAATGAGCCCTCCAAAAGTAAGAAAAGAAATTTGTCTATAACATACAAAACGGCCTCCCTTTTATGGGAGGCCGCACCGAACTCTCTCTATGCTTTTCTGCTGAGGCGCTGCTGCATATATGCATGCGCATTATTTTCCAGCGTATCATCCAACGGGGATAGCGGCTGAACAACATCGTATTTCCGTTGTATCGCCTTCTGCAGGATAAAATCACACAGCTCCGGATTTTTGGGAAGCAGCGAACCATGCGAATAGGTGGCGAACACATTTTTATAACGCGCCCCTTCGGTTTGATCCTCGCCGTTGTTGCCGTAACCGCTCAGCACCATGCCCAGCGGCGCGACATCTTCGCCCAGATAGGTTTTACCCGAATGGTTTTCGAACCCTACCACGATCGTCCCGCTGCTTTCCGGCGTTGTGCGGAACATATAATTGCCGATCATACGCTCTTTGGCGCCTATGGTATGGATATTGATTGCTCCGATAAAATCCATCTGACTGCCGTCCCAGGTTTTATAATACTGACCCAGCATCTGATAGCCTCCGCAGATCGCCAAAAACACCTTCTCATCCTCGACCGCCGCACGGATGTCCCGCGCCTTGCCGCCCGCCAGATCACGCAGAAGGACCTCCTGCTCGAAATCCTGACCGCCGCCGATAAAAAAGATATCGTATGCCTCGATATCCAGAGGCTGCCCGATCGAGCATTCCTCTATATGAGCCGCCATACCGCGTGCTTCCAAGCGCCTTTTCATCGTTATGATATTGCCACGGTCGCCGTAAAGATTGAGGATATCCGGATATAAATGACAGATATTCAGTTCCATTTCCCGTCTCCTCCATTATTCATAAAATGCCTTGATATCCGTATGCCGGCTGATCTCATTGCGCAGGTCGAACATTGCCGTATAGGTCGGCATCAGAAAGGCTGGCGTTTCATCCGCGCCCACGCGATCCAGCAGGGTCTCATACTCCCGCACGACCTCCAGTCTGTCTGTCCGGAAGCCGGCATATTTTAAGCGGAGCGCCATATCGTCCGCACGGACGCCAGAAACCAGGATCTGGGTGAACCGTTCCTGCTGTTCCGCCAGCGCCTCAAAATCAACGTCCCAAATCCAGCTGATATCCGTTCCGTCCGCAAAGCGGTCATTCAGAAGAAACGCCAGTTTATAGCTGCCTTCGTCATGCGCGATCAGGTTGATGACCTGATTAAAGCCCGCCGGATTTTTGACCAACATCATCCGTGCCTGTGCTTTGCCGAGTGTAAACTGCTCTGCGCGGCCAAAGCCGCATTCAAATTGCCCCAATGCGCTGACGGCCGTCTCATCGTCAATACCGGCGACACTGGCGGCCGCGGCCGCGGCCGCGGCATTATAAATATTGTAGCCGCCCGGCAGATTCACATGTACGTCGTACTCCCGTCCGCAGATATCCAGCACGATATCAGAGGCATCCGCACCAGCCGTCAATATCTGGGTGACCGCTATGGACGGCGTTTTTCTGCCATATCCGCAGTTCGGGCAATGGAACCCCCCCAGATGGCCGTATGTCACATAATCATACTGATACTCGGTTTTGCAGTGAATGCAGTAGGGGGCGTCTGACAGCTCGTGCGCCGCATGCGTATAAATCGGCACATTGACGCCAAACCAAACCACCCTGTTAGGGATCTTTTCAGCCAGCGAGGCGGTAAGCGAACAATCCGCGTTCAAGCACAGCACAGCGTCCGGAATATGCGTGATGCCTTCCCGAATAGCGTTGAGCGTATGGGTGATCTCGCCGTACCGATCCAGTTGATCCCGAAATATGTTATTGACTACCAGGCATTCTACCGGCAGGAATTCGCTTGCTTTCCGGAACGCGGCCTCGTCGCATTCAATCAGCGCATGGGTATACCGACATTTTCCGGAAAGGGAACAATACTGAGCAAATACCGCAATAATGCCGGTCAACAGATTTGCGCCGGATTTATTGGAAAAATATCGAAATCCTGCATCCGAAAACGCCTGTTCAATCATGCGGGAGGTCGTGGTTTTGCCGTTTGTGCCGGTCACAACGGTTACTTTGACACTCTGCGATAGCTCTCCCAAAATATTTTTATCAATCTTCAATGCAAGCTTACCGGGCAGGTTGGTCCCGCCGCGTCCCATTTTGCGCAGCAGCGCACCGGATACTTTGCATATTATAACGGCTATCCTGGTTTTGAGCTTCATAAGCTGCCCTTTCTGTTTGTAAAATGATATATAAAAGTATACCGCATTTTGTATCCTTGTACAAGCAGGGGAAAACAGAAATAGTGTTTCTGCACAAAATAATTGCAAAATTTTTTCTGAATCGTGGAAGCCGAATTTGGCTGTTTGTTTTGTTTATTATTGATTATCCAAAATTTCCCTAACACGGAAAAGTTTTTTATTAAGACAGTTTTGACTGCATTTTGGTAATTTCCTCTATATTATGTGCAGTATCGCGCCATCAGAAAAAGGTTCTCGCACTGGTACTGGCGTTCGCATGCGCGTTCACCATGTTTGCCGGTGCGGCGTTCACGGACGAGGCGGACATTAAGGCCACCGACGCCGTGAACATGCTGACGGCGCTGGGCGTAATCGAGGGCGACCCCGATGGCTCCTTCCGTCCGGATGCAACCGTTACCCGTGCGGAAATGGCGAAGATGATCTTCGTTGTCCGCAACAACTCCATTGATGATTCGGCCTACGCGAACAACTCTTCGAAGATGACCGACATCAACAGCCACTGGGCCAAGGGCTACATCAAGTTCTGCGAGTCCCAGGGCATCATCGCCGGCTACGGCGACAACACCTTCAAGCCCGACGCGACCGTAACCGGCGTGGAAGCTGCGAAGATGCTGCTCGTTCTGGCGCTACGACGCTGGCAAGGCTGGCCTGGTACCGCCACAACTGGTCCACCAACACCCTGACGTACGCCGCTCCGCCGGCCTCCTGGACGACGTCAACTCCGGCCTGGAGTCGGCCTGCCGCGTCAGTACGCCGCGCAGATGATCTACAACACGCTGGACACCAACCGTGTCAAGTGGTCCACCGACTCCGACTCCTTTGACGACAACCTCGGCAATGGCTACAAGGAGACCGTTGGCTACGCTTACATGGGTCTGACCAAGTCTGTTGGTATCCTGACTACTGTCAGCAAGGACTCCCTCACCCTGACCGGTATCGACGAGGCGGAGAGCGATAAGGTTTACTCCGGCAGCAATCCGTACGCTACCAACTTCACCAAGGTGAAGGAGGATTACTCCAGCCTGCTGGGCCAGAAGGTTAAGGTCATGTTCAAGGACGGCAAGACCAACAACGTCCTCGGCGTTTATGCGGTTTCCGACAACGAAGCCTACGCCGTTAACGCTTCTGAAGTAGAGTCCGATGGCGATAAGGTCAAGTTCGGCGGCAAGTCCTACTCGATCGAGAACGCTTACGGCAATGACTACATCGATGTTTACTACACTGACATCGAGGGCAAGGAAACTGCCGTAACCGGTGAGGATGGCGCCTCTTCGGGTACCTCCAAGAGCTTCACCTCTCAGGCGGGTGTCAAGTACACTGCTGCCAACAGCAAGTACGGCTTTGAGGCTGAAGAGCTGTTCGACGATTGGGATACCTCCTCTGCGGTAATGCAGTTCGTCGATTCCGACGGCAACGGCCGCTTCGACTCCGTTATCATCACCGACTACGCCGCGGCTGAGGTCACCTCTGTTACCTCCTCCAAGGTAGTTGCCGGCAAGAGCTATGAGTTCGACGAAGAGAACATCGACGACGACCTCAAGGCGGACGACTGGGCGATTATCTCCTACGACCGCTACAACGACTGCACCCGCGTTGCCAAGGCTGACGTTATCACCGGCAAGCTGGACGGCCTGAAGAAGGACAGCACTTCCGAGAACTACAACGCAAACAAGGGTACTGGCGTTAAGTATCATGAGTACCAAATCGGCGACGAGTGGTACAATGGCGCAACCGACAAGGACAGCCGTACCGATATCAGCACCGTTAAGGCGGGCGACGAGGTCGAGGCTGTTGTTGTAAACGGCGTTGCATGGAAGATCAAGCGCTCTTCGGGCAACGGCTCTCTGGCTGATGTGACCGACATTGCGATGGTCGTTAACAAGGATGCCGGCATTGGCGGCAATCAGGTCAAGCTGCAGTTCTTCAACGACACTACCAAGGTTGTTGACGTTGACGATGACAGCACGATCAAGTATGCTTCCCTGAAGGTCGGCGCGCTGTATGAGTACAGCATCTCCGGCGGCGAGTACTCTTTCGAGGGTCTGTCCACGGAAGACGATTACTACGGCGATTACACCTATGTCGGCACCGCTTCGTACACCGCTAAGGCTGATGCTCTGGGCGGCAAGAAGATTGACGACACTGCCAAGGTTATCCTGTTCGAGGATAACGGCAAGGATACCGGCAATGACTCCAAGGTCATCACCGGCAAGCAGCTCAAGGCGCTGGAAAGCTCCGCTGTCACTTATGAGGGCGATGCGGCTTACTTCACCGCTGACGTAAACGGCCTGACCCGCGTTGCGGCGATTGCTGTTGAGGTCGACAAGCTGCCCGAAACCACCACTTCCAACGACTTCTACGGCTACATCCTGTCCGACGCGAAGGAATCCGGCACGAACGAGGTTTCCTACAACGTGCTGCTCGAGGGCGCTGACGAGGCCGTAACGGTTTACGAGAAGAACGCCAAGACCGGTGACCGCAAGAAGAACACCCTGATCGGCTATAAGTCCCTCGACGGTGAGGATGCCGACAAGCGTTACATCGACGACGTACATCTGTACAAGCTGGGCGAGACCAACTTCGGTCTGGGCGCTATCACCGATGTGAACAGCAAGCAGACCACGGTTCAGATCGCTGGCTGGGATGGCTCCGCTGTTCAGAATTACGAGCGCGACGTAACCGCTGACACCGTGGTATTCTACATCGATACCGACGCGAAGACTGGTTCTTCGACCGGCTCGATCCGCAAGGCTACCAAGTGGTATGACGATGCGGACGGCGCGATGATCACCAGCGGCGACAGATACATTGCCAACGCCCTGTACCTGATCAAGGACAGCGACGATCTGGAAGTGCTGGTCGTTGAGTCTGGCGACAACCAGTTCCGCGGCAAGTACGCTGACGCACTCAAGGAAACTTACGATACCACGACCTGGTCCGGCTCGATTGCAAATGTGACCCAGGAGTATGATGCTTCCGCGCAGCCTGTTTCTCTCACGCTGACGACCAAGAATGTTCCGGCGAACACTACAGTTGAGTTGAAGAACGCGATCAGCTCCAAGGGTACTTCTTTGACCGGCATGGCTTTAACTGCCAGCACCAAGGTTGCGGCAAACGGTTCCACCACGCTGTCCATGACCAATGTGCCGGTTGCAACGGTTGACGACGTAATTACCCTGACCTTTACGGTTGGCAAGGGTACGGAGAACGAGTTCGATGCCTCTGCTACCATTACGGTTGTTAATAAGGCAATTGAAACTTCCGAGATCTCTGGTGCGACTGTTACTGCTAAGGATCTGACCACTAATACTTCTTGGAATTCCGCTGCATCCTTTAACGACTTGTTCACGGCAACGGATACTACTAATGCAACGGCTGCAGTTAGCTACAAGCTGAATGGCAACACTTATTACAACTATGATAAGTTGCCGACGACAACCGGTATTGGCTACACTGTTGAAGTAACTGTGACCTACACTGCTAAGGCTAACTTTAAGTTCGCTGGTGACTACACCGGTGCAACTGCTACCAGCTGGACGGTTGACGATGCGACCGTATCTGATGATGGCGCTACGCTGACTGTAGTGTATACCAGCCCTGTGGTTACTCTGTCTTAAATCTGTTTCAATTTTAAGGCAGCAACGAAAACCCCCGAGGATTCCTCGGGGGTTTTCCCTTTTCCTTTTACCGGAACGCGATGTAGTAAAACTGCGCGCCGTTGTAGTTGAGCTTGCTGTATTTGTACTCATACAGCGTAAAACCGTTGGAAACAATGCCACAGTAATCTGTTTTGTAGCCTTGCAGCATCAAGGTGCTGTAAACCGCGGTTTCGTCCGCGATCAGGCCGTCCTTATGGCCGATAATGACCGCCTTGGGTGTGAACCCGATCGACAGGGTGCGCGGATAGCTGCCGGTTCCGGTGTAGGTGCCGAAATACATCTCGCTTTTCTGCGGCACCGCGTTCTCCAGCGCGCGGACCCGTCCGGAAAGCGCTTCGCGGGCCTGCTGCTCGGCGGCGAGTCCGGCCTGGGTTGCTTTCTCATCCAGCTCGGCGGCAAGCTCCTCTGAGAGCATCTCCCGATCGATCGTGTCCCCGAACGTGTCCACCACGATGCCCTCCACACGCGCCTCCAGCCGTGAAGCCTCGTCGCAGATTCCGTTCACCGCCTGCCGCAGCTCCTCCGGACTGCTGTCGAACCGCGCTTTCAGCTCGTTTGCCGGCAGGCTCGGCTGGTCGGGCAGGTCGGTGATTTTGTGTGTGAATTGCGTGATCTTGTGGTCAGAAAAAGACATGGTTTCCTCCTTTTTGTCGGTGCCGCCCGCGCGCGTTCCTTGGACAGCGCGCGCGGGCGCGCGTGGGGCGGAGCCGCCCCGTCTGGTTTTTCATGCGGGGAAAGTAAGCAACCGTTATAATAGCCCAAAAAACGGAAAGCGCAAGGGCAAGTATTTGCCCTTGCGCTTTTTCCCGTTTCTGCTATTCTGGTAGACGCTTACTTTCCCGTGCCGGTGCAAACGGCGGGCGGGGAACCCCTCACGCGCGCGCCCGCGTGGTCAGAGGAACGCGCGCGAGGGGGAGCTCCGGCCGCCCCAAACAAAAGGAGGTTTTTCATGTCATTCAGCGATCATAAAATCACAGCGTTCCAGCACAAAATCACAGACCTGCCCGACCAGCCGAGCCTGCCGGCAAACGAGCTGAAAGCGCGGTTCGACAGCAGTCCGGAGGAGCTGCGGCAGGCGGTGAACGGAATCTGCGACGAGGCTTCACGGCTGGAGGCGCGTGTGGAGGGTATCGTGGTGGACACGTTCGGGGACACGATCGATCGGGAGATGCTCTCAGAGGAGCTTGCCGCCGAGCTGGACGCGAAAGCGACCCAGGCCGCGCTCTCTGATGAAGCGGGAGCGCGTGTCCAATCGGATAAGGCCCTTGCCGACCGTTTAACGGCTAACGAAACACTGACCGCACAGAAATGTGAAATTTACTGCGGCAGTTATGCCGGAAGCTGGGACGGGGATTACAGCCATAGTAATACGAAAACCGTTTCTCTCGGCTTTCAGCCGAAAGCGGTTATTATTTCCTCGAGCAACGCGAGCAATATTGCCGGTTACGGCGCAACACTGGCACATATCGCGGTGGAGGATGCGGCGTCGCCATATGTTTCGATCACAAGTACCGGTTTTCAGGTAAGCCGCTATATGAACCTTTCGGCCAATGGTCCATTCCGGTATGTTGCGCTGAAATAGGGAAAACCCCCTCGAAATTCCGAGGGGGTTTTTTCCACCTTTAAAGATTACTGAACATCCTTAATCTCAGTAGCAGTCAGGGTAATCGCCTTGCCTGCCTTGATATCGTTTTCTGTCACAGTATACTCAAAAGTGATTTCGGTTGTAGAGCCGCCAGCCTTATTCTGGAGCTTGGTGCCGTTGGACAGCGTCAACTCATACTTAGCAGCCGTTCCACCATTATCGATGTTCGTGCCCGTTACAGTAATGGTAACCGTCTCGTCTTTCGCTTTTGCCGCGGCCGCCACAGCGGTCACAGCCATGTCCTTAGTAGTAGCCGTGGCACTGTCCTGCTTCAGATTAGCAGTCTCTACCGCCGCTACACCCACGTTTACCTTGGTGAAGGTGATATCCGTAATGTTAACGGAAACCTTAGCATCAGCAGTATCCACATCAGCAATAACAATGTCAGCAGTGTTGCCCGGCTTCAGGGTAATGTTCTGCGTGGTTTTGTATCCATCCACATCGATAGATGCTTTAGCAGTAGCTTCCGCGAAATCGCCTTCGACCGTCAACTGGACATGAACTTCCTTATCGCCAGAAACGTACTTGGAGCCTGCGCCAGTGATGATATCCTTATCCTCAACAGAGATTTCAGCATACTTGGTGCTGTAGTCGCCCTTCTCCTGAGTTTCGCCGCTGTCATCGCCGCTCTCGTGGCTCTTGCCGTCGAACGCGCCAGTGGTATCAACAACCAGAACCTTCAGGTCAACATCATCGTTGCCGTTTTCGTCAACCTGGAACATCACGTTGGAGGAGTAAGCAGTCTGATCGTTGCTGTCAATGTACTTCTCAGCCTTGGCCATCGCAGACGTGCCGTAGACGAAGTCAACGCCGATCTGCTTATCTTCGTCTGCAGCGGAGTCAACGAACAGGACAGCGGTGTCCGCGGTTACGTTGAACTTCTTGTTATTAACGCTGATGAACTTGGTGTCCGTGCTCTGGTTGCCGCCATAGTAAACGGTACCGTCATTACCGAAAGATGCCGTACCCTTAACCGCAGTCTGCTTGGAGGTATCAACATCTGCGATCTTGGCGACCTCGCTTACGTCGCTGATAACGTTGTCGGAGTTGATCGCGGAGTAGCCGATCAGCGTACCCTTAGCGCGAGCAGTCGCGTTCTCTTCGATAACGTCAACATACTCGTTGTCAGTCGTCCAGATCGTGTAGGAAGCATTGCCGTCCTTGTTCTGGCCGTTGTTGGTGACAACATATGCGTAGTTGTCGAAAGACTCGCCGCTGATGGTCATATCGTCGGTCTTGACAGTGATCATCATCGCACGGTTGAGACCGTTCTTGTCCTTCGTGAATACCGCGCCGGCTTCCTTAGAGGTAGCCAAATCATTGGTATTCAGCGCGTTATACTGCTTGCCGGTCAGCATCTTGGAGCGGCCGTTGCCGTCATACAGGATAACCGCGGCGGAATCATCCACGGTATAGTCCTTAGTGCTTACGGTTACCTTATCATTGCTCGGATCGGCCGTGCCGGTACCAACATAGAGGTAGCCATTGTACTTGATGGTGTCGATCGCCTCGAACTTCATCGAAGTATCCGAGCCGGAAACCTTGTAAGCCTTACCAGCCGAGCTGGAACCCAGGGTGACCTTGGTGTTGTCGGAGATGGTAACCAGCTTGGAGGTGCCGTCGAAGTAGCGGATACGGACCTGATCGCCGTTGATCGTGCCGTTGCTGACTACGACCGCAACGTTGGTCGGGAAGCCGCCTTTGCCGTCGTCGGACTTGATCTTAACGATCACGCCATTGACAACATAAGCCTTGACGGAGTCGCCGTTGGAAACATCCGAAGCGTTTTCGTCGGAAATGTTGTACCAGGTGCCGTCCAGCTTATACTGCTTGTAGTCGCCGTTGATCTTGTCATTCTTGTCGCGGGAGCCGTCCAGTGTGGTGCTGATGATATCAGCCTTGACAACATCCTTGCAGTCCTCATACAGGTTCGCGGAAACAACCGCCCAGTCGTCCTGCTCGATGTCCTCGTCGATGTTTTCGTCCTCGAACTTGTAGGTCTTGGAACCAGCGGTGATCTTATCGGAAGAAACGTAAGTCACTTCGCCGACCAGCTTCTCGAATACGATAGCGGTATCGATCTTGCCGTTGCCGTTCGCATCGACGAAAGTTACCTCGTCGGTGGACAGGTTGCCGTTGGACTCATTTTCGTTGAGTGCAGCGCCCTTGTCGAAATAGTCAAGAGACTGAGCCTTTTCCGCCTGCGCGCCGTCTACGCTGATAAAGGTAGTGGCGATCTTGGTGCCGTCGATCGAGTAGGACTTGCCGCCGAACTTAATCTTAGCGCCGTCCTTTTCAACGCCATTCATCAGGGTGGTGTAAACCGTGTTGTCCGAGATGGAATAGACGCCCAGAACGTTGTTGGTCTTTTCATCCTTGAACATGACCTTGACCTTCTGGCCCAGCAGGCTGGTGTAGTCCTCAGAAACCTTGGTAAAGGTCACATCGTCGTATCGGGCGATCTTGTGGTAGTTGTCGGAATCGTAGCTTTCGTCCAGCTTGATGGTCAGGGAGTCACGATCGATGGAGATCAGGGTACCGACATCCGAGGACAGGCCCATGTAAGCCTTACCAACGGTCTCCTTGACGCCGCCGTTGA
>QFCE01000819.1_pt1 | contig 15769 bp, 15 predicted proteins | sample 5346091 | NCBI WGS metagenome assembly QFCE01 (sample SAMN09062252, study PRJNA434731) | Human gut metagenome, whole genome shotgun sequencing project. | isolation source: stool timepoint A chromium assembly | host: Homo sapiens | collected 2015 | reverse complement strand
AGCCGGAAATGTGGAGCATTTTAAATATCTGATGAAAAGACTTGGATATGTATTTAAGAAAGACGCGTGGATGGAGGTACAGGCACCGGGATTTCGGTATTATCATAAGCTTGCAAAAATGGACGAGATGTTTTCAGAAGATATGCTAAGGCATCATGTGGATATGCCTTGGATGGCAAAGTTCTAGTCGGAAACGCAGTATAAAGAATGAAGAACAGTACCGGGAATATCAGATATGGCACATGGAAGTGCAGGAAGAATTGGATGAGCTGAAGCAGGAGAAGAGAAATGTTAAGAGGCAGATACTGCTTGCTGATGACATTATAAAAGAAGATTTGTATACGGCTTATTATGCGGTGTCGGGGAAAGAAGAAATTGTTGCTGACATGGATGTTGAGATACCGGGGATGGAAGAAAATACTGAGGTTGAGAGAACAGCGGAAGTGGTTGTTGAGTCTGACGCCAACATTGAGGTAATGAATTCTAATAATAATCAGAATGAAATAGGCAGACAGAAAGAGCAAACAGATAGTGCGAGAAAACAACAGATTGGTTTAGAGGGTATAGGAATTTCGGAAATCTATAATCTATCTAATACGAATGTGGCAAGAGTTGGCGAAAGTATTGCTGATGTAACAAATAAAAAAGAATTTGTGGAAACTAGAGAAACTGAACCTGTGGACAAAACTGACTGGATTGTCAGGAGAATATCAGAGCTTGGTGGTTATGAGAATGTCAGTGATTCTGTTAAGGCTGATATATTTGGCTTTAATATTGCTGATGTAAGTGGAAGTATAAGACTGTTCTCGGATGTAATGAAAAGGCTGGATATAAAGCTGGCTGGAGATGAGCTTTATGAGGAGTTCCAGAGAATTTATGATGAGAGTGTTGGTAGAGATGCTGGTAAGGAGAAGACTGGAGATAAGATTTGGAACAATGGCAGAGGAAGGTGATTCCTCTGTCATAACATCATGTAGAAAAGTATTGTTTTAGCAAATGACTATATAATATATGGTAAAATGGAAACATAATACAAGTTTTGAATTATGTTGTGAAAAGTTTACGAACATTTTTCATAGCAATGGGACTGGCAACTGTTACTCCTAATACGCTAAATGATATGATGGTAAAATATAGTAAATTTTGCCAGCGTTCATAATTACGACATTCGTAATTCTTATCCAATGATGTTAGCTTTTCCTGGGTACTCATGTCGTTGGATGATTTAATTAGCATAGTTTTCGTTATGTATTTTTCTTTAGATGTATTTTCTGCATCAGAGATGGATGCAAATGCTTTTAGATACATATTTTCAATGATGCTGTCTTGTAGGGTGCTGTTTTCGCCTATTGTTTGGATATAATTATTTTCATTCATGTGATGCCTCCTGATTAAAGATCTTTAAATTGACAAGACATATTTTAAGATTTATCTTTATAAATGTAAATACCAATGATGATATATAAATGATGTAAATAATAAAATTAGGAGGATAGAATATATTATGAATGATATAGAACATGATAAGGCACAATGCTGGTGCAATCGCCTGCATAAATTGATGAAAGAAAAGAATTATACTCAAAAAAGCTTCTTAAAAGAATATAAGGAAAAATACGGAGGCGGAACTCAGGCAAATATAAGCAGATGGCTACGTGTAGGAAGTAAAATTGAAAATGGAAAAACTATAGGGTTTCCTTCATATGAAACAATGTCAAATTTGGCAGATTTTTTTGGGGTATCAGTAGGTTATCTTATTGGTGAAACAGATTATGAATCATTTGAAATGGAAAAAGTTTGTGAGTTTTTAGGGCTGGAGGAAGAAACCGTAAAAGCTATAATAGGAATAACTTCTGGTGAAAATATGGGCATTGGTGCAAACAGTATGTGCAGTGAATATAAATCAGCATTTCGCTATATTTTAACAGCAAGTAGTTTTCCTGTTTTTATTAAAGAGGTCAGAGAATATGCAGAAAATGTCTACAGATTGAAGCATCCGATAAAATATATGGATATAGTTTCTGCAAAAATGAGAAAAGATTTATTTGATTTGGCTGTTAAGTGTATGGATTATCAATGTATATCAGATGATAAATATGGGAGAATAGATGATTTTGAGGAAAATAGTGTAGAACCTACAGAAGAATTGTTAGAGGCAATTAGGATATTGAACGATGCACAAGATAAAGATTATGCTCAAAAATGTCATATAGAACAAATGGTTAAACTTTCTGAATATGAACTTCAGAAAATATATTTTGAAGTTATTAAAGAATTAACCAAAGAAGAGCATTTACTAGATATGGTAATCCCTATGTATGTTGAAAAAGATTTAATAAATAAAGATTAAAATTAAAATAGCTTTCTGCTTGTGAAAAGTTAGTGAGAGTAGTTTTTGATTTTAATTTACTAGCAATTTATAAACAACATATGCTTAAAAATTATTTTGACATCATCAAAAAATATGTTTATAATATAAAAATAGATAGTAAGCAGGAGGATTGGTGCATGACAATATCAGAACAAATAAAAGTATTGTGTGTGAGATGTGGTGTAAGTGAAGCAGAACTGGCAAGGCGGCTGGGAAAATCGCCACAAAGTTTTAATTCGAAAATGAAAAGAGAAAGTTTTACAGTAGAAGATTTAGAGAAAATTGCAGATGTATTGGGCGTCGAATTTAATAGAGAATTTATATTAGCAAATGGAGATAAAGTTTGATGAAGAATATTGTAAAAGAATTTAAACTTGGAGAATTATTTTGTGGTCCTGGCGGATTGGCACTGGGAGCAACGACAGCGAAGATTGAAGATTCAGATTATAAGATTATTCATAAATGGGCAAATGATTATGATAAAGACACATGTAATACATATACGAGAAATATCTGCCCAGATGATGGAGAGAGTGTTATTTGTGGAGATGTAAGAAAACTTGATATTGACAGTCTTGGAGATATAGATGCATTGGCTTTTGGATTCCCATGCAATGATTTTTCTGTTGTAGGTGAGCAAAAGGGATTTGATGGTGTATATGGTCCGTTATACACATATGGAGTAAAGGTATTAAAGAAATATAAGCCGTTGTGGTTTTTGGCAGAAAATGTTGGTGGATTAAAGAGTGCTAATGATGGAAAGGCATTTCAGAAGATACAGGAAGATTTGAAGAATGCTGGATATAGAATATATCCTAATTTATATAAATTTGAGGAATATGGGGTGCCGCAGGCAAGACATAGGGTAATAATTGTTGGTATCAGGGAGGATCTGCCATATGAATTTAAAATACCTAGTCCAAAACCATATAAAAATGTTGATGTTACTTGTAAGAATGCAATAGAGAATCCTCCAATCGGAAAAGAAGCTTATAATAACGAGTTAACAAAGCAATCCGAAATAGTTGTAAAACGATTGAAATATATTAAACCGGGAGAAAATGCGTTTACTGCGGATTTGCCAGAAGAATTGCAGCTTAAAGTGAAAGGGGCAAAGATAAGTCAGATTTATAAGAGGTTAGATCCAGATAAACCTGCATATACAGTAACTGGTTCTGGTGGCGGTGGAACGCATATGTATCATTATTCGGAGCCAAGAGCATTGACTAATAGAGAGAGGGCAAGATTACAGACATTTCCTGATAATTATATTTTTGAGGGATCTAAAGAGTCTGTTAGAAAACAAATCGGTATGGCGGTACCTGCAAAAGGAGCTAAAATTATCTTTGAAGCTATTTTAAGAACATTTGCGGGAATTGACTACGAAAGTGTAGAACCAAGTATAAAGGAGTAAGGTATGTATACTGATAATTTTGAAGAAGAAATATTGTTTATACCAGCGAGAAAAGATGGCGAAGCATGTAATCATTTGAAAATTGTTACAGCATTTACCGATGTTGAGAGAATATCAAGTCACTTGATAAAACTATTTGATGGCAGGAATAAAGAATATGTGTCTGGAATAAAGGTGGACATTATACTTGGAATGACAAAGGGTACGGGTCTGACACAAAAGAAACATGACAAGATATGTTCATTGATAAAAAGATTGAATAGTGTATCTGGAATGCCTCAGATATCATGCAATTATATTGTGGAAGGTAAACAGGTACATTCAAAGGTGTATGTATGGTGCAGGGGGCGAAAGGCAATAGAAGCTTTTAATGGTTCAGCTAATTATACCATGAATGCATTTTTTGCAAGAAGAGAATGCATGGATGTATGTAATCCTAAAGAGGCAAACCATTATTTCAACAGTCTATTACCTGATACGATAAATTGCTTTGATGGGCAGATAAAAGATAAGGTTTCATTTTCTAGCAAGAAAAATGTGGAAGATGATGTTGCGGATACTAATTTGGAAAATTTATCTTGGGAGAATTATCAGACTATTGAGCCGGTAGATACATTAGAAGTTTCTTTATTGAAAGCTGATGGCAGCGATACTGGATATGGTTCTGGCGTAAATTGGGGAATACGCAAAAATGGCTATAAGAGAAATAGAAACCAGGCGTATATTCCATATAATGTGGCAGATCATAAAGATGGATTTTTCCCGGATGTAAATGCTGATGGAACGTATCCAGTGTTTAAGGTTGTAACAAAGGAATATGATGCTTTTTATATGAGACAGGCACAAGCAAAGGGAAAGGCATTAGAAACTCCAGAAAGTAATGCGATAATAGGAGAATGGATAAGGCATAAACTTGGAGTGCCGGATGGTACATATATTACGAAACAAATGTTAGATCAATATGGAAAAACAAAGGTTTTGTTTAAAAAGTATGAAGATGGCATATATACTTTGGAGTACTAATTCTGGCATTAAGGAGAGAACAATATGGAGCAGAAGATCAATATCAATAATTTAGACGATTTGCAAAAACAGGCGTTAGTCTGCATGTATTATGCTATGCTTCCTAAAACAGACGCAAGATATAAGCAGAGAATGCATGATTGGGAAGTGTTAGAAAAGAGATTTGGAACAAAGAAAACAACATATAAACATGCAAAGGATGCTTTTGATTTTTATTTTCCTAACAATGGAAGAAAAGGCTGGAGTGATGATAGAGATTTAAAAAGACGAGGACATGCATATCAGGAAGTGTTTGAGCTGTATAAGGATTATTCTGCAGACCAATTGGAAAAAGCTGTAGCGGAGATTATTCATGGATATGAGAATGAAGAGCCAACATTTGTATCTATGAAATGTGGTTTTCCAGATACAGTACATAACATTCTCAATGGCAACAAAGATATAACAGTTGATGGCGTTTATACTCTGAAAGAGGAATTGAATATTGGAAAGCATGTATTTGTTACATTGGGAGGAGACACAGGAAAATCAGAGGTTGATTGGGTTCCAGGGTTTATAGGAGTAGCACATGTAATTAGAGAACCTTATGATTTTGGATATAATGGTAAGGAAAAATACTTTAAGTTTGATATAGAAGTTGACTGTGTTTTTGAAAAGCCATTTAAAAGGGAAGATTTTTTAAGCTATAGAGAAGCATACGATGCCCCATATATAGGACCGGAGTTATCAAGAGATCCGTCACAGGCATTAAGTACTTTGGATAAGATAAAGGCTGTTGCTGTTATACGTGCAGTACTTGATGAATTCCCAGAAATGCTTGAAAAATTCAAAGAAATTTTTGACAGAGAGTTTATGGACAGGGTGCTTGGAGCAGTTACTGTAATGATACCAACATCTGTAAAATTTGGAGAGAGCAAAGAGGATGCAGTAAATTCTATTCAGGAAGAAATGAGCATAGAGAATGAAGGCTCTGAGGAGGAAGAAATGGAATCTAAGCCATATATTGAACCTGATTATTATACAGGGTGTTCACGAAAAAATAAGGATACAGGGGCTGTATATGCACACAATAGAATTGTATTTGGAGCACCAGGAACAGGAAAAAGTTTTAAGCTGAATGATGAGCAGAAGGATCTTGTTTCAGAAGGTGGAGAGTACGAAAGAGTTACATTCCATCCAGATTATTCATATGCTAATTTTGTTGGAACATATAAGCCAGTACCTACAAAAAATGGAATATCATATGAGTATGTTCCTGGACCATTTATGAGGACATATGTAAAAGCAATAGAAAATGGACAGTCAGAGAATAAGGAAGATGTAAAACCATTTCTGCTTCTCATAGAGGAAATTAATAGAGCAAATGTTGCCGCTGTATTTGGAGAAGTATTTCAGCTTTTAGATCGCGACGATAGAAATGCAAGCCAATATCCAGTTAAACCTTCTGAAGATATAAAGGCATATTTGGCAAAAGAACTTGGTGGAAAGCCAGAGCAGTATGATGAAATAAAGATACCAGATAATATGTATATCTGGTCAACTATGAATAGTGCTGATCAGGGCGTATTTCCAATGGATACAGCATTTAAAAGAAGATGGAACTTTGAATATATAGGTATTAACCATAAGGAAGAAAAGATTAAAGATACATATTTAGTGTGTGATAAAGCACAGGTGCCATACAGAGTTGACTGGAATGAGCTTAGGAAGGCTATAAATACAACACTTGCTTCTAGAGATTATAAGATAAATGAAGACAAGCTTATGGGACCATTTTTTGTATCTAAAAGCATTTTAGAGAATGAAGATGCGTTTAGAGAAACTTTTAAGAGTAAAATTATTATGTACTTATTTGAAGATGCAGCAAAGCAGAGAAGGCATATGTTGTTTGGAGGCTGTGATGAGGATATAAGAAACCAATATTCAACGATTTGCGAGGAATTTGATAAAAGAGGCATAGATATTTTCTGCAAAGAAATCCGAGACAAAATCAAGAAAGAATATTTGAGTGAATTAGAATGAGAAGGGAATGTTACTGGATGATTTCTAAATATGTCAAAGAGCAGAAGCGGTATACTCAAGATGAACTTAGAAAAATATTTGAATGCACTGCTGATGAAACAGTGAAGATTATAAGAAAGTTAAAAGAGTATGGAATTGTTAAAAATGTAAAAAAAAGTGATAGGCAAAGTATGCTCTCTGACTTAGTTGAGGAAGATATCAGAGTAACAGATATCGAAAGTGGAGAGCGGGAATTATATTATGTGTTTTCATTTGTTGGAGTAATTATATGAAATATAACAATTGTATAGGGAAAATAAGTGCATTTGTTAGAATTTTACGACCATATGGAATTGTTTTGAATGTTTCTTCATATATAGCAGACCCAGAGAGATTTACAATTGATGATACTTTGCAACAACAGATAATACATGATATAAAGTCTAATGAATTAGTTGAATTAAGAAAGACAAAAAATGCATCTAAGGCATCATTATTGGCTGAATGTGTTACAACGGTTCCTGAATCATTTCAAAAAGTTATAAAAAAATTGAAAAAAGAGGTGAAATAATGGGACTGGAGGATATTATCAGAGATAAACATTCCGGGGACAATGAACATTTGGAGTTTATTTTCTCAGAAGAAAAGAAAATAATTGTAACAGCACCTGCTGGTTGTGGAAAAACTACGGCAATGGTTAGTAAAATTGCATGGGAGCTGGGAAAAGGAAATATATCATCAAATAAAAAAGTGCTTGCAATGACATTTAGTGTTAATGCAGCAATGAAGATAAAAGATTCTTTAAAATCATTATTGCCAGAACTTGTTGAGAATAGCGAACAATATATTTCAAAAGTAGATGTGGCTAATTATCATAACTTTGCAATGAAGCTGTTGTATAAACATGGCTATTCTATTAATCCAGAATTTATTCATTTAGGTGATTTTATTATAGTGGATGAGGGAAATGATGTTCTTAATAATCACATTACAAGTTCTGACAGCGATAAATTAAAAGCATTGGACAATGCATTGAAGGCTTCTGATGAAGAAGAGATGAGAAATGTAATTGATGATTATTGGAATGTTTTGAATACAAAGCTTATTCCGAATCATATTATTACATATAATGGATTATTAGTTTCTGCAATAAGGTTACTTAGAAAAAGACAGGTATCAAGTTTTTACAAGGAATATTATCAAATGGTTATCATTGATGAATTTCAAGATACAAATATGCTGGGATATTGGCTTGTAAATAAATTGATAGGAGATAATACTGTAATTTTCTTAGGTGATGATATACAAAAGATTTATGGATTTTTGGGAGCCATCAATGGGATATTTGAAAAATATAAAGAAAAGTATCCTATTAAGGAAATAAAATTCTGCAATAATTATAGATTTAGAACCAATGATAGTATGAAGGAATTAGATAAGCTAATCAGATCTTATGGTAACTCGTATGCTCCTTCAGAATTTACAGCTTCTATTAATTTGAAACAGCTTAGTAATGATACAGAAGAAGACAATTTTATTGTCGAGGGAATTGAAAAGATAATTGCTAATTCAAATGATAAAGTTGCTGTATTAGTGCGTGCAGGTAATCAAGGCGAATCAATAGCAGTGAAATTAAAAAGGAAAGGAATAGTGTATTTTAATGCTTTGTTCAGAGATACAGATGTTGAATTTCTAAAGTTTTATGAAGTTGCGATTGATGAATTTCATAATGCGACAGGTGGCTCTGGGAAAGCCCTTCAAAGAGACTTGCAAAGTTGTCTAGAAGCAGTTAGCCAAAGGCAAAATGAAATTTATTCTAATGATAGAAGAAAATTTGTATATGACGCTATGTATAAATTGCTGGAAGTGCTTTTTGAAGAATCAAAGAAGTGGGAAGGAACATCAAAAGATAGATACGAAAATATTGATTTCATCTTAGGTGGCAAAGGTTTAAAACATATGATGGAATACATAGAAGAAAAAGTAGTTTTAACAACAATACATGCTTCTAAAGGATTAGAGTGGGAATATGTTATTATTCCGAGGATGAATGCTTATGCATTCCCAACAGGACATATGTGTGGACCTTGTAGGAATGATTATAGTTGTGATAATGGGTTTGATTATTGCCAATTTTCATTTGGAATTTCAATGGAAAAAGCATTTAAGGAGGAGATTAGCGTATTTTATGTTGCTGTAACTAGAGCTAAGAAAAATGTATTCTTAACAGTTAATACAGGATTAAATCAATGGGGTTATGCTAAACAAAAAAGTTGCCTTGTAGAGCTTCAAGGACTTACACTTGTTGATTATACTTGGGAAGATATAATTTTATAATAAATTAGATGGTTAAAAGAAGTTATGTATATTGTTTCTGCTTTGGTCATATATTTATGAGCAAAGTGTGGAAAAGTTAAATGAAGCTGGTACTAACCATTAGTACCACAAAACTTCTTCTTGCAGAAATACTTGTTGGAGCTTATAATTCTAATAGGTGGACAAGCAAACCGACAGAATATTATTCTGTGAATAGTAAAAAGGACCTGTAATCCACCGGAACTACACACAATAATGAAAAAATGCAATGGTACTGGATTGGTACTAAAAATATGTGAAACGAAAAGTAATGTGTGGAAAAGGTATGGATTATCAATACAAAACAGTATAGATAACTATATTGAAATAACCTAAATCAAACTAGATTCTGCGAGTTTGAATAGTAAAGAAATCCCTACAAAGTCTGTGGTTATGGGCTTTGTAGGGATTTTTTGGTGGCAAGTGAGCAACTATATTGGGAAATATAGTTCGTCTGAATAACGCGTGGTAAAAAGCAAAGCATTATCTGTATTGGGCTTTGATGAGGGTACGAAGGATATCAAGCATAATTTCAGACAGTTGGACGCTTTGCCTTATGCAAAGGAAGGAACGTTGGATCAAGTGTTGGATGAGTTGTATCCTGAACAACAGTAGATGAGAGGATGCACCCGGAAACGGGTGCATTTTGAATTGTATTAGCAATAAAAATAAACCACCTGCTATGCAGGTGTGTTCCCAAATGGCTTCAGCTTCAAGTAAAAACCTTCAATGTTATAACAAATGCAGATTCGCCAACCGCACCAAAACAAAGGAGGTATCCTAAGAATAGTTTGGCATATACAAGGTGAGAATGTAAGTAGCATATTGTATTTGCACCAAAGTATGGAAGAAAAGTTATATACCAAGAGAGATTTGGAATATGAGAGTTGAGCAACTTAGGATAAAAATAAATTAGACCTTTTCAAATAACATTCAAATGTAGTATAATATATTTTAGGGTAGGAATACAGGTACTGTTTGCTATCAGAGGTGAACTTGATGGATTAGAATGAATTATGCAAAAAAGCTTATGAAATGCCAGGAAATTGAAAAATGCGTTACAATTTAATTATGGCATAATAAATTTTGATGAATTCGTATTAGAAGTTCCTGTGGAACTTCGGATGCACAGAAAACCACGCAAAAAAGATGACAATAATATCATTTCATATACCATTACCGGGCAGGAGTATGTCTACACGATAGGTGTTTATAATGAATTAAAGCAAGAAGCAGAATAATATGATTTTGAGAGATATTCAATATGGAATGGAAGTAATGATGTATCAGTTATTGATATATCAGCTGTTAATTCAAGTCGGCAGTTTTCTACAGGTTTTGATGATAAATCGTGGAATTAATAAAAAATTAGAAATGCAATTGAAAGTACAAACGCAGATGCAGTAGTTGCAAAAAGGAGGATGTATGGATTTTGTAGGTACACGATGGTATAAATGTGATTTTCATCTTCATACCATGAGTAGTGAATGTTATGTTGATGATGATTCATATGAATCATGGATTGAAGAGGTTAAGAAGAAGGGGCTTAAATGTATTGCTGTTACGGATCATAATGATTATCGTGCTATTGATAGAATGAAGCAGTTGGGGACTGAAAGAGGGATTATTGTATTTCCGGGTGTAGAGGTGACATGCGATACGGCGAAAATTCATCTGTTAATCATATTTGATGTTGAGAAAACGCAGGAAAATGTTCGTGATTTCTTGAATAGACTTGATATTGATTCTGATTTGATTGGAAAAAGTAAAGGAACATCAACTACTGTTTTTGATGTTTGCAAGCTTGCAAAGGAAAAACAGGCAGTTGTTATTGCTGCCCACATAGATGACTATTGTTCTATTAGTTCAATGCGCCCACAATTATTGCAACAGTTGCTTGAGGGGGATTACCTTGATGCAGTTCAAGTTGTAAATAGTGTAGTATGGGATAAGTTTGCATCGGACAAAGATAAGCAGGCAATGTATAGTGCTATAAAACAAAAGTATGGTGAGTCCTTGCCGGAAACTGAAATTGATGAATGGAGAAAAACTTACGATAAAGCGTTGAAAGCTAAATTGCCAATGATTGCTGCTTCAGATAATTCGAGAGAAAATGGATCATCGAAGCACGGACTGTGGGGGATTGGTTCTAGGTATACATGGATGAAGATGGATAAAGCGCCTAGTCTTGAAAGTATTAGGCAAGCTTTTCTATCGGCTGATGTCAGAGTGATGCTTGATGTTGATTCTTTGACAGAGCCAGAAAAAATCGCTGATTTATGGATAAAGTCATTATCTATTTCAGATACAACAATAAATCCCGTAAAGAGCGACATTGATATTGAGTTCAGTCCACAGCTAAACTGTGTTATTGGTGGACGTGGGAGCGGAAAGTCATCTATTGTAAGAATCCTTACTGGTGGACTTCAGTTAGTTGATAGATCGTCCTTAGCGATACAGGCTGAACAGGACAATTATTATAAAAGGAATAAAACAGATCTCAAGACAGGGGAAACACTGGGAATTCTGAAAGATAAGTCCAAGATTGAGATTGAAGTTGTAAGAAACGCAGTCTTATATAAGATTGTTATTGAGGATATAAAATCTGCCAGGGAGCAAAGTAGAAAAATATATCGATTTTCAGAAGAGTTAGACGACTGGGAAGAAATTGAACATAATTTTCTTGAGTTTATGAAAGCACAGGTTTATACACAGAAAGAAATCTTTGAAATAGCCAAGGATTCTGAAGCCCTTTTGAAAATAATTGACAGAGAAATAGAGGGGATTGCTGAATTAAAGAATAGCAGCGACAAGGCATTTGATGATATTATCAACAAAAAGAGACAAATTCGGGAATATGAGATTATCTGTGAAAAGGAACAGATGCTACGCACGGAGATTTCTGATCTTGACGGGCAGATTACGTTATTTAAGCAGAGTGGAATAGCGGATCAGATAGAGGCAATGCAGTCATTTGCGAATGAGGATGCAGAAATCAAACGAATTCAATCTGTATTGAATGGATATGAGACTTCACTGAAGTCTTCGCTAGATAACCTTGCTTCCTTGGAACTTAGAATTGATTCTGAAAAGTGCTCTTCTGAATTACAGACGGTTTTTAGTGATGTTTCACAGAAAGTTGAGATTGAATTAGAGAATATTGCTCTGGCAATTGCGGCAATTCGCGCTATACGAGAGAGTATAGATGGCGTGCTTGATGAGGCTGGTTGGTCCCAAAAGAGAGATGAGACAAAGGAATTATTTGAGAAGGCTAAGGCTGAATTAAAAGAGAAAAACATTGAAGTTACTAAGTTGAGTGATCTTTTATCTTCAAAGGCACAAAAAGAAAAACAACTACAAAATATTGAGGATGCCAAGAAAAAACAAGAAACTGCCCATAGTGAGCTTAAGAAGTTAATAAGTGAATATAATCAGCGAGTGAAGGCTATAAGAACTGCTCGAGAGACCTTTGTATCGTCGGTTTTGGGACAAGATGATACTGTGAAGATTGATTTTATTCCTGCAGCAAATCGAGAGTCCTTTGAAAAGATGATAAAAGAGTTAACCGGTAAAGATGGAACTAAAGTTAATGAGGATATTCAGAAACTGGATGAAATTGTTTTTGGCAAAAGAGGACTTTCTGAATTTAGAACCATTATCAGAAGCTTAAGAAAAGGCCAAGAAGTAAAAGAACAGTTCTCTTCTGTATTTAGAAAAGTAGTTCCGGAAATGGATGATGATAATTTCTTTAGAATGGAAGAGTTTGTTCCAAAGGACGAATTGGTTGTAAGTTATAAGCCTGAAGGTAGTAAGAGATTTGTACCATTAAGTATAGCGTCAGCAGGACAGAAAACCACAGCAATTTTGACATTTATCTTAGCATATGGGGATGTTCCATTAATTCTTGATCAGCCAGAAGATGATTTAGATAATAAGCTTGTCTATGAGCTTGTAGTTAAAAGATTAAAAATTGCAAAGCGTCATCGACAGATTATCGTCATTACTCATAATGCCAATATTCCAGTAAATGGAGATGCGGAATACATAACATCAATGGATTCGGATAGTGTTTTTGTAAAGAAAAAGTATGAAGGTACGTTAGACCAAGATGAAATTCGTTCTGAGATTTGTGATGTTATGGAAGGTAGCGAGTACGCCTTCAGTATGAGAGCACATAAGTATCACTTGCGAATATCAAAATGAGTATATATATTAAGCGGAGTTGAGTTACATGCTTTATTCCAAGATGATATGCGGAACAAGAATAATTAGTTGTTTTTGCTTTTTCATATGAGATATCTTTCGGAAGAGAGCGAGAAAGCAATTGTGGGGTAAGGAAAATGGAGGGGTAAAGGATTTAAAATCAAAGCCATAGAGAGTTGTGCAACATATTTACAACAGTAACTTTGCAAACAAAAAATGAAATATGCAAATAAAGTGAAAAGGTGAGGAGCTGTAATAGAAGCTAATAAAAACGATTTTGAAAATTTTTAATCCTTATTCTCCCATGCAGGGTATGTCTTGCTTCAAGACATACCCTGCATTTGTGTTTTAAAAGCCATCATGCTAAAATGGGGTAGATAGTGACAGGCAAAAGGAGGTTTTACCATGTATTATGTACCGGATGGCACAAAGCAGTGCGGATATTATGAATGTAAAAAGTGCGGGAATCGGTTTCTGTCCTTACAGACGATGAATCGGATTCCCTGTCCGGATTGTGCATCGGAGGTTGATTATGAGATCGGGCCGGATGAAACGCTTGCGGACGTGACAGATACGGCAGTGCTTCTGCAGAAAATCGAGGGCGAGGAGGAAGTGGCGAAAATGGATGCGCTCTTAAGTCTTGCGATTACCGGCGGGGACTTTAACTGGATTTAAGAAAAGATGAACGGGCAGTGGATGAAACAGATAAGACACAGAACAGGAGCGGTGACAGAGATGGAACAGACAACGGCAAAAAAGAATAAATACGAGATCGATATGTGCAACGGAACGATTATGGACAAATTGATTTCCTTCTCGCTGCCGCTCATGCTGTCGGGCATTTTACAGCTGATGTTCAATGCGGTAGATATTATCGTGGTGGGCAGGTTTTCCGGCAGCCAGGCGCTGGCGGCGGTGGGATCGACCAGTGCGCTCATCAACGTGTTCACGAATCTGTTTATCGGAATTTCGCTGGGGGCAAATGTACTGACGGCGCGTTTCTATGCGGCGGGGCGTGAGAAAGAGGTGTCTGAGACCGTACATACCGCGATAACCCTGGCGCTGGTCAGCGGAATTGTCATGGCGCTGGTGGGACTTGTTTTTTCCAAGGGAGCGCTGGCGCTGATGGGGACACCGGACGACGTCATCGGGCTGTCGGCACTTTATATGCGGATTTATTTTCTGGGAATGCCGTTTTTCATGCTCTACAATTATGGCGCGGCGATTCTGCGCGCCGTCGGGGACACGAAGCGTCCGCTGCTGTTTTTGATGATTGCGGGAGTTATCAACGCGTGCTTGAATATGGTGCTGGTCATTGTGTTCAAGCTCGGCGTTGCCGGTGTGGCGATCGCCACGGTGATCTCGCAGATGATTTCCTGTGTGCTGGTGCTGCGGTGCCTCTGCCGGTCGGAGAGCAGTTACCGGCTGCGTTTTTCCGAGCTTGGCATGAAAGGGTACTACTTGAAGCAGATCTTTTCGGTCGGCGTTCCGGCAGGAATCCAGAGTACGGTCATTAACTTTTCCAATGTGCTCCTGCAGTCCTCGGTCAATTCGTTCGGATCGACAGCGATGGCAGGCTACACGGCGGCAAACAATCTGCTCGGCTTCTTGTATGTCTCGGTGAACTCCATCACACAGGCGTGCATGAGTCTTACCAGCCAGAATTACGGCGTTGGAAAATTAAAGCGCATGGATCGCGTGCTGGCAGACTGCATGATCTTATCGGTCGTGGTCGCTGTAGTTTTGGGATGCATCTGCTATGGGTTCGGACCGGAAATTTTACAGATCTACACGGAGGATGCCGAGGTAATTGCGTGCGGTATGGAGATCCTTGCATACACGACGATCACCTATTTTCTTGCGGCTGGATGGATTTGTTCCCGGGGGCGCTGCGCGGCATGGGATATTCTGCGGTGCCGATGGTGTTGTCGGTCATCGGAACGGTCGGCACGAGAGTGGTGTGGATCTTTGGCATTTTCCCATATCACAGATCACTGGCGATTCTGTTTATTTCTTATCCGGCGTCATGGATTATCACCATTATTTTACAAGTCGTCTGCTTTTACTTTGTGAGACGGAGAGTGCACCGGAGAAGCCAGACGCCTGCCGGGCAGGAAGGCTGAGTCTGGAATTGGCAGGAATCCCAGCGGAAAGTGGCAGAAAACATGCCGGAGACCTACCGGATCGAGGAAAAAGCCCAATTCCGGGAATCCAATAGGAAATCCAGATCATAGCCCTGCCCATATAACTACACGGGGACAACGATGGAAGCATATTATTACAGCAAAATGGACAAAACAAAGCAGGCGGCATATCATGCGATGCTGCAGGGACTATTGGCGTTGGAGGCATCCACCCCGCCGCCCCCCCTTCCGCCGGCGGCTCCCTCTCACCTCTTCCCC
>QFCE01001900.1_pt1 | contig 15833 bp, 19 predicted proteins | sample 5346091 | NCBI WGS metagenome assembly QFCE01 (sample SAMN09062252, study PRJNA434731) | Human gut metagenome, whole genome shotgun sequencing project. | isolation source: stool timepoint A chromium assembly | host: Homo sapiens | collected 2015 | reverse complement strand
TTTAAAAAGACACCATTTAGGTGTAATGATGTCTTTTGGGTGTTATTTTATAGTCATATCAAGGCTCATTCAATCGTGGTAAATTAGTGGTAAAATGAATGGTTTTCTATACTCCAAAATGCTTGAAAGTATAGTGGTTATGCGAATAATCCAAAATTAGATATAAAATTTTACATAAATCTTTTACATATTCTTCAACATCGCCAACACCATCCTCATAAATAGATTGCATACTGTCACCAAACAAAGCAATGGTAATCCCATATGCAGCAGGGAGTGTAAGCAAATCAGATAATACTTCAGCGCGAGTATCTTGATATTCATCAATAAAAATGAAATCGTATCTATCTGCAATAATTCTCCCCAACAAAGGGTACTTTTGAAACAGACAATGAAAGATATTTAGCAAGCCATCATGGCCATAACTCAAGTCTCTAAAACGGTTAAATTTTGTTAGTATATTTTTGACTTAACTCTTCATGGAAGTTTTTAATTTTAATGTTTTGAAAGCCTTTCATATCCCTTTCGGCAGACATATATCTGATGTTTTCAAACGGATGGTTGTCTACAATATGTGGAGAATGTGTAGAGATAATAGCTTGCATTCCGGGAATATCAGATACAATTTCAGAAATCTTTCTTGCAAAAATATATTGTAGCTGTGGATGTGTATGAGCCTCGGGCTCTTCAATAAATAGAATTTTAATATCTTTTTTATTGCTTCTAAAACTTTCTTTTTTAATTTCGATATTCAACAACAAATAAAGGATATTCATGTGTCCTAACCCATTTAGATATTCTGGAAGCTGAGTAGTAGTGTCAAGAGTTTTTCGCAAATTGGTTTGCAGTTTCTGGGATGAATGAAGTCAGCCAGCAATGGAGGTGTCCTCAAGGGTCGCCTCCAGGTGCTTCATGTTCATGTACTTTTTATTGCCCCACTGGGTGCCGGCCACATGGCGCAGCCGTGCACAGACCAGCATAAGGGCAGAGTTGCCGTCCGGGAAACTGCCCACCACACGGGTGCGGCGGCGGATCTCCCGGTTTAGTCTCTCAATGACATTGTTGGTGCGGATACGGGTCCAGTGTTCACTGGGAAAGTCGCAGTAGGTCAGCGTCTCCTCAATGCCATCCTCCACCTTCTTATCCACACGGGAAAATCTACACTGGAAAGCTACCACAGGCGGTTTCTTCGCCTATTTTGAGTCCTAATTTCCGCACTTTTTGGAACGGAGGGAAAGATAATGCGGGCAGGACAACACCACCGCCTGGAAACTCTGCTTGCAGGGATGGACACAGCCCTTGCAAAGCTTGTTATATTGGCGTCTGCCGTTCTCACCTAGGGAGAACGACCATTCCAGACGCCATTTCTTGCTCCGGCTCATAAGTCGCCCAGCTCCGGGAGCTTCTTCTGCAGGGCAGGCTTGTCCGGGCTTTTCCGTTCCGCGCACTACCGTTTCGCGTCCTCCAGCCGCTCCCGGATGGAAGGCTTTTTCTCCTCCGTGGTCCTGCGCGCCTCGGCTTGGGGATCCCATCGATCAGGCCATAGTCATCCTCCAGAGTCATTTCCGCCGTGCGCAGCGGGTTTTCCGGCACCACGGGAACGGATACGATCTGACCGTTGATGCTGGCAAACAGTTCCGGCCACTTGAATTGCTCGGTGTACTTCTGGATCAGGTCTGGGGACAGGAACGCAACCCCCTCCGCCCCCCATATATAACTTTGCGCCCTTATTCTTTGTATAGGCGTGGTAAAAATTGATACGACTGGCTTGAAAAAACACCTTGCTTCTTAGTCTTATCGAAGGTACAATACCCCAAAGCTGAACATAAAAGAGAGCCCTTCTAACCAAGCAGCGGCAGTTTTACTGTGCCTGGTCAAGAAGGGCTCTCTGACCACATGTAAGACCACAGACAGCGTCGGAGTACACGGAAACAGTGGAAACAAGAGCATTAAAAAGTAATTGCTTTGGAGCAAAAAGGTCTATAAACTACTATAAATACCTATAAAAACTGCCGAGAACCTATTTAAGTCGTTTTAGGAATCAGAAACGAATAATTGCGAAAAGATTACCAATAACCTCTCAAAGCCCGAACAACTCTCTCAAAGATCGGAAAATAGTTATATACTTTTATAAAAATTGACCATCACAAGCGGAGGGGGAAATTCTTCCGAAGAAGGCACTAAAGTGAGAAAGATTTGAGAAATTAGTGTTAAACGCTTTCATTTCTCTTATAATAATTGTATTTTTTGAGTATTAGGATTTGTTTATAGCCCGTATCTCTCGTTTTGTTGGTTCAAAGGCCTATTTTTAAACATGCTTTATAGCGCCTATTTCTTTGATTATAGCTTGTTAAAAACTGATATGCCTGATGTCCCGATCTGATCCTCTTGCCAGCAGAGCCTTTCCCAGATACAATGGGGACAAAAGGCAGTCAGTCCTCGTCCTGCCGGACGGAATATGAAATACCAAGGAGGGTGAAACCATGCAGCACGAATGCAGAATCACGGTACTGGACACCAAGGTGTTTCCGGAGTACCAGGAGAAGTATCTTGCGGACCCCAAGTCGGGACCCTGTCCCTGCTTTCAGAAGGGCGATACCTTTTTGCTCAAGCGCACTCCGGAGCGTGACGACTTTTACCACCTGATGAACGGGAAATTCTGCGGGGAGGCGTGGGACGCCATTAGCCGGTATGTCTACACCGCTCTACAGGGCGGGTCAATCATGCACAAGTGGACCAATGACGAGCGAATGATGATCGCCTGCTGCAATGACGGAACCAGGCCTGTGATCTTCAAGATTGAGCGGATCGATATCCCCGAGACCGAAGAGGAACGGGAATGGCTGGAAAAGCAGAATTTCAAGAATACGGCAGAGGATGCCTACACCGGCTGAATCAGGGACAGGCCATCATAACACCCAAAAAGTGGAACACACTGGCCCTCTCTGTCTATTTCAGGGATACTTAATGCAAAGCGGAGCGCTCACACGGGCGCTCCGCTTCCTCATAGTTCTCTTTGCAGGTACACCATGTCCACCAGCTGCACCTCGCCCTCGTAGATGGGGTGGTCGTAGTGGTCGGTGAAAAAGTTCTTGACCAGATGGTGCCTGCGAAAGCCGCAGGATTCATAAAACGGGATGGTGGACGGGCTGTCTCCGGTGCCCACCTGCAGCACCGTATACTGTCCGGCATAGGTTTCGATTAAGAAATCTATCAGGGCCTTTCCGTAGCCCTTGCCCTGAGCGGCAGGCTCAACAGCGATGTTTTTCAGCTCCAGAACCCCGTCTCCCTCATCGATTACTACACATTCCGCCTTGACGCCGCCATCCTCAAGCACATACATGGTTCCACGATCCAGATAGCGATCCACCATGTCCTCTTGCTCGTCAGCCAGCAGCAGTAAGTCGAGATATCTCTTTTTGTCCGTCTCCACTTTTCTGATTTCCATAGGCACACCTTATTTTTTTACAAGCCGCTTCAGCGCGGCGGCGTCCAGCAGATTTACTGTCACGAACTTTCCCCGATAGAAAACCGCCCAGTTGTTAAACACACAGGGCAAGGCCTTAGCCTTTTCCAAAGTGTCCACCGGAATAAGCATATAGGGAACCTCCAGCTCCTGGCAGGTCTTGCGTACCAGTTCCACGCTCTGGTGGAGGTAGGGACACTGGGAACTATAGTAGATGGTCAACTCCTGATGTTCAATCGCCTGCCGCTTGGCGTTCTCTGCAAAGCAGGGCTTCGTACCGTCGAAGGAGATGGCCAGCAACCGATAGCCGTCCAAGGTGGTATCTACCGTTTCAAATCCATACTTCTCTGCGAAGGCCTGGTCTGAGAGCCAGGCCTTTTGTTTTTCCGCTCCCAGCATACACACGCCGGACTTTCCCTTGGCCCTGGCGTCGGCCAGGCAGTACTCCATCAGCTGCCTGCCGTAGCCCTTACCCTTGAACTCCCCGCTGACCCACAGGCAGTAGATATAGAGGTAGTTATCACTCTCTACCGGTACCCAGGCAGTCTCCAGTGGAGCGTACTCGATAAACACCACACCCTTGGTGGCCAGCTTGCGGAACACATGACCTTCCTGGAGCCGCTCCCGAAGCCACGCTCGCTTGGCCTCCACGCCAGGGTGAGGCTTCTTGCTGCGGATGATGCAGCACAGATGCTCCCGATCCAGATCTTCTTTCGTCAGATTGAGAAACTGATTCTCCATATCCGCTACCTCCCAGAAAATCTGCCTCCATGATGCCATGCCCTCCGCGGCAAGACAATCCCAGATCCCACCGGCAAAAGTTTTTCTTTAAGATAAACATGACACACAGTTGTCCTGTTCCTATGCTATAATGCAGACAGAAATGTGAAAGGCGGTGGTTTCCATGAGATGGAGCGGCTCATCGGAATCCTGTCCATTTTGCTTCAGCGGGAGAAGGTCACCGCCCCGGAGCTGGCGGAGCAGTTCGAAGTGTCCCGGCGGACCATCCAGCGGGACATTGAGTCCCTGTGCCGGGCGGGCATCCCCATCTCCACCGCCCAGGGTGCAGGTGGCGGCATTTCCATCATGGAGGGATACCGGGTGGACCGGACTGTGCTCACCGCCCCGGAGATGCAGGCCATCCTGGCAGGCCTCAGGAGCCTGGACAGCGTCAGCGGCACCCGGCGCTACGCCCAGTTGATGGAAAAACTGTCCGCCGGGACAGGCGGCCTGGTGCCCGGCGGCGCCCACATGCTCATCGACCTCTCCTCTTGGTATAAAAGCAGCCTGCCGCCCAAAATCGAACTCATTCAGAGTGCCATTGAGCAGCACCGTGCCATCCGGTTTACCTATTTCTCCCCCAAGGGGGAGTCGGAGCGCACCGTGGAGCCCTGCTACCTGGTGTTCCACTGGTCCACCTGGTATGTGTGGGGCTGGTGCCGGATGCGTGAGGAGTTTCGCATGTTCAAATTGAATCGCATGACGGACCTCACCGCCGGAGAACCCTTTGAGCCCAGGTCCGCGCCCCTGCCCGACTTGGAACCAGAGCGCATCTTTCCGGCCAAGTATCAGGTCACGGTTCTCTTTGACCCGTCCTGCCGCTGGCGGCTGGTGGAAGAGTACGGGGCGGATCGTTTCACCGAGGAACCGGACGGTCGGCTGCGCTTTACTAGTGGTTTTCCCGACGCAGACAGCGTGCTCAGCTGGGTGCTCACCTTCGGGGACAAGGCGGAACTGCTGAAGCCGGGGGAGCTGAGGGAGCAGCTTGGTGTGTTGGCAAAAGCGCTGGCCCATCGTTACAGGAGGAATTGATATGGCCTCTCATCAGGACTTTGTGGACTATGTGGCCGAGCAACTGCGGGAGGCGGGTTCCATCCGCAGCCGAAAGATGTTTGGCGAGTATAGGCTATTCTGCGATGGCGTGTTCTTCGCCGTCATCTGTGACGACCAGCTTTTTATCAAAATCACCCCGGCGGGCGAGGCGGCCTTTCCCCATCTGCCCAAGGCTCCGCCCTATGAGGGGGCCGGGGACTACATCTGGGTGGAGGATGTGGACGACCGGGACACCATGACCGCCCTCACCCGCCTTACCTGTTTGGCTCTTCAGGATCAACCGAAAAAACGGAGGAAATAACCGTGGCCTTTGACTATAAGAAAGAGTACAAAGAGTTCTACCTGCCACCCAGGACGCCGGGCATCGTCACGGTGCCTGCTATGAACTTTCTGGCGGTGCGTGGCCAAGGCGACCCCAACCAGGGGGGCGGCGCCTACAAGCAGGCTCTGGAACTGCTTTACGCTGTGGCCTATACCATCAAAATGAGCAAGATGAGCAAGCACAAGCTGGAGGGCTACTTCAACTATGTGGTACCGCCCCTGGAGGGGCTTTGGTGGCAGGATGATACTCAGGGCGTGGACTACTCCCGCAAGGCTGATTTCCGGTGGATCTCCCTGATCCGTCTGCCGGAGTTTGTGACGGAAGAGGCCTTCCGCTGGGCCATCCGGGAGGCCGAAGAGAAAAAGCAGCGAGACTTCTCCAAGATGGAGTTCTTCCCCTGGGAGGAGGGCATGTGCGTCCAGTGTATGCACCTGGGCCCCTACGACGAGGAGCATGCCACCGTGGCCGCCATGGAGGAATACGCCGAGGAACAAGGCTATGCGTTGGATTTCAGCCAGGGCCGGTTCCACCACGAGATCTATCTAAGTGATGTGCGGCGGTGCAAACCGGAAAAATTGAAAACCGTCATTCGGCAGCCCATCAAACGGGCAGAGTGAGGAATGAGATGAACACAATCACTCGCAAAATACGCTCGGAGGAACATGACCTTCTGCGGGAATTTCTCTATCAGGCCATCTATTTCCCGGAGGGCATGGAGCCGCCGCCCCGGTCGGTAGTGGATCTGCCGGAGCTGCAGGTCTATATTGCGGACTTTGGCACACGGCCCGGCGACCACTGCATAGTAGCCGAGGCGGCGGGAAAAGTGGTGGGTGCGGCGTGGTGCCGCATCATGGAGGATTACGGACACATCGACAACGGCACCCCCTCTCTGGCCATCTCGTTACTGCCGGAGTATCGTGGACAGGGCACCGGGACACAGCTGCTGAACGGTCTTTTGTGTCTGCTCCGGGAGAATGGGTACCAGCGGGCATCCCTCTCCGTCCAGAAGGAAAATCCGGCCCTGCGCCTCTACCAGCGGACAGGATTCCACATCCTGGCGGAGAGAGGTACAGAATATTTGATGCTTTGGGACAGCACCCAAAGGGGACAACAGGAGAATATGAATATGGAAGCAGAGAAACAGAGGGAAAGTAAGATCCGGCAGTGGTTTTCCATGTGGCTATGTAAGCAGGATACGGGCATTGAGGAGCTCTTCGCCCAGGATGCCGTCTATATCGAGAGCTGGGGGCCGAAGTACCGCGGCAGCGGAAAGATCAAGCTGTGGTTTGATGAGTGGAATAGCCGGGGCACCGTAGAGGGCTGGAACATCTGGCAGTATTTCCACAAGGGAGATCAGACCGTGGTGGAGTGGGCTTTCCGGTGTGTCATGGCGGGCGGCACCATCCAGAGTTTTGACGGCCTTTCCCTCATCCGCTGGAACGAGGCGGGACAGATCTGCTTTTTGCAGGAATTCGGCTGCAACGAAAACCGCTACGATCCCTACGCTCAGGGGAACACTCCGGCGTTCCGGAAAGAGCAGGCATTGTGGTTTTGAAGGGAGCGTTGGTATGGCAACTTCCAGGGTGACAGAGTATTTCCCCTGCCCAGTGGAGCGGGTGTGGCAGGTGGTGACCGACCTTTCCCATACCGCATGGCGTAGCGATCTCAAACGGGTGGAGGTGCTGGACGAGGCCCACTTTGTTGAGTACGCCAAAAGCGGCTATACCACGAACTTTACTGTCACGGCCTGTGAGCCTCTTCGCCGCTGGGCCTTTACTATGGAAAATGGTAATATGTCCGGTTCCTGGGAGGGGGTCTTTGAGTCGGCAGAGGACGGTGCCCAGCTCCATTGCACCGAAACCGTCAACGCTAAACACTGGTGGATGCACCCCTTTGTTTCCAGCTATCTGAAGCGGCAGCAGAGGCTGTATCTGTACGATTTGCGGAAGGAACTGCTGAAATGAGCCGTGTTACTCTGTGTTGCTTGTGGCAACGGGCCGTTTTGCCTACAATGGGGAGCGAATGGAGTGAGCCACTATGCTCAATGAAAACATCAAAGCCATCCGGAAATCCAAGGGTCTTTCCCAGCAGGACCTTGCCGACAAGCTGAATGTGGTGCGGCAGACCATCTCAAAATGGGAGCAGGGATTGTCCGTCCCAGATTCCGATCTGCTCATCGCTCTGTCGGAGGCTCTGGAGACCCCCGTAAGCACCCTGCTGGGCGAGACAGTGTCGCCATCGGAGGCAGATGAGGTCAAAGCCCTCTCCGAAAAGCTGGAGATCATCAATTTGCAGTTTGCCCGGAGAAAGGCCATGCGGCGCTCGGCCCTCCACTGGCTGCTCATCGTCGTGTGCGTGGGTATTCTGGCCGTCGCCGCAATCCTGGGCGCAGTGAACAGCCCTTACCTGGGCTGGGATTACAGCGCCCCGGAAACCGCCGTCATGGGCGTGGTCATCCACGCCTTTGAACGGGCCTTCGTCCGCCTGGCCCCCTTTGTCCTGATTGCGGCACTGGCCGGCGTTTTTCTGACGCGGAGAAAGGAATAGGATATGTTTTGGGAGCGTGCACCACTGAACAGGAAGAGCAGTACCATCGGACAAATATGAGCACGGAAAATCGGGCAGAGTCCGTTGCTTTCCGATATGCTGAATCCAGAAGGACGGTGTGACCAATGGATTGGGTAACAAGCATTCATCAGGCGATCCAGTATATCGAGGAACATCTCCGGGAGGAACTGACCATCTGGGAAATTGCGCAGCAGGCGGCTTTATCCCCCTTTTACTTTCAGAAGGGCTTTGCCATGCTGTGCGGTATGACGGTGGGCGACTACATCCGCCAGCGCCGGCTCTCCGCCGCCGGGCTGGAGGTCCTCACGACGGACCGGAGGATCATCGACATCGCGCTGGAATTCTGCTACGACTCGCCGGACAGCTTTACCAAAGCCTTTACCCGATTTCATGGCCTCACACCTGCAGCACTGCGAAAAAGCGGAGGCGCGGTCCGTTCCTTTGCTCCGCTTCGGATCAAAGTGACATTGGAAGGTGGTCAAAACATGGATTGCAAGATTATGAAAAAAGAGGCATTTACGGTGCTCTGCCGGGCAAAGACCTTCAAGTATGAGGACGCGGTAGCCCAAGTCCCCCAGTTCTGGGCGGAGCACTTCGCCGCAGGCGGCGGCAAGGTGGTGTGCGGCATATACGGCATCAACCTGGACGAGAGCATGGGCGGAAATGAGTTTGAATATCTCATCGCCGACAACTACGATCCCGCCAGGGAGATCCCGGATGGCTTCACCACCCGCACCATCCCGGCCCACACCTGGGCGGTGTTCCCCTGCACCGGCCGGATGCCCCAGGCGCTCCAGGGGCTGAACTAGCAGATCTTCTCCCAGTGGCTGCCCACGAACCCCGACTATAAGATTGCTGCGGGCATCAATGTGGAGCTGTACAGCAATGCCAGCAAGTTTGAGGGTGGAACCCAGGATCAGGACTACTACTGTGAGATCTGGATCCCGGTGGAAAAGAAGTAAATCGAGGAGGCGGCTAGTGTGCCTGAGATCGTGCCAAGCGCGGAGCAGATGACAATGTTAGTGGGGAAACCCTTATATGAGATCTGGACGCAGTTATGCGCCTTGATTGACGAGAAATATGACATGGAGCGCCTGTGGGGCAGCGGCGGGAAGGCATGGACCTATGAGTATAAATACCGCCGGGGCGGCAAAACCCTGTGCGCACTCTATGCCAGAGAAAACTGCATCGGGTTTATGGTCATCTTAGGCAAGGACGACCGCTTAAAATTTGAGAATGATAGGGAGCATTACGCTCCGGAAGTGCAAAACATTTATGATGAAACGCCAACTTACCACGATGGGAAATGGCTGATGTTTGAACCAGCGGACACCTCATTGTTTGAGGACTTCATTCGTCTGTTGGCCATCAAACGGAAACCGAACCGGAAATAATGGCAGGCCCTCGGCTTTTTGCCGAGGGCCTGCTTCATTCTTATTTTACCCAGTGGACAACGGCGTCCCGCAAAAAGCGGGCGCAGCCGGGCACCTGTTTGTCGTAGTAGCCCGTGAACCGCTGGTCCATCACATAGAGCTCCGCGATCCCCCGGTGTCTGGCTGGGTCGTACCGGTTCCCGGTGAGGGTGAGCCACTGGCGGTGGAGGGTGGTAATTTCCTTGCCCTCCTCACTCTCCGGCGACACTCCTTCCCGGACGGCAGCCTCCAGCCGCTCCTGAATCTCCCGCCCCAGAGCCGTCCACTCCCGGTACTGCGCCTGAGTGAGGTTCATCACGGCGGCGTTGGCCTCGTCTACCTCTTGGTCGCCGTATTTGGCGCGGATCTCTGCTCCGTAAACTTCCTCATTATGGGCTACAGCCCGTTGCTTGAACGCCTCAAATTCCTGCTCGTCGCTCATGATCTCGTTCCTTTCTTCCGCTCCGATGGTGTCTTTCACCGACCGGATGAGCTGTTCCAGCCGCTCCCACTCCGCCTCCAAAGCGGCCAGGTGGTTTCGCAGGGCAGCCAGACGGTCAAAGGAGGGATCGTCCAGACATTCCTTGATCCGGGCCAGCTCCACCCCGAGGGCCCGGTAATAAAGAATGTCCTGCAGCCGGTCCACCTCTGCCCGGCCGTAGTAGCGGTAGCCGCTCTCCGCCACCCGGCTGGGCTTCAGCAGGCCGATCTGGTCGTACCAGCGCAGGGCGCGGGTGGTCACCCCGGACAGGCACGACAGCTCCTGAATGGAATACTCCATAGATATCCCTCCCAGGGAATAGGGTAGCAGTTGACGGAGCGTCAAAGTCAAGGGGAACTGCTAAATTTCTTTGATTTCCCGTTGCAGCCGTTCCAGGAATTCCGCCGCCGGGATACCGTCCAGCTGGGTGTGGTGGAACTGGAAGAACACCGGCAGGGTGGCCCGCAGCCATTTTTTCCGGTACTTGCCCCAGATAAGGAAGGGATTGTTATAGCAACCGGCGTAGATGTTCACTGCGCCGTCGATCTCATACCCCGCCAGGGCGGAGGTGCCGATCACCATATACTCTTCGCCCAGCTCATAGCTCTCTCCGCTCTCCCGGACCTGCTCGGTGAGCTTTAAGTAGTCTTGGTTGAATTGCTTCAAATCAGCAGAGACGGGAATGTCGCAGGTGGCGATGCCGCCGTCCCGAGTGGCCACCACCGTATTGACGGCCAGGCGGTCGTATTGCATGAGCTTGTCGCCCACCGGAAGCAGGTAGAAGTCCTCCATACTCGCGGCCGCCTTTCCGATACACCAGCACAGGAGCATATTGAATTTGTAACCCTGCTTCCGGCTCAGGCACACCAGCGCCGTCACATCCAGGGTCTTCATCAGGGTCACCATAGGCATGGGGGCCTGCATCCAAAGCTCAAAGGCCAGCGCCCGGGATGTGCTTTTTGGATCTACTTCTTTCATGTTGTTCTCCGTTCCGTTTATGAAGTCCGGTTTGGTTGGCCGTGGTAAGTATCCCTTATCATAGCATAGCTTATCATTGTAGGCAACGCCTTCCAGGACGGCGCCAAGCTGAAATAAGAACCATATTTTATCACAGACATAAATGAAGAGCGGTGGAATAGTAACCGCCGGATATATTCTCTTTGTATAGGCGTGTTAAAATTTGATACGCCAGACTTGAAAATACTTCTTGCTTCTCTGTCCCGGCAGAGGTACAATACCCCAAACCTGAACATGCAAGAGAGCCCTTCTAACCAGGTAACGGCAGTTTTACTGCACCTGGTCAAGAAGGGCTCTCTGACCACATGTAAGACCACAGACGGCGTCGGAGTACACGGAAACAGTGGAAACAAGAGCGTTAAAAAGTAACCGGCTTGGAGCGGAAATGACTATAAACTACTATAAATACCTATAAAAACTGCCGAGAACCTATTTGGGCGCAAGATGCCGGGAGTTCGAATCTCAGCACTCGGACCATATTATCGCAACACTTGATGCCGTAGGCTGAACGCCTACGGCATCAAGTGTTTCCGGGCTTTTTAATGTTCGATTTTCTTCTTTGAAACAAAAGATATTTTTGGCAGTTTCGAAGCAACTGCGGAGACTCGAACCCTGCATTGCTCGGATTTGAACGGAATAAGCCGCTGTGCCCTTTTTGAACAATAGAATTTCAAAAAAGGCACAGCTCTCCATAAAGCAAAACAGTTTCATAAGATAAAGTACTTGGTATCACAAAATGATACCAACCACTTTTTTCGCCGGGATTCCACTCAAGGGTCCCGGCTTTATTATTTTCAGAACCAAAAGGAAGGTAACAGCTTATGACAAATACATTTTTTACCGAACTCGCAAGATGCCTTCGAAAGCAGGGAATCGACTCAGAGATCCAGAAGGACAGCCGACTAGAGGTTTTCCTCCACGGTCAGCCTGTCCTTTTCATTTCTCCGAAAAACGAGGTCTTCCTGTTTCCGGAGATGAGTGGGAATGATGAGGCTGGCGACCTATACCACGAAGTCGCGCAGATATCAGACGAAGTATTCTCCTATGTAGAAGCAGTCCAGAGTGTTGCCCACCTCAAGGCTAACGGACTGAGCGAGGACTTCCGTCTGCTAGCGGATTTTGGAGGTGCCGTGTTAGCTGGTCGGGAACGAGAACAAGGCTCTGGCTACCAGTTTGTCACTTGGATCTGGGACTACTATCGCACTGGGGTATGCTACGGGCACTATTATGAGGATGACTTTACCGCGGCAAAGCAGGACTTTGCTGTCCGCTCCGGGTTGATTTCCAATGCCCGGCTTTTCTTGGATGAGGAATTATCCGAGCTGTACCGAGCTACCGATTACCTGCTGGATAATGACTTAGAACTCCAGCAGGAGCATCTCAAGGCAATTCAAACAGCCAGAACAAAGATTGAGTATATTGTCCCGAATCTTCAGGAAAAGCTGGAGTCGAAACAGAATCAGGGACAACAGATGGATTGATTTCAAGGATTATCAAAAGGCCGTATCTTGCTGGCTCCTGAGCCGGTCCAGGATGGCCCCGCAGGAAGAACCCACTCTAAGGAGATCAAGACAGAGAAGAACCAAATCTCTCAAGATTCCGGAGTATGTCAATACCCTAATCTGACACCAGATGAGATTCAAAATTTGATACTCCGTTCTTCATCCGCTGCTGATTATGCCGAGACCCTGCCACAGCTGGAAAAACAAGGATTTGCAGGGGACGGCGATTGCTAGCTGGAAGTCCCTCTTACAGTTGAAAACATTGCCCTGAAGTGCAGTGTGTCTGAATCAGTTTGCTCCGCCCGATTGCCTGACAGTGAACTGGAAGTGATCCGGACACTACGGGGGCAGCGTATGGGTATCAGGTAGGATCGGAGGGACACAGCATCTTCTTCAGCGGAGACTATACGGATCACACTTTGGTCTACACAGCCGATCTTATCTGGAATGTGAAGGTCGATTTGGCGGTGCTGGACAGTGCCTGCGGGACGGAACCCCGAACAGCGGAGGATATGCGTCTGGATATTCTGACTGCGGTGGAGAAAACGCTTGCCTGGTAGAGGCGCGTCCTTTTCCGGTGCCTAAGTTTTGTCAAGGGCCAGAATCGGCTCTGCTTCTCCGATGGGCACGGAAAATTTTTGTGATAGGTCTTGACAAGCGGAGGAACGTGGTAGTATAGTAAGAAAAAATTTAATATCCTAAACCGTTGAAGCGGAGATAACGGCAATCATGCCTTTACAGAGAGCCTGTGGTGCTGAGAGTCAGGTAAGAAACAAGTTGTCAAATGGACCGCTGAGGGCGCAGCCAAATGTGAAGCTCACAGAGTATGCTGCGACGTTGCAGGCAGACGTCATTTGCCGGGGATATGTTGGTATCCTGCTAAGTGCACGGGTCATACCGTGAATCAAGGTGGCACCGCGGATAAAGTATTTTATTCGTCCTTGACAGAACATAGTTTCTGTCAGGGACGATTTTTTGCTCCTCTGGCAGAAACGCCAGAGGAGCATTTTTATTTGGAGGTACAGATCATGCAAATCGTTCCCACATTGGAGAAAGTCAAGGAGATTGCTTCCACCAGACGATACCGGGTGCTTCCGGTGAGCTGCGAGATCCTGTCTGACTTTACCACGCCCATAGAAGCCATGCGCATCCTGAAGCAGGTCTCCGCTCACTGTTATATGCTGGAGTCCGCGGCCAGCCATGAGACCTGGGGCCGCTACACCTTCCTGGGCTTTGACCCCAGTCTGGAGATCACCTGCAGGAACGGGGAGATGCGGGCCGGATGCCTGCACTTCCCAACGGCGGACCCGTCCGCTTACCTGCGTCAGGTCCTGGAGGAGCACAAAAGCCCCCGCTTTGACCATCTCCCTCCCTTCACCGGCGGGTTTGTGGGATACTTCTCCTATGACTATCTGGGGTACAGCGAGCCGTCCGTCCGGGCGGAGGTAGAGGACAGGGAGGAATTTCGGGATCTTGACCTGATGCTCTTTGACAAGGTCATCGCCTTTGACCATCTCCGGCAGAAGCTCATTCTTATGGTCAATATGTCCCTGGACGAGCCGGAGACCGGCTACAACAAGGCGGTTCTGGAGCTCAGACAGCTTGCAGAACTGCTGCGGACCGGAGCGAAGCAGCGGGACCATGCCGGGCGGCTCCTGGGTCCGGTGGAGCCGCTGTTCGGCCGGGAGGCCTTCTGCCGCATGGTGGAGCGGGCCAAGGTCCACATCCGGGAAGGGGATATTTTTCAGATCGTCCTCTCCAACTGCCTGTCGGCCCCCTTTGAGGGCAGCCTGTTCAACACCTACCGGGTGCTGCGCACCCTGAACCCCTCCCCCTATATGTTCTATTTTTCCGGAACAGATGTGGAGGTGGCGGGGGCGTCTCCGGAAACGCTGGTCAAGCTGGAAAACGGCGTACTCCACACCTTCCCTCTGGCGGGCACCCGGCCCAGGGGAAAGACCCCGGAGGAGGACCAGGCTATGGAGACAGAGCTGCTCTCCGATGAGAAAGAGCTGGCAGAGCACAATATGCTGGTGGATCTGGGGCGGAACGATCTGGGGAAGATCAGCCGGTTCGTGACGGTCCAGGTGGAGAAGTTCCACACCATTGAGCGCTTCTCCCATGTCATGCACATCGGCTCCACCGTGCGGGGCGAGCTGCGGGAGGACAAGGACGCGCTGGACGCCATCGAGGCGGTGCTGCCCGCCGGGACTCTCTCCGGAGCGCCTAAGCTCCGGGCCTGCCAGCTGATTGCGGAGCTGGAGAACAACAAGCGGGGCATCTACGGCGGGGCCATCGGCTACATCGACTTCACCGGGAATATGGACACCTGTATCGCCATCCGGATCGCCTATCAGAAGAACGGCAGGGTGTTCGTGAGAAGCGGAGCCGGGATCGTGGCCGACTCGGTCCCGGAGCAGGAATTTGAGGAATGTATGAACAAGGCGCGGGCGTCCCTGAGGGCGCTGGAGCTTGCACAGGAGGTGGAGCTATGATCCTGCTGATTGACAACTATGACAGCTTTTCCTATAACCTCTATCAGCTGACCGGCCAGCTCTGTCCGGACATTCAGGTCATTCGAAACGATGAACTGTCGGTGGAAGAGATCAGGACGCTGCAGCCGGAACGGATCATCCTCTCCCCCGGCCCGGGGAGGCCGGAGGACGCGGGGATCACCATGGAGGTGGCGGCCGCCCTGGGGCATGAGATCCCCATCCTGGGGGTCTGCCTGGGACACCAGGCCATTTGTGCTGCCTTTGGCGCCTCCATTACCTACGCCAAGGCGCTGATGCACGGGAAGCAGTCCCAGGTCCGATTCGATCCGGACTGTCCGCTGTTCCGGGGCTGTCCGGAAACATCCCTTGTGGGACGGTATCACTCCCTGACGGCGGACGCCGAAACCCTTCCGGAGTGCTTGAAGATCACCGCTCAAACCGAGGACGGAGAGGTCATGGCGGTGCAGCACAGGGAACATCCGATCTACGGCGTACAGTTCCACCCGGAGTCCATTTTGACACCCGACGGGAAAACCATACTACAAAACTTCGTAAAGGAGATATGAACCATGATCAAAGAAGCCATCGTCAAGATCGTCAATAAAGGGGACCTCACCTATGAGGAGGCCTACACCGTGATGAATGAGATCATGGGCGGCCAGACCACCCCCACCCAGAACGCCGCCGTTCTTGCCGCCCTCTCCACCACGAGCGCCCGAGCGACGACCCCCGACGAG
>QFCE01001448.1_pt1 | contig 15909 bp, 9 predicted proteins | sample 5346091 | NCBI WGS metagenome assembly QFCE01 (sample SAMN09062252, study PRJNA434731) | Human gut metagenome, whole genome shotgun sequencing project. | isolation source: stool timepoint A chromium assembly | host: Homo sapiens | collected 2015 | reverse complement strand
ATCCGCAGACAAGTGAGTGGTATAGTTATTTTGAAAACGATGTACTAAGATTGTAATGTAGGTTTTCTGCATGAATATATTTATGTTCTCCCGGAATCTTTCTGTGCCTGGTTTTGTGAGAAGATTTTTTGTCAGTTATGCCCACATTTCTGAGGCGTACGCGGTGCGTACGGTGATGAAATCCGGGTGCGACTGGCGGAAAACCGGCCACAAAGGCAGGTGCAGGAAAGACTCCGAGAGGACATTATTTCACTTAAGGAGGATATTTTAATGAAAGAACAGATGACAACTACAGGTAATAGTGCGGGAATTTCAGGGAAACGGGCACAAACACAATTTCGTAAATATTTATTGGAACGAAATATGTCGGAACGGACGATCACCGCTTATTGTTATGCTTTGAAGCAGTTTTACGGGCTGTATTCCCAGCTGACGGATAAAAATCTGCAGCTTTATAAAGTATTTCTCATTGAACGTTATAAACCACAGACCGTCAATCTGCGGCTTCGTGCCATGAACTGTTTTGTACGTTACAGGGAAAGCTCCCTGTGTCCGGTCTCTATGGTACATGTGCAGCAGAAAGGATTTTTGGAACAGATCATCAGTCAGGCAGATTATGAGTTTTTAAAGCAGCGCTTATGGGAAGATGGGGAATATAATTATTATTTTCTTATACGGCTTATGGCTGCTACCGGGGTGCGTATCAGCGAATTGGTATTGTTTGATGTTGAAGATGTAAAAAAGGGATACCGGGATATTTATTCTAAAGGGAATAAGCTGCGCAGGGTTTACATTCCGGCTGTTTTGCGAAAGGCATTTGAGGAATGGCCCGGGTTTTCCCAGCGTCCGGATGGGATCTTATTTTTAAACCGGTTTGGAACTCCCTTATCTGCTTCCGGGCTCCGTTTCCAGTTAAAGGTTTTTGCAGCAAGGTACGACATTGACCCGGATGTTATGTATCCTCATTCTTTCAGGCACCGGTTTGCAAAGAATTTTATTGAAGTGTGTCCGGATATTGCCCTGTTATCGGATCTTTTAGGACATGACAGCATTGAAACCACCCGGATCTACCTGCGGCGCAGCAGCCGGGAACAGTACCGTATTGTTAATCAGGTTGTAAACTGGTAGCTGCAGGGGGTGTATTGTATGGAAACTACATTTATTTTTCCCTCAGATAATACCAGGTTTAAAGAAAACGGATCTGAAAATACACTATCCAACGACCTGGAACTGACCCCTTTTAAGGATTTCCTGCTCCGCAAAGGAGCTTCTGATAATACGATCCGTATTTATCTTCTGGCTGTCCGCCACTTTTTCTCCCATTCTGATACCATTGACCCTGAAAACCTTCAGGCTCATAAAGCATGGCTTTTAGAACATTACCGTCCTGCTACTGTAAATGTACATATCCATGGCATGAACCAATATTTACAATATATGGAAATTTCATCCTTTAAACTTCCTGCCGTAAAATACCAGCAGAAGACTTTTATTGACAATGTAATATCTAAAAGAAACTATGAGATACTAAAAAAGAAGCTGAAGAAGGATGAAAACTGGTTCTGGTATTTTGTAGTACGTTTTTTAGGAGCAACGGGAATGCGGGTCAGCGAACTTTTGAAAATAAAGGCGGAGCATGTAAAACTGGGGATGATGGATCTGTACTCAAAAGGCGGTAAAATGAGGCGTATTTATTTTCCTGCTGCTCTTTGTGAGGAAGCGGAAATATGGCTGAAAAGGCGTGACATCGTTTCCGGTTATATTTTTACAGGGAGAAATGGACAGGTGATCACTGCCAGAGGTATCCGTTCCCAGTTAAAGGTACTGGCAAAACGGTATAAGATCCCTTCTGAACAGGTTTATCCTCACTCTTTCAGGCACCGGTTTGCAAAGAATTTTCTGGAGAAGTTTAATGATATTTCCCTGCTGGCAGATCTGATGGGACATGAAAGTATTGAGACTACGCGGATCTATCTGACCCGGTCTTCAGAAGAGCAGCAAAAATTGATCGACCGGGTAGTGAAGTGGTAGTACAGGTAAAAGAAATATGGTATACTCATATCATGATGTTGATTCGTAATCCGCTCATTTTTCTTCAAAAAATGGCTCCTTACTCATGTTTTTGGCGGGTCCCAAGTTCAAAAATTTTCCTGCAAGCAAGCTTGCGTCGGATTTCCGGCCTTTTGACCCTGGTATCATATCATTAAAACAAAGGATGGACAACCTATGTACGAATACACCTGGTATCAATGGCTGAGTTTCTTCTATATATATTGTTTTTTCGGATGGATCTTTGAGTCTACCTATGTATCTTTGAAACAGCACCGTTTTGTAAACCGCGGCTTTCTGCGACTTCCCATGCTGCCTCTTTATGGTACGGGAGCTGTGATGATGTTATGGGTATCTCTTCCATTTAAGAGCAGTCTGGTCATGGTTTACATCTCCGGTGTAATCGGTGCTACGATCCTGGAATATGTGACGGGTTGGGGAATGGAGCGGCTGTTTAAAATGAAATACTGGGATTACAGCAACCAGCGTTTTAATTTAAACGGATATATCTGCCTGACTTCTTCTGTTGCATGGGGCTTTTTGACGATCTTCCTCACAGAGGTGATCCACAAGCCTATTGAACGGTGGGTGCTTCATGTTCCAACTATGATCGGTATTCCCTGTTTATCCGTAATCACTGTTGTTTTCATTATTGATACAGCAGAGTCTGTACGTACTGCTCTGGATCTTGCCAAGGTGCTTGATGCCATGACAAAGATGAAGGCAGAACTGGACGATGTTCAGGTTCAGCTGGCATTATTGAAGGCAGAAACAGAACAGAAACTGGAAGAAGCAAAGGAAGATACGGCTGTGAAGCTGGAAACTTTGCGTGTGGAAGCAGCGGGAAAAGCTGCACTGCTGCGAAATGAAACTGCAGAACGTGCAGCCCAGTTAAAATATGAGACAACGGAGCGGGCGGCAAAACTGCGGCTTGAGACTGCATTAAAAGCGGCTCAGTTAAAGGAACATGCAGATGAGAAAGCAGCTCAGTACCGTGAAGAGGCGGCTGCAAAGATCGAAGCTGCCAAGAATGTAAAAGCTGCTATGACTGCCAGCCGTAATGAACGTATCGCAGCAATGAACAGCCGTATGACGGAATTAACAAAGAAACGTCAGGATATGATGAAACATATGAATTTCTACCGCAGAAGTATTTTACGTGGAAATCCATCTGCATCTTCTATGAAGTTTGCAGCGGCTTTGAAGGAATTGAGGGAAGCGACTGAGAAGAGAAATAAATAGTAAGCGTTTATGTCCCCGCTGATGCGGGGATATATGCTGGGTATTATCTTCCCGCCGATGGCGGGGAGATGTCTTGGCAGAGCAAACACAAAAATACCCCTGGGATTGAAATTTTCTTTCCCAGGGGTGTTTACGTTTGCCAGGTATCCACTCATGAACCCCGCGCTGACGCGCTCTACTGTCTGCTTACGCAGACGGTTCATTCGTTAATGGTCCAAGAAAAACAAATGTCTGCTTCGCAGCCGCTTGTTTTGCCATGCATATCGAGAATGCGCCTGTGACGCATTCGAAGATTTCTTTTGGACTCATTACATCATCTTATCAACCATAGCCATTACAGCTGCGCCAAGTGCATTCTCTTTCTCTTCTGCGTCTTTCAGGGAAGTTCCCTTTACGCCGAAGTAGAATTTGATCTTTGGTTCGGTGCCGGATGGTCTTACGCAGATCCATGCGCCGTCTTCCAGGTCATAGTAGAGAACGTTGGAAGAAGGAAGTCCGGTAGGCTTTACTTCGCCGGTTGCCATATTTTTGATGGTGTCTAACTTGTAGTCTCTTGCGGAGGTTACTTTGTAGCCGCCAACTTCGGTTGGAGTATTATTTCTCAGTGTCTCCATAATGGACTGGATCTTTGCAAGTCCTTCAATACCGGATAAACCGATTGCCTTTACAGCATCTTTATAGTAGCCGTATTTCTCATACATAGCGATCATTGCATCCCATAAGGTCATGCCTTTCTGCTTGTAGTATGCAGCTGCCTCGCAGAGAGCGGCTGTTGCGGAAATAGCGTCCTTATCACGGGCATAGGTTCCGATCAGGCATCCATAGCTCTCTTCCATTCCGAAAAGGTATGTACCATGTCCGGTAGTCTCATTCTTTAAGATCTGCTTTCCGATCCACTTAAATCCGGTCAGAACCTCGATCAGTTCTGCGCCGTATGATTTTGCTACTGCATCGATCAGGTTGGTGGAAACGATGGATTTAACAACCTGTCCGTCTGCCGGGATCTTTCCAGCTGCCTGCTTCTGGCTGAGTACGTACTCACACAGAAGGGATCCGGACATATTTCCAGTCAGTGGAATATATTCGCCGGACTTGGTATCTTTTACATATACACCAAGACGGTCTGCATCCGGGTCAGTTGCCAGTACCAGGTCTGCATCTTTCTCTTTTGCCAGCTTTAAGCCCAGTTCAAATGCTTCTTTTGCTTCCGGGTTTGGATAGCTTACAGTTGGGAAATCGCCATTTGGCAGTTCCTGCTCCGGAACTACGTATACATGGGTAAATCCGATCTCTTTCATAACTCTTCTTGCAGGGATATTTCCTGTTCCGTGAAGAGGTGTGTATACGATAGTGATCTGATCCTGCATCTCATCAATGGCCTTCTGGTTTACTACCTGAGCCTTTACCTGAGCGATGTATTTATCATCAATCTCCTGTCCAATTACCTGATACAGACCTGCTGCTGTTGCAGAAGCCTCATCTGTAGTCTTTACTGTAGACAGATCTTCGATTGCCAGAACTTCTTCTGTAACACCTTTATCATGAGGAGGTGTAAACTGTGCGCCATCTTCCCAGTATACCTTGTATCCATTGTATTCCGGCGGATTGTGGCTTGCAGTGATATTGATACCTGCTACGCAGCCCAACTCACGTACTGCAAAGGACAGCTCTGGTGTTGGACGAAGAGACTCAAACTTATATGCCTTGATGCCATTTGCTGCTAAAGTCATAGCTGCTTCCATAGCAAATTCCGGGGACATATGACGGGAGTCGTATGCAATTGCTACGCCCTTGTTAGCTGCTCCCTGCTTGATAATATAATTTGCAAGTCCCTGGGTAGCACGTCTTACAACGTAAATATTCATACGGTTGATACCTGCGCCGATGATACCTCTTAAACCAGCGGTTCCGAACTCAAGGTCCATATAGAAACGCTCTTTGATCTCGTTTTCATTGCCCTCAATGGCGCGCAGTTCTTCCTTTGTAGCCTCATCAAAGTAAGGATTTGATAACCATTCCTGGTATATCTTCATGTAATCTTTCATTATAACATACTCCCTCCTAAATTAAATTTTGGAGTCAAAAGGTCTTTTGACAGCCCCCCTGATTCATGCTTTTAATTATACTATATCATGTCAGAAAAAGGAAGTCTTAGAAGAAGCGAATCTTCTTTACCATCTCTACAAATTCACGGTTATTTCTGGTCTTTGAAAAGAGGTCTAAGATCTTCTCTACTGCCTCATCCGGCTTTAAGGAATTGGTGGCTTTGCGGATAATATCTACTGCCTCTGCCTCTTCTTTTGTAAGGAGCAGATCATCTCTTCTGGTACCGGATTTTAAAATGTCAATAGCCGGGAAGATACGTTTTTCAGACAGTTTACGGTCCAGCACCAGTTCCATGTTGCCGGTACCCTTAAATTCCTCGTAAACCACATCATCCATACGGCTTCCTGTATCTACCAATGCTGTTGCAAGAATGGTCAGACTGCCCTTTTCACGCATATTTCTTGCAGCACCGAAGAAACGCTTTGGCATATGCAGTGCTGCCGGATCAAGACCACCGGAAAGGGTACGGCCGCTTGGGGCAACGGTCAGATTGTAAGCTCTTGCCAGACGGGTGATACTGTCTAAAAGGATGATAACATCTCTTCCATGTTCTACCAGACGTTTTGCACGTTCAATAACCATTTCAGATACACGTTTGTGGCGCTCCGGAAGCTCATCAAAAGTGGAATAGATAACTTCTACATTTGGCCCTACAATGGCTTCTTTGATGTCAGTTACTTCCTCCGGACGCTCATCGATCAAAAGGATCATCAGATGCATGTCCGGATGATTGGTGGTAATAGCTTTTGCCACCTGTTTTAAGAGAGTGGTCTTACCAGCTTTTGGTGGGGAAACGATCATACCACGCTGTCCTTTACCGATGGGTGCCAGCAGGTCTAATACCCGCATGGCAACAGAAGTTTTCTCTCTTGGATTTTCCATGTGGAGACGCTGATTTGGGAAGATTGGGGTCAGATCCTCAAAGTTTGGTCTTGTCTCAGTAGCACTTAATGGATAGCCGTTCACTGTTTTAATATAGAGAAGTGCAGCGAATTTTTCTGTAGCTGCTTTTACTCTTCTGTTTCCCACAATGATATCACCGGTCTTTAAGTTGAAACGGCGGATCTGGGACGGTGCAACATAGACATCATTTTCACCTGGAAGGAAGTTTTCACAGCGGATAAAGCCGAAACCGTCCGGCATAACCTCTAAGATACCGTTTGCCTCAATGCCGCTGTCTAATTCTGCCATATCCTGTGTGGAAAGTCCCATGGCGTCATTTCTGTATTCCGGTCTTGCCACACGCTCCTGGTTGTCCACATTCTGGACATAAGTCTGGTTCTGGGTAGAATAAGTCTGGCTGACGGGAGCCGCCTGCTGAACAGGGGCAGCTGCCGGAGTGCTGTAACTATTGTTGTTATTGTTATAATTGTTGTTCCCATATGTACGGATCTGCGGACGGGTCTGGTTAAATCTTTCGTATGTACGGTTATTTCTCTGATTATTCCGGTTGTCCTGGGAACGCTTTTCCTGATATCTGTTTTCCTGTGGGCGGGTCTCCTGCACACGGTTTTCCTGGCTGCGATTTTCCTGCACACGCCTTTCCTGCACCCGGTCCTCCTGTGGGCGGATCTCCTGACTGCGGGTTTCCTGGACTGGTTTCTCCCGCACTGTTTTCTCAGCATTTACACGGCTGCTGTGAGGTTTCACTGTTACTGTTTCTGCTGTATTTTTCTGACTTTTCTCTTCCTGGGCACATAAAAGGTCAATAAGCTCTGCCTTACGAAGGCCGCTGATCCCTTTCAGTCCCACATTTTTTGCCATCTCTTTCAGTTCGGCAAGGGACCTTGTCTCTAATTTTTCGCGCATACTACTCTCCTATCTATTATGCATCTGTTATCTGAATTATTCAGTTTGCCTGTCTTTGTAAAATACGGGATTTTTCCAGATTTTGGGAAGTTCCTTTTATAGACAGATCCGACAGGCAGAGTGAGAATTTCTGCCTTGGGATCCACGTAAAATTATTTTTATCATTTTTTATTATACATTGCCATTGTTAATCTTTCAACCATTTCATATGGGCTTTTATCTGCTTTTCATAGCCATTATCTGATGGTTCATAGAATACTGTACCCTCCATTCCATCTGGAAGATACTGCTGCTTAACATAATGTTTCGGGTAATCATGGGCATATTTATAGCCTTCACCATGTCCTAATTTCGCTGCACCTTTGTAATGACGGTCCTGAAGATGTACCGGCACCGGCATGGTACGGGTGGTCTTTACATTTTCCATGGCATTCTGTATGGCAACATAAGCTGCATTGCTTTTAGGGGCACATGCCACATAGGAAGCTGCCTGGGAAAGGATGATCTGAGCTTCCGGAAGTCCAATGCGCTCTGCTGCAAGAGCTGCGCTTACTGCTACATTTAACGCCTGTGGATCTGCATTTCCAACGTCTTCAGAAGCACAGATCATAATACGGCGGGCAATAAATTTAATATCTTCTCCTGCATACAGCATACGTGCCAGATAATACACGGCCGCATCCGGGTCAGATCCCCGCATACTTTTAATAAAAGCAGAGATGGTATCGTAATGGTTGTCCCCATCTTTGTCATAACGCACGGCCCGTTTCTGGATACATTCCTGGGCAGCAGCAAGGTCAATATGTATCAATCCGTCTTCGCTGCGTTCTGTCGTGAGAACTCCCAGTTCTACTGCATTTAAGGCTGCTCTGGCGTCCCCATTGGCTGTATCTGCCAGAAAATCTGCGGCATCTTCCTCGATCTTTACCCGGTAAGTTCCCATTCCACGTTCTGAGTCGGTTACCGCCCGGTAGATCAGCTGTTTAATGTCATCTTTCTCCAGTGGCTTTAACTCAAAAATACGGGATCTGGAAAGAAGCGCCCCGTTTACCTCAAAATAAGGATTTTCCGTAGTAGCACCGATCAGTGTCAGTGTACCGTCTTCTACAAAAGGAAGAAGATAATCCTGCTGGCCCTTATTAAAACGGTGGATCTCATCTACAAAAAGAATGGTCCGCCGTCCATACATTCCCATATTGTTTTTCGCTTCTGTGACCACTTCTTCCATGTCTTTTTTACCCGCCACAGTGGCATTGATCTGCTTAAAATCTGCCTGAGTGGTGTTTGCGATCACCTTGGCAAGGGTGGTCTTTCCTGTTCCCGGAGGTCCATAGAAGATCACAGATCCCAGTTTATCCGCCTTGATCGCCCGGTAGAGCAGCTTATCTTTTCCAATGATATGCTGCTGCCCCACTACCTCATCCAGTGTGCGCGGACGAAGTCTGGAAGCCAGGGGCGACTCCTTCTCCATTGTATTTTCTCTCATATAGTCAAATAGATCCATTTGATTTCTCCATTTTTCTTTTGATCTCATTCGATCAACAATTCATCAGCCGTTACAAAAACATAACCTTCCTTCTGCAGTACATCAACCAGTTCCAGGGCTGCCTCTACAGAGGAAGGAAATATATCATGCATTAATATAATATCCCCATCTTTTACATCTTTCAAGACCCGCCGGACGATCTTTCCTTTATCTTTTAGTTTCCAGTCTAAAGAGTCTACAGACCAGAGGACCGGGCTCATTCCAATCTCTTCTTCCAGTTCTTCGTTCCAGTCACCATAGGGCGGACGTATATATTCCGGGCGCTTTCCGGTAATGGCTTCGATCTGTTCCTGGGTATGTTCTACTGCTTCACAGACTGCCTCCGGTCCCGCTTTTGTCAGCTGGATATGTTCATAACTGTGATTGCCAATAAGATGTCCTTCTTCGCTCATACGCTTTACAATATCTTCTTTTCCTTCTATATTGCTTCCCATAAGAAAAAAGGTAGCATGGACTCCCCGTTCTTTCAGTCCGTCTAAAAGAAGCGGGGTACATTTCCGGTCCGGACCATCATCAAAAGTAAGGGCTATATACCCGGGCTGGCCGGCAGCTTTTGAAAGTGCAGGAAGTGAAAATATTTTTTCTATATCCCTGTGATCATTTTTCAGGAAAATAGCGGATAAGACCAGATCTGCTGTAAACAGAAGAAAGACGAAATATTTTATATACCTGTTATGCACGGTTCACCTGATGAATGGTATCTGTTTATTTTATGCGGGAATACGCAAAAAAATCCGCCTTTGAAGCAGATTTCCCATTCTGCCAAAAGCGGATTTAAATAGTTATTTCATCAGCCTGGTGCCTGACCTGTTACTACCTTATCATTGTTTCCATTATTTGCAGAGTCCTTCTTTACTCCCGGGCCTCCATTTACGCCTGTTACTTTCTGATCATCAGAAGAGGAGTTGGTAGTACTGTTGTCAGAGGAACCTGTGTTAGAGTTTGCAGGAGTGATCTGAACGTTGTTTCCTGTGTTATTATTTCCTGTATTGCTGCCTGAAGCATTATTTCCGGAATTTGCGTTTCCCGTATTTGTATCTCCGGTATTGGAATTAGACTGGGAATTTCCGGAATTCTGGCTGCTCTGGTCCCCTGTTGTTTCCTGACCCTGCTGGCTTAAATGTCCATCTGCGGCTGCCTGATAGGTGACGCCATTTATTTCTACTGCTCTGCCAGATACCATACGACCGTCGGAAGGATCCATATAATAATGAAGCCCGCCTACCTCGATCATTCCTGTTGCCATCCTGCCATCACTGTTAAAGTAATACCATGCACCATCTAACTGTCTCCAGCCAATTGCCATGGCACCGGAGCCTCTCAGATAATATTTTCCACCTGCATCTGTCAGCCATCCAGTCTGCATCACACCTTCGTTGTTGGAATAATACCAGGTGCCACCATCATTGATCCAGCCTTTTAACAGATCTCCGGAACTGCCAAGGTAATACCATTTGCCGTTCTGGTTCGTCCAGCCAGTAACCATTTTTCCAGAATTTTCCAGATAGTAGCGTTTGCCGCTAACTTCGATCCAGCCTGTCTGCATAGCACCGTCATTGCCAGTATAGTACCAGGTACCATTATCACTGATCCAGCCTTTCTTTACAGCACCGCTGCTTCCAAGGTAGTACCATTTTCCGTTTTCTGCCTGCCAGCCAGTCTGCATTTTTCCGGTAGTAGTATCCAGATAATAACGGGCATCTGCTACTGTGATCCAGCCGGTAGATGCAAGTCCGTCTTTATCCATGTAGTACCAGTCATTTCCATCCTGTGCCCATGCATTTTTCTGTTTTTCGTAATTTGCGTAATAATAACGCTTTCCGTTAATGGTGCGCCAGGTGTTTGCCGGGATCACAGAGGTAAAGTCCTTAAACTGGAAGTCAATATCCACGTTGCCATTGATACCTTTTACAGAACCGCTGCTTGTAGCCTGCCACATCACCGGATTTTGCCAGGTATATCGGGCAGAATATCTTGCCACCCATACTGGATAATTCATCTGGCTCATATCCAGTTTATTGTTCAGCCAGTTCTCATTTGCATAGATGATCGGGTAATAACCGGCTGCAGAAATCCGCTTGCAGAAAGCGTTTGCAATAGCCGCCAGCTCTGATTTTGACAGATTTCCCTGAGTAGAGTCTTCCATATCAAATGCTACCGGATAGGAGATCGGATAGTCGGTGATCAGGTTTAATACAAAATCTGCCTCCTGGACTGCCATGTCTGTGGTAGTTGCCAGAGAATAAATATAAACGCCTACTTTAACACCATTGGCAGTTGCGTTCTGGATATTCTTGTGGAAATAGGGATCTACTGCTCCCTTGGAACGGGTTCCCAGCATAACAAATGAAATATCATCCTTTGCCACCTGGCTCCAGTTGATCTCTCCCTGCCATCTGGAAACATCAATACCACGATGGAGCACATTCTGGATCGCGCTTCCATCTGACATCTGGTACGTACCGTTTACCTTTTTCCAGGCATTGGTATTTGTGGTAGTATTGTTGGATGATGTATTGGAATTGTTTGTATTGTTTGTATTATTGCTGTTATTAGTATTATTGTTACTATTTGAATTATTTGAATTTCCTGTGTTTGTTGTAGAATTGGAAGAATTAGTATTTCCCGGATCTCCAGGACCTCCTGTGGAAATCTCTGATACCCGGGATGAGTCATCCCCCGGACCTGCAGCAAAGGCTGGAAGAGAACTTCCAAGACTGGTGATCCCAATCATACCTGCCAGTGCCAGCGCCCGGCATCGTTTTATGATCTTATCTGCGTTATTCATGCCTGTTCTCCTGAAAAAGGGGATGTCTTTTTCCTGACATCCCCATTATGTAGTCTGCAATTTAAAAGTTTTCTATCAGCCTGGTCCGTCTGTGCGTCCTGCCGTTAAGGTGTCAGAACTGGATGTGGTATTGGAAGGACTGTTTGATGTATTATTTGAAGTGTTACCACCGGAAGGACCATTGTTGGAGCTGGAATTTCTTGATACACCAGGTCCGCCATTTTCACCGGTTACACCACCGGAAGCAGAAGTACTGCTGCTAGATGGTGTCTGAGCAGATACGCCGCTTGCATTCTGGCATACACCACTTCCATCAAAGTTGTAGGTAGTTCCGTTGATATCCAGGGAGGTTCCTGTTGTCATCTTTCCGCCGTTTGTCGGATTCATGTAGTAGATCTTATTATCTACCTGGATCCAGCCTGTCATCATGTGACCATTGGTATTGAAATAATACCAGGCATTATCGATCTGCTTCCAGCCTACACTCATCTTGCCATTGCTCTGATTCATATAATACTTATTGCCTTCGCTGTCAGTGAGCCAGCCTGTAAGCATACGCCCATCTGTATTCAGATAATAGTAGTCGGTGTCAACTTTTGCCCAGCCGGTCATCATCTTTCCGTCTGTTCCAAACAGATACCAGTTGTCCTTGATCTGTGCCCAGGAATTAACTACACATTTGCCGCTGCTCTGGAAGTAGTACCAGGCACCGTCCATCTGACGCCAGCCGGTTCCCATAGATCCGTCACCACGCATAAAGTAATAATCGTTTCCGATCTTTAACCAGCCGGTAACCATGGTACCGTCACCTAAGAAGTAGTACCATTTGCCATATTCCGGATTGATCCAGTGATGCGTGATGGGACAGATCGGAAGAGCGTCCCATCCGGTAGTCATATGTCCATCGGAAAGGTCCATATAATATTTGCCATCACTGGTTTCCAGCCAACCTGTATAGGTCTTGCCCTGGTAGATGTAGGTCCAATGGTCATTTGACTTGGTCCATCCATCTGCGGCGTATGAATTAAACGCAGATCCCAACGCCATAGCGCCGATCATACCAGCTGCTGCAAGGGCTGCGAAATATTTTTTACGTCCCATTTTCTCCTCCTGTTCTGTTGTATCGTCTCTTTTTCATTGATCGCACAATTATTTTTCACTTTTAATTAAGTATAGCACAAATGAACTTTCCATGATTAACATTTTTATTACAATTTTCTGAAACCTGTTTTGAAATGCATTTGTGTATGTTCCCATATCATGGGGCGTTTCTAAAAGAACTGTGGTAACTCCTTCATCAGCTTCTTATAGTACCGCTTCGCATACCGGTACATAATAATGGTGTACTCTCCAAACTCATCTCCCAGACTTGCCTTGTATACAGCCCACAGGCACCAGAGGAAGCCCCCTAAGGCTGCGTCTGCATAGGTGATGAACCGCTCTTTGTCATCTGGTCTGCGCTGTAAATACAGTTCCAGTAATTTTTCGGTCTGCTCTTCCTCATAATAGGAATAAATCGCACACATGGATACGTCCATTAACGGGTCGCACATGCCTGCGTACTCCCAGTCAAGAAGTTTTGCACTGTGATCCGGGAAAATTAAAAAGTTATCCACATTTGCGTCAATATGGCATAAACATTGTGGAAGATCCATTTTATCTAAGGCATCTAACAACTGATTTACCCATTCACGAACCTGACTGTAGTCTTCAAAAGGAATGCCGCCATGTTCCAGGCAAAGTTTCTCGTAAAAGCTGATCCGCTCCCTGATATTAAAGCTGTGGCCTACTTTTAAACCTGCTTCATGAAGCTTTCGCACCATATCCATACAGGTCTTCATATCGTCCCAGTTGTCTGCGCTGGCATTGTGGGTATTTTCATAGTATTCAGAGATCTTATAACCGGTCTTCGGGTTCAGATACAACACATGTTCTGTAATGCCCAGAGGACGGACGGCATCATAAACTTCTTTTTCCTGCTCTCTGTTAATAAGAAGCTCTGTGCCAGGTCCGGGGATACGGCAGATACAGTGATGATCTCCGGTGCGGAACAGGAAGGATTTATTGGTCATGCCGGATTTTAAGCATTTGATGTCTGTGATCTGAAACTCCGGCACATGGAATACCTCTGCTACCAGCTCCATGGCCGCATTATCGGAGTGGTTCTGATAATGGGTATCAAAGAGGCGCAGCTCTTCCAGATTTTCAAATTCATATACCTGGTCATCCGGCTGACGGTTGATGTCCATTTCGATCTCATCCCATTTAGACGCAGGCACACCACAGGCTTCTTCTGTCTGTTTTAACAGTTCTTTGTCCTCTTTTCCCAGACGGTGTTTTGCTTCTCCTTTTAACATATCTACATAAGGCTGTTCCCAGTAAAACTGCTCGGTTCCGGGGATCTGGTAGTACGCTTCTAAAACAGGAAGGAACTTTGCTGAGAACTCTCTGGAAAGATACACGGGACCGTACATAAACCACGCATCTTTTCCGCCTACATTTACATCGCTGATACGGCCCTTTTTATTAAAGGTAAGGCACCATTCCTTGGTCTCTCCTTCTTCATGGGCTGCGCTGTACCAGGCACCGCACTCATAGGAATGGTACATATTTTCCCGCATCCAGTTATCTGATGAAAGAATGTATACGTTCCGGCCTTTTAAGAACTTTCTGGCTCTGTATACAGTAGCCAGCGTGTTTTTGCAGGAGTATTCCGGATTGTATAATAATTTCACATCGTATTTATCGATCAGGTATTCAAATTTTTCTTTTAAATAGCCTACTGCAATGGTAATGTCGTGGATCCCCACTTCATGGAGCTGTTTGATCTGACGCTCGATCATGCGCTCTCCAAAGACCTCTAAAAGACCCTTTGGAGTCTCGAAGGTAAGAGGCACAAAACGGGAACCGAAACCGGCTGCAATGATCAGCGCCCCATCTACTTTATAAGGCTTTAACAGTTCTTTTCCCTTTTCCAGAAGGATGAGATATTTTTCTTTCCCATTTTCTTCCTCTGCAATATATCCCTCTGCCAGACATTCCTTCACCAGCCCATTGACTGTACCCAGGGATATGTCCATGTTTTTCGCCATTTCCCGCTGTGTAATATCCGGTTTTTCCAGTATATTTCTGCATACCAGCGCCTGTCGGTTCATATGATCTTTAACTCCTTTTCCTGCTTATGCTTATGTTTATATTTATGTTCATTTTTATTATTTTTCAAAAATATATGAACATTATAGCACACTGGGTTTAAAATGCAAGTTAAACAATGCCACTCATACCGCGAAAAAAACACCCTTCCGGGATACGTTATATATCACCAGAAGGGCATTTTATTTATGTAATTGCGTCCAATACTCAGGTTCACCGCACTCTCGCGCTTATCTGCCTGCTGACGCAGGCGGAACCTTCTATTTTATAAGATTTATTAAACCTCAAAGATCAGATCGCCGTAGCTCGGCATTGGCCATAAGTCTTTGTCTACCAGCATTTCCAGTTTGTCTACCGGGGTTCTTAATGCTGCCATTGCAGGAACGACTTCCTCATGGTAAGCAACTGCCTGGTCCTTGCCGCCATCCATTGCTGCGCTCTTTTCAGTAATTTCGGTCAGTTTTGCAAGAGCCAGTTTGGTTTCTGCCAGAAGATCAGAGGTTTCTAACAGAAGCTCTGTCTGGGTGCTTACATCTGCTTCAGGGCAAGCACTCTTTACTGCGGAGATGGAAGCTGCAAGAGCAGTTGTGTATTTGATAACAGCCGGTATGATCTGCTTTCCAGCCATATCGATCATGGTCTTTGCTTCAATGTTGATAGCCTTTGCATAGCCTTCATACTCAACTTCTACTCTGGACTCCAGCTCGGTCTTTGTGAATACGCCGAATTCTTCAAACAGTTTTACAGCCTTGTCTGTGATCAGTGCCGGAATAGCATCTACCATAGACTTGATGTTTGGAAGTCCTCTTCTCTCAGCTTCTGCTACCCACTCATCGGAATAACCATTTCCATTGAATACAACTCTCTTGTGAGCTGCCAGGGTTTCTTTGATCATGTCATGTACAGCCATATCAAAGTTATCTGCCTTCTCCAGCTTGTCAGCTGCTTCCTTGAAGGCTTCAGCGATAATGGTATTTAATACTGTATTTGCAGATGCAATAGAGTCGGAAGAACCTACCATACGGAACTCGAACTTGTTTCCTGTAAATGCAAATGGAGAGGTTCTGTTTCTGTCGGTTGCGTCTTTATCAAAGTCAGGAAGGATATCAACACCTGTTTTTAAGGTTCCGCCCTGCTTGGAGTGAGTTGCCTCACCGGTATCACAAAGCTGATCGATAACATCTTCCAGCTGCTCGCCTAAGAAGATAGAAATGAT
>QFCE01002126.1_pt1 | contig 15923 bp, 13 predicted proteins | sample 5346091 | NCBI WGS metagenome assembly QFCE01 (sample SAMN09062252, study PRJNA434731) | Human gut metagenome, whole genome shotgun sequencing project. | isolation source: stool timepoint A chromium assembly | host: Homo sapiens | collected 2015 | reverse complement strand
CAGGGTGCATGAGCTAAATTTCATGCACCCCAACATTTATTATAGAACCTTTTTTTGCAAAGACAGGAGGAAACATGATACAGATCAAGAATTTAACCCTCACCCACAAATACGATTTGCGCACGATCCTGGAAGATTTCCAGCTCGTCCTCTCTCCGGGGGACAAGGCCGTCATCATCGGGGAAGAGGGAAACGGAAAATCCACTCTGATGAAGTGGATTTATTGTCCCGGCCTTGTGGAAGACTATGTGGAAGCTGAGGGAGAACGGATTTGCCGGGGAGAGCGTCTTGGCTACCTGCCCCAGGAGCTTCCGGATGAGGAAAAGGAAAAGAGCGTTTATGAATTTTTCTGTGAGGAAGAGCTGTTCTGGGAGACGGACAACCGGGAGCTTTTAAGGCTTGCCGGGGAGCTTTTGCTTCCCGCGGATTTTTTCTATCGGGAGCAGAAGATGAAAACCCTGTCCGGCGGTGAGAAGATCAAAGCGCAGACCGCAAGGCTTTTGCTTGGAAAGCCCACGGCGCTTCTTTTGGATGAGCCCTCCAATGATATTGACATCGAAACGCTGCAGTGGCTGGAAACACTGATACAAAAGACCAGCCAGGCAGTGCTGTTTATCTCCCACGACGAGACGCTGATTGAGAATACCGCCAACATGGTCATTCATCTGGAGCAGCTTCGGCGCAAAAGCCGGAGCCGCTGCACCGTGGCGCGCATGGGCTATGAGGAGTATCTCACAAGCCGGAATCTGAATTTTTCCAACCAGAGACGGCGGGCGGAGAATGACAAACGGGAGGAGAAAAACCGTCAGGAGAAGCTGAGAAGGATGCTGCAGAGGGTGGATCATGATTTGAACGCGGTTTCCCGGCAGGACCCTCATTCCGGATATCTTCTCAAGAAAAAGATGCATGCCGTAAAATCCATGGAAAAGCGTTTTGAGCGGGAGACAAAGAGGAACAGACCCGCATACGGACGTATCTCGGGTCGCTCAAATACACGGCAGAGGAAATGGAACACTCCATTCGCGCATTGTCCGGCGGGCAGAAGGCCAAGGTGTTTCTGCTGAAAATGAGCCTGTCCGGGGCGGATGTTCTGATCCTGGACGAACCTACGCGGAATTTTTCGCCGCTGTCCAATCCGGTGATCCGGGAGATCCTGGCCGGCTACAAAGGCGCGGTACTGAGCATTTCCCACGACAGAAAGTATATCGCAGAGGTGTGCAGCACGGTGTATGAACTGACAGAAGAGGGGCTTCAGAAAATCCGGTGAAGCTTACACACATGTAAGCTTGCCCTGCAAAATGTAAGATGTATCCATGGCAGCAGATCTGGAAAAGCTCTATACTGTATCTGTAATAAAACACAGGTTGCAGCACAGGTACAGGAGGCTTTTATGCGAAAATTATTGAAACGGATATGTATTTTCTTTGTGGCGGTGTTTTTTCTGGCCGCCGCGGTCATTGGCGCAGGCGGGTACGGAATGTACCGCAAAGCGCTGGATAAAAAAAGCATGTTTGCAATGCAGGAAGAAATACAGGCAAAGGACAGCTACGTTTCCCTTGAGGAGTTGCCCAGGGATTATATAGACAGTGTGGTGGCTGTGGAGGATAAACGGTTTTACCGCCATAAGGGAATTGATATGATCGCCATTGGCCGGGCTCTTTGCAACGATATCCGCGCGGGTGCCCTGGTGGAGGGCGGCAGCACCATCACCCAGCAGCTTGCCAAGAATCAGTATTTTACCCAGGAAAAAAAGCTGTCCCGCAAGGCCGCGGAATTGTTCATGGCAGTGGAAATGGAGGAACATTTTTCAAAGGACGAGATTCTGGAGCTTTATGTCAACTCCATTTATTTCGGCAACGGCTACTACGGTGTGAGGGAGGCCAGCCTTGGCTATTATGGGAAGGAGCCGGAGGCACTCACACAGGAGGAGTGTATGATGCTGGCGGGGATTCCCAATGCGCCGTCTGTTTACAATCCGGTGGATAACAGGGAGCTGGCGCAGGAGAGGCTGGAGCAGGTGCAGCAGCTCGTTTCCGAAAACCGTTAAGGAAGGTCAGGATCTTGTGAATAAGCACAAAAGTGATAAAGCGTGACACGATAATTATAGTTATTTTTGCTGATTTTGCTAAAATATAGACATGTTTGAAGAGACAAAGCAATAAATATTTGATCTGTATCAAGTATATTTTTCATGGAGAAAGGAGAGAAAACTATGAAAAAAAAGATCATAGCTGCCATACTTGCACTGGCTATGGTATCTTCAGCATGTCCAATGTCTGCAATGGCGGCAGAGGCAGAAACAGCAGAAACCTTTGAACAGGAACTCGAGAGCCGCTATGTGGATCCGGACCGTGAGTTTTCATCGGATGTGAGATGGTGGCTGGGAAGCGCATCCGCCACAGACGAAACGCTGGAAGAGGAGATCCAGAAGCTGTATGATTCCGGATTCCGGGGCGTGGAGCTTTGTATGCAGGATGACGGCGTGGCAGAAAATGCAGATTACGCCTACGGCTCTGCAATGTGGAGCCACAAATGGAAACTGATGATGAATAAGCTGCTGGATCTGGGAATGAGCGTTTATCTTACTTCCGGTACAAACTGGGCGTCTGCGAATATTCCGGAGTCAAAGCTTGACCCGACGAGTCCGGCGGCAATGCAGATTCTTGCATCCAGCTATGAGCCCATCTACTGCGAAAGCGGGCAAAAACTGGAGGGGACTGCCATCGGAGCTCCGGAAACCTATGCGACAGGCTGGGGGGAAGAAGAGGGCAGCATGGTAAGCTGCGTAAGAGACAATACACAGCTCAGGTTCGTATATGCCTACGAGCTGACAGAAGATGGAAAGATCAATGCAGAAGCAGAGCCGCTGGATCTTATGGCGGAAGAAAATGTCATCGTCAAGGGTGAGGGTGAGACGAATTACACGATCAACTGGGAAGTTCCGGGAGAGGGCAAAAAATATATGATCTACCCGATTTACTCCCAGGGCTCCTATGAGACATCCGAACCGGCAACAGAACCCTGCTATACGATCAACTATTTTGACAAGCAGGGCGTGGAAGCGCTGAAGGAATTCTGGACAGAGCATTATCTGGATGACCCGGAATTGAATGAGAAGATCAAAAACGGCGATGTTCAGCTTTTTATGGACTCTCTCGAGATTAAATACGGCCAGAATAACGAAGGAATCACCTGGTGGACAGAGAGTGTTGTAGAGGAGTTTCAGAAGAGAAAAGGCTACGATATCAGACCGTACTTTGTACTGATCGAGGGCGTTGGCAGCGGGTTCAACCTGGCAACCAACATGCATTCCCAATGCCTGGGCAAATATGATCTGAGTGACGGCACTCTGAGAAAGAAGATCATCCAGGACTGGCAGGATGTTATGACGCAGCTCTATGAAGAGAACATGCTTGTGCCTCTGAAAGAATGGCTAAACTCCTACGGGATCACGACAAGAGCACAGATCTCCTATGGAAAAGCGCTGGAGATCACAGAACCGTCTCAGTATGTGGACTATCCGGAGGCAGAAAATCTGAATCAGTACAACCAGCCGGATATTTTCAGACTTCACACGGCAGGAGCAAAACTCCAGAACAAGGTTCTTTCCACAGAAACCGGCGGAACCTCCGCAGTTTACGGAACCTCCTGGCAGGAACTTCTGGATGATATTTATGTACAGTACGCAATGGGCTTCCAGAGAGTGATCTGGCACATCTGGACCTCTGACTACGGCTACGGCAATTACGCATGGCCCGGCTACATGTCCGGCTTTGGCGGCGGAATGGCATTTAACCGCTGGGGTTCCCGTGAACCTGCTTCCAGAGACTATGATGAATTCAATGCACATATCGGACGCGTACAGCAGCTGGTGCGGGAAGGAAAATCCAGAACAGACGTAGGTTTTGTCTATAACAGCTGGACGCAGGGAATGAAATCCGGCGGCGAGGACGGAAGCTTCAGCGAGAACAGCATGAACTGGAAGCTTGCGCACCAGGGCGTTATTTACCGCTCAACAGAGCTTCAGGATAACGGTTACACGTATGACTATTTCAGCCCGGACTTCCTGTTTAATGAAGATGTTTATTATAATAAAGAAACAGGTACCCTTGAAAACGCAGGCTACAGAGCCCTTGTGATTTTCCAGGAAATGCTCAGCTATGACGGAGCAGAGAAGATTCTGGAACTGGCAAAACAGGGACTGCCGGTTGTGATCGTTGGCTCTAAGGCAGCGACTCTTACCACCTTCAATGATGGCAAGGATGAAGATCTGGCAAAAATTATGGAAGAAATGAAAGCGCTTCCGAATGTAAGAACGGCACAGATCCTTGACAATGAAGTTGCAGTTGACGCGGATGAGACCGGAAATCTCTATGATGAGGTTTATACAAAGCTTCACGATGAGCTTGGTGTCCGTCCCTATGCGGAATTTGCGGAGGCAAACCAGCAGCTTCTCACAAATACGCGGGAAGATGAAGAAGGAAACAGATATCTGTATGTTTACAATTACTGTGACGGAAGCTATCATGAGCACAGCAAAAAGGAAGAAATCAAGGAAAACCAGCACGGAACAAACATCAAGACAGAGATCAAGATGGATGGAACCTATATTCCATACAGCATTGATGCCTGGACAGGCGATGCGGTAGAACTGGCAGAGTACTACTATGAAGATGGCCAGACCGTGATCCCGGTAGATCTTGACTATTCCAATATTGCACTTTACGCCTTTGAGAAGGTAGAGGAGCCGGCAGCTTCGATCACAAGCACGGATGCGGCGTACGCATACACCAACGAAGCGGGAAGGAACATCCGCGCTACAGAAACCGGCAGCTATACCACCACGCTTTCCGATGGACAGACAAGAACCGACGATATCACAGTACCGGAAGCTTACGATATCACAAACTGGGATCTGACAGTTGATTCCTGGACAGGAACAAAGGACGCAGAAGGCAATGACGCAGGCGATCTTGTACGTACAGAGGTGATCGACGGTCTTGAAACCGTAAACCGCAAGACATCGACAGCCGTAACGGAAATTAATGTGAAGCTTGATACGCTGAAAACGTGGGATCAGATTCCGGAAGTAGGGGACAAGGTTTCCGGTCTTGGGCATTACAAAGCGACCTTTAACTGGGATGCTTCCAGTGCAACTGGCGCCTATATTGATTTTGGTTCTGTTCATCAAAGCATGAAGGTATGGATCAACGGCGTCAAGGTAGGCGGAGATATTTCCACGAACCCGACAAAGGTGAAAAAGGGTCTTGGCGTTGAGATCAGCGACGGCAAGGGAGGAACCATTTCTCTGGACGGAGAGGATGAGTATACCGGTGGAATCAACCTTATGAACCCGATTTTTGACGCAACAAAATATCTGAAGGACGGCGAAAATACCATTGAAATCGAGTACAGCTCTGATTTGACAAACGTAATGCTTGCAGAAGGCAAGATCGCTCCGCAGAAATTTGGCGAAGGCGAAGGCCGTGCCAAAGGTACCTGGTGGGGCAAGGAAGTGGCTGTCCGCGCGTATGGTCCGGCACAGGCAAAGGTAATTCCTTTTGTTGACGTACAGGTTCCGTAAACGTAAATCAAAAAACAGCAAACGAAAAACAGCAAATGAAAAACATCCGGCGCGGCAAAATGCGCCGGGTGTTTTTCGTATACGGGCTTTTCCACATGTTGTTGTAATTTGCGCTCTCTTATGGTATTGTATACCTTGAAAAAATATAGAAAGAAGGTGAAGCTGTGGTTGAATTAGATCAGTTCAAGAGTATTCTTGCAACGTACACGGAACCATTAGTGGAAGTGAGGGATTCACTTTGACCTCGCTAACAAAGAGCAGCGGGTGGAAGAATTAGAGCGCGAGATGGAAGCGCCTGATTTCTGGGACAACGCGGAGATTTCCCAGAAAAAAATGAAAGAATTAAGCAGCCTCAAGGAAGACATGGAGACCTACAAAAATCTGGTGACCCAGATGGAAGACATGGAAACCATGATTGAAATGGGCTATGAGGAAAACGATCCGGAGCTGATTCCGGAGATCCAGGAAATGCTGGAGCAGTTTCAGCAGGATTTTGACAATATCCGGGTAAAAACTCTGCTTTCCGGCGAGTATGACAGCGAGAACGCGATCATCAAGCTGAATGCGGGAGCCGGCGGAACCGAGGCCTGTGACTGGTGCGGTATGCTTTACCGTATGTACAGCCGCTGGGTGGACAGAAAAGGCTTTTCCATGGAAGTGCTGGATTATCTGGACGGAGATGAGGCAGGCGTGAAGTCTGTGACCTTCCAGGTGAACGGAGAGAATGCCTACGGGTATCTGAAGTCTGAGAAGGGTGTGCACCGTCTGGTGCGGATTTCCCCCTTTAATGCGGCGGGCAAGCGGCAGACCTCCTTTGTGTCCTGTGATGTTATGCCGGATATCAAGAAGGATCTGGATGTGGAGATCAACGACGATGAAATCCGCATTGATACCTACCGAAGCAGCGGCGCGGGCGGTCAGCATATCAATAAGACCTCCTCGGCGATCCGTATCACGCATTTTCCCACAGGAATTGTGGTGCAGTGCCAGAATGAGCGTTCCCAGCATATGAATAAAGACAAGGCCATGCAGATGCTGAAGGCCAAGCTGTATCTGCTGAAACAGCAGGAAGCGGAGGAGAAGCTTTCCGGCATTCGCGGAGAGGTGACGGATATCGGCTGGGGCAACCAGATCCGTTCTTATGTGATGCAGCCGTACACGATGGTGAAGGATCACCGCACAAACGAGGAAACAGGCAATGTGGACGCGGTGATGGACGGCGGTATTGATCTGTTTATTAACGCTTACCTGAAATGGATCGCCCTTGCGAAGAAACCGGCAGAGTAGGGTGTGTGTCTGATCGCAGACAGAGGGAAGGCATATGGAGAAACCAGGAGAAAAGAAAAAATACTATGTGGTGAGGGAACGGGCAGTGCCGGAGGTTCTGCTCCGCGTGGTGGAAGCACAGAAGCTTCTGGACTGCGGAAAGGCGCAGACCGTGCAGGAGGCTGCCGAGCAGACAGGAATCAGCCGCAGCTCTTTCTATAAGTATAAGGATGATATTTTCCCTTTTCATGAGGAGACAAGGGGAAAAACCATTACCCTTATCATGCAGATGGATGACGAGCCGGGCCTGCTGTCCGCGGTCCTTCAGACGATTGCCCGTTTTCACGGAAATATCCTTACGATTCACCAGAGTATTCCGATCAACGGAGTGGCGACGCTGACCCTGAGCGTGCATATTCTGCCGGGGGAGGGCGACGCCGAAACCATGGTGGATGAGATCGAGCAGAGTGAGGGTATCCATTATCTGAAGATTTTAGGCAGAGAATAGAGGGGAGGAGCATATCAGAATGAAATATGTTGTAGTTCTTGGCGACGGAATGGCAGACTGGCCGATTGCAGAGCTGGGAGGGAAAACCCCTCTTTTTTCCGCAGAGACACCGACGCTTGACGCGCTGGCGCCAAAGTCCGAGATCGGCATGGTGAACACGATCCCGGAGGGGATGGCGCCGGGAAGCGACACAGCCAATCTGTCTGTACTGGGATATGACCCCAGGAAATATTATACAGGACGTTCTCCTTTGGAGGCGCTGAGCATTGGCGTGGACATGAAGGACAGCGATGTGGTTTATCGCTGCAATATTGTTACTTTGACAGAGGAGGATGTGCCCTATGAGGAGCAGGTGATCCTGGATCACAGTGCAGATGAGATCCCGACGGAGGAGGCGGCAGTGCTTCTTGCGGATGTGTGCAGGGAGCTGTCTGACGAGAGCTTTCGTTTTTACACGGGGACCAGCTACCGCCACTGCATGATCTGGGAGAAGGGGCAGGTGCTTGAACTGACGCCGCCGCACGATGTGCTGACAAAAAAAATCGGGCAGTATCTTCCAAAAAACGAAATGCTCTGCTATATGCAGAAACGAAGCTATGAGATCCTCAAAAAGCATCCGCTGAACGAGGCCAGAAAGGCGAAGGGCCTGAAACCGGCCAACAGCTTCTGGTTCTGGGGCGCAGGAACAAAACCGGCGCTTACCTCTTTTGAAGGGCTTTACCACAAAAAAGGCGTTATGATTTCCGCAGTAGATCTGCTGAAGGGGATCGCAGTGGGTGCGGATATGGACCGGATCGTGGTGGAAGGCGCAAACGGAGGTCTGCATACCAATTATGAGGGAAAAGCGCAGGCGGCCGTGGAGGCGCTGACAGAGAAGGGCTATGATTTTGCCTATATCCATGTGGAGGGCCCGGACGAAATGGGGCATCAGGGCAGTGTGGAAAAAAAGATACAGGCGATCTCCTGGCTGGATACGCGGCTCATACGTCTGGTGAAGGAGGGCCTTGACGCTTCCGGGGAGGCGTATCGGCTGCTGGTTCTGCCGGATCATCCGACGCCCATTGCAGTGCGGACCCATGTGGCGGAGCCGGTTCCCTATCTGCTTTATGACAGCAGGAAACCGCAGGAGCATATGTGGCGCTACAATGAGGAAGAGGCGGCAGGAAGCGGCAAGACCATTGCCTGCGGCTGGGAGATGATGAAGTACCTTTTTGAGCAGCCGTAGGAGCGGAAACGGAGGAAACATGTTAGTTGTTAAGAAATTCGGAGGGACATCGGTTGCCAACAAGGAGCGCATCTTTCATGTGGCAAACCGGTGTATCGAGGATTACAAAAAAGGAAATGACGTGGTGGTTGTCCTGTCTGCCATGGGCAAGTACACAGACGAGCTGATCTCCATGGCGGCAGATATCAATGAGAGACCGCCGAAGCGTGAAATGGATATGCTTTTTACCATCGGTGAGCAGATGTCGGTTGCGCTTATGGCGATGGCCATGAACAAGCTTGGGGTTCCGGCCGTCTCCCTGAACGCGTTTCAGGTTGCCATGCATACCACCAGTGTACACGGAAATGCACGTCTGAAGCGCATAGATACGGAGCGCATCAAAAGAGAACTGGAAACCCGCAAGATCGTCATTGTCACAGGCTTTCAGGGTGTGAACAAATATGACGATTACACCACCCTGGGAAGAGGAGGCTCCGACACAACGGCAGTGGCGCTGGCGGCAGCTCTTCACGCAGATGCCTGTGAGATCTATACGGATGTGGATGGCGTGTATACGGCAGACCCCCGCAAGGTTCCGAAAGCCAGAAAACTCAAGGAGATCACCTATGATGAGATGCTTGATCTGGCAACTCTGGGAGCGGGCGTACTGCACAATCGTTCCGTTGAGCTGGCGAAAAAATATGGCGTGCCGCTGGTGGTGCGCTCAAGCCTGAATAACAGCGAAGGAACTGTGGTAAAGGAGGAAGTAACTGTGGAGAGAATGTTGATCAGCGGCGTTGCCCTTGATTCCGATGCGGTGCGGGTAGCGGTGATTGGCCTGAAGGATATCCCGGGTGTGGCATTTAAGCTGTTTGACACCCTGGCAAACAAAAACATCAATGTGGATGTGATCCTGCAGTCCATTGGGCGCAATGGGACGAAGGATATTTCCTTTACCGTGGCAAGCACCGATCTGGAAGAAACCATGGCGACCCTGGAGAAGCACCAGGCGCGTCTCGGCTATAAAGAGCTGCTGGCAGAGAGAAATATTGCAAAACTTTCTATCGTGGGCGCAGGTATGATGAGCAATCCGGGGGTTGCGGCAAAGATGTTTGAGAGCCTTTACAATGTGGGCGTCAATATCAACATGATCTCCACCTCTGAGATACGCGTGACGGTGCTGATCAATGAAAAAGACGGCATCCGCGCCATGAATGCGGTGCATGACGCGTTTGATCTGGCGGATTAAGCCCCCTCATTTTGGGGCGTGGCATAAAGGCATCTTAAAAATATAAAATTCAGGAGGGCTTTTACATGAAAAAAAGAAGACTAATGGCAATGCTTCTCGCGGGAGCAATGGCACTGGGAAGTTCGGCAGCAGTGGGAGCGGAAGAAGCGGCAGCGCCTGCAGAAACGACAGAAGCACCGGCAGCAGAAACAGCAGCGCCTGCGGAAACGACAGAAGCACCGGCAGCAGATGCGGCAGCGCCTGCGGAAGCAGCCGAGGCACCGGCAGCGACTCTGGGCGAGGATATTTATGGATTCCAGATGATGATGGAGGGGGTTCTTTACCAGCTTCCCATGACCTATGCAGAACTGACCGCGAACGGATGGACACTTTCCACAAGGGAAGATCCGGAAATGATGCTTGGAAGCAATGAATACGCAATGGTTTACTTTACCAAGGGCGAGTATGAGATTTGTGCGGACATGCTGAATTTGAGCGTCAACGAGTGCAAGGTGACAGACTGTCTGGTGGCCGGCATCAGTGTGGATACAGAATACGAGGACTATGATGTGGCGGCCTTCGGCGTGACGCTTCCGAAAGGGATCACCGTAGGAGCTTCTACGCTGGAGGACATCAAAGCCGCCTACGGAGAACCAAGCGATACCTATGAGGGAGATCTGGGAAGCACGCTGACCTATGAGATTGACTATAACCAGAGCGTAGAGTTTTATGTATCAAAAGAAAAAGGGTATCTGGTAGAGGTGGATGTGCGCAACTTTACAGAGCCGGAAGGCTTTGACAAGGGAGGCGTAAGCACAGAGACTCCGGAGATCGTAACTGCATACCAGGCGCCAACAGCTCTGAGTGAAAATATGATGGATCCGGTGGTGGAATTCTGTGGCGATCTTTATCAGCTGCCCTGCCCGGTCACTGCCCTTCAGGCCAATGGCTGGGAGCTTCTTGATGTGACGGAGGAATCCTTTGTGGCAGGCGATGACATTGCGTTTCTCGATCTGATGAGAGACAATCAGACAATTTCTCTTACCGCCTATAACCTGACACCCAATGCGGTGCTTCCCGAGAATTGTTTTGTGACGGAAATGCAGGGGGCAACCTACGACGAGAATATTACGCTGACGCTTTCCGGAAATATCACACTGGGCATGGAGAAGGACGCGCTGATCGCAAGAGCAGGAGAGATGGGCTTTACCTACGAAGAGGACGAAGATTATCTGACTATTTATGCGGATCCGCAGGATGAGTATTCCAGATATATTGAAGTGTGGTTCAACAAGGACGAAAATCCCACCGCTGCGGCATCTGTGACCTATCGAAGCGAGCTGCTGGAGCAGTAAGAAAATATTTATCAGAAAAAGCTGTGGGGTTCCACGGCTTTTTCTTTGCAGAAAATCGGAAACAGTGGTATTATAATAAGATGTCGGAATTTTGACTTTAATATGAATGAAAAAAGGAGAACAAAATGAAACGAGGAATTCGTCAATGGAAATCCTATGCCAGACAGGTCTTAAACGGCAGCTTTGGGAAGCCTGTCCTGGGAATCATGATAAGCTTTGTCCTGAACCTTGTGTGCAGCCAGATCACGGCGATACTGTTTCCGGGCTACACGACTCTGGCGATCATCTTAAGCCAGGTGTTTGCCTTTGTGCTGTCACTGCTTCTGTGGGTGGTTTCGGCGGGCTACAGCTACATGCTGATGAATCTTTCCAGGGAAAAAGAATATTCTCTGAAGGATATGATGTATTTTCTGAAGAATCAGCCGGACAGAGTCCTGTCTGCGGCCTTTGTGCTGGCGCTCATCAATGTGGTATGCTCCATTCCGGCGAACTATTATGGTTTGACCGTAGAAATGGGCACAACTCTGGAAGAGATGACTTTGTGGCTGAGCCGTTATCTGATACTTACGGTGCTGTCCTTTGTGCTGAGTATGCTTTTGAGCCTTCCCTTTGCCATGACGCCGTATCTTCTGGCGGACGACATGGAGCTGGGCGGTTTTGAGGCGCTGAAAAAAAGCTTCCGCATGATGCGGGGGCACATTGGAAAATATCTGCTTCTGCAGCTGAGCTTTTTGCCCTGGATGCTGTTGTCCATGTTTACGATGTACATTGCCATGCTGTGGGTTCTGCCGTACATGGAAATGTCCTGCGTGATGTTTTACCGGGATCTGCGCGGGGAATTTGACGGAGCGAGGGAAGGCACACAGCTGGCGGACGGAAGCATTCAAAAGCCGGAGCTTTTGGATAATTTTTCAAAACCCACAGACGACTTTAATTCTGAAGCATAAAAAAGAGTGAGGAGTATGGAAAATGGATATTATACAGGTAATTACAAAAGAGCTGAATGTAGAGAAATGGCAGGTGGAAGCCGCGGTAGGGCTGATCGATGAGGGGAATACCATTCCTTTTATTTCCCGTTACCGCAAAGAGGCCACAGGCTCTCTCAACGACGAGCAGCTCCGTACGCTTTTTGAGCGTCTGACGTATCTGCGCAATCTGGAGGATAAGAAAAATCAGGTTCTGGGAAGCATTGAGGAACAGGGCAAGCTCACGCCGGAGCTGAAAAAGCAGATTCTGGAAGCGCAGACCCTTGTGGTTGTGGAGGATCTGTACCGCCCCTACCGCCCGAAGCGCCGTACCCGTGCCACCATTGCAAAGGAAAAGGGCCTGGAGCCGCTGGCAAACATGATCCTGCTGCAAATGACGGACAAGCCCCTGGAGGAAGAGGCGAAGGCCTTTTTGTCGGAGGAAAAAGAGGTTTGTACCGCGGCGGAAGCCATCGCCGGAGCAAAGGACATTATTGCGGAACATATTTCCGACGAAGCCGATTACCGCATCCGCATCCGGGAAATGACCGCCCAGAAAGGCCTTATGACCTCTGCGGCAAAGAATCCGGAGGAATCCTCTGTCTATGAGATGTATTATGAGTTTGAGGAGCCGGTGAAGAAGCTGGCAGGCCACAGAGTGCTCGCTCTGAACCGGGGCGAAAAAGAAAAGATCCTGACCGTTAAGATCAGCGCGCCGGAGGAAGATATCCTGCGTTATCTGGAACGTCAGGTGATCACCAGGGAAAATCCGATCACAACGCCTGTCCTCAAGGAGGTTGTGGAGGACAGCTACAAGCGTCTCATCGGCCCGGCGATCGAGCGGGAAATCCGAAACGACCTTACCGAGAAGGCGGAAGACGGAGCGATCCACGTGTTTGGCAAAAACCTGGAACAGCTTCTCATGCAGCCGCCGATCGCAGGGCAGGTGGTGCTTGGCTGGGACCCGGCGTTTCGTACCGGCTGCAAGCTGGCAGTCGTGGACGCCACAGGAAAAGTGCTGGCAACTACGGTGATCTATCCCACAGCGCCCACCACGGAGGCAAAAATCCGCGCGGCGAAAGAAACCCTGAAAAAGCTGATCACAAAATACGGTGTTACCCTGATCTCTCTTGGAAACGGAACCGCATCCAGGGAGTCAGAGCAGGTGATCGTAGATCTTCTGAAGGAGATTCCGGAGAAGGTGCAGTATGTGATCACCAACGAGGCCGGAGCCTCCGTGTATTCCGCAAGCAAGCTTGCCACAGAGGAATTTCCGAATTTTGATGTGGGACAGAGAAGCGCGGCTTCCATTGCGCGCCGGGTACAGGATCCGCTGGCAGAGCTGGTGAAGATCGACCCGAAATCCATTGGTGTAGGTCAGTATCAGCACGACATGAATCAGAAGAAGCTGGGCGAAGCCTTGAGCGGTGTTGTGGAAGACAGCGTAAACAAGGTCGGCGTGGATCTGAATACAGCCTCAGCCTCTCTTTTGGAATACATTTCCGGCATCAGCAAAGCCATTGCAAAAAATATTGTGGCATACCGTGAAGAAAACGGACGTTTTGAGAGCCGCCGGGAGCTTCTGAAGGTGGCAAAGCTGGGACCGAAGGCCTTTGAACAGTGTGCAGGATTTATGCGTATTTCCGGCGGCAAAAATCCGCTGGATGCCACAAGCGTGCACCCGGAGAGCTACGAGGCGGCCACAAAACTTCTGGAACGTCTGGGGCATAAGGCAGAGGAGATTTCCGGAGGCGGTCTTTCCCGCATTTCCAGAGAAATCCGGGATTACAAGAAGACTTCAGAAGAGCTTGGGATTGGAGAGATTACCCTGCGGGATATTGTAAAAGAGCTGGAAAAACCGGCTCGTGACCCCCGCGAGGAGATGCCAAAGCCCATTCTCCGCACGGACGTGCTGGATATGAAGGACCTGAAAGAGGGCATGGTCCTCAAAGGGACGGTGCGAAATGTGATTGATTTTGGCGCATTTGTGGATATCGGGGTTCATCAGGACGGTCTGGTGCATATTTCCGAAATCTGCGAGCGTTTTATCAAGCATCCGCTGGAAGCGGTAAGCGTCGGCGATGTTGTGGATGTGCGGGTGATTGGCGTAGATTTGAAGAAGAAACGGATCAGCCTTTCCATGAAAGGCATTTAGGAGGAAAGCATGGAAGCGCATGTGGAAACGTTGGGAAAGGAAGTGAACCGTCTGCAGCAGTATATTTCTGACCAGATTCCGGCAATTACCGCCTTCGGTCTGAAGGTTGTGATTTCTCTGGTTGTATTTTTTGTCGGAGTCAAGGTGATCCAGTGGGTGCTTAAGTTTCTCCGCCGCTCTATGGGGCGGGCGAACATTGACGCGGGCGTGGTGCAGTTTACCTGCTCCTTTTCCAGAATTGTCCTGTATGTTCTGCTGATTTTTAATATCGCGGTGAACTTTGGCCTGAAAGAATCCTCTGTGGCAGCCCTTCTGGGAACCGCCGGGGTTACCATCGGTCTGGGTCTGCAGGGCGGGCTTACCAATCTGGCGGGCGGGCTGATGCTCCTGATTTTTAAGCCCTTTCAGGTGGGAGATTACATTATACAGGATGTGCAGAACGGCTGCGAGGGGACGGTGTACAAGATCGAGATGTGCTACACGACGCTGCTCACCGTGGACAACCGCAGTGTGGTGATCCCCAACGGCATTCTTTCCAACAGCACCATCATCAATGTGACGGCTCAGAAGAGGCGGAAGCTTGAGATAAAAGTGGGGATTTCCTATGAATCCGACCTGAAAAAAGCAAAGGAGATTCTCCGGAGGCTTCTGGAAGAGGAAGAACGGCTTCAGACAGACGAGGATACGCTGGTGTTTGTGGATTCTCTGGGAGAAAGCACGGTAGTGCTGGCCCTTCGGAGCTGGGTGGATACGGAACACTACTGGAGCGTAAAGTGGCGTCTCAATGAGCGCATCAAGGAAGAATTTGACGCGCACGGCATTGCCATCGCCTATCCGCAGATGGATGTGCATGTGCATACAAAAGAATAAATGAAATGAAGAAGAGCTTCTGCAAAAGCTGCTCCGGGCAAAAAGTGCCGGGACAGCCTTTGGCAGAAGCCTTTTTTGCGTTTATGGGGTTTTCAGCCGCTTGGCGATGTTTAATATTAATTTTAAATCCTCTTCCTTCAGAGATTGTATCTCCATGAGAATCTCCTGAATCAGAAGAGGATTTTTTTCATCCTGATCAAAGAATTTTTTCGGAGAGACTCCGAGATATTCGCAAATATAAAGAAATTCTGACATGGAAGGCATAGAACGCCCGGAGACAATGCTTTGGATATAGCTTTTGCTGTGCCCCAAATCCAGACTCATCTTATACTCTGAAACATTTTTCTGAATACGAAGTTCTGTAATTCTTTCTCGAATAAAGTTATCTTCCATTTTTTCTCCTTTGTAAGTGTGAATTGGAAAAATCAGTATGTATTTATGCGATTGGTATATTTTACTAGTTTACCTGTATGAAAAACTTTAATATAACGATTTAAACGGTAAAATATTAAAAAAATATTGAATAAAACGGTATATAGAATTAATCATGGAAAAAACTTTTCAAAATAGGTAGATGAAATAATTGAAATTGGATACAAGAAGTAAAGTGGTTGACACGTTATAATCGTCCTTATATAATTAAAATGGACGCTATAAGAATCCTGCATAGATAAGATGATTGAAAAAATGAGAATATAAATGACAGAATAATTGATATAAAAGCAAGCGATAAAGATAGACTAACTATTAAAAGTCAAGTCTAAAATGAAAGTTTTTTGAATGAATTG
>QFCE01002008.1_pt1 | contig 15994 bp, 15 predicted proteins | sample 5346091 | NCBI WGS metagenome assembly QFCE01 (sample SAMN09062252, study PRJNA434731) | Human gut metagenome, whole genome shotgun sequencing project. | isolation source: stool timepoint A chromium assembly | host: Homo sapiens | collected 2015 | reverse complement strand
GAATCATTTGGGCAGGAATCATGCACTCCTCTGAGGGATGGGAAGACGGATTGAATCATCCGGATGACAGGCAGGAAGCCATACAGGAAACCCTGCAACCGGACAACCGAGAGATTCAACAAGGCAGCAGACAAGATGTCAGCGAAATGCGGGCGGAGGAGATCCTGGAGGAGAAAGAAGAGGAGGAGCCGCCGTTTATGCCCTTTGATGACGGAGAGTTCGAAATATGCAGGAAAATCAAGCCACAGGATCTGCTTGGATTTTCGCGGCGGGAATGTGCGCTTCGGCACAATCGGTTTCTGGCTTATGGGTATTATAACTTCGGACATCTTCTGCTTGGGAAGCGTGCGGACGGCAGGTACATCCTGGGGGTGCCGGGGCGCTACGACCAGCAGGAGCAGTTTATGGCAGGCATGTTTGGGTTTCCTTATTTCAAGGAAAGCGCCTGCATCCGGCTGCCTCAGGGATGCGGAGGGTATTGGTACCGTTTAATCAATGCCCCGGATGCCAACGGTGGAAATGGTTTTTGACAGAATACGGCCAAAACCTGTTAGTTCTTCCAGAGAATAGCTGCTGAATCCGGGCTGCAGAACTTCCTCGGAATCTCTGTATGCCTGGAGATAGTAGGCTTTTGCACCGGCAAGCCATCGGCCGATTGCTTCAAAATCCTGCTGGGTGTGAAGCTCCTTTACCACGGTTGTGCGGAATTCATAATCTGTTTTTTCCTGAAGAAGGAAATCGGCTGTCTCAAAAACAGCATCCATATCCGGCTGGGGCAGACCGCAGAGTGCCTGGTAGTTGTCCGGACAAGCTTTGATATCCATGGCAACCATATCAATGAGTCCGGAAGAGACAAGCTCCTTTACCATCCGGGGCCGGGTGCCGTTGGTATCCAGTTTGACACGGTAACCAAGCTGTTTGATCTGGTCGAGGAAGTTCGGGAGCTCCTTGGACAGAGTGGGCTCTCCGCCGGAAATACATACGCCGTCCAGGATTCCACGGCGTTTTTTCAAAAATGTGAGGATTTCTTCTTTGGCTATCTCCGGCTGGCTGTCCGGGCTTACGACCAGGCTGCTGTTCTGACAGAAAGGACAGCGAAAATTGCAGCCGCCGAGAAAGATCGTACATGCTACCTTCCCCGGATAATCCAGAAGCGTTGTCTTGTTGAAACCACAGATTTTCATATGCAAAGCCCTCTTTTCTCCTGCAGATATTGGCAATACCCTTGTTTCTGTTATCAGAATACTCCTGAGAACAGACAAAGGCAAGACAAAATTGACAGCGAAGAGAGAAACCCCTATAATGACAGAATACTTGTACGTATAAGCTACATGAATTTACGGGAGAATATCATGAAACACAGAAATCTTACGGAAGGAAATATCACCAAAAACCTGATGCTGTTTGCCTTGCCCATGATGGCGGGGAACCTTCTTCAGCAGTGCTACAATGTGGCGGACACGCTGATCGTAGGGCGGTTTCTGGGGGCCAACGCGCTGGCGGCCGTGGGCTCTTCTTATACATTGATGACTTTTCTGACCTCTATACTTTTGGGAATGTGCATGGGGAGCGGCGCTGTTTTTTCCATACAATTCGGCAAACAAGACAGGAAGGGACTGCAGACAAGTCTGTTTCATTCGTTTGTGCTGATCGCGGTCTCTTCGCTGGTCCTCAATGTCATATCCTTTGCCGGTCTGGATCTGATCCTGAAGCTTTTGTCTGTACCGCAGGAGGTCGTGCCGGAGATGCGGGAATATCTGCAGATTATTCTGCTGGGAATTATCGCTACGTTTTTGTATAACTATTTTGCGGCTTTTCTGAGAGCAGTGGGGAATTCTGTGATACCCCTGGTTTTTCTCGGGATATCGGCGGTGCTCAATATTATTCTGGATCTTGTGTTTATTATATATTTTGGATGGGGTGTGGCCGGCGCGGCGGCAGCTACCGTTTTGTCCCAGTACGTGTCGGGTCTGGGAATTGCCGTGTATGCTGTGGTGAAATTTCAGGAGCTGAGGATCCCGCGGCATGTACTCTGTCTGCGAAGCAGTGCGATGAGAGAGATTGCAAGTCTGTCTTTTCTTACCTGTGTGCAGCAGTCGGTCATGAATTTTGGAATCCTTATGGTGCAGGGGCTGGTCAACAGCTTCGGGACAGTGGTGATGGCGGCTTTTGCGGCAGCAGTAAAAATTGATTCCTTCGCATACATGCCTGTACAGGATTTTGGAAATGCGTTTTCTACTTTTGTCGCACAGAATTACGGTGCAGAAAAAACAGAGCGTATCCGCAGGGGGATCCGAAGCGCGGGGCTGACCTCTTTTGTGTTTTGCGTGCTCATAAGCGCAGGTGTGTGCCTTTTTGCAGAACCTCTTATGGGGATTTTTGTCAGTGCAAAGCAGCAGGAAATTATCCGGGTGGGTATGGAATATCTGCGCATTGAGGGAGCCTGCTATTTTGGAATCGGTATCTTGTTTTTGTTATATGGCTTCTATCGGGCAGTGAGGAGGCCGGGAATGTCTGTGATTCTCACGGTGCTGTCCCTTGGAACCCGTGTGGCACTGGCCTACCTGCTTTCCGGCATTGACGCCATCGGGGTAAAAGGAATCTGGGTTTCTGTTCCCATTGGCTGGGTACTGGCCGATGTGGTTGGTGTGCTGTATTATTGGAAAAATAAGAAAAAGATGCTTCACATACAGACAAGTAAGGGAGAGAAGGATGACTGAACAGGAGAAATATATGAAAGAAGCGATCCGGCAGGCGAAAAAAGCAGCTGCGCTGGAGGAGGTTCCGATCGGCTGTGTGATCGTCTGCGGCGGAAAGATCATTGCCAGGGGATATAACCGGAGAAATACGGATAAAAATACGCTGTCGCACGCGGAACTTAACGCGATCCGCAAAGCCAGTAAAAAGCTGGGAGACTGGCGTCTGGAAGGCTGTACCATGTATGTGACGTTGGAACCTTGTCAGATGTGTGCAGGTGCGCTTGTGCAGTCGAGAATTGACGAGGTGGTAATAGGAGCCATGAATCCGAAGGCCGGATGCGCAGGGTCTGTGCTGAATCTTCTGGAGGTGGAGGGGTTCAATCATAAGGTGAAAATTACAGAAGGGGTTCTGAAAGAAGAGTGTGCAGAGCTTCTATCCTCCTTTTTCCGGGAGTTGAGGCAAAAGAAAAAGCGGATGAAAACCCGCCTGGAAAATTGTGAAAAATAATATTTTTTTTGCGCGCGCCGCACGTCGAAAAGCGCCCATGGACGTTACCTCTGCAGTTAACTCGGCCCAGGCACCCTTACGGCACACAGAAGCTTCTGCTTAGTGCTGCTGCATTCCTGCCCTGACACGGTTCACAGATTCCTGTTGCGTAAGACCCAAACGTCAACGCCACTTACAAAGGGCAGCTCCACAGGAGACAGTCCTCGGATTGGCATCACCCCTGCTGTAGCGGATTGCAGGTACAGGGCACCGCTAACTCCCCGGCTGCGCGGATTTTAAGTATAGTCGTTTTTGACGGATTTGTCAATGGGATTTGGGAAAAGGGATTTTTTTGTTGTGTGAAAATCGAAATTATTATATAATGAGTACAGTGTCTGTTGGGACACGTTGTGCAATCGAAATGAGGAGCAGAAAAAACAGATGTGCATACAGTGGCACAGATGGGAGGTACCATGATTAAGAGAATCGGTCTTTTGACAAGCGGCGGCGACTGCCAGGCGCTGAATGCAACCATGAGAGGCGTGGTAAAAAGTCTCAGCAATCAGGTGGAAGAGCTTGAGGTATATGGATTTGACGATGGCTATAAGGGTCTGATCTACGGCAAATACCGTATGCTTACCGCCAAGGATTTTTCCGGTATTCTCACACAGGGAGGAACCATCCTGGGTACGTCCAGACAACCATTCAAGCTGATGCGTGTTCCGGATGAGAAAGGTCTGGACAAGGTAGAAGCTATGAAGCAGACGTATTATAAGCTTTGCCTGGACTGTCTGGTGATTCTGGGCGGAAACGGAACCCAGAAAACAGCAAACCTCCTCAGAGAAGAGGGATTGAATATCATTCATCTTCCGAAAACCATTGACAATGATATTTTTGGAACAGATATGACGTTTGGTTTCCAGAGCGCGGTGAATGTAGCTACCAACGCGATTGACAATATTCATACCACCGCGGCGTCTCATGGCCGTGTGTTTATTGTGGAAATTATGGGACACAAGGTGGGAAGCCTTACCCTTCACGCCGGAATCGCAGGCGGAGCGGATATTATTCTGATTCCGGAGATCCCGTATGATATCAAAAAGGTGTGCGAGGCGATCCGCAGACGTGCCAAAGCAGGGAAACGATTCACCATTTTGGCGGTTGCGGAAGGTGCGATCTCCAAAGAAGAAGCGGAAATGCCCAAGAAGAAATACAAAGAAAAACTGGAAGAGCGTGCGAAGAAGTATCCTTCTGTTTCCTACGAGATTGCGGATCGCATTTTCAAAGAAACAGGAAGCGAAGTGCGTATTACGGTTCCGGGGCATACGCAGAGGGGCGGCGAGCCCTGTCCGTATGACAGAGTACTTTCTACCAGGATCGGCGCCGGCGCTGCAGAGGCGATCATGGAGGAGGATTACGGCATTATGATCGGGATCGTGAATGGCAAGATTAAACGCGTTCCCTTGTCCGAATGTGCAGGCAAGCTGAAGATGGTTTCCCCAAAGGATCAGACTGTAAAGGCTGCAAAGCAAATCGGAATCAGTTTCGGAGATTAAAACACAAACCGCCGCGGAAAGCTTTTTCCGCGGCGTCTGTTGCGATAATAAGCAATCCCGGGGGCTGTCATCCCGGAAAATGATAGGAGTATCTGCATGAGTTATACAGCTCTTTACCGGAAGTTTCGACCGGACAATTTTGGAGACGTAAAAGGTCAGGATCATATTGTTACGACTCTGACGAATCAGATAAAGGCGAATCGGCTTGGACATGCATACCTGTTCTGCGGTACCAGAGGTACCGGAAAAACCACGGTGGCCAAAATTCTTGCCAAGGCGGTAAACTGTCTGCATCCGGTGGATGGAAGTCCGTGCAATGAATGTGAGATGTGCCGGGCCATCCAGGCCGGAACCTCCATGAATGTCATAGAGATCGACGCGGCCTCCAACAACGGTGTGGACAATATAAGGGAAATCCGCGAAGAGGTAGCATACCGGCCTACGGAGGGAAACTACAAGGTTTATATTATTGACGAGGTTCATATGCTTTCGACCGGAGCCTTTAATGCTCTGCTGAAAACGTTGGAGGAACCGCCGTCCTATGTGATTTTTATATTGGCGACAACGGAGGCGCATAAGGTGCCGATCACCATTTTGTCCCGCTGTCAGAGGTACGATTTTCACCGTATTTCCATTGACACGATTGCGGCAAGACTTTCAGAGCTTCTTGCAGCCGAAGGCATAGAGGCGGAGGAAAAGGCAGTTCGCTATGTGGCAAAGGCCGGAGACGGCTCCATGCGGGATGCCTTAAGCCTTCTGGATCAGTGTATTGCCTTTTATCTGGGACAGACCCTCACCTATGACAAGGTCCTGGAGGTCCTGGGGGCAGTTGACACGGAAGTGTTCAGCAAACTTCTGCGAAAAGTACTGGCCGGAGATGTGACCGCCTGTATTCATCTTCTGGAGGAATTGATCGTGGGCGGCCGGGAGCTGGGACAGTTCGTGGGAGATTTTACCTGGTACATGCGCAATCTGCTGCTTGTAAAGACGTCCGACAATCCTGAGGAGGCAGTGGATGTGTCCTCCGAAAATCTGAAGCTGCTCCGGGAGGAGAGCGGGATGACGGACGTGGAAACGTTGATGCGTTATATCCGTATTTTTTCCGAGCTGTCCAGTCAGCTTCGGTATGCGGCGCAGAAGCGTGTCCTGGTGGAAATCGCGCTGATCAAGCTGTGCCGCCCGGCCATGGAAACGAATCTGGATTCGGTTCTTGACAGAATTCGCGTACTGGAACAGCGCATGGAAGAACGTCCGGCGCAGTGGGCAGCTGTGAGCGCGCCGCCGTCCGGGCAGAAAGAAGCAGTTCCGGTACAGGAAGAAAAGCCGCCGGAAAAAGCGGCGCCGGAGGATCTGCAGAAAATCGTTGCGGGCTGGAGGGCTATTGTGGGCCAGACAACCGGAGGCTTTAAACAGATGCTGCAGAAATCTGTGCCGAAGTACAACGGAACAACCGGGGAGTCCCGGCTTTTTGTAGAATTTCAGGAGCCGTTGGGCAAGTTGTATGCGGACGACCCTCAGTACAAAGAAGAGCTTGCCGGTATTATTCTGGCACAAACAGGAAAAACAGTGGATGTTGAGATGCTGGTGGCAAATCAGCATTCCCATACAAATCTTGTACAGGTATCCGTCGATCAGGCAATCCGTGAAAATATTCATATGGAGGTCGTGATCGAGGAAGAACATCATTAAAAAGCAATACGCTTTATTATAAACAAAAAGTAGAAAAAGGAGAAACAGCTATGGCGAAACGAGGTGGATTTCCTGGCATGGGAATGCCGGGAAACATGAACAATCTTATGAAACAGGCGCAGAAAATGCAGCGTCAAATGGAAGAGAACCAGAAGGCTCTTGAGGAGAAGGAGTTCACTGCGACTGCCGGAGGCGGAGCAGTGGAGGTGACGATTTCCGGCAAGCGGGAAGTGACGAAGGTGAAGCTGGCGGAAGAGGTTGTGGATCCGGATGATATCGAGATGCTGGAAGACCTGATCGTAGCGGCGGCCAATGAGGCGCTCCGCAAGGTGGAGGAAGAGTCTGCGGCTGTGATGTCAAAGCTTACCGGAGGTCTTGGCGGTCTGGGCGGAGGACTTCCCTTCTGATGGAATACTACAGCAGTCATATTAACAGACTTATCGAGCAGCTTTCCCATCTTCCGGGGATTGGGGCCAAGTCTGCGCAGCGTCTTGCGTTTCACATTATGAACATGCCGAAGGAGCAGGTGGAGCAGCTTACCGGAGCGATTGCAGGCGCAAGGGAAAACGTACGCTACTGTAAGACGTGCTATACCCTGACAGACAGGGAAGAGTGTCCGATCTGCAGCAATGCAAAGCGAGACCACAGCACGATTATGGTGGTGGAAAATACAAGAGATCTGGCTGCCTACGAAAAAACAGGCAAGTTTGAAGGCGTGTACCATGTCCTTCATGGGGCCATCTTTGCATTGCTGCAGATCGGACCGGCTGCCATCAACCTGAACGAGCCGCTGCAGCGTCTCCAGACAGCTGTGAGGGAAGTGATCATTGCGACCAACTCAAGCCTGGAGGGAGAAACAACAGCAATGTATATCAGCAAGCTGATCAAACCCACGGGAATCCGGGTGAGCCGGATCGCAAGCGGGGTTCCGGTAGGCGGCGATCTGGAGTACATTGACGAGGTCACCCTTTTGCGGGCGCTGGAGGGACGAGTAGAGCTGTAGGATGTCTGGTACAAGTATGGATTTTGATGCGGAGAGAAAAAGTGAGCAGAAAAAAACCAACCTCATCCCAGGTGGCGGAGCTTGCGGGCGTTTCCCAGGCTACAGTTTCCATGGTGCTCAATCATAAGTATAATGTTTCTTTTTCCAGGGAAACCATTATGCGTGTGGAACAGGCGGCCAAGGAACTGGGCTATGAGCTGCCGCGCGGGAGAAAACAACGGGAAAACAAAAGAGAAAAGCTGATAGTGGTATTTTGTCCGACATTGACAAGTCCGTATTATGTTCTGCTTCTGCAGGGGATCGAGGCGGTGGCGGACGAGAGAGGCTGCGGTGTTTTTATCTGCAATACACAGAGAGATGCGGGGCTTGAGGAAAAATATCTCCGCATGATGGAGCACATGCAGCCGCAGGGGATTATTTATGCGTCCAACCCCCATCCTGATTTTTTTCAGAGGGTGGAAAAGCTTGCCCGGGAAATCCCGCTTGTGATCATCAGCAACAAGGAAAAAACAACCGCAGTGGACGCGATCAATCAGGACAACACGGTAGTGGGGCAGATGATGGCGCGCCATTTGCTGGATTTGGGGCACAGGGATGTGGCGTTCATCACGCAGCCTTTGACCAAGCGGCAGTGGCAGCGTTCCAAACGGGTGAAGGGCTTTGTGGCGGAATTTGAAAAGGAAGGCCTTGGAGGTCATGTGCACATCAAGGCGGCAGACGAGGTGCTGGACCGGCAGATCCCGCGAATGGATTCGGAGTATTCCATGGGTGTGGCGCTCACCCGGGAGCTGCTTGCCGAGGGGAGAAGCTTTACAGCGATAGCAGGGCAGAATGATATGATGGCCATTGGAGCGCTGGATGCGCTTCGGGAGGCGAGGATACATGTGCCGAGAGAAGTGTCTGTGATTGGCTGTGATAATATCTTTTATTCTTCGCTGGAGGGGATTGCCCTCACTACGATCGACCATTTTGTTTCCCAGAAAGGCCGTGATGCCTGTGACATCATCATCCGGAAAATCAGTATGCGGGATCAGTTTCAGGGCGATGAGCAGCCGATCAGCCTGTATAATATTGAATACATGCCAAAACTGATTGCGCGGCGTACCACGGGATATGCGACCTTCGGCAGGAAAGGCGGCCGGAGCCGGCAGGAAGAAAATTAAATAAATGCGTTGAAGAAAATTATTAATAATAATTTTTTGGCGCGGCGCTGAAAAAGGCAGGATCAATAAATATTTTTAGAACAGAACAATATAAAAACCTCCATATGATCTGATGTTAATTAATAAAAAGGATAATTATTAATAGTCTGTTTATTAATAATTCCGAGGGCTTCTTGACCGGTTTCGGGAGGCGGGATATAATAAAAACACATCAGAAAGCAAGTTGTATGCTTGTGCGTAAATGAAAAAAAGGAGGATGCAGGTTATGAAATTTTTTATTGACACAGCCAAGGTTGAGGACATCAAAGCGGCGAACGACATGGGGATTATCTGCGGAGTTACCACGAATCCATCTCTGATCGCAAAAGAGGGAAGAGATTTTAATGAGGTTATCCGTGAAATTACCACCATTGTGGACGGTCCTATCAGCGGAGAAGTCAAGGCAACCACTACAGATGCAGAAGGCATGATTCGCGAGGGGCGGGAGATTGCAAAAATTCATCCGAACATGGTAGTAAAAATTCCCATGACAGGTGAGGGGCTTAAGGCTGTCAAGGTTTTGGCGGCAGAGGGCATCAAGACAAACGTAACTCTGATTTTTACAGCGAATCAGGCGCTTTTGGCAGCAAGGGCAGGCGCAACCTATGTGTCTCCTTTCCTGGGCAGACTGGATGACATTTCCACAGACGGTCTTCCGCTGATTCGCCAGATTGCGGAGATGTTTGCCATTGCGGATATTCCTACGGAAATTATCGCGGCAAGTGTTCGCCATCCGATTCATGTGACAGAATGTGCTCTGGCCGGTGCAGATATTGCAACGGTACCATACAAAGTTTTGGAACAGATGCTCCACCATCCGCTGACGGATGCAGGTATTGAAAAATTCCAGGCAGATTACAAGGCTGTATTTGGGGACAAGTAAGGGCCTGGCTGGAAGGTCGTTTCCTTCCGTTTTTATGAATGAAATCATCAAAGGAGAATGATAATGCAGAATATTGAACTTCAAAGAATTGCCAACGAAGTCCGCAAGGGCATCGTAACCGCAGTACATTCGGCGAAAGCCGGACATCCGGGAGGATCCCTGTCTGCGGCAGATTTGTTTACTTACTTGTATTTTGAAGAAATGAATATTGATCCGAAGGAGCCGAAAAAGGCAGACCGCGACCGTTTTGTGCTTTCCAAAGGACATACGGCGCCCGGACTTTACGCAGCGCTTGCGCAGAGAGGATATTTTCCTGTGGAAGATCTGGAAACGCTTCGCCATCTTGGGTCTTATCTGCAGGGTCATCCGGACATGAAACATATTCCTGGTGTAGACATGTCAAGCGGTTCCCTGGGACAGGGGATTTCTGCGGCAGTTGGCATGGCGCTTTCTGCGAAGCTGAGCAATGAAAGCTATCGCGTGTACACGCTGCTTGGCGACGGCGAAATACAGGAAGGACAGGTATGGGAAGCGGCCATGTTTGCAGGCCACAGAAGACTGGACAATCTGGTGGTGATCGTGGATAACAACGGTCTGCAGATCGACGGGAATGTGGATGATGTGTGCTCTCCTTATCCCATTGACAAAAAATTTGAGGCGTTTAATTTCCATGTGATCCAGGTGGACGACGGAAATGATATGGAGCAGCTGCGCAGAGCTTTTGCAGAGGCAAGAACCGTGGAGGGAATGCCTGTGGCAATCGTGATGAAAACCGTAAAAGGAAAAGGTGTTTCCTACATGGAGAATCAGGCGGGATGGCATGGAAAAGCACCCAATGACGAGCAGTATGCGCAGGCGATGAAAGAATTGGAAGAGGCAGGTGAAGCATTATGTCAGATGTAAAGAAAATTGCTACGAGACAGAGTTATGGAGAAGCTCTTGTGGAGCTTGGCAGAGAACATGAAAATGTAGTTGTTTTGGACGCTGACCTTGCTGCAGCTACCCAGACAGGTATTTTTAAAAAGGAGTTTCCGGAGCGTCATATTGACTGCGGAATCGCAGAGTGCAATATGGTGGGCATTGCCGCCGGGCTTGCTTCTACAGGCAAGGTTCCTTTTGCCAGCACTTTCGCCATGTTTGCGGCAGGACGTGCTTTTGAGCAGGTGAGAAACTCTGTGGGCTATCCCAAACTGAATGTAAAAATCGGAGCGACCCACGGCGGGATTTCTGTCGGGGAGGATGGTGCGACGCATCAGTGCTGCGAGGATTTTGCACTCATGCGCGTCATTCCCGGCATGGTAGTTGCGTGCCCCTCTGACGACATTGAGGCCAGGGCACTTGTTGAAGCTGCATACAAGCACGAAGGACCGGTCTACATGAGATTTGGCCGTCTTGCAGTTCCGGTTATCAATGACAGAACGGATTACAAGTTTGAACTTGGCAAGGGTATTGTGCTTCGGGAAGGCAAGGATCTGACGATTGTAGCAAACGGACTTTGCGTTGCGCCGTCTTTGGAAGCGGCTGAGAAGCTTGCGGCAGAAGGCATCGAGGCAAAGGTGATCAATATCCATACCATAAAGCCGCTGGATGAGAAACTCATCGTAGCTGCTGCAAAAGAGACCGGCAAGGTAGTCACGGTAGAAGAACATTCCGTGATCGGCGGTCTTGGCGGTGCTGTCTGCGAATGCCTGTCCGAGAAAGCAGCTGTTCCTGTAAAACGCATCGGTATCAACGATGTGTATGGAGAATCCGGCCCTGCAGCGGCACTTCTTGAGAAATATGGTCTTGATGCAGAAGGAATCTACAGACAGATAAAAGCGTTCGTGTAGGGATCAGCAGGGGAGTATGGTAAGAATCCCCTGGGTGATGGCATCTGCCATGGCAACAACGGTGGAAAGCCGGGTTGTCTGCAGTGTGAGATGCTCCAAAATTCCTGAGATATTTACGATTCCTGTAATATGGATATCCCCCACGGGAGGCAGGTTCTTCTGGACTCCGGCGCCTGGGCAAAGTGCACCATCTCCGATGGTCACATAGCCCAGGTGCTTTTTTTGTCCCAGAGAAGCGTCAATGGCAATCACCAGTGCATCGGGATGGACAAGTTCGATTTGTTCGATGACAGACGGAAGATTGAGGGCATGTACCGGATGGGAGAGGGTTCCGTATATAAAGGCCCCCTGGACCTCGAAACGACTGAGCTGGTATCCCACGTAGGGACCGAGGCAATCTCCGGTCACACGGTCAGTACCGATGCACAAGAATACAAGTTCGGACCATTGACCTGGGTGATGGAGAATGCATTTTTTTAACAGGTATGCAATTTTTTGTGAAGAGTTTTCCTTGCTTGTATCAATGTAAAAGGTCATGGGAAAATCCTCCTCGAAGTTCTTTTGATTTATCATATCCTGAAAAGCAGAAAATTATTCGTGGTGAGAAGAAACGGAATTTGTCGGTAAATTCTTGCGCTCACCCCTTAGATTCCGCTAAAATCCGCAGAAGCTATATGCTATGCTGTTGCCTGAAGGGGTGATATAAAAATGATAGAGGTCATTTATAAGGAGGAAAAACAGGAGGCAAAGGGCAATGAAGGGGTGTTTTGTATTCCGCGCAATATACGACAGATAGGGCTTGCAGATGAAAATTACAGGATTTACGTAGAGGATTATGTATATACTTTTTTGAACAAGCAGGCAGAGACAAGTCAGGAAACAGCCGGCCGGGTTGCTGTTCTGACAGGAGAGACAAAATGGAGCAAGGGCGTATCCTATTTATTTGTGCGAGGGGCGCTGACCGTGGAAGATATGGAGGCCTCTGCCGAACACATTGATTTTACAGAAGAGATATGGGAGCGGATTTATGAGGAAAAGACCCGGTATTTTCCGGAACATGAGATTGTCGGATGGTTTTTTGCGGGAATCCAGGTTTCCGGAGAACAACTTCCGGATGCGTTTGCGAGAGCCCATCTGAAACACTTTGGAGGAGAAAAGGTACTGATGCTGATGGATGTGTCAGAGCGGGAAGAAGCCTTTTTTCGCTATGAAAATGACCATATGACAAAACAGAGGGGATATTACATTTTTTATGAGAAAAATCTGCAGATGCAGACGTATATGGTTGAGAAAAACCAAGGTGTGCAGGTAGATGTACCGGATGAAACGGTGGATAAGGCTGTGCGGACATTCCGGAAGATTATTCAGGAGAAGAAGGAGGAAAAGTCACAGGAGGCGGAGGGCAAAACCTCTGTTTTTTCGTATGCGGCAACTGCCTGTCTGGCGATTGCGGTGCTTACAGTCGGCGTTAATTTTTACCGGGGATATAATATACCGCAATCGGAGCCGGGGCTTGAACAGAGCCGGGAAACGTCCGCAAAGCCGGAAACGCAGGAAGAGTCAGAAACGTTGACGTCGATTTCGAAGGCGCAGCCGACAGAAGCGGCTGAGAAGAAGGTGATTGTAACGGTAACGGCGACACCGCAGCCGGAAGCAAAAGCAAATGCGCGAAGGGAAACCGCACTGCCGGAGGAAGCGGAAACCGAAAGTGCGCAGACAGAATCTGTTTATTCCAGCGAGGCGGATGAAAGAAAAGAAAGAAAAGTGCAGGAACCTGCGGTGGATGAAGGACAAGATGAAGTGCAAAAGGATATGCAGATGAGCGGACAGGAGCAGGAAACAGAAAATCAGGAACAGCCGGCATCTGCGGCTGACGTGCACAGCTCTTATGTGATTCGGCCTGGAGATACCTTGTATGACATCAGCGTCGCAAAATACGGAAATATGGAAATTATCGGGGAAATCTGCCGCCTGAACGGCTTTTCGGAGGACGAGGTGATTTATCCGGGGCAGGTAATTGTGCTTCCGTAAAAAAGATGATATAATAAGCATACTTTATGGGCACAGATGCAAATGCACTGGTGCATACAAGGGTAGAAGCGGGCTGTTGTGAGAGATAAAAAAACAGCGACAAAAAGTACAAAATATAAGGCAAGGTTTAGAATGACGAACGAAATTAAGAATTCCCCAAGAAAGACTGTTAAGAAAAAAACAGCGAACCCCCAAAAGAAGGCGGCTCCGAAACAGGAGATTTCCCGCGCGAGGCCGGTCAGAAATGTGGATTATGAGACTCGCCTTGCGCGGCATAAAAGGGCAGCTATGCGCAGAACACTGATATTTGTGGCTGCGATCGTGGCGGCGGTGGTATTGCTTTTGGTGTTTTTGGAAAAAAGAAGCTACGGAAATTACAAGATTCTCCAGACAAGTGAACAGGAAGACGTGATTTCCACGCGGTACGCGGAAATGGACGGAAAGATTCTGCGTTACAGTCCGGATGGAGTTTCCCTGGTGAACAACCGGATGGAGACCCAGTGGAGCGAGACGCATTCCATGCAGAATCCCATGGCGGACGTGCGCGGAGGCTATGCGGTAGTCGCGGACCGAGACGGAACAACCATGGAAATCTATGACAGCAACGGACTGACAGGGACTGTTTCGACTTCATACAGCATTATAAAGGTACGTATTTCCCAGAATGGACTGGTTGCAGCGATACTTGCGAACGGAGAAGACACCTGGATCAATTTTTACAGTTACGACGGAAGTCTTATTGCGGAAAACCAGACGAAGATGGATGATCCGGGATACCCGCTTGATGTGGCGGTTTCCAATGATGGGCTGGTTATGATGGTTACTTATCAGTTTGTAGATGGCGGTGACACAACAAGCTACGTGGCTTTCTACAACTTTGGAGATGTTGGACAAAATGAGGATGACAGAATTGTCAGCGGCTACACCTATGAGGGAGTGGTGATCCCACAGGTTCTTTACCTGGGAGGAAGCAATTCTGCGGCAATCCGCGAGGATGGTTTTACCCTGTATAAGGGAAAACAGATACCGAAAGAACATAAGACGGTGAAGGTGGAAAAAGAAATCGTCAGCACATTTTTTGACAAAGAGACGATTGGACTTGTATTCAAAAGCGGAGACAAGGAGAAGCCGTATACCATGGAGGTATACAATACAGACGGAAGCCTGAAATTTGAAAAAAGATTCAGCATTCCTTATACCACAGTGAAAATGAGCGGCGGCAATATTCTTCTGTACAATAATTCACAAATCTGTGTTATGAACAGCAGAGGTGTGGAAAAATACATGGGAACCATTGACGGGGTTGTAAATGATTTTTTCAAAATCGGCTGGAACAAATATTTGTTGGTTCTTGACAGCGGAGTCAATGTAATTAAATTTACTTAAGGAGGGTATCATGACCTGGAACTGGACGTGGCTTGGCCTTGCGGCTATGGGTTTTTTGGCGCTTTCTGTGTGCGTGGGATTTCGGCGCGGGTTTGTGCGGGAAGTTGCAGCCACGTTTTTTCTGGTACTCTCTCTGGTGGCAGCGTGGTTTATCAATCCGTATGTGAATGATTTTTTGCGGGAAAATACTCCTGTATATGAAACGGTGCAGGAGGGATTTTCCAATCTTATAAAAACAGAAAACCAGGGAGATGAGCCCAGCAAAAAAAGCGAACAGAATAAATTTATTGAGGGGCTGGAGCTGCCGCGTTTTCTTAAGGATGCCATGGAAGAAAACAACACGGCCAGGACATACACCTATTTGGCTGCGGAGAGCTTTGGGGAATATGTCTCAGGCTATTTGGCAGAGGCGGTTGTTAATGGTCTGTCCTTTGTGATCTCCTATATTTTGGCCGCGCTGATCATACGAGTGCTTACCTTTGCGCTGGATATTCTTGCCCGGCTTCCTGTGATCCACGGGGTAAATCGTATTGCGGGGGCACTGGTGGGCGGTTTGAAGTCAGTGCTTGTTATTTGGATCGCCCTTTTGGTCCTGGCGATTTTCTGCAATACAGAATTTGGAAAAAAAGGCATGGAGCTGGTAGAAAACGACAGTTTTTTGCAGATGCTCAGCCAGGAAAATGCGATTGCCGGAATTTTTATGGATGTTGGATGACGCCGGTGCACAATTACGATTTGCGATGGAAGCGAAAGTAATTGTGTGCCGGCGTTTCTCTGTCTGCCTTGCGATTTTTGGAAACATTTTTCCACGGACGCAACCGGATTGTCCGCTGCCGATAGCTTTAAAACGTTCTCCTTCCTTTGATTTCGTTTCAATGGTGATCCGGAAATCAAGAGCGAAATGTCTTGATTCATTTATTGAATTCCACGATTGCGTGGAGGAAGATTTGCAGTATTAAATTCCACAGAATAGCAGAATTTAATACTGTAATTGAGTTTTTTGAAAAAAGTGTAAAAAAATGTAAAAAAGGGGTTGACGAAGTGAGAATAGGATGATATACTAACACTCGCTTCACAAGAGAAGCACAAGTTTTTAACTCTTAAAAAAATAAAGTTAAAAAACTTGAAAAAAAGTTATTGACAAGCCTTGAAAGATGTGGTAATCTAATATGGATGTCGCAAGACAGGAACCTTGATAACTAAACAGTGAAACACATACGATTCTCGAA
>QFCE01000140.1_pt1 | contig 16224 bp, 21 predicted proteins | sample 5346091 | NCBI WGS metagenome assembly QFCE01 (sample SAMN09062252, study PRJNA434731) | Human gut metagenome, whole genome shotgun sequencing project. | isolation source: stool timepoint A chromium assembly | host: Homo sapiens | collected 2015 | reverse complement strand
AGTAGTTTCGCCCTAACCGTGACATATCCTTTACGATAACAGTAGCCACTTTCCCGGCTTCAATATCCGCAAGCATGGATTGAAAGCCTGGTCTTTGGAAGTTCGCACCAGAATAACCATCGTCCGTGTACCAGCGAGATTGGAAAAACCGTTCTGCTTTGCGTAGGTTTCAAGAATACGCTTCTGGTTGGAAATAGAATTGCTTTCGCCTTGCAGCTCGTCCTCATGGGATAGTCTTGGATAAAGGGCAGTGATTTTCTGGGTGGTCTGTCTTAACATAAAATCCTCCGTTTCCGACAGCCAGCCCCACTATTCCGTATTTCGATTATACCACATGGGGCGGCTGTCTGTATAGCGGCTTCTGCTTCTTTACCGCCCGGTAAAATGACGATTTTTCTGTGCGGCTTGTAGCGTTAGGGCGAAAGCTGGGCTTTGTGTCCTGCGGCGGCTTCCGCCTCCAGCACTTTCATCATCTTATCGGCTGCGGTGTCGGTGGTATCTTTTTTGAAAAAGCCGGAAACGACAAGGACGGTGTTGCCCATGCGGATCTCTGTCACGCAGTCCGGGCGGCGTTCCGGGGTGGTGTTCTGCTTGTTCTCTGCCATAGGCAACTCCTTTCATCTTCATCAGTTCTTTTAGTCGGTTCAGCTTGGCTTGTGCCGTTTCCCTGCGGAAGTTCTCGCCGTAAAGAGGATAGGGGCGCACATTTCAAGCAGTCGGTCATAAATCCGGGCGTGGGCGGTGTCCTGCGGGATTTTGCAGCTGTCCAAGGTGAGATTGGTGGTGACGATCAGCGGCTTGCGGCTGCGGTATCGGCTGTCAATCACATTGTAGACCTGTTCTAAACCGTACTCTGTGCCACGCTCCATTCCAAAATCATCAAGGATAAGCAGAGGAAACGGCAAAGACGCTCGATATATTCGTTCGCCCCTCAAAGCTGGCGGTCAAGGTCATTCAGAATCGCAGAAAGTTCGTCATGCGGACGGAGATTTCCTGTCTCCATGAGGGCATTAGCGATACACCCGGCAAAATAGCTTTTTCCTGTGCCGACCTTGCCCCAAAGCAGATAGCCGATATTGTTCCTCGCTCATGTCTCCCAATGCTCCACATAGAAATGTGCGTTTCTCATCTGCGGGCATTTCGCCGTTGTCATTGGCAAAAGTCCATTCCTGCATGGTAGGTCGGTAAAGCCCCGGCGTTTCAGTTCTCCACGGTGTCAAGGTGCTTTCTGCGCTGTTCGGCGGCTTCACGCTCCAAACGCTGCGCCCGTCTGGCAGTCACATTCTGCCGGGTGTCGGTCACGCCCAAACAGGGCGGCTTCTTTGCCGGGAAGTAGGCTTCTTTCGGTGTCGGCACTTGCCGCAGTAAAGCAGACCGTCCTCGCCCGTGTAGTCCTCCGGCTCTGCGGTGACTAGCTCGTCATATTCAAAACTCGTATCTGTCAAAAGCTTTATCATAGACTCTCGCCCTCCTTGTAGGTGTAATCGGGTATGCCCTTTTTCGGGGCAGCTTTAGCGGTATCGTCAGCCGCCCATCTGCGGATAGTGGCTGCATGGTTCTTGTATTTCCTCCCGTGGACGCGATATAGCCGGATAGCCGGTCAATGTAATACTCCCATTTGTCGGGCAGTTCCGCTTGCAGTTCGGAAAGCTCCGTATCTGTCAGAAATCACATTTTTGTATCTGCCGTAAGCTGCGGGCGCGGCTCGTCCCGGTTTTAACTCTCTCTCTTTTTCTATCTCTATATCTATCTCTTTCTTTATCTCTATCTCTGGTGGACGAAATGTCGGACAAATGCTCCGGACACTTGTCCGACTGAGCGGCATGCCTCTGAAATCTTCAAGCCTTGCCGCTGCGCTTACGCTCCCGCCCTCGGTAGAGGACTGACCGATGAAACAGCTCGATATCGGTCATATACAAAGCCGCCGTTGTCCAGCGCTCCACAAGCCCCAGCTGCATGAAAAGATTTGCTAAGCCCGTCTCGACCGTGCCGACCTGCTGGCGGGTAATGGTGGCTATCATCTGGGCGGTGTAGGGGATATTCTCGTCAAGCTGCAAAGTGCCGCCGTATTTCAGCGATTTTAAGTACAGCTTCAAGAGGATATTGGAATACAGCATACCGTCCTGCATACTCTCCAGCAGCACGATAGCGTCATCGTCAAAATAGCTTTCTTTCAGTTTGAGGTAGTAATATTTGCGGTTATCTGCCATAGGCTTGGTGCTCCTCATCTGTGGGGCGGGCTTTCCATCTCTTTGAATAATACCGGGGGCAGAGTACCACGATAGCCCGGAAACTCTGCTTGCAGTCGTGGGTGCAGCCCCGGCAAAGGGCATTGAAAGTAATGCGGTTTCGGTGGTTGAGGAAGAACGCTCCATTCCAGCCGCCGCTTCTTGCTCATGCGTCGGCATGAAAAAACGCTCCTTTCTGCGGTTTCGTCGGGTATGAGGGGACAGGGCGGGCAAAATCTGTATGTTCCCGGTGCCATTTTCGGGGAAAAATCTGCCCTGTAAGCCCCGTTGGAAAGGTCAGGGGAGTATTGCGGATAGGGGTAGGGCATACCCTGCCTTTTGTATGGTTTCGGTATCATTTCGGGGCGGTTTTTAACGCTCCTGTTCGTGCTTTTTCTGTCGGCTCGGTGTCGCCGTGTAGTATCTGCTCGGGAAAGATCCGCTTTTGCAGGTGGCAAGCTGCTCATGACACGGCTTTTGCGGTGCGGTAGGTCGTTGTAAGCGCGTTCTTTCGGCGGAAATGAGGGCTCGATCTCCGTATGCAGCTTGGATATGGCGGCAGCTTGGTAATCCCGGTGCAAGCACCTTTAGCTGGCGCAGGGTGGCTTCATAGATGATAAATCGCTTCATGCTTTGCCCGAGTAGGTTTGCGTGCTTTCTGCCGTTTTCTGTGTTCTCAATCCGTCGGGCAGGGTTCGTCTTGGCATAGGCAAGCAACCTGTTTCTGCAGACTTTTTCTCGTCGGATATGCGTCTGCTCAATGGGCCCCGCAGACTTGGCGGTGCTTCGTGTAGCGCATTTCCGGCAGCTCACAGGGCTGCGTCCAGCTCGTCAGGGTCAAGCAGCCGTATGCTCCATAGCGGCAAAGCTGTGGGTAGCCGCCATCTGTTTGAGATTGTGCAGGGAAGCCCAGCGGTCATAGCCTACGCCCTTGCCCTCGGCTCGCTTCGCTTTCCCGGTCAACCATGCGCTGAAACCGTCCTGTTTCGGGGCGATTTTGGCGGTTTTTCTCCTCTGCAAATGCCCCGTATGTAGCGGGGTATTCGGGTATGGGTGTGGTCTGTTCGGCGGCTCTGTGGGCGTTCTGCTCCAAAAGGGCAAGGACGGCAGCACGGTCAAAATCATCCCCCAGCTTCCGGGCGGTAATGGGCTTGTTCTGTCCGGCGTGAGGTAGGACAGCCGCCCCCGGCTCTCCTTGACGGTACGCCCGTCTGCAAAAGCAAAGCGGAAAACTCGTCAAAGGTGCTTGCCCGGTCAAGGCGTTGCGTATGGTCTGCCGCAGCTTCGCCTTGTCGGTTTCAAACTTGGTTTGCTTTGGCGGCTGTACCCGTCGGCTTCATCGGGCGGCATTGGCTTTATCAAGGGCAAGCTGCCCTTTCTTCTGCGCCCAGTATTCACGCTCGGTCACTCGGTTCTTTGCTGCCATGCAAGAGGTCAATCTGATACAGATTTTCCCGGTGGCACATCTCCATGACTTCGGACTTGAAATATTCCATAGCTGCGTCTGTGCAGCGGTGCTTGCAGCCCGCATTTCGTGTCCGCTGGTCTGTCCATGTAGGGCAGAAGCGGGACAGCTTCAATCCGCAAGCTGTTTATGACGATATGCACATGAATGTTGCCAGAGTGATTGTGTCCGTCCGGGTGGGTGCAGACAATGGCTTGGTGTCCGGGGAAATGCTCGTTTGCAAAATTCCTCGCCCAGCGATTGCGCCTTATCAACGGTCAAGCCGTTGTCCGTTCCGTCCCGTGGGTCAAAGCTGATGATATAGTGGTGGGACTTTCACATCTTCCCGTTTTTGGTTCTTGCCATAGCGGAGATTGGAGCGCATACAGGCAACGGCAAAATCTTCATCGCCGCAGTTCAGCGTGGCAAGGCGGTAGTCCTCACGGGGGACAAGCCGCCCGTTTTCATCAAGGGTGGGCTTCATGGTAAACTCGTCATGCTCAAAGGTAAGGTACTGCTCGGCTGCCCCGTAGTCGGCATTTTTAGAGCTGATATGTTTGAATGTTGCCAACAGCTTCACCTACTTTCTGCAAGACTTCAAACTTCAAGGCTGCAAGGTCGGAAATGGCGGCTCGGACTTCGCCGGACAGGGCGTTGTACGGACGCCGTATTCGTTCAGATACCGGGCAATCTGATTGAGGTTGCCGCCGATCCTGCCGTATTCGGCGGTCAGCTTCCCGACAGCGGCAAGCAATTCATCATTGACCGGGGAAACGGTAACAATGGGGCGTATGGTTGCCCGTGTAATGGCTTGCCGGATAAATTCGGACTGGCTCATACCATAAGGGGCAAGCCGGGCGGTAAAGTCGGCGTATTCTTCATCGGTCAGCCGGGTCTTGACTACCCTGCTGCGGTGGGGCGTGTTATATCGTTTCATAGGTGGTTGACCTCCTTTCTGTGCGTGGTGTCCTCTCACTAATAGGAGAAAAACGGGGTGTGTAGCGGAACTGTTTTTGAAATAATCCGAAAAGAATTTGCGGGAATTTTTCAAGCGGCTTTAGCCGCATAGCAGGGTTTGGGGAAGGCACTCCCCAACAAGATTCCCGCAAGGACAAAATGAGCGATAAGCGAAATTTGGTACTGCGGTAGAATCTTGCTCTAAAAAACTACCGCTTTCCTCGGCGGCTCTGGTTTGTGGATATACTGGCTTGCTCCACCAATATAGCGATTGCGGCGGCGTGTTCTGCCCGCTGTTCACCACTACAACGGTGAAAAGGGGGCGTTTTGGCAAACGCAGCGGAATTTTTTTTGTTTTCCCTGTCTGCTCCCTACAACAATCCGGCGGTGTGGTTTGCCAAAGATTTTTGAAAATGGACGCAAAAAAAGCAGTAAACCTTTTCAAGATTTACTGCTTATCTGCCGCTGTGATGGGCGGCGGTATTAAATTGTCAGCCGTTTTTCAAATGGAATTTATCTGCAATCGCTTTCTTTCTGCTTTCCAATTCCTTTTCTGTAATCTTCCATAATCCTAACGCAATGATCTGCTATCTTTTGCATTCCGAGTTCTTCAAAAAAGGCAATTTGTATTTTCATCAGTTCTTCACAAACAGTCAACTTCTGCTCATCCATATTGCTAATAGCAAGCCATGGGAACGCTTTATATTTCTTAGTGTCCCCAATGAGAAAATTGTACCCTATCAACTCATTTTCACGGAAAACGAAATAGAATTGTGGGCCTGAACCTGGAACTGACTTTTCCATAATTTGCTGCATTGTTTTCACGCCGCCGTATGCCGGAAAAAAACCTATTCGCTCAAGAGCATTTAATATGTCAATCCTTTTATCTGTGGGTATGTCTCTATAATTGATAATCTGTTCCATTTGATCTACCCTCATTGAAGTTTAATTTGTCAGCCTCTAATTATACAACTTTTCTGTTTAGCGGTCAAAGCGGAACTTCAACAGGCTTTCTATCAGTTGCCTGACGATATGCTCCTGCATATCCGTGTTAATCTGTCCGTCCATTTTCGCACAAGAGCGGATATATCCGGCATAATGAGATAGAACGGCGGCAACAGCTTCTGGGTCGCCCTCGCTTGCCTTAACGATTGTTTCATAGGGAAGTAGCTGGTTCATAGGACAAGCCCTCCAACTCTGCCCGTAGCTGCCGTAAAATCATCTGAATACGCCGCCCGGTTGTGTTGCCAGCCCGTCCATATCTCCGTCCAATCTCCCTATGCGTCAATCGTTGGAAGTAGTACAGGAAAATGATTTCCTGTTCCATCTGTGATAGTGCGGACAGCGCTGCGGCAAGCTCTGGACTTTCCAAAAGCACCATCTGACCACAGACGAAAAGCGGATAGCTGTTCATGGCAGCTTGCTCCGCAAAGTATTTATCTGTGGTGCTGAATGGATAGTGTTTTTCTTCTATCAGATATTCAAGCGAGATTTCCCGCTTGCGGCGGCTGCGTATGCTCCGGGCTGCGTCTATGGCAGCGTGGCGAATAACAGTCTTGCAAAAGGCATCGTGTGTATGCCGGATATGTTCTTGATACTTTTCGTGTTCGGTCATGGAAAATCCCCCTTTCTGAATAATGGCAGAGGGCGGCAGCATCTTGTGCTGTCGCCCTCTTGATTACCGAACAGCAAAGACGGGCGGGGCTGTCAACGGCGGCACATTTCCGCCGTTCATCTTGACCGTTGACAGGCTCGGCTGGGTTTGCTATCTGCTCACGGCAATTCACTCTCATTGATAGGAATTGCTTCAAGTTCCGTATTCAAATTGTTCCAATAAGAGCCAATATCCGCACTTGTGAAATACTTAAAACCGCCTGCTTCTGACTTCAATTCGCCGTTTTTAACTCCATAGCAGGCGTAAATCAAATCGTAGCTTGTTCCATCTGAGAGGTTAAATCTAAAGCTGGTCACATCTGCTCCAGCAGTTTCCTCAGTTGTTTTGTCTTTTAGGGATAAGCCCTTGAACTTATCATACAGGGTCTTTATATCATTTTCAGCAACAACTACTTTCTTTTCTGCTGATGCAGGCACTCCGTCATAGTGGTACATTTCAACGCTTTCGACATCTTCAACCTCAAATGGGAAGTCGATTTTGACAGGCTCATAAGCAATGTTTATAGGTAACAGAAAGAGAGCTGTAAAAATTGCAATGATACAAAGAGTGATGGAAACGAGAACAGCAATAGTTATCTTTTTTCTGCCCCTCTGCTTTTCTTTTGCCTCATGGCGCATAATAACGCTTTCGCTTTCTTCGTGAAGAACATCTTCGCTCGTGTGAGAAAGCAATTTCTGATAAATTGCGTTACAGTCAGCACAGGCGTTCAAATGCTCTTTTACCATCTCTGCGCTTGCTTCGCTGCAAGCACCGTCAACATACAGCGGAAGAATATCTCGAACAATATCGCATTGTTTACTCATGCTTTTCATCCATCCTTTCTTGAATTTTTAGCTTTGCACGATGATAAGTAACTCTCGCCCATGATTCTGTTTTTCCAAAAATTGCAGCGATTTGTGAAAAAGATAGTTCCCCGAATACGCGAAGCTGAAAGACTTCTTTGTATGGTTCTTCCAAACGGTGAAGAACGAGGTGTATGCGGAACGCCATGTCAGAATCTGCAACTGAGTTCTCAACATTTTCATTTGATGGCAAGTCATTGATTTCACTCACATCAGCTACTCGCTGACGGCTTCGCATTTCATCATGGTAAAGATTTTTTGCTATGGAGCAGAGCCATGTCAATTCATCTGACTTACCTTTGAATTGTGATGTTGTAGAAACAGCCTTATAGAATGTGTTCTGCGTGATTTCCTCTGCTATCTCACGATTTTTGGCAAGAGAAATAGTATACGAGTATACCTGTAAATAGTAGGCTTTATAGAGCTTTTCATAGTCCATACTTGTCATCACCTCCTTCAGCTTCATAGGTTAGACGGAGAAATCGGAATTTCGTTACAAAGAAGTTTGAAATTTTTATACCTTTACGCTACTCTTGCTTTCTGCGGACTATTGGTAGACGCGCATTAACGGCAAGCAAAGAGATTGCTGTGTCAGCTTGATATGTTCAAATGCTAATTAAGTATAGCATACAGCTATGAATTTTTCTATTGCGTTCCCCTGACTTCGGAATAGTGGCAGGGCTGGCTATCCTTGTTTTGCTTTGTGCTTCTCTACCGTACATGAGCATTTGCTCCGGGAATGTCTTAGTTAAACTTGAAAGAATTAGATTTTCATTCTCATTACACAAATATTATTAGATAACCAATTCAGAAATATCAATGCTCGTTTTATAGTTTTGTTTTACTCCGCCAGGAGAAGTAATAAAAATCGTAGCATATTCCCCATTTTCATAAAGGGTAATTTCTTTTATATCTTTTTCTTCATCTTGGTTCGTAGTATCGCAATAAAATTTTATGGTATATTTAGGGTTCATACCTATGCTTTTTTCTGTCTCTTTCCATGATTTTATATTTAAAGCAGAAATAACCTTGTCTATATTATGCTTATCATCATACTTTACCAGCAATTCCTTATTTGCGGCATCATATATCTCTATAACTTTTACACCTTTTACATAATTGTCCATTCTCTGCCTTTTTCCGCCCCGCCAGATACCTGTGCCGGTATTTCAGCTCTGCATACTCTGTGATCCGTTTCATGTAGACTGCATCATAAGCTCCGCCTACAGCACCAACCACCGGAATTCCCTGTAAGAACTTCATATACAGAAGCTCTTTTGACAAAGCTCCCGCCGTTTGTTCGATCTGCTCCTTATCCTGATACTCTTCCGGCAGTATTCCGTTTCTGATAAATTCATTTACTTTCCCGTCAATCTCACAAAGTGTATCCCCATAGGATACTGCTCCCCGGATCAATAATAAGATAAAATATTTTTCTTCCCTGCTTTCATAGCTGTATCCATACTGCAGAGCAGTCTCATAAATATTCTTTAAAATCATCCCTGTAAATACCGGAATATCCGGCAGACCGATTCCCAATACGCCCATCCCGATTCCAGACACACCGGATAGCAGTAAATTCTTTGTTCCCGTATCTCTTGCCTTTTTAGAAAAAGAGCGGAGGGATTTGGAATTCTGCTTTACATCCGCCATATACTGCCGCACCTGATAATCCTGCTCCAGTTTTGTCCGCTGATACGTCTTTTCAATAACCCCGGTTCCTTTCTCGAAAATCAGAGCAAATGCCTTCGCAAAAGCGGTATCCAATGTTTTCTGAAGTTTCGGCGGTATCTTTTCCTCCAGTTTCTGATTCAGAATGCTCTCCCTTTTCTCTGAACGCTTCTGAAGGAATCTCTGCTCCTGTACTTCCAGCTTTTCCCACTCCTTCTGAAGCGGTGTCCTTTTATCAAATAATCGCATCTTAATACACCTCCGCACCAAACGGCATCAATGCCAGTTTCGCCAGTTTAAACTGCTGTAAACCAAACGGGATTCCGATAATCGTCACACATAAAGCTGTACCCAACGCCAGATGCTCCAGTGCAAGAGGCAGACCGGATACAATCAGCCAGATGATATTCAAAAGGAACGAACCAGCTCCGCCACCATACTGCACCTCTTTTCCAAAGGGGAAAAAACTAAGCGCCGCAAATTTAAAACACTGCATCCCCACCGGAATCCCCACAACGGTAATACACCAGAGACAACCTGCCAGACACCAGCTCAGCCCACTGACTGCGCCGCCAAACACAAACCACAACACATTTCCCAGGCATCCCATATGCTACACCTCCCCATTCATCCGATTTTTCACATCAGCAAGTATCTTTTCTATCCGGTTGATGGCATCATCCACCTGTTCTCTTGCATCTGCAATCTTGCTCTGCACCATATAATCTGCCACCAGCCCGTCCAGAAAGAAATCCGCAAAGGAAAGGAAGCTGCCGATTTCCATGCGCAGATCCAAGGAAACCTGCACATCTCTTAATTCTCTCTGAAAACGCTGAATATCGCTTTTCGCCTGTTCCATCAACGCAGCTGCGTCATTCATTTTAGAATGCTTCACAAAGTCACTGATAAAGCCTCCTCCAAGCATATCAAAAATGCCCCAGTTTCTCGCACTTCCCAACTTATCCCTTGCTGCGTAAAGGCTCTGAAGCGCCCGCTCCCCTGCCTGTACTGCTTCCTGCATTTCCCGTTTCATCATTTCGTTACTCATCGTTTATCCTCTCTTTCTTTTTAGCAGACTATTGCGGCAGATTTTCTATATTTCATAATAAAAAAAGACTCCTATCATGACCTCTGCCACAATAAAAGTCTTGCTATCTCATTTGCTACGGGTATCTCTCGATACCGGTTGTCGGTTACAAAACCACCTCTTTCAAGGCGTTCAGCTACTCCCTTTTTTGCTTGAGATGAATATAACATATTGGAAATAATTTGTCAAATCATGCATTTTTCTTTTCCAACCGTTCCGCTTCTCTGGCAAATACATGCGAGATATCAAACAGTTCCGGTACATCTGATATGGTACACACATTCACACAATAATTGAGCCATGGAAATTCTTTTGTCATCTGATAAATAACTGCCATGGCTTTTGCTTCTGACATTGCTTCCACCGAATGATATCCCGATCCCTGAATATGCTCAAATCCGTTTGCTTCAAAAAAGTCCCTTACATCCGCATATGCATTATGCCAGTCACCTTTCGGATAATATTCCTTTAGTGCTTGTGTATTCAGGTCAAAATTGATGCCTTTCCTCTGTAAGCTGTCCATCTGTTAGTTCCTTATAAAGTCTGTAATCAGGTTCTCCTTTTCTGTTCCGTTATACCAGAAACACTCTAACAAATTCTCTGCAATTCCTACGGAGTTTTTCAACTGAAAGATTGCTGCCCAGAATCTTCCATAGTCCTGCTTGCGTCCCCGGTCAAGATAAATCCTGCTTCCAAGGGCTTTGACTGCACAGCTTAAATCCTCCTGCTCAAAAATCTGATCTGCCTGTTCACACATCTGATTTACCGTTTCCGGAGCGAGCTTGCTTGTATCAAATTTAAGTTCTACTTTATACATTATACTCATCCTTTCATACAACAAATGACTGAGTGACTCTTCTCTTTCTACTGTAATTCTACCATGAAACCTATATAAAGTCATTCCCCATTTTCACTTGCTTTAATATAAATTTTTCCTTTTATTTTGGAAACACAATCTCCACACAGAACTCATTCCCTTCTATCCGGGCGCTGATTTTCCCATCCATACGAAGTACCAGCTCTTTCGCAATTGATAAGCCGAGACCGCTGGAAGTCTTACTGCGTGCTTCATCCGCTTTATAAAACCGTTCAAACACCTGATCTACATTTATTTTTTCCACATGACATACTTGATTTTTTATCTGTATCCGGATGTTGTTTTCAACTTCTTCCAGTGAAATACTGATTTTCTTCTCCCCGTGATCCAGTCCGTTTTTTATGATATTCTGAAAAATTCTCTGGATTCCCTGTTCATTTCCGTTCATAAACAGCAGTTTATCTGTAATCTGTATCTCCGGTTCAATTCCTCTGCCCGTCCATTCATCGTAGTAGGAAAATATGGTATCTTTCAAAATCTTGTTGATACAGCAGGATGACATTTCCAGATGAAAAGAATCGTTTTTAAGTTTTGTAAAAGTAAATAATTCTTCCAGCATTTCTTTCAGGCTGCCGATTCTCTCCTGTATGATCTTCATATACCGTCTCTGCTCTTCCTGGTCTTCACAGGTTTCCATTAACTGAAAATATCCGTCAAGGGATGTCAAAGGAGTACGGATATCATGTGAGAGATTTGTATATGTATCCGAAATCATCTCCTCTTTCTTCAAGTATTCCTTCTTTTCCCTTCGCTTCAGTTCCAGCCATTCGTTTAAAACATCTGCCAACTCACCAATGCCTCCAAAATCCATTTCTCTGGTAATCAGCATGTTGCTGTCGTGCTTCATCAGAAACGACAACTGGCGGCAGATGTCTTTCACCTGCCGCTGGTATTTCCAAAATAACATTCCTTGTACCAGTATCACTGCTATCAATAGCACGAACCCTAGTTTTATCATTTAGATATCTCTCTTTCTGAATACCCATGCTGTCAGTAATGTAACCACGATTCCGAACGCCGCCGCAATCACAACTGCCGTCAGGCATTCCTTATTGGTCGGTGACATGGATAAAAGTGCAATCTTTCCTGTCACTGTATATTTCAAAATCTGGAAATTCTCCACACCTGCCTTCTGGATCAAATGATTGATCACTCCGTATAAGACAATCATGGTATTCATGCACAGGCAGATAACAATCGTCATGCTGAACACGTTGCTGTTCAAAACCACCGCAATCGCCATACTGATTAGTACCAGTGCATAATGAAGCAAAATCTGAATACCAAAGTATCTCAGCAACTCGCTTCCATTCCCCCACTCCAGATATCCGAAGTACATCTGCTGTGCAATAATCTGAATGATGAAATAAAGCAGCATGGTAACAGTCGTATACACAAACAACACGGAAGCTTTGGAAAAGATCAGGTTTCTCCGGCTCCTTACCTGCCCGCCGATATTTTTAATATAACCGCTTCCTATATCTGCACTGGAAAACAGCACTGTAAAAATCACCAGAAACAACGCCACAAACTTCGCCTGCAGGTTTGCATATACCTGATCAAAGACCGTTACTTTTTCTCCCGGCTGTGTCGGCAGGAATACGGACATTCCCATATTGATGGTTTCTGGTTTCACTGTTTCTGCAATGTTTTCTGTCTGCTGTTGTTCCGCTTCCTTGTTCATCGTATCAATATCCAGTTTCGACATGGATGTGGAGAAGAATATAGCTGCCGCCATCACAATCCATACCACATACATACTTTTTGTCCGGACCATCCGGTACAGATCCATTTTTATCATATTAAGCATTTTGATTCCCTCCTGTCAGATTCAAGAAATAGGTTTCCAGTTCTTCACTGGTAATGGAAATTCCATTGACCAAAATTCCTGCTTTTGCCAGTTCCATATTGACATTGGCGCTTTCATTCAATCGTTCAAATATATGGATATGGCTCTTATCTGTAACCTGATAGTTGGTAAATCCCATTCTGTCCAGAATCGGGACTGCCTGCTCCGGATGGATTAACTCTATTTCAATCCGTTCACTGCAGCGTTTCATCAGTTCTTCGCTTGTCAGCTCCTGCAGAAGACTTCCATTATGGATAATTCCATAATCCGTTGCAATCTTAGATAATTCCTCTAAAATATGACTGGATATCAAAATCGTCATATTCCGTTCATCTCGCAGTCTCTGTATGGTATCACGCACCTCTGCAATTCCCTGGGGATCAAGCCCATTGATCGGTTCATCAAGGACCAGGAGATCCGGCTCCCCGACCAGTGCCAGCCCGATTCCGAGACGCTGCTTCATTCCAAGGGAAAAATGTTTCGTTTTTTTCTTTCCGACACCTTCCAGTCCGACCGTCTCTAAGATATCTTCGATGTATCCCTTTTTCCGAATACCAAACAATTCACATTTTATTTTCAGGTTTGTATATGCATTCATGTTGCCATACAGCCCCGGTGCTTCAATCAGACACCCCACACGAGAACGAATCCTCTCCAGTTCTTTTCCTTTACACCCGAACATCTCAATCTCTCCGGCTGTCGGTCTTGCAAGTCCACTGATCATCTTCAGGCAAGTCGTCTTTCCCGCACCGTTCCGTCCGATAAATCCATAGATAGCACCCTTTTTTATGTGAAGGTTTACTTTATCCACTGCCTTATGATGACCATACTGCTTCGTCAATCCATTTGTACTTAATAACAATTCACTCAATGCTTTCATCTCCTTTTCTTATCTGCTGTTATCATATCGGATAAATCCTAATCAAACGCAAATAAATAGTAAAAAAAGAGTAAAGATTAAGAATGCAGACGGTAGCCGATTCCCCATACGGTATCAATATATTCCTCCTGCGTTACTGCTTTTATCTTTTTCCGGATATTGCTGATATGTACATCCAGTGTCTTTGTCTCTCCCATATAGTGTTCATCCCACGCATATTCAAAAATCTCTTCTTTGCTGAAGACCTGTTTCGGATGCTCCAGTAAAAGCTCCAGAATTGCAAATTCCTGCTTTGTAATTTTGGGAAGCAGCACTCCGGCAATCCGGACTTCAAAGCGCTCACGGTCCAGTTCCAGGTTTTTATATGACACGCTTTTATGTTCCGGCTCCTGCTGCATATGGCGGAGCTGAACCTGAATCCGGGCAAGCACCTCCTGTATCTCAAACGGTTTTGTAATGTAATCATCTGCCCCACTGGTAAGAAGCCCGATTTTTTCATCCAATCCGTCTTTGGCTGTCAGGACAATAACCGGCGTATTGCCCTGTTTCCGAATCTGGGCAAGCACCTCTTCTCCTGAAATTCCCGGAAGCATCAGATCCAATAGAATCAAAGAAAAGCCCGCCTTATCCATCTGGAACAGCATCCTCGCTTCCGTCCCGGAAAAAGCCTGTACCGTCTCATACCCTGCTTTCTGTAATGCCGTATATAAAAGATTATTGATATCCGTATCGTCTTCTACAATCAGAATTCTGTTTTTCTGCTCCATTTTTCTCATCCTTCCATTTTCCGATTTAAACAATATTATATTGCACTTTTATAACTATGTCCAAAATTCTTTTGATATTATCCTTCCACCTCGTCTACATATGCTATATATAGTTCTAATTCTTTTGACATATGCTATATCTTGTGTTAATATAATCTTGTATTTAAGTTTTTGTGCTGTCCCGTCATGGGAGTCTGGACCATTCATCCAGAAGCATATGCAGTTTAAGTTTGGAAAATCGTGTCATTATACTGCCGTTTTATACGGTGCTATAATGGCACTTTTTTTATTTTAATCTATTTTAACGCCCAAAGAGGCAGAAAGGAGAATTTTTATGTCAGCAATTTTAACAATTTTAGGGAGGGCCACAAGAGATCCTGAGATGCAGCAAGGAAAAAATTCCGGTACGGAATATGTTTCTCTGGACATTGCAGTTTCACAGCGAGGCCAGGATGGAAAGGAAGAAACCATTTACTATCAGTGCTATTTTAACAAGTTCCTTGCAGAACGCTTAGCAAAAGCAGGCGTAAAGAAAGGAACCGGGCTGATGATCTATGGTGATCTGGAGCTTCATCCGTTCATTTATCAGAAAGGAAAGAATGCGGGGCAGGCAAATGCCGGTCCGAGGATCAATGTCAAGGACTGGCACTTTGTACCATCCAACCGTTCTGACAGCAATACCGGACATCCGGGTGCAAACCAGAACAGCCAGCCGAATGGTGGTGCGGCAACGCCCGGTGCAGCCGGCAATGGCAGCTACCCAATGCAGGGAAATCCCAATGGCAGCTACCAGAATCAGGCAATGCCTGGCGGCTATCCACAGCAGGGAATGGCTCCTGCTAACGGTGCCTACACGCCTCCTGCAAATGGCGGACAGTATCAGGCTCCGCCAAACGGAACCGGTCAGCCACAGAGCAGCTACCCGCCGCAGGGCAGTTATACCGGAATGCCAAATTACGGAGGTATGCCGGGCAGTCAGCCAACTGACGGCTTTCAAAATGTGCCGGAACAGATGGCATCCCAGTTGCCCTATTAACTCTCAAGGAACCCTATGTTGAGGAATTGCATTTATCATCTTTGTGATGATGCAGTTCCTCTTTTTCATGTCCGGAAGCGGCGATTTCCCATCCAGCTTCCGGGCTTGTCTAAGAATCATGAATCAGAAAGGAATCAGCTCATGAAAAAATCAAATCGAAAAAAATTCTTACAGTTTGTCGTGCTTGTACTGTTTCTTGCAGCACTTTTCGTACCACAGGATGCCAACCGGCTTCTGATTGCAGGCATTGCCCTGATCGGTATCGGAGTCACGCTGTTCAGTTATCTTCTCCCGCTTTTCACGGAACGCCTGAAAAACAGGGAGCATAAGCTACGAAAACGCCCAGAAAGAACTCGTCATCTGGAAGGAACACCTGATCTGGAAACCATTCTCTGGAGACAGATCAAATTCCAGATTACCGGAAAGCTCAAGGAAGCCTTCCCGGATGCCACATGGGATTTTGTGAAAGAACCACCGCTCTCCCAGATACTGGATGGGGAACCATTACGGATTCGCACACGGAATACCGGAAGTTATAATTTTGCGGAAATTCTCATGGATGCCCGTGGCAGTCTGACGCTTCAGATGATGACCATTGAATCCTTACATAAAAAGGAACCGTCAGAAGGAAATCCGGATTCCAGACCAGCCGTTAATCCCAAATCATGGTATTCCCTGATTGGGAAACCGCTACTGATGGAATTGGTCGGTGACTTACAGGCAAGGGGCTATGAAAAGCTGTTTATCAACGAGCAGGGAGATGTCTATATTCTGAACGGCACTGAACCGGAAGTCCGGGGAAAGCTGGAACATTTCCCGCCCAAAGATTACTGGGGCGAATTGACGGAGATTTTTACTGAAGATGAATTGACCACAGAAGAGACCGAGCAGGCACTGGAACTGTCCTGGAT
>QFCE01002512.1_pt1 | contig 16311 bp, 13 predicted proteins | sample 5346091 | NCBI WGS metagenome assembly QFCE01 (sample SAMN09062252, study PRJNA434731) | Human gut metagenome, whole genome shotgun sequencing project. | isolation source: stool timepoint A chromium assembly | host: Homo sapiens | collected 2015 | reverse complement strand
TACTGAAAAAAACACCTGTCAGGAGGATTTTATCAATGGAAATCAGAACCGCCGCCCCCCAAGACCTGCCCGCCGTGACCCGGCTGGAGGCCCTCTGCTTCCCCCCGGCGGAGGCCGCCCCGGAGGCGGCCTTCCGGGACCGCCTGGCCGCCTGCCCCCATACCTGCTGGCTGCTGTGGGAGGGGGACACCCTGCTGGCCATGGTCAACGGCATGACCGTCCAGACCCCGGACCTCACCGACGCCATGTATGAGACCACCGCCCTCCACGACCCCGCCGGGCCCTGGCTGATGATCTTTGGCGTGGACACCCACCCGGACCACCGCCGCCGGGGATACGCCGGACGGCTGCTCCGTCACGCCATCCAGGCCGCCCGGGACCAGGGGCGGGCGGGGGTGGTGCTCACCTGCAAGGAGCGGCTGCTGCCCTACTATGCCAAGTTCGGGTTTGTCAGCGAGGGGGTGTCCGCCTCGGTGCATGGCGGGGCGGTGTGGTACCAGATGCGGCTGGCTTTTTGAGGGCGGGCCTGCCGCGGTTGGCGTGGGGCCGCGCTGGGCAGCGTTCTTTTGGGGGGCTTCCCCACGCCGTTGGAACGGGCGGGAACGGGGGCCTGCCCGGCCGGGGCCCCATTTCTTGGGAAGAAATGGGGGAAAGAACCCCAGAGGGAAGAGGTTCTTCCCTCTGGACTCCCTTCTCTGGTGGGGTTGTGTGGGGGGAGGCTGTACCTCTTACGGGATACCTGGCCTGCGGCCCTCCCAGCGAAAGGCCCGTAACGGCCCGCCCACCGGCTGGGCGGGCTGGGAACGTGGGGCGGTACCCTTTGGGAGAAGGCAGAGAGGAACCGTTTGGTTTCCCGCTTTCTCCTCCCGTCAACAAACCACTTCTCCCGCCCGCCCGAGCTGGTGGGCGGGCCATGAGGCGTTGGTCTTTGAGGCCGCAGGCCAGGTAGGCCGACAGAAAACCCACGCCGCTTCTACAACAGTCCAGAGAAAAGGGGGGTGGGGGAAAGAAACTCTTTCCCCCACGGGGTCCAGGGGCACAGCCCCTGGTGCTCTTTCCCCCATTTCTCCAGAGAAATGGGGCCCCGCCCGGGAGGGCCAAGTTCCTGCCGTTCCAACGGCGCCGGGAGACCCCCACAAGCCCCCCGCCCGGGCGCCAGCCGCTCCCGTCCATTTCGACAGTGCCGGGACAAACCGCCCCAGACCGCCAAACAGCGGGCTTCCCCCTCGGGAAGCCCGCTGTCGCATTCTGTCATGGAATCTCCGCTCAGGCGTTGGCCAGGAATTTCTCCAGCCGGTCCAGTCCCTCCTTGATGTTCTCCATGGACACGGCAAAGGACCACCGGACATAGTGGGGCGCGCCGAACCCGGTGCAGGGCACCACCGCCACCAGTCCCTCCCGGAGAAAGACGTTGGCAAAGTCGTCGGCGTCACGGATCTCCACCCCGTAGAGGGTCCTGCCGATGAGCTCCTCCAGGTTCATCAGCATGTAGAAGGTGGCCTCGGACCGGACCGGATGCACCCCGGGGATGGCGGACATGCGCTGGTAGAGGTAGTCCCGGCGGACCTCAAACGCCCGCCGCATGGCCTCAATCTCCGCCTGGGAGCCCCCAAAGGCCTCCTCCGCGGCGGCTTGGGCGATGGAGCAGGTCCCCGACAGGCTATGGCTGAGGTAGTTGCTCATCACCTGGACGATCTCCCGCCCGGCCGCAGCGAATCCGATCCGCCAGCCGGTCATGGCGTAGGTCTTGGAGGCACCGCTCACCAGAATGGTCCGCTCCTTCACCGCCTGGGACAGGGAGGGGAAGGAGACAAACTCCTTGCCGTCAAAGACCAGCTTGCTGTACATCTCATCGGCGATGACATAGAGGTCGGCCTCCACGCACACCTGGGCAATGGCCTCCAGGTGCGCCCGGCTGTAAATCATACCGGTGGGGTTGGAGGGACTGTTGAGGATGAGGGCCTTGGTCTTGGGGGTGATGGCCTGGCGGAGCTGCTGGGGGGTCAGGTTGAAGCCGGAGGCCTCGGTGGTCTCCACCACCACAGGGACGCCGCCGGCCATCTTAATCAGCTCGTAATAGCTCACCCAGTAGGGCGCGGGGAGGATGACCTCGTCCCCTGGGTTCAGGAGGGTCTTCAGGGCCACATAGAGAATGGGCTTGCCGCCCCCGCTGACCACAATCTCCTCGGTGGTATAGTCCAGCCCCCAGTCCTCCTGCAGCCGCTTGCGCACCGCCTGGCGCAGGGCCAGGGTGCCGGGGGTGGGGGTGTATTTGGTCTGGTCGTTCTCAATGGCACGGATGCCGGCCTGCTTGATGTGCTCCGGGGTGGGGAAATCCGGCTCTCCCACGCTGAAGCCGATGACGTCGATGCCCTCGGCGCGCATTTTCTTAAACTGCGTGTCGATGGCCATGGTGGTGGATGCCCGGACAGACTGGGCAAGTGTGGATAATGCTTTCATAAACAGCAGGCCTCCCAATAATGTAAATTCCATAGATTTTCATTTCTCGGTGACACATTATAGTTAGAATCCTGCATATTTGCAATAGGAAAAGGAGAAAATTTTCGATTTTTGAAAATGTTTTCTTGTCCTGTTGCAAATTTTTCCTCTATTTTTTAGGAACCCGGGGCCAGACCTCACCGGCCAGGCGGGCAGGAGATGTGAGCGGCCCGCCCGCAGGACCCGCCCGACGCCCCTTGAATTCCCGGCGTGCACTGGGGAAACCGAGGGCAGGACAATCCGCAAGAAGAGGCCATCTTGGTTCCAAGACGGCCTCTCATTTATTTATATGTGGGGACGTATGACACGGTTCCCCTGCTTGCCTTCCCTGGGTCCCATTTCCCACGGATTTGGGGCGCTATGGTCTTACCACAGGTTTTCCTTCCCGATCCAGCAGCGGTGTAAACCCCGCCCCGTTTCCGTCCCGGTGAAACAGATAATGGACCCCTGTTTCCGTATCCACCCAGATTTCCATGACGGAAACTATGCCTTGACTGTAAATCTTCTGAAACCGTTCCATAAAACGCCTCCTTTCCATGGCGGCTGAGACAACGGCTGCGACGCATCGTGACCGTTTCTTTCCGCTTCCCTCACGGGACAGGCCGCAGCCTTTTATTCCCCCCGCTTCCGCCGGCGGTCCAGGTTCTTCTGGTAGAGATAGTACAGCCCGTCCAGCAGCAGATTCTCGTCAATGAGGATCTCCCGCTTGCAGTATTTCTGGATGAGGGCGGCGTTGCCCCCGGTCATCACCACCGTGGCCACCGGCCGGGCGGCCTCCTCCATCCGCTGGATCATGCTGTCAATCATCCCGGCGTTGCCGTAGAGGACCCCGGAGCGCATGGCGTCGATGGTGGAGCGGCCAAAGATGGAGGGGGGCTCCTCCAGGGAGATGTGGGGCAGCTCCGCGGCCCGGCCGGAGAGAGCCTCCACGGCGATGCGCACCCCGGGGATGATGACGCACCCTTTATACGTGCTCTCCCCCAGGTAGGACAGGGTGGTGGCGGTGCCCATGTCGATGACGATGATGGGCTGGGGATACTTTTGCAGGGCCGCCACGGAGGAGGCCACAATGTCCGCCCCCAGCTGGTTGTGGACCTCGGCCAGGATATTCATCCCGGTCTTCACCCCCGGCCCCACGATCATGGGCCGCACCCCGCTGAGCTGGCGGATGGCGTCGGCCATGGCCCCGGTCATGGGAGGGACCACGCTGGAGACCACCGCCCCCGTCACATCCCGAATGTCCGCCTGATACAGCTGGAACATGTCCAGCAGGTCAATGGCAATCTGATCCCGGGTTTTATTCTTATCGGTCTTGATGGAACCCCGGAACTGGAGCACGCCCTCCGGGGTGTACAGACCCATGGTCATGGTGGTGTTGCCGATGTCAACCGTTAGAATCATCTTGGTTCCCCCCGTCCGCAGCATGAGTTTGGCTGGGATACATTATAAAGGTTGTGGTCGGAAAAATCAATGCCCATTCCGGGGGGGATGTGCTCGGGGGGTGTTGTGGGGTTCTTCCCCGGCGCCGTTGGAACGGGCGGGAACGGTGCCCTCCCGGGCGGGGCCCTATTTCTTTGAAGAAATAGGGGAAAGAACACCAAGGGGAAGGAGGTTCCTTCCCCTTGGAACCCCATTCTCTGGTGGGAGGAATGGGGGAAGGTGGTTGGTCAGGTATTGGCCTGGCCTGCGGCCTCCAAGACCAACGCCTCATGGCCCGCCCACCGGCTCGGGCGGGCGGGAGAGGTGGTTCGTTGACGGGAGGAAAAAGTGGGAAACGGAATGGTTTTTCTCCTCCTTTTCCCAAAGGGTACCTGTCCACGCCCCCAGCCCGCCCAGCCGGTGGGCGGGCCGTTACGAGCCTTTCGCTGTGAGGGCCGCAGGCCGGGTATCCCGTAAGAAGTACAGCCTCCCCCCACACACCCCCACCAGAGAAGGGGGTCCCGGGGGAGGAACCTCCTCCCCCGGGGGTTCTTTCCCCCATTTCTTCCCAAGAAATGGGGCCCCGGCTGGGCAAGCCAAGGTTCCCTGCCGTTCCAACGGCGCAGGGGCAGAACCCCACAACGCCTCCTACCCCCAGCAAAAACCGCGCCCCCCACCCACCGGGCAGGAGGCGCGGCTACCTTGTCACAGAATAATGCAGATCAGCCCGCCCGACCCCTCGTTGATGATCTTCTCCAGGGTCTGACGCATCTTCTCCCGGGCGTCCTCGGGCATGTGCTTGAGCTTGGAGGCCAGGTCCTCGTTGATGAGCTCATGGAAAGACCGGCCGAAGATGTTGGACTGCCAGATCCGCTCCGGCTCCCCCTCGAACTCCTGGAGGAGGAAGCCCAGCATATCCTCCGACTGCTTCTCACTGCCCACAATGGGGGAGACCTCCGCCTGGATATCCGCCCGGATCATGTGGATGCTGGGGGCCTTGGCCCGGAGGCGGACCCCGTAGCGGCCCCCCTGCTTGATGATCTCCGGCTCCTCCAGCTCCAGCTCCCCGGCGTCGGGGATGACAATGCCGTAGCCGGTGGCCCGGACCTCCTCCATGGCGGCGGCCACCTTTTTGTAGGCCGCCTGCACCCCCGCCAGCTCCCGCAGCAGGCTCAGCAGCTCCCCGTCGTTGCGGATGGGGAAGCCCGTCTGCTGGGACATGGTCTCATAGAACAGACTGCGGGGAAGCTCCAGCCGGGCCTCACAGCTGCCGCTGCCCAGGCGCATGGCGGTGACATCCGCCCCGGTGACCAGCTCGCACTGGGCCATTTTCTCCACCACCGGGCGCACATCCCGGATGCGGTGGAGGTCCCCCATGGCCCCCCGGATGGCCTCGAACACCGTGCCCTTGATGGGGTGGTCCGGGGCCAGGGCGTCCACCCAGTCCGGCAGGAAGAGCTGGAGCTCCTCCACAGGGAACTCAAAGAGCACCGACTGGATGATCTCCGTCACCGCCCGCTGGCTCAGGTCCAGGCAGCTCACCGCCAGGCAGGTCACGTCGTACTCCTCCGCCAGCTGGGCCCGGAGGGCCTGGGCCCCGTCGGAGTCCGGCCGGGCGGAGTTGAGGAGGATGAGGAAGGGCTTGCCCAGCTCCTTGAGCTCGGAGATCACCCGGGCCTCCGCCTCCAGGTAGGCCTCCCGGGGCAGGTCGGTGACGGTGCCGTCGGTGGTGACCACGATGCCAATGGTGGAGTGCTCGGCAATGACCTTCCGGGTGCCGATCTCCGCGGCCTCCGCCATGGGGATCTCCTCGGGGAACCAGGGGGTGTGGACCATCCGGGGCAGGTCGTCCTCCAGCTGGCCCACCGCCCCGGGGACCAGGTAGCCCACGCAGTCGATGAGCCGGACGGAAAAGGCCCCGCCCCCCTCCATGGCGATCTCCACCGCCTCCTCGGGGACAAACTTGGGCTCGGCGGTCATCACCGTCCGGCCGGAGCCGCTCTGGGGCAGTTCGTCCCGGGCCCGCTCCCGGCGGTATTCGTCGGTGATGTTGGGCAGGACCATGGTCTCCATAAACCGCTTGATGAAGGTGGACTTCCCCGTCCGGGCGGGCCCCACCACGCCGATGTAGATGTCCCCCGCCGTGCGCTTGGCGATGTCCTGGTAAATGCTTGTCAGGGTATTCATAGTATGTCTCCTCCGTCTGGGTGTTTCTGATTTCGGTGGTTCTATGTCTATGTTCCTTCGGCCCGGGATAGACCGGCGGGGACGGAAAAAGCCCCAGACCCCCCGGCGGCGGACCTTCCCCCTTTTGTCAAATCCCACAAAACCCTGTCGTTTTACACAGATTTAACAGAAACCATAGATTAGATTTAACCTTTCTTTTTTATCATGGAGATATCATCCGATCCTATGCGACAAAAGGAGCGTGAGGCGAATGGGCATTTCCAACCTCATCGCGCTGCTCAGCGGCGTGGCCCTCTTCCTCTTCGGCATGACCCTCATGGGGGACGGGCTGAAGAAGGTGGCGGGCAACAAATTGGAGCTGGTCCTCTACAAGCTCTCCGGCAGCCCCCTCAAGGGGGTGCTTCTGGGCACCGGCGTCACCGCCATCATCCAGTCCTCCTCGGCCACCTCGGTGATGGTGGTGGGCTTTGTCAACTCCGGCATGATGCAGGTCAAGCAGGCCATCGGCATCGTCATGGGGGCCATCCTGGGCACCAGTGTCACCGGGTGGATCATCTGCCTGTCCTCTCTGGAGGGCGGGGCGGGCTGGGTCTCCCTGCTGTCCACCTCCACCCTCACGGGGATTGTGGCGGTGGCGGGCATCATCCTGCGGATGTTCTGCAAGCACCAAACCAAGCGCCATGTGGGGGACATCCTCCTGGGCTTTGCCGTGCTCATGTTCGGCATGCAGGCCATGAGCTCCTCCGTGGCCCCCCTCCAGGAGAGCGAGACCTTTTTGGGCCTGCTGACCACCTTCTCCAACCCCATTCTGGGCATTCTGGTGGGCCTGGTCTTCACCTGCGTGCTCCAGAGCGCCTCCGCCGCCGTGGGCATTCTGCAGGCCCTGGCCGCCACGGGGGTCATCACCTTCTCGGTGGCCTATCCCCTTGTCATGGGCATCGCCGTGGGGGCGGCCATGCCGGTGCTCCTGTCCTCCCTGGGGGCCAACGTCAACGGCAAGCGCACGGCCTTTGTCTACCTGCTCATCGACGTGCTGGGGGCGGTGATCTGGGGTGTCCTGTTCTATGGGGCCAACGCCCTGCTCCATTTCTCCTTCCTGGACATGACCATGAGCGCGGTGAGCATCGCCTTCCTCAACACCCTCTTCCGCTTTGCCACGGTGCTCATCCTCACCCCCTTCATCGGCATGCTGGAGCGGCAGATCTGCCGGCTGTTCCGGGACACCGAGCCCGCCGGCCCGGAGAAGGAGGACTTTGCCCGGCTGGAGGCCCGCTTCATCGAGCACCCCGCCGTGGCCATTGAGCAGTGCCGCCAGGCCCTGTGCAACATGGCCCTGGAGGCCAAGGCCAACCTGGAGGACGCCTACTACCTGATTGGAAATTACCAGGAGAAACAGTTTCACTTCATCGCCCAGCGGGAGGACATCATCGACAAGTATGAGGACAAGCTGGGCAGCTATCTGATTAAGCTCACCGGCAAGGAGCTCTCCGAGCAGCAGAACAAGGACGTGACCAAGTTCCTCCACGCCATCGGGGACGTGGAGCGCATCGGGGACCACGCCATGAACATCGCCGAGTGCGCCAAGGAGATCGCGGAAAAGAACATCGTCTTCTCCGAGGAGGCCACCCGGGAGCTGAACACCATGTTCGCCGCCGTCCAGGAGATCACCTACAACGCCATCACCGCCTTCACCACCGGGGACCTGGAACTGGCCTACCGGATCGAGCCCCTGGAGGAGCTCATCGACTCCCTGTGCGACGAGATGAAGCTCCACCACGTGGACCGGCTCCAGCGGGGGATCTGCCAGCTCACCCAGGGCTTCGTCTTCAACGACCTTCTGACCAACTATGAGCGGGTGGCCGACCACTGCTCCAACCTCGCCGTGGCCATGATCGAGCTGGAGTCGGACTCCTTTGACACCCACGAGTACCTCATCAGTTTGAAGAAGGTCCGCTCCCACAGCTTTGACCAATACTATGAGGACTACCGCAAGAAGTTCTCCCTCCCCGAAGTGTGAGGCCCCTTGCCCTTCTGCCCGCTCCCATGGTATCATCAGGGCAGACGTTACCTCGGAAAGGAGAAACCCTTCTATGGATATCCCCCGTTTACAAAAGACCCTGGAGGCCGCCGGCTTCACCGTCCAGTGGTTCCCCACGGCCCAGGCGGCCAAGGAGGCGCTGGTGGCGCGGTTTGCCGGCAAAACCATCGGCATGGGCGGCAGCGTGACCCTGCGGGACCTGGGCCTGTATGAGGCCCTGTCCCAGCGCGGCACGGTCTACTGGCACTGGCAGCAGCCCGGCCCGGAGACCCTGGCCCAGGCCGCCCAGGCCCAGGTCTACCTCACCAGCGTCAACGCCCTGGCCGAGACCGGCCAGCTGGTGAACATCGACGGCACCGGCAACCGAATCTCCGCCGCCGCCGGCGCCCACGAGACGGTGTGCTACCTGGTGGGGCGCAACAAAATCGCCCCCACCTTCCAGCAGGCCCTCTGGCGGGCCCGGAACATCGCCGCCCCCCTGAACGCCCGGCGGCTGCACCGCAAGACCCCCTGCGCCCAGGGAGAGACGCTGCGATGTTACGACTGCCGCAGCCCCGAGCGCATCTGCAACGGGCTGTCGGTGCTGTGGCGGCCTCTGGGCGGGGTGGGAGAGACCCTGGTGTGCCTGGTGGGGGAGGACCTGGGGTACTGATCCCCCTTGTTTTTCTGCGGAAACCATCCCTGCGGGGGCCTGTGAGGGCGCTCGGCGGGGATGGTTTTTGGCTTTTCCGGCGACGCTGCGGGGGGCTTTCCCCACGCCGTTGGAACGGGCGGGAACTTGGCCCTCCCGGGCGGGGCCCCATTTCTCTGGAGAAATGGGGGAAAGAGCACCAGGGGCTGTGCCCCTGGACCCCGCGGGGGAAAGAGTTTCTTTCCCCCACACCCCTTTTCTCCGGGCTGTTGTAGAAGCAGCGATTTTCTTCGATCGGCCTACCTGGCCTGCGGCCTCTAAGACCAACGCCTCATGGCCCGCCCACCGACTCGGGCGGGCGGGAGAAGTGGTTTATTGTCGGGAGGAAAAAGTGGGAAATCGAAAGGGTTTTCTCTCCCTTCTCCCAAAGGGCACCTACCCACGCCCCCAGCCCGCCCAGCCGGTGGGCGGGCCGTTACGGGCCTTTCGCTGGGAGGGCCGCAGGCCAGGTATCCCGTCAGAGGTACAGCCTCCCCCCACACAACCCCACCAGAGAAGGGGGTCCCGGGGGAGGAACCTCCTCCCCCGGGGGTTCTTTCCCCCATTTCTTCCCAAGAAATGGGGCCCCGGCTGGGCAAGCCACCGTTCCCTGCCGTTCCAACGGCGTAGGAGAAAGACCACAATGGCACCCCACCCAGGCGGCCCCCGTCCCCGCCCGTTCCAACGGCGCCGGAAAAAACCAAGGCGGGAGACAACCTTTTTCTTCCCTACCAGCTTGATCTGTGTTATACTATGGGGCTGAACAAAAGCAACCGCGGGGAGGCTGAGCGCGTGGGGTATGGGAATTGTCTGGATTATCTCCAGCGGCGGGGGGTGCTCCCCTTTCGGGTGGCCCCCTTCTGCCCGGTGGACGATTTGATCCTGTCTCTGTGCGCCTACCTCCCCTTTGAGCAGGTGCTCCCCGGCCCCCGGCAGGGGGACTGGGTCCCCTTCCCCCAGGCGGTGGAGGCCCTGACCCAGCGGCCGGGCTGGGACGCGGTGGGGCTCATCATGGCCAAGGACACCCCCGCCCTGGTGCGCCAGGCCGCCCGGAGTCCCCGGTTCCAGACCCTGGGCCTGGGCTGTGCCGCCGGGGTGCTGGACCAGCAGACCCAGTTTGCCGCCCTCACCTTCCGCCTGCCCGACAGCACCCTCTACCTGGCCTTCCGGGGCACCGACGACACCCTGGTGGGGTGGAAGGAGTGCTTTGCCATGAGCTATGCCTTCCCCGTCCCCGCCCAGGCCCTGGCCCAGGACTACCTGGTACAGGTGGCCCAGCGCCACCCGGGCAGGCTGCGGGTGGGGGGGCACTCCAAGGGGGGCAACCTGGCCGTGTGGGCCGCCCTTCACGCCCCGCCCCTTCTCCGGCGGCGGATTCTGCGGGTGACCAGCCACGACGGCCCCGGCTTTGGCCAGGACCTCACCCGCACCCGGGCCTACGGAGCCCTGGCCCCCCGGCTGGTCACCTATATCCCCCAGGCCTCCCTGGTGGGGACCCTTCTCCACCAGGACCCCCGGGCCCAGATCATCCAGAGCCACGGGGTGGGGACGGTGGGCCAGCACGACCCCTTCTCCTGGACGGTGCGGGGGACCGGCTTTGTCCCACTCCCCCGCCGCTCCCGGCGGGGCGACCGGGAGAGCGCCGGGTTCCGGGGCTGGGTGGACGCCCTGTCCCCGGCGGAGCGGGAGGAGTTCACCCAGGTCTTTTTCGACCTGCTGGCCGCCTCCCGGGCGGAGACCCTCTCCGAGCTCTCCCAGAGCTGGGCGGACAGCGCCCTGGCGGTGGCGGGGGCCTATGCCGCCCTGTCCCCGGCGGTCCGGCGGGATATGCTGGACTATCTGTGGCGGTTTTTGGTGAATATGGGCACCGGGGGGAAGGGGTAGGAGGACCTGGAGCCGTTGGAACCGCTGGCCTGCCCGGGCGGGGGGCCCTTGTGGGTTTCTCCCTACGCCGTTGGAACGGGCGGGAACGGAGCCCTCCCGGGCGGGGCCCTATTTCTTTGAAGAAATAGGGGAAAGAACACCAAGGGAAAGGAGGTTCCTTCCCCTTGGAACCCCATTCTCTGGTGGGAGGAATGGGGGAAGGTGGTTGGGGCGGTATGGGCCTGGCCTGCGGCCTCCAAGACCAACGCCTCATGGCCCGCCCACCAGCTCGGGCGGGCGGGAGAAGTGGTTTGTTGACGGGAGGAGAAAGCGGGAAACCAAACGGTTCCTCTCTGTCTTCTCCCAAAGGGTACCCACCCACGTCCCCAGCCCGCCCAGCCGGTGGGCGGGCCGTTACGTGCCTTTCGCTGTGAGGGCCGCAGGCCAGGTATCCCGTAAGAGGTACAGCCTCCCCCCACACCACCCCACCAGAGAAGGGAGTCCAGAGGGAAGAACCTCTTCCCTCTGGGGTTCTTTCCCCCATTTCTTCCCAAGAAATGGGGCCCCGGCCGGGCAGGCCAAGGTTCCCCGCCGTTCCAACGGCGTAGGGGAAGAACCCCACAACGCCCCCCAGCCCCCCACCCACGCACCCCTCAAAAGGAGGATTTTATGGATCTTATCGAAACCTTCGGCGCCAAAATCGGCGCCTTATCAGAGGAAAAGCCCCAGCGGGCCCGGCAGCTGCTCACCGCCGGTTTCCGGGCCAACGGGGTGAAAAACAAGCTGGCCTCCAAGCGGAGCTCCAAGTCCGACCGGATGCTCTTCCAGCTGGTGAACCGCGCCATGGTCACCTGCCTGGCCAAGCCCCAGTCCAACGTGATGGTGAGCCTCTTCACCCCCTGTGAGATGCTCCACCTCCAGGGCCTGCACCCCTACTCCTGCGAGGGGTTCTCCAGCTACCTGTCCGGGGCCATGGCCGAGCAGCCCTTCCTCCACCAGGCGGAGGACACGGGGATTCCCAACAGCCTGTGCTCCTATCACAAGGTCTTCATCGGGGCCGCCCAGATGGGTCTGATGCCCAAGCCCCGGTTCATTCTCTCCACCTCCCTGGCCTGTGACGCCAACACCCTGACCTTCCGTCACCTGGCCCAGTTCTACGACGTGCCCCACTTCAACGTGGACATCCCCTTCGAGTCCTCCCCCCAGGCGGTGGACTATGTGGCCGGGCAGCTGCGGCAGATGGGAGAATTCCTCACCCAGCAGACAGGCCTCCCCCTGGACGACGGCCAGCTGGCCCGCACCGTGGCCCGCAGTCAGCGGACCATGGCCCTGTACCACCGGGGCCTCCGCCTCCGGGCGGGGCGGCAGGTGCTCAGTGACCTGACCAGTGAGCTGCTCCGCACCGCCGCCTTCCACTTCCTCCTGGGCACCCCGGAGACCGAGGCCTATGCCCGGCAGCTGCTCCGGGAGATCACCACCGCTCCCCCCGCCCAGGGCAAGCAGCTGCTCTGGATTCACACCACCCCCTACTGGGTGGCCCCCCTGCGGCACCTGTTCGCCCAGAGCACCCGGGTCCAGGTGGCCGCCTGCGACATGAGCTATGAGGGGATTGTGGAGGCCGACCCCACAAAGCCCTATGAGGCCATGGCCCGCCGCCTGGTCTACTCCCCCTTCAACGGCCCGGCCCAGCGGCGGATCGACCGGGCCCTGGAGATGGCCAAAACCGTGGGGGCCGACGGGGCGGTGTGGTTCTGCCACTGGGGCTGCAAGCACACCCTGGGCGGCGCCCGGCTGGGCAAGAAGGCCCTGGAGGAGGCCGGCCTGCCCACCCTGCTGCTGGACGGGGACAGCTGTGACCGGGGCTTCGGCGGCGAGGGACAGGCCGCCACCCGGATGGAAGCCTTTTTGGAAGTATTGGAGGGCATGGCATGAGCATCACCTATCACGTCTGTAAATACACCCCCACCGAGCTCCTCACCGCCCTGGGGGGCCAGTGCGCCCTGCTGGACGAGGCCCCGGAGAACTTCGACCTGTCCGACCAGGTGGCCCACCCCAACCTGTGCGGCTTCGGCAAGTCGGTGATCCAAGCGGCCCTGGCCGGGCAGGTGAAGGAGCTGGTGCTGGTCAACTGCTGCGACACCATCCGCAGCGCCTACGACATCCTCAAGGAATTCGGCAACCTGGACTTTCTCTACCTGCTGGACATCCTCCACAGCCAGGAGGGATGTTCCGTCCAGCACGCCCGGGACCAGCTCCTGGCCCTGGCGGAGGCCTACGGGGCCTACAAGGGCACCCAGTTCGACCGGGCGGCCTTCTTCGCCGCCTTCCAGTCCCCTCCCCCGGTCACCGGGCCCCACATCGCCGTGCTGGGGGCCAAGATGGGGTCCCACCTCTTCTCCCTGGTGGAGGAGACCATGCCCCTGCCGGTGGAAAACGCCACCTGCGCCAACAACCGGCGGGTGGCCCCGCCGGCGGACCAGGGGGACTTCGCCGCCCTCATGGAGGACTACGCCCGCTGTCTGCTGGGCCAGCTGCCCTGCATGCGCATGACCGACAACACCGCCCGCCGGGCCCTGTACAACACCCCCGGCCTGGAGGGGGTGGTCTACCACACCCTGCAATTCTGCGACTACTACGGCTTTGAATACGCGGGCCTGCGGCACCAGCTGCCGGTCCCCCTGCTGAAAATCGAGTCCGACGGCACCACCCAGAGCCGGGAGCAGCTGCGCACCCGGCTGGAAGCCTTCGCCGAGGGCTTCGGCCCCCAGAAAGGAGACCCCACCATGAAGAAACACGGCTATTTCGCCGGCATCGACAGCGGCTCGGCCACCACCGACGTGGTCATCCTGGACCAGGACCGGACCATCGTGGCCAAGGTCATCCTCCCCACCGGGGCGGGGGCCTCCAACGGGGCCCAGCGTGCCCTGGACCAGGCCCTCCAGCAGGCGGGCCTCACCCAGGCCGACCTCACCGCCACGGTCACCACCGGCTACGGCCGGGGGGTCATCCAGACGGGGGACAAGTCGGTCACGGAGATCACCTGCCACGCCAAGGGGGCCCACTTTCTCCACCCCGCGGTGCGCACCGTCATCGACATCGGCGGCCAGGACAGCAAGGTCATCCGCATCGAGCCCGACGGCAGCGTGGCCAACTTCGTCATGAACGACAAGTGCGCCGCCGGCACCGGACGCTTTTTAGAGATGATGGCCCGGACCCTGGAGCTCTCCCTGGAGGAGATCTCCACCATCGGCCTGCAGTGGAAGGAGGAGATCACCATCTCCTCCATGTGCACCGTCTTCGCCGACTCGGAGGTGGTCTCCCTGGTGGCCCAGAACAAGGCCCTGCCCGACATCGTCCACGGCCTGAACCAGTCGGTGGCCACCCGGGCCGCCGCCCTCTTCCGCCGGGTGGGGGGAGAGAACCCCTGCATGATGACCGGCGGGGTCTCCCGGAACCGGGGGGTGGTGGCCGCCATCGAGGAGAGATTGGGGCAGCCGCTGTTCATCCATCCCGACGCCCAGCTGTGCGGGGCGCTGGGGGCGGCGCTGTTTGCGCTGGAGATGCCCTGACAGGGGGTTTTCTGTTCCTTTCTTTCGCCGTTGGAACGGGCGGGAACGGTGCCCTCCCGGGCGGGGCCCTATTTCTTTGAAGAAATAGGGGAAAGAACACCAAGGGGAAGGAGGTTCCTTCCCCTTGGAACCCCATTCTCTGGTGAGAGGAACGGGGGAAGGTGGTTGGGTCGGTATGGGCCTGGCCTGCGGCCTCCAAGACCAACGCCTCATGGCCCGCCCACCGGCTCGGGCGGGCGGGAGAAGTGGTTTGTTGACGGGAGGAGAAAGCGGGAAACCAAACGGTTCCTCTCTGCCTTCTCCCAAAGGGCACCCACCCACGTCCCCAGCCCGCCCAGCCGGTGGGCGGGCCGTTACGGGCCTTTCACTGTGAGGGCCGCAGGCCAGGTATCACGAAGAGGTACAGCCTCCCCCACACCACCCCACCAGAGAAGGGGTCCCGAGGAACCTCCTCGGGGTTCTTTCCCCCATTTCTTCCCAAGAAATGGGGCCCCGGCTGGGCAAGCCACCGTTCCCTGCCGTTCCAACGGCGTAGGAGAAAGACCACAATGGCACCCCACCCAGGCGGCCCCCGTCCCCGCCCGTTCCAACGGCGCCGGAAAAAACCAAGGCGGGAGACAACCTTTTTCTTCCCTACCAGCTTGATCTGTGTTATACTATGGGGCTGAACAAAAGCAACCGCGGGGAGGCTGAGCGCGTGGGGTATGGGAATTGTCTGGATTATCTCCAGCGGCGGGGGGTGCTCCCCTTTCGGGTGGCCCCCTTCTGCCCGGTGGACGATTTGATCCTGTCTCTGTGCGCCTACCTCCCCTTTGAGCAGGTGCTCCCCGGCCCCCGGCAGGGGGACTGGGTCCCCTTCCCCCAGGCGGTGGAGGCCCTGACCCAGCGGCCGGGCTGGGACGCGGTGGGGCTCATCATGGCCAAGGACACCCCCGCCCTGGTGCGCCAGGCCGCCCGGAGTCCCCGGTTCCAGACCCTGGGCCTGGGCTGTGCCGCCGGGGTGCTGGACCAGCAGACCCAGTTTGCCGCCCTCACCTTCCGCCTGCCCGACAGCACCCTCTACCTGGCCTTCCGGGGCACCGACGACACCCTGGTGGGGTGGAAGGAGTGCTTTGCCATGAGCTATGCCTTCCCCGTCCCCGCCCAGGCCCTGGCCCAGGACTACCTGGTACAGGTGGCCCAGCGCCACCCGGGCAGGCTGCGGGTGGGGGGGCACTCCAAGGGGGGCAACCTGGCCGTGTGGGCCGCCCTTCACGCCCCGCCCCTTCTCCGGCGGCGGATTCTGCGGGTGACCAGCCACGACGGCCCCGGCTTTGGCCAGGACCTCACCCGCACCCGGGCCTACGGAGCCCTGGCCCCCCGGCTGGTCACCTATATCCCCCAGGCCTCCCTGGTGGGGACCCTTCTCCACCAGGACCCCCGGGCCCAGATCATCCAGAGCCACGGGGTGGGGACGGTGGGCCAGCACGACCCCTTCTCCTGGACGGTGCGGGGGACCGGCTTTGTCCCACTCCCCCGCCGCTCCCGGCGGGGCGACCGGGAGAGCGCCGGGTTCCGGGGCTGGGTGGACGCCCTGTCCCCGGCGGAGCGGGAGGAGTTCACCCAGGTCTTTTTCGACCTGCTGGCCGCCTCCCGGGCGGAGACCCTCTCCGAGCTCTCCCAGAGCTGGGCGGACAGCGCCCTGGCGGTGGCGGGGGCCTATGCCGCCCTGTCCCCGGCGGTCCGGCGGGATATGCTGGACTATCTGTGGCGGTTTTTGGTGAATATGGGCACCGGGGGGAAGGGGTAGGAGGACCTGGAGCCGTTGGAACCGCTGGCCTGCCCGGGCGGGGGGCCCTTGTGGGTTTCTCCCTACGCCGTTGGAACGGGCGGGAACGGAGCCCTCCCGGGCGGGGCCCTATTTCTTTGAAGAAATAGGGGAAAGAACACCAAGGGAAAGGAGGTTCCTTCCCCTTGGAACCCCATTCTCTGGTGGGAGGAATGGGGGAAGGTGGTTGGGGCGGTATGGGCCTGGCCTGCGGCCTCCAAGACCAACGCCTCATGGCCCGCCCACCAGCTCGGGCGGG
>QFCE01001612.1_pt1 | contig 16332 bp, 14 predicted proteins | sample 5346091 | NCBI WGS metagenome assembly QFCE01 (sample SAMN09062252, study PRJNA434731) | Human gut metagenome, whole genome shotgun sequencing project. | isolation source: stool timepoint A chromium assembly | host: Homo sapiens | collected 2015 | reverse complement strand
TTTCTGACAATGAGCCGCAGCCGCTTTTAGTGCGCTCCCACCTTGGCAATTTTGCCATTACAACGGTAGGAAAGATCAACAACATGGACGAGCTGATCGCGGACTCCTTTAAAAACGGCTGCACGCACTTTCTGGAGCAGAGCGGAGGCTGCGTGAACCCGACAGAGATGGTTGCGTCCCTGATCAATCAGAAATCCACTCTTGTGGAAGGAATCCGTTACGCGCAGGAGCGCATCGAAGGCTCTATGACGCTGATGCTTCTTACGCCAAAGGGAATTTATGCAGCCAGGGACCGCATGGGGAGAACACCCCTGATCGTAGGAAAAAAAGACGGAGCGCGAAGTGTTTCCTTTGAAAGCTTTGCTTATATTAATCTGGGCTATGAAGATGAGAAGGAACTTGGCCCGGGAGAAATTGTGTTTGTCACCCCGGAAGGCGTGGAAACGCTGCAAAAACCGGGGACAGAGATGCGTATTTGTTCGTTCCTCTGGACATACTATGGATATCCGACCTCGACCTATGAGGGGGTCAATGTGGAAGAAATGCGATACAAGTGCGGCGATATGCTGGCGATAAGAGATGAAGGTGAGGTACAGCCGGATATTGTGGCCGGTGTTCCGGATTCCGGCATCGCTCATGCCATCGGTTATGCAAACCATTCCGGCGTGCCTTTTGCGCGGCCGTTTATCAAATATACGCCCACCTGGCCCCGCTCCTTTATGCCGACACAGCAGAGCCAGAGAAATCTGATCGCCAGAATGAAGCTGATCCCGGTGCATCGTCTGATCAAGGACAAGAGCCTGCTCATGATCGACGATTCCATTGTCCGTGGAACGCAGCTTCGGGAAACCACAGAGTTCCTTTACAGCAACGGAGCCAAGGAGGTACACATCCGTCCGGCCTGCCCTCCGCTTCTGTACGGCTGTAAATACCTGAATTTTTCCCGCTCCAAATCAGAGATGGATCTGATCACCAGAAGAACCATTGCCCGCCGGGAGGGGGAGAACGTGGACGACAAAGTTCTTCAGGATTACGCAAACCCGGACTCCACCAACTACAAAGAAATGCTGGAGGATATCCGGAAGGAGCTTAATTTTACTTCTCTGAAATATCACCGTCTGGATGATCTGACAGCTTCCATTGGCATTTCGCCCTGCAAGCTGTGTACCTACTGCTGGAGCGGAAAAGAATAAATTACACAGGGGAAGAGGGAAGTATCTATACTGCTTATACAGGGGTGAACGCTTATGAAAAAGAACAAAGATGTATTGAAGATCATACTGGTCGCGCTGATCGCCGTTTTTGTCATGGTAGGTATTGCGGCTGTGCTGCTTGTGGGGTACCGAAAAAGTGAAGAGGAAAAAAAGGCAAAACAGCAGGCCATAGATGTACTGGAAAGTATCCCGCGGCTGACGCCTACGGTGGTGGCAACCGCCACACCTACGCCGCTTCCCACCGCGACGCCGACCCCGACGGTGGTGCCTACCATAAAGCCGGCCTTTAACCCGGATGTGTACTGGGACTCCTGGTACAGTACGGATGGAGCAGCTTCTGTAAACATTTATAATATCAGCCTTCAGTCGGTTTCTTTCCTTTTTGCCCAGAGCAATGCAGACGGAACGGTAGTCTGCGAGGCAGATGTGACGGCGGAGGTTGCGGGAAATGCGGCGCAGTTTTCCTTCACGGATTCGCAGGGGAACACCGCGAGCGGAAACTTCACCTTTGACAGCGGTCAGCTCTATGTGCGGATTTCTACAACCGCCCAGGCAAATGTTTCCGTTGCGCCCAATGTGGACTGTGTTATGGTGCGGGAACGTCCGGGACGGCCTGCGGAGCCTGCTGCAACACCGGCTCCGACGGCGGTGCCTTCAGAGCCGACGCAGCCGGGAGATTACTATTTCCCGGACAGCAACAGCCGCTATCTCACGGATGAAGAGCTGCAGAATTATTCTTCATCGGATCTGGAGCTTGCCAAGAATGAGATCTATGCCCGTCACGGAAGGCAGTTCGTGACACAGCGGATCGCGGATTATTTTAACAGCAAGCCCTGGTATCAGGGAACGATCGATCCGGAAACCTTTGATGCACAGCAGAGTGAGATTTTTAATGAGTATGAAGCTGCGAATATTTCCAAGATTGTGGAATGGGAAAATAAGAAACGAAACGAAGGGCAGTGATGCCTGAAGAGGTGCGACAGAGATTTGTGCTCCGATGGACCTGCAGAGCGGTTTCCCGGCAGAGAAGCTTTTGAGATTTTTTTGCTTCCTGCGGGAAACACCTGCAAAGTGCCAACGGAGCCTTTATTTTATCCGTTTTTTCTTGTCTGTGCGTCCTACCAGATAATCGATGCTGGTGTCGTAGTAGTTGGCAAGACGGATCAGCATTTCGATGGGAATGCTGCGGGAGCCTGTTTCATAATGGGAATAGGAACGTTGGCTGATGTGCAGGATTTCACTGAGCTGTTTCTGCGACAGATCAGCATCTGCACGTAAATCCTGAATTCTTTGAAACTTCATATCTATCACCTCACTTGCAGTGAGTATAAAACAGAACGAAATGCACTATTGCAAAGAAGAGCAAAATGGGCTATAATAAAATTATCTATATATCATATCTGTTTCGGGACTCTATTCTGTCCCGGTTTTTCCATAAGAACTGGTTTATCAGAAATTGTATTGCAGAGGTCCCAGGTGCCGGGGGTTTGAGACGCCTGCGGAAAGGAATATTATGTTTGCAAGTGTGTTATCAGCTTCCATTTTCGGGCTGGAGGTCTGTCCGGTACAGGTGGAGGCAGACATAAGCGATGGCCTTCCCTCTTTTTCCATGGTGGGATTTCCGACAGCACAGGTGCGCGAGGCGCAGGACCGCGTGCGCACAGCGCTGAGGAATCATCAAATCCGTCTGCCGCCCAAGCGGGTCACAGTGAATCTGGCGCCGGCGGATATCCGCAAGGAAGGTTCAGGCTTTGACCTTCCGGTGGCTGCCGCAATTCTGGCGGCTGCGGGTGTGCTGCCTCCGGATTCTCTGGCAGGGGTATTTATGATGGGGGAACTGAGCCTGAATGGAGAACTGCTTCCGGTTTCCGGTGTGCTTCCGGGCGTGCTCAAAGCCAGAGAGCTCTCCTGCCGTTTCTGCGTCATTCCCTTGGGAAATGCAGAAGAGGCGGATTTGGTGCCGGACATTTTGAAATTTGGTGTATCTTCGCTGTCTCAGGTGATCGAAATCCTGAAAAACCCGCAGGAGGCAGCGTCTGCCTTTTCCGTTTGCCGGAAAAAACGAACGAAGAGAGAGGAAACCACGGTGGATTTCCTGGATGTGCAAGGGCAGGAGAGCGCAAGAAGAGCAGTGGAAATTGCGGTCAGCGGATTCCACAATCTCCTGATGCTGGGGCCGCCGGGCGGCGGAAAAACCATGCTGGCAAAGAGGATTCCGACGATCATGCCGGGACTTTCCTACGAAGAAAAGCTGGAGCTCACCAGAATTTACAGCATTGCCGGACTTTTATCGCCGGAGCATCCGCTGCGGGAGACAAGACCCTTCCGCAGTCCTCATCATACCTGTTCTGCCCAGGCGCTGGCGGGAGGCGGACGGAATCCAAGGCCGGGGGAGATTACGCTGGCACATCGGGGCGTTTTGTTTCTGGATGAAATGCCGGAATTTTCCAGGAGAAGTCTGGAGGTTTTAAGGCAGCCGCTGGAGGACAGGCGTATTTTACTTTCCAGGGTGCGGGGAACCTGTGTGTTTCCGGCGAACTTTATGCTGGTGGCGGCCATGAATCCCTGTCCATGTGGACATTTTCCGGATATGGAGCGGTGTCGGTGCACACCGTCGGAAGTTTCTCATTATCTGGGGAAGATCAGTCAGCCGCTTCTGGAGCGGCTGGATATTTGCGTGGAGGTTTCTTCGGTAAGCTTCTCCGATATGAAAAAATACAGAGGCGGGGAATCCTCCGCGCAGATCCAAAAGAGAGTAGAGCGGGTACAGGCGGTGCAGAAGGAGCGTTACCGGAAGGAAGTGTTCTCCTTTAACGGGGAAATGGGAGCGGGAAGCATTGGAAAATACTGCGTTCTGACGCCGGAAGGAGAACGGCTTCTGGAACGGGCCTACGAAACCATGGAACTGAGTCCGCGCTCCTGTCACCGGATTTTGAAGGTGGCGAGAACCATTGCGGATATGGCGGGGCAGGAGCAGATTTCGGCAGAGCATGTGGGGGAGGCGCTGACCTATCGTGCCCTGGATAAAAAATTTCGCAGCGGAGGCTGAAACGGGAGTCATAAAAATCAGAATAAGGAGGTATTCTATATGGAAGAAACGTATCCGGCATCGTCGGATTTTGGGGAGAATGTACGCTGTATTACAAGAGATGATCCGGAGTATCCAGGCCGCCTGAAGGCGCTTCCCCAAATGCCGGACAGGCTCTATGTGAAAGGAAGGCTCCCTGCGGACAGCAAACCGACAGCGGCCGTTGTGGGTGCCAGAAGATGCAGTGCCTACGGACGGATCCAGGCCTTTCATTATGCAAAATATTTGAGCTGTCAGGGCGTGCAGGTCATAAGCGGTCTTGCGACGGGGATTGACGCGGAGGGGCACAAAGGCGCGCTGGAAGGGGAGAGTCCTACCTTTGCCGTTCTCGGAAACGGAGCGGATATCTGCTATCCGGTGGTGAACCGTCCCCTGTACCAGAGAATTCTCAAAGAAGGAGGAGGGATCATCAGCGAATATCCGCCGGGAACCAGGGGGCAGGCCTGGCATTTTCCCGCGCGCAACCGCATTATCAGCGCGCTGTCGGATGTGGTGCTGGTGGTGGAGGCCCGGGAAAAAAGCGGCTCCCTTATCACGGCCGGTCTGGCCCTGGAACAGGGAAAAGCAGTCTATGCAGTGCCGGGGGCGGTCAACGAGCCTCTGAGCGAGGGATGTCACCGGTTGATCTACGACGGAGCGGGCATTGCCTACCATCCGGAAATTCTTCTGACAGAATGGGGGATCGAGGCTGCAAAGACGAAAAAATCAAAGACAAAAAATAACTTAGGACTTGCAACAGATTTGAATATGGTGTATAGTTGTCTCGATTTACGACCCAAAAATATAGAACAGATCATAGAAGAAACAGGACTTTCTCCGGCAAAAACAGGATGCCTTCTCACAGAGCTTTCGCTTCTGGGGATGGCACGGGAAAACGGGCGGCAGTATTATGTACGCGCGGACTTGCTGTGAGAATAAAACGGTATGGCCCTCGCCGCTTGTGGCGGGGGCAAAGCCATGCCGGCAAACGTAAGTGCAGCATGTAAGCTTAGGAGTGTAAAGATGGCAAAGTATTTGGTTATTGTGGAATCCCCTGCAAAAGTGAAAACCATAAAGAAATTTCTCGGTTCCAATTACGATGTGGAAGCATCCAACGGACATGTGCGGGATTTTCCCAAAAGTCAGTTTGGTATTGATGTGGAGCACGATTTTGAGCCGAAATATATCACCATTCGCGGAAAAGGCGATCTGCTTGCAAAATTGCGCAAAGCGGCCAAAAAAGCCGATAAGATCTATCTGGCAACGGACCCGGACCGTGAGGGAGAGGCTATTTCCTGGCATCTGATGCAGGCGCTTAAGGAAGACCCCAAAAAGATGTACCGGATCACGTTCAACGAGATTACCAAGACTGCGGTCAAGGCATCCATCAAGCAGGCCCGCGATCTGGATATGGATCTGGTGGATGCGCAGCAGACGAGGCGTATGCTGGACCGCATGGTGGGCTACAGCATCAGCCCGCTCCTCTGGGCAAAGGTCAAGCGGGGCTTAAGTGCCGGCCGGGTGCAGTCGGTAGCCCTTCGCATCATCTGCGACCGCGAGGAGGAGATCAATTCCTTTATTCCGGAAGAATACTGGAGTCTTGACGGCACCTTCGATGTTCAGGGCGAAAAGAAACCTTTGCAGGCAAAATTCTACGGAACAGACAAGAAGATGAATATTACCAGCCAGGAGGAGATGGACAGGGTTCTCAAAGAACTGGAGGGGGCTTCTTTCACTGTATCCGAGGTAAAAAAAGGCGAGCGCGTGAAAAACGCTCCGCTGCCCTTTACCACCAGTACCTTGCAGCAGGAGGCGGCAAAGACGCTTAATTTCTCCACGCAGAAAACCATGCGTCTGGCGCAGCAGCTTTATGAGGGAATCGACATCAAAGGAAACGGAACCGTCGGTGTGATCTCCTACCTGCGTACGGATTCTACCCGTATTTCTGAGGAAGCGGACAGCGCCGCGCGGGAATTTATCGGCGCTCAGTATGGAAGCAGCTATGTTTCCCATACCGAGAAGGCGGTGAAAAAGGGGCAGAAGATCCAGGATGCCCATGAGGCGATCCGTCCCACGGATATCAGCCGCACTCCGCAGCTTTTGAAGGATTCGCTGTCCCGAGACCAGTTCCGTCTCTATCAGCTGATCTGGAAACGTTTTACGGCAAGCCGCATGGCTCCGGCGCGGTATGAGACCACTTCTGTAAAGATCAGCGCCGGAACATACGTGTTTACGGTAGCTGCCTCCAAGGTGGTGTTTGACGGTTTTCTCTCTGTGTATACGGACGATGAGGAGAACAAAAAAGGCAATGTGCTCGGCCAGAGCCTGGAAAAAGGAATGAAGCTTACGTTGAGGGAGCTTTTGCCGGAGCGGCATTTTACACAGCCGCCGGCGCATTATACAGAGGCCTCCCTTGTAAAGACCATGGAGGAGCTTGGCATCGGACGTCCAAGTACCTATGCGCCTACCATCACGACCATCATCAGCCGCCGTTATGTTTCCAAGGAGCAGAAGAATCTCTATGTCACCGAGCTCGGCGAGGTGGTAAACAATATTATGAAGCAGGCATTTCCCAGTATTGTGGATGTGAATTTCACAGCGACCATGGAAGGGCTTCTGGACTGTGTGGGAGCGGGAACCGTGGCGTGGAAGACCGTTGTGCGCAATTTTTACCCGGATCTGAAACGTGACGTGGATGCTGCGCAGGAAGAACTGGAAAAGGTTGAGATCCAGGATGAAGTGACCGACGTCATCTGTGACAACTGCGGACGCAACATGGTGATCAAATATGGTCCCCACGGACGCTTTCTTGCCTGCCCGGGATTCCCGGAATGCAGGAACACAAAACCCTACTATGAAAAAATCGGCGTGTCCTGCCCGAAATGCGGCAAGGACGTGGTTATGAAAAAGACAAAAAAAGGACGCCGGTATTATGGCTGCGAAAATAATCCGGAATGTGATTTCATGTCCTGGCAGAAGCCTTCGGTGAAAAAATGTCCGAAGTGCGGAAGCTACATGGTGGAGAAGGGCAACAAGCTGGTATGCAGTCAGGAAGACTGCGGCCATGTGGAAGCGCGGAAAAAAGAAGAGGAATGAGCGGGAAACGATGCGGGGGAACAGGATAACTGGGTCCTCCGCAATTTTGCGTAGCAGGAGTTGCGGTGAAATTGAGTTAACATAAGTGTATTTTCAGAAAAACAAGTAAAATAAGAATAATAGTAAAAATATCTTGCATTTACTGGAGAAAACATGTAGAATTAATACAGAAATAAAATACTTTCAATAAAAAGATGAAAGGAGGATAAAATGAGCGTTCAATTACTGGATAAGACGAGAAAGATCAACAAGCTTCTGCACAACAGCAATTCCAGCAAGGTGGTATTCAATGACATCTGCCAGGTGCTGATGGAGACCCTGAGCTCAAACATTCTGGTTCTCAGCAAAAAAGGGAAGGTTTTGGGAGTCAGTCTATGCCCGGGTGTGGAAGAGATAACAGAGCTCATGGAAGATAAGGTTGGCGGCTATGTGGATCCGCTGCTCAACGAACGGTTTCTTGGCGTATTGTCGACAAAGGAGAACGTAAATCTGCAGACGCTTGGATTTGAGCATGTGTCAGGTACCTGCCAGGGGATCGTCAACCCCATCGACATTGCGGGCGAGCGGCTTGGAACCGTGTTTATGTACCGCGGAAATCAGCCTTACGACATCGAAGACATCATTGTAAGCGAATATGGCACCACCGTGGTCGGACTGGAGATGATGCGGGCAGTACACGAAGAGAATGCAGAGGAGGACCGCAAGCAGCAGGTTGTGAAATCCGCCTTCAGTACGCTGTCGTTTTCAGAGCTGGAAGCGATCATCCATATTTTCGATGAGCTGGACGGGGATGAGGGAATCCTGGTTGCCAGCAAAATTGCAGACAGAGTGGGGATCACCCGCTCCGTGATCGTCAATGCGCTGCGCAAATTCGAGAGCGCAGGCGTGATCGAATCCCGTTCTTCCGGAATGAAGGGCACGTACATCAAGGTGCTGAATGAGGTTATTTTTGACGAGCTGGAAGAGATCAAGGAACAGAGAAACAAAAAAGCATAAACAAAAGAAAAATCCGGACTATGAAAGAAGAGCTGCCTTGCCAAAGAGGGCAGTTCTTTTTGTGTTATAGAATGCGCAGAAGAAGCCGCCCTTTGACCAGACCGCCCTTGGAAAATAAGGCCAGAACTTTAACAAAAAATGTGAAAGTGAGATAACAAGAGAAAAAATGAGCATAAGATAGAAAAAGAGAGAATATAATTAAAAATGCAGTTCTGAAAAGGGTTGCAGAACAGAGGCGAATCCAATAATATAAGGACAGTGATTAGCACTCGAACATAATGAGTGCTAACAATTATCTGGAACGCGGAAAAGGAGGACTTCATCATGACATTAGTACCATTAGGTGACAGAGTTGTATTAAAACAGTTAGAAGCAGAGGAAACTACAAAATCCGGTATCGTTCTTCCGGGACAGGCACAGGAAAAACCCCAGCAGGCGGAAGTGATCGCAGTTGGACCGGGCGGAATGGTAGACGGCAAGGAAGTAAAGATGGAAGTTGCCGCAGGAGACAAGGTTATCTACTCCAAATACGCGGGAACCGAAGTAAAAATGGACGGAACCGAGTATATCATTGTAAGACAGAACGACATTCTTGCAGTTGTGAAATAAAGCAAATAATCGAATTTAGGAGGACTGATGAATCATGGCAAAAGAGATTAAATTTGGTGCAGAAGCAAGAGCTGCTCTGGAAAGCGGCGTAAACCAGCTTGCAAATACAGTACGTGTGACACTTGGACCGAAAGGAAGAAACGTGGTTCTGGACAAACCCTTTGGAGCTCCGCTGATCACCAACGACGGTGTTACCATCGCAAAAGAGATCGAGCTTGAGGACGCTTTTGAGAATATGGGCGCACAGCTGATCAAAGAAGTTGCATCCAAGACAAACGATGTGGCCGGCGATGGCACAACAACCGCAACCGTTCTTGCACAGGCAATGGTAAATGAAGGAATGAAGAACCTGGCAGCAGGCGCAAATCCCATTATCCTGCGTAAAGGTATGAAAAAAGCAACCGATACTGCGGTTGAGGCGATCAAAAACATGAGCCAGAAAATCAGCGGCAAAAAGCAGATCGCAAACGTTGCGTCTATTTCTGCCAGCGATGAGACCGTAGGCGAACTGGTTGCAGACGCAATGGAGAAGGTTTCCAAAGACGGCGTTATCACAGTTGAGGAATCCAAGACCATGCACACAGAGCTTGATCTGGTAGAAGGTATGCAGTTTGACCGCGGCTATGTTTCCGCTTACATGTCCACAGACATGGAGAAAATGGAAGCAAACCTGGAGAATCCCTATATTCTTATTACAGACAAAAAAATCAGCAACATTCAGGAACTGCTTCCGCTTCTGGAGCAGGTGGTACAGTCCGGCGCAAAGCTTCTGATCATTGCAGAGGATGTTGAGGGTGAGGCTCTTACCACTCTTATTGTGAACAAACTGAGAGGAACCTTCCAGGTAGTAGCAGTAAAGGCTCCGGGATACGGCGACAGAAGAAAAGAAATGCTGCAGGATATCGCAATCCTGACCGGTGGTCAGGTGATTTCCGACGAGCTTGGTCTTGACCTGAAGGAAGCAACTCTGGAGCAGCTTGGACGTGCGAAATCCGTTAAGGTTGCAAAGGAAAACACTGTTATCGTGGACGGCCTTGGCGACAAAGAAGCCATCGCAAATCGTGTGGCACAGATTCGCGGACAGATTGAAGAGACAAAATCTGACTTTGACAGAGAGAAGCTTCAGGAAAGACTTGCAAAACTGGCAGGCGGCGTAGCGGTTATCCGTGTAGGCGCAGCAACCGAGACAGAGATGAAAGAAGCAAAACTTCGTCTGGAAGATGCCCTGGCAGCAACCAGAGCAGCTGTTGAAGAAGGAATCATCGCAGGCGGCGGTTCCGCATATATCCACGCAGCAAAAGAGGTTTCCAAAATGGCAGCAGGGCTGGAAGGCGATGAGAAGACAGGTGCAAACATCATTCTCAAAGCTTTGGAAGCACCTCTGTATCACATTGCCGCAAACGCAGGACTGGAAGGCTCTGTTATCATCAACAAAGTAAGAGAATCCGAAGCAGGCGTAGGATTTGATGCTCTGAATGAGGAGTATGTAGATATGGTAAAAACCGGAATCCTTGACCCGGTTAAGGTTACCAGAAGCGCTCTGCAGAATGCGACCAGCGTTGCCTCCACACTTCTTACCACAGAATCTGTTGTGGGAATCATCAAAGAAGACGCTCCGGCTATGCCGGCAGGCAACCCGGGAATGGGCATGATGTAATTACAGAACAATCATTTTATACAATGAATGAAACCGGTGTCATGGACACCGGTTTCGTTATATGGTATACTGTAAGCACTTAATGAGTGCAGGCGTAAGCGCAGCAGGAATTTAGTGCGAACGTATACCTGGACACTTTGCGAGGCCGAGCGATGCGAATACCGAGCTTAGTGTCCATGGTATTTTCCCGGGCACTTAATGAGTGCACTCGCTTTAAAACTAAACATAAGGAGAAAAATTATGAGTGACTTTTATACGGAGCTGCTGGTCAAAAAAGAGGTGACCATGAAAGACAAGGTGATCAAAGTGCTTCTCATTGCCTTAACTGCCATTGCTGCTGTGGGCGGACTTTTTTTGAATCCCCTCCTTCTTCTGGTGGCGATCGCCCTTGGCATAGCCTGCTATTTCATTTTGCCGAAGCTTGATCTGGAGTACGAGTATCTTTTTGTCAATGGAGAGATGGACATTGATATGGTCATGGCAAAGGCGAAGAGGAAACGTGTGAAGAGCTTCAATGTGACGGAAGCAGAGCTTATGGCTCCGCTCAACTCCCACCGCATGGACTATTATAATGGAAACCAGCGTATGAAAGTTCTGGACTATTCCTCCGGAAATCCAGGTCATAAGCGCTATGCCGTGATCGCCAGGGACGGCGAGACTGCCTGCAAGATCATCATTGAACCGGATGAAAAGCTGGCAGCTCTTATGAGAAACTGCGCACCAAGCAAGGTGTTTCTGGATTGACATGCGATATCACTTTTTGTATTGACACCGATTGTAATCTTTGCTACACTATGGAACAAAATCAATTCTAACATTCATTACTATCTGTATACAAGGGAGGAAATGCAATGGGTACTATCATTGGTGAAGGCATTACATTTGATGACGTTTTGTTGGTTCCGGCGTATTCAAAAGTAATCCCCAATCAGGTGGATGTCACCACATACTTAACCAAGTCGATCAAACTGAATATTCCGCTGATGAGCGCCGGAATGGATACGGTTACAGAGCATCGTATGGCGATTGCCATGGCAAGACAGGGTGGTATTGGTATCATTCACAAGAACATGAGCATTGAGGCGCAGGCAGACGAGGTTGACAAGGTAAAACGTTCCGAGAACGGCGTTATCACAGATCCGTTTTCCTTATCTGCGGATCATACACTGAAGGATGCGGACGAGCTCATGGCAAAATACCGTATTTCTGGTGTTCCTATCACAGAGGGACGTAAGCTGGTGGGCATTATCACCAACCGTGATCTGAAATTTGAGAAGGACTTTTCACAGAAGATTTCCCAGTGCATGACCTCAGAGGGTCTGATCACTGCCAAAGAAGGCATTACGCTGGAAGAGGCAAAACAGATCCTGGCAAAATCCCGCAAAGAGAAATTACCCATTGTAGATGAGGACTTTAACTTAAAGGGTCTTATCACGATCAAAGATATTGAGAAGCAGATCAAATATCCGCTGGCTGCAAAGGATGCCCAGGGCAGACTTCTCTGCGGCGCTGCGGTAGGTATCACTGCCAATGTGCTGGCCCGTGTAGACGCTCTTGTAAAGGCTGCGGTAGATGTGATCGTAGTGGATTCCGCACATGGACATTCTGAGAATATTCTCCGTGCGGTGCGCGAGATCAAGAATGCGTACCCGGATCTTCAGGTTATCGCGGGAAATGTAGCTACCGGAGCTGCAACGAAGGCGCTGATCGAGGCCGGTGTAGATGCGGTTAAGGTTGGTATCGGACCGGGATCTATCTGTACCACACGAGTGGTTGCGGGCATTGGTGTTCCTCAGATCACTGCAGTTATGGACTGCTATGAGGTTGCGAACCGCTATGGTATTCCGATCATTGCAGACGGAGGCATCAAATATTCCGGAGATGTGACCAAGGCGATCGCAGCCGGAGCCAACGTATGTATGATGGGAAGCATCTTTGCAGGCTGCGACGAGAGTCCGGGAACCTTCGAGCTTTATCAGGGACGTAAATATAAAGTATACCGCGGCATGGGTTCCATTGCGGCGATGGAGAACGGCAGTAAAGACCGTTATTTCCAGCAGGATGCCAAGAAGCTTGTTCCCGAAGGCGTGGAAGGCCGTGTGGCATACAAGGGCCATGTAGAGGACACGGTATTCCAGCTTATGGGCGGACTTCGTTCCGGTATGGGTTACTGCGGAGCTGAGAACATTGAGACATTGAAGACCACAGGAAAATTCATTAAGATTTCCGCGGCATCTCTCAAGGAATCTCATCCCCATGACATTCACATCACCAAAGAAGCGCCGAACTACAGCGTGGACGATAACTAGGCAAAATATCCCCGCACCGGCAAAATGAACGGATTATGGCACAGAAGAGCAGAAGGTACCGAAAAAAACCAAATAAAAATCAGGTGCTCCTTATCCTGTGTGCCTGCCTTCTGGCTGTGATGCTGGCGGCGGGAGGACTGCTCCTTTTGCGGATGCGTCAAAGGGAAGCAGCCAGGCAGGATCAGCTCGCAGCAGAGAATCTGGACAGCAGCGGGCCGGAGGAATGGATGGCGGAGGGGGCGCCCTATATTGATGTGCGTCTTTTGACCCCAAACGCTTACTCCAGGCCGCAGATGGCCATGGAGGAGATACGCTATATCGCCATTCACTACACAGCGAATCCAGGCGCTACCGCAGTGGATAACCGGAATTATTTTGAGAATCTGGCCACGACCCAGGAGACAAAGGTGAGCAGCCATTTTGTGGTGGGGCTTGAAGGCGAGGTAGTGCAGTGCATTCCAACGGCGGAGATGTCCTACGCTACCAACGAGCGCAATGTGGATACGATTTCCATTGAATGCTGTCATCCTGACGAGACGGGAGCCTTCAACAGCGCGACCTATGACTCCGTAGTGAAGCTTACGGCATGGCTGTGCACGCGTTTTGGGCTGACAGAGGAGCAGGTGATCCGCCACTATGATGTGACGGGAAAAAACTGTCCCAAATACTTTGTGGAGCATGAGGATGCCTGGCAGCAGATGAAGGCGGATATCGCCAGACGGATCCAGGAAGACTATGTGCTGCAGGAGAATCTGTTCTAAATGTTTTTGCCCTTGAAAATTTGATAAAAATATTGTACTATGAAGAAGAGCTGCATGACTGGCGGAACGTAGGAATAACCTACAGGGAGTGCAGTGACGATGAATGCCGACCGCCTGGGCAGCCTGAAACAAGGGCTGTTCAGGCGGTTTTTGTGTATCGGAAAATACTTTGGAAGGTTCCGGATACATAAACATGTTCTGCGCAGGATGCGGACTCGCATGAAGTGTGGAACAAGCCGTGTGAACGGGAAACTTTAGGGCCAAGAAAGGAGAAAATCATGGAAATGTTATCATTGGAAAAAGAATTAAAGGAAAATGCGTATCCCGGACGTGGGATCGTCATCGGAAGAAGCGCCGACGGAACCAAGGCTGTGACTGCTTATTTTATTATGGGCAGAAGTGAAAACAGCAGAAACCGCGTGTTTGTAGAAGAAGGGGAGGGCATCCGCACACAGGCTTTTGATCCGGCGAAGCTTTCGGATCCCAGTCTCATTATTTATGCGCCTGTGCGTGTTCTTGGCAATAAGACCATTGTGACAAACGGAGATCAGACAGACACTATTTACGAGGGAATGGACAGACAGCTCACCTTTGAGCAGTCTCTGCGCACCAGAGAGTTTGAACCGGACGCACCCAACTATACACCCCGTATCTCCGGTGTACTTCATGTGGAAAATGGAAAATTCAACTATGGCATGTCGATCCTGAAAAGCAATAACGGCAATCCGCAAGCCTGCAACCGCTATACCTTTGCCTACGAAAATGCAGTGGCAGGAGAGGGACATTTCATTCACACCTATCAATGCGACGGAAATCCGCTGCCAAGCTTTGAGGGAGAACCCAAGCTGGTGGCGATTCCCGATGACATTGACGGCTTCACAAGTCTTCTCTGGGAGAGCCTGAATGAGGATAACAAGGTATCCCTTTTTGTGCGTTACATTGATATTGCTACCGGAAATTATGAGACACGGATCGTAAATAAGAACCAGTAAATAAAAATCATTGAATGGAGGAAACCGACCATGAAAGAATTGGAACTGAAATACGGCTGTAACCCGAACCAGAAACCGTCCCGCATTTATCTTGCGGACGGAAAAGAGCTTCCCATCAAGGTGCTTTCCGGAAAACCGGGATACATTAATTTTTTGGATGCCTTTAACGGCTGGCAGCTGGTGCGGGATCTGAAAAAAGCAACCGGTCTTCCCGCTGCAACCTCTTTTAAGCATGTGTCTCCTGCCGGAGCGGCGATTGGACTTCCGCTGACAGAGACTCTGGCGCGTATTTACTGGGTGGACGATATGGACTGGAAAAACTTTTCTCCGATCGCCTGCGCTTATGCAAGAGCAAGAGGCGCGGATCGCATGTCCTCTTTCGGTGATTTTATTTCTCTTTCTGACGTGTGCGACAAGGATACTGCCCTTCTCATCAAGAGAGAGGTGTCTGACGGCGTGATCGCTCCGGGCTACACAGAGGAAGCGCTGGAGATCCTCTCCCAGAAAAAGAAGGGGAACTACAATGTGATCGCCATTGATCCGGATTATGTTCCGGCTCCTCTGGAGCACAAAGAAGTGTTCGGTGTGACCTTTGAGCAGGGACGCCAGGAGCTGGCAATTGATGATGCGCTGATTTCCAACATTGTGACGGCAAACAAGGAATTGTCCGAGGAAGCGAAGCGCGACATGAAGATTTCCCTCATTGTGCTGAAATACACCCAGTCCAATTCCGTCTGCTTTGTAAAGGACGGACAGGCAATCGGCGTAGGAGCAGGACAGCAGTCCCGTGTACACTGCACCCGTCTGGCCGGACAGAAGGCGGACAACTGGTTCCTCCGTCAGAGTCCGCAGGTGCTGAATCTTCCGTTCAAGGATACGATCAGCCGTGCAGAGCGCGACAATGCCATTGATGTGTACATTGGAGAAGAATATATGGATGTGTTGGCAGACGGTGCATGGGAGGCTGTTTTCACGGAGAAACCGGAAGTCTTTACCAGGGAGGCGAAACGGGCATGGCTTGACCAGATGACCGATGTGACTCTGGGTTCCGATGCGTTCTTCCCCTTCAGCGACAACATCGAGCGCGCGCATAAGAGCGGCGTGAAGTATATTGCGCAGCCGGGCGGCTCTGTGAGAGATGACGCAGTGATCGCAACCTGCGATAAGTATGGCATGGCAATGGCGTTTACTGGGATAAGACTGTTCCATCATTAAAAAAGAGTCGGCAGCCGGCCGATGATAATAAAAGCAGATGCAAACTATATAGTATTTATTCTTGTAATGATGAAAAACAAACGTTTATTGACTATGCTAGAAAGGCAAAAGGAATATTGAAACTTAAGGATCAAGAAGCAAATGCCTTAATAAAGCATCATAAACGAAAAACTGCTATGGCTATAAAAGAAGGCCAGAAAAAATAAGAAGGGGCTGTTGCAAAAGTAGATGGATAATCGGCTCTGTGTCAAGTTTTGGGGTGGGATTCTTAGAAATCCTGCCCTATTACTGCATTTTGAGCCTTTTTTACGTTTTTAAGTTCTATACTTATATTCGGACATGAAAAATAAACCTTCGTGCCAGTCTTGTTTATAAGTTTCTATTTAGACAATATGTAAGCTGACTTGAAATTTTAA
>QFCE01001629.1_pt1 | contig 16367 bp, 17 predicted proteins | sample 5346091 | NCBI WGS metagenome assembly QFCE01 (sample SAMN09062252, study PRJNA434731) | Human gut metagenome, whole genome shotgun sequencing project. | isolation source: stool timepoint A chromium assembly | host: Homo sapiens | collected 2015 | reverse complement strand
AGGCCACTCACTATTCATTTACTAAGGGATTCAGGAGGCGGTATCCATCCCTGTAATGGCGAAATGCCGCATTGGCCATTTTGTGGAAGCGCAGATCCTGCAGGCCATTGAAATCGATTATATTGATGAAAGCGAAGTGCTTTCGCCCGCCGACGATAAATATCACATTGACAAAACGGCCTTTGACGTGCCCTTTGTCTGCGGTGCGCGGGATCTGGGCGAAGCGCTGCGCCGCATCAACGAGGGCGCGGCTATGATCCGCACCAAGGGCGAGCCGGGCACGGGCGATGTGGTGCAGGCTGTGCGCCATATGCGCATGATGCAGGCGGAGATCCGACGCATTGGCGCCATGAGCGATGACGAGCTGTTTGACGCTGCAAAAGAGCTGCAGGTGCCCTATGATTTGGTGCAATATGTGCATGAACACAAGAGACTGCCTGTGGTCAACTTCGCCGCCGGCGGCGTGGCGACCCCGGCTGACGCGGCGCTGATGATGCAGCTGGGTGCCGAGGGCGTGTTCGTCGGATCCGGCATATTCAAATCCGGAAACCCGGCCAAGCGTGCTGCGGCCATCGTCAAGGCAGTGACCAATTACACCGACGCCAAGCTCTTGGCAGAACTGTCCGAAGATCTGGGTGAAGCCATGGTTGGCATTAACGAACAGGAGATCGAACTGCTGATGGCGGAGCGGGGCAAATAAGCCATGACCATCGGTGTTTTGGCCCTGCAGGGGGCCTTTGCAGAGCATGAGCAGATGCTGGAGCGGCTTGGGGAAAGTACTTTTGAAATCCGCCAGCGACGCGATCTGGAGCGCAGCATGGATGGCCTGATCATTCCCGGCGGGGAGAGCACGGTACAGGGCAAGCTCCTGCGGGAGCTGGGGATCTTTGAGGAATTGAAGGCCCGCATTCAGGGGGGCCTTCCCACATTCGGCACCTGTGCGGGGTTATTGCTGCTGGCCCGGCGCATTGAGAACGACGCGCGCATACATTTTGCTGCGATGGATATCGCGGCGGTGCGCAACGCTTACGGCCGCCAGCTGGGCAGCTTTCACACGGAGGCGGATTTTGCCGGCGCCGGAAAGGTCCCCATGACGTTTATCCGCGCGCCCTATATCGCTTCGTGCTCCGGAGCGGCCCGGCCGTTGGCAGAAGTGGATGGAAAAATCGTGGCGGCCCGGGAGAATCATCTTCTGGTCACTGCATTTCATCCGGAATTGGATGAAAATCCCACGGTTCATACGTATTTCCTGAATATGATCCGGAAAAAAGGATGAAAAAAGGCATCCCGCACCGCGCAGCGGTGCGGGAGCGTTTTTTAGCCTTCCATAGTGGAAGCGCGTAAAAAAGAATATGCCGGGGGCTTAAGACTCGTTGCCGGGAAACTGGGGAATGCCGGCAAAGTCCGCCTGCACTGAGTGGAGTATGTTGAGCAAGACATCATGGTATTCTTCCTGGATGGCGGCGGCTTCTGCGGCTGCAGTAAGCCTGTACCAAGGGAGAGGGATGGTGCATCTTATAAAAGTCCTGGATTTCCTGGGAAATAGGGATCTTCCAGGTATCGTTGCTACCAGACCATCGCAGAACGCACCGGAGAGTCTTCGGCCGTCATGAACTTTCCTATGCCCGGATTGAGCGGCGGCGCGGACTTCACCTTCATGTCTGCATATACGTTGTATCAATTCTGCAGAAGCACATTCTCGCCCAGGTAAATTTTGTAGGGGATGTTGTGATCGTACTTCGTGGAAAAAACGCCTTTCGCTGCTCCGGGACAAAAGAAAAAATGCTCCTGTCCCAGCAACTACCTTTTGCTGAGATAGATGTGGATACTGCTTCTGTAGTGCCGCCTGACTTGACGGAACAAACTGCCCGCCTACGTTGTGCGCGCTGCCACACACTGCGCTTGGCGAACAGAGATGTCTACCGGCTTTTCTGCTGCGGCTTGCTGCATCGTTTCCGGCAGGATACGTACGCTTTCTCAACGGTTTGGTTATTGTTGATTTCGAGCGATAAAGTAAAATGTGCTAAAAGGAATTGTGAAAATTAAAAAAAATAGCTTCGCCGTGAAGCCGGGCATTGCATCGGAAGCGGAGAGTATGGTAAAATAGAGCAGCACTTGTGCGGCGTGGGCGCCATGCCGCCATAACAACGAAGGAAATGGAGGAATCCCATATGAGAAAGAACTTCGGTGCAAAGCCCTGGACCTATCCCCAGCCGGTGTTCATTGTGGCCACTTATAACGAAGACGGCACACCTGACGCCATGAATGCGGCCTGGGGCGGCATCTGTGATGATACGCGCATTACGATGTGCCTGAGCGCGGGACACAAAACGGTGAAAAACCTGCTGGCGCGGGGGGCGTTCACCGTCAGCATGGCGGAAGCGAACCAGGTGGTCCCCTGCGACTATGTGGGTATCGTGTCGGGCAACAAAGAAGCGGACAAAGTGGCAAAGGCAGGTTTTCACACCACGAAATCCTCCTTTGTAGACGCGCCGCTGATCGATGAGCTGGCTATGGCCCTGGAATGCACTGTAGTCAGCTATGACGCCGAAAGCGGCTGCCTGATCGGAGAGATCGTCAATGTATGTGCGGATGAACGTGTGTTGGACGGCGAAGGCAGCATTGATCCGGACAAACTCCAGCCTATTGTGTTTGACCCGGTGAAAGCGGCTTATCGTGTGTTGGGTGAGAAAGTGGGCAATGCGTTTTCCGACGGAAAGCAGCTGCGGTGATTTGGCAGGAAATAAACGGCGGTTGACCGCGCGCATCGGCGCGGCCAACCGCCGTTTTTATGATTCTTCTGCGTAACGGGCCAGGAATTGGCGCGTGCGTTCGCAACGGGGGTGATCGATAACCTGATGAGGGTCGCCCTGTTCCACGATCACGCCGCCGTCCATAAAGATCAGCCGATCGGCCACATCCCGGGCAAAGGCCATTTCGTGGGTCACAATGATCATAGTGGTTCGTTTTTCTGCCAGAGTGCGGATTACCCGCAGCACTTCGCCGGTCAGCTCCGGATCCAAAGCGCTGGTGGGCTCGTCAAAGCACAGGATGTCCGGTTGCAGCGCCAAAGCGCGGGCGATGGCCACACGCTGTTGCTGGCCGCCGGAGAGTTGATAAGGATAGTGATCCGCTCGATCCGCCAGACCCATTTGTTCCAGCAATGCTCGGCCGGCTGCTTCGATGGATGCGTGGCTTTCGCCGCCGTGCTCTTTTGCCAGCAGTTCGCGGGCCAGCGTGATATTTTGCAGGGCGGTGTACTGTGGAAAGAGATTGAAGTTTTGGAATACCAGCCCGAAGTGGAGCCGCTTGGTGCGGATGTCCCGCTCATATTGGGCGGGGCTGTCCTCGGCGCTGAAAATTGTAGTGCCGGCCACGGAGATAGAACCGCCGTCCGGTTTTTCCAAAAAGTTGAGGCACCGCAGCAGCGTGGTCTTGCCGCTGCCGGAGGCGCCGATGATGGACAGGGCCTGCCCTTTTTCCAGAGAGAAGCTGATGTCCTGCAGCACCTGGGTGGCGCCGAACTGCTTTTCCAGATGGGATACTTCCAAAATCGCCATATTGCAGCCCCCTTTACTTGAAATAATCCAGCCGCCGCTCGATGCGGTTGAACAGAATGGTCAGCACACCCACAAAGAGCAGGTAGAACGCGCCGCTGTAAAACAGCGGCCATATCAGGCCGGCGCTTTTCATGAAAGAATAGCCCGTGAACGTCAGCTCGTAAACAGCAATGATGCGGGCCAGGGATGTGTCTTTTACCAGGTTGATGACCTCGTTGGACATGGGAGGCACGATGCGCTTGATCATCTGCAGCAGCGTGACCTTGAAAAAGATCTGCCGCTTCGTCATACCCAGCACTTCGCCGGCCTCCCGCTGCCCCAGAGGAACACCCTGAATGCCGCCGCGGTAAATAACGGAAAAATAGCAGGCGTAGTTCAGGGTGAATGTAACCACGGTGGCGCTCATGCGTCCGACAGGCCCGCCCCACAGCCCGCAGCCCAGCAGTCCCGGCACATAGAACACGGCGATCAGCTGAAGCATCAGCGGCGTGCCGCGAATGATCCACACCAGAATGCCGCACACCGTGCCGATGGGGCGGAAAGCGGCCAAAGTTCGCGTCAGCGCGCTGGGCGCTTCCTGGCCATAAAGCAGAAAGCGCAGCGGCGCCCATTTGCTCATGGCGCCGAAAGCAATGACAAGGCCCAGGGGCAGGGAGAACAGCAGCGTTAGAAAAAAGATTTCCATCGTGGCTGCCAGGCTCTGCAGCAGGCTGATGGTAACATTCAGAAACATTTGGCGTCACATCCTTGTATTTGGAATGGCAGGGGCAAAGGCAGAGAGCGGAGGCTCCCTGCCTTTGCATAGAGAAGGTACGAATCGAGCGAAAAACGGTTTACTGCGCTGCGGTGATGACCACCTGAGCGTTTTTGCAGTAAGCGTTGGTGCAGTTCATGGAAGAAGTGACTTCGTCGGTCAGCGTCATGCCGTTCCATACCACATCGATGTTTTTGGAATTCAGCTCCATGATCTTGTTGTCCCAGTCGATGACGACGAATTGTGCTTCCACGCCCAGTTTTTCGGCCACCAGTTTGGCCAGGTCGGCATCAAAGCCGATCCACTCGCCGTTCTCGTCTTTATAATCCATGGGAGCGAACTCGGTGATGCCTACGATCAGCGTGCCTTTGTCCTGGATGTAAGCCACGTCACCGTCTTCGGCGGGAGTAAACTCGGCAGGTTCACTCTGTTCCACCAAAAGATCCTGGGAGATGGCATAGGTGTCGGCCAAGGCAGCCATGGTGCCGTCGGCGTAAGCCTCGGCGAAAACAGTATTGATATAATCGGTCAGGTCGCTGTCCTGACGGCAGCCCACGCCGTATTCCTCTTCGGTGAGGCGATCGGTGTAGGTCAGATCAGGGTAACTGGTGCCTTCGCCGATCATGGCGCCGGCCATCAGCAGATCGATGATGGCTGCCTCAGAGGTGCCGGACGCCACTTCCATCAGCGCGTCGGCCTGGGAAGACACGGCGTTATAAGTATAGCCGTTTTCTTTGGCAATGGCTTCGCCGGCGGAACCGGCCTCTACGGCATACATTATGCCCGCTGACTGGTTATCGTCTGCAGAGCCGGGGGTGTTGGCATTGCCGCCGCAGGCGGCCAGAGAGCCGGTCATGGCCAGAGAGAGGGCAAGAGCCGCAAGTTTTTTGCTGTTTTTCATCATGTCATCCTCCAAATTCAGTGAATTGATGTATTTCATTAATTCGGTAACAGTTTACCATACTAAATTATAAATGTAAAGAAGCGCTTCTGATGAATAGGAGACAAATTCAAAGCGCATTTTTTGTGCAGATTGCCTTTTTGCATTTTATGGAGCCAAGCGGGTTGACACGCGCAAACAGTTCGTTATAATTTAGTTATTATAAATAATTACTTAAGATAATTATTGTAAAAATAATGGTTCAGGAGGCGCGTATGGAAATTGAAGCGGTGCAGGAGCTGATGGCGGCCTGTCATGAGGCCAAACGGATTACAGAACTGCTGCCTAAGCTGCCGAAGGGGATGACGCCCCGTCATATTGGAGTAATCGATGCAATTCACGGTTTGAGCCGGGAAGGCGATGTCTGTGTTAGCGCTGTCAGTGCCCGATTGGGGATTACGCGCCCCAGTGTGACCCGCCTGATTGGGGAGTTGGAGCAGCTTGGTGCGGTGGGCAAACAGGCGGACACGAACGATAAACGGGTCGTTTGGGTTTCTCTGACAGCACTGGGACAGCAATACTATGATTTTTATGTGTTTGGCTACCACAGTTTTCTGGCGGAGTGCTTCGAAGAGTTGGATCCAGCGGATCTGTGCACAACGGCGGAAACCATCCGCCGGGTGTATCAGATTATGCGGAAACGTCCCATGGAAAGTCTCCGCTTGCGCAAGACCGAACCACAGGAGAAGGAGTAATCGAGTCAATATGAAACCGTTTGAGCGAACTTTGGACACAAAACTGATTTTATCGATTGTGGCGACTGGAATTATGTCTTTTTCCGGCGTGGTGGTGGAAACGGCCATGAATGTGACCTTTCCTGCACTGATGGAGGAATTTTCTGTGACGACCGCCACAGTGCAGTGGATCACCACAGGATATCTGCTGATGCTGGCGCTGGTAATCCCGGCATCTTCCTATCTGAAGCGGCGCTTTGCAATGAAAGCACTGTTTCTGACAGCGGCGCTCCTGTTCCTTTTGGGAACCGTGCTGGCTGCCGCGGCACCGTCCTTTTCCTGGCTTCTGGGCGGACGGCTGATCCAAGGCGTGGGTACGGGACTGGCGCTGCCGCTGATGTTCAACATTGTGCTAGAGCAGGCACCGCTGGACAAAATGGGGCTGATGATAGGGGTAGCATCGCTGATTACGGCGGTGGCTCCCGCGGTGGGACCCTTTGCCGGCGGCGCTATTGTGGAAGCGTTCGGCTGGCGCATGATTTTTGTGGTGCTGCTACCATTGCTGTTTCTGTCATTGGTATTCGGCGTCACGTCCATCCGGCAGGTGTCGGAATTGGTGCGTATATCTTTTCCATGGCTGGAATATTTGCTGCTGGTTTGTGCGTTCGCGTGCTTTATCTTTGCGTTGACCGGCGCGTCCTCCGCCGGCTGGTTCAGCGCGCATACGCTGGGGCTTCTGGCAGCGGCGGCGGTGTGCGCGGCGGCGTTTTATTTCCACTGCAAAAGCACGCAGGCACCGCTCATCCGGGTGCAGGTGTTCCGCTGTGCTCCGTTCACGCTGAGCATGCTGGCCATTGTGTGTGTGCAGATGATCTGCTTGGGCATCGGCTTTTTAATTCCGAACTATGCTCAGCTTGTTTTGCATCAGAATGCTTTTGCAGCGGGTTGTCTGTTGCTGCCGGGCTGTATTGTGGGCGCGGCGGTCTCACCGTTCAGCGGTCGATTGCTGGACCGTTTCGGCGCAAAGCGCCCCATTCTAATAGGAAACCTGGCAATTCTGTTTGCGGCGGTGTGTTTCGGTGCCTTTACCCTGCAGCTGAGTGCTGCTATGTTTTTGGTTATTTATCTCTTTTTTGCCTTTGGTCAGGGCTGTTCTATGGGCAACAGCATGACCAACGGCCTGCGCCAGCTCAGTGCGGAGCTGAATGCTGACGGCAACGCGGTGATCAATACGACCCAGCAGCTGGGCGGCGCTGTCGGCACGTCGATTGTCAGCTCCATTGTGGCGGCTGCCCAGGCACAGCTGCCGGGGGATGTAGTCACAGGTACTATGCTGGGCAGCCATGCTGCGTTTATGATGCTGGCCGCGCTGGCTGTCATGATGCTGTGTTGCTCGTTGGGAGCGTTTTATCATACGGGAAAGCGCGGTACGGTTCGATCGTTCTGTGTACAGGAGAAAGGAAGCCGCTGAGCGGCCCATGTTCCGGCAAACAAGCGCGCCGCAGGGTATAACCCCTGCGGCGCGCTTGTTTGCTGTGGCCATGGAGCTCAGGTGCTGCGCACAATCTTATAATATGTTTTGGCGGTAAAGGAATATACCAGGGCGTAAATGGCGCTGAAGATCAGCAGCGTGCCCACGGTGCACAGGGCAAAGAGTTTGACGTCGGTCAGTGAGAACAGCAAAAGAAGCTTGCGGATCATGGAAAAGGCCATCAGAATATGCAGTGCGGCTACAGCCAGAGGCAGGAAGAATACCATCCGCACCTGGCTGTTGATGGTTTGGCGCACTTCCCGGCGGCTCATGCCCACCTGCTGCATGATCTCAAAACGCTTGCGGTCCTCGTATCCCTCGCTGACCTGTTTGTAATAGATAATCAGTGTAGTAGCGGATAGGAAGAGGATTCCCAGAAACATACCCAGGAACAAAAATCCGCCGTACATGGAATAAAAATCGATCGCGCTGAGCTGGCGGCTGTTCATATAAATATCGTTAGCCGCGCCGATTGTATTGTTTAAAACATTGTAAAAAGCGATCTTTTCCGCGTCGGTGCCGTCGCAGTCCAGATAGCAGTCGAGGTAAGTGGTGAAATTTCCACCGCTTTGCGCGTAAATAGCGGAAAGAACACTGTCATCCGCCACGACAAACCCAGCGTTGGGGACGTTGGAAATCATAGCGCGGCTTTCGCCTTGAAACGTATCCAGCGTACCCGCCACACGGTAGGAAGTGGCTTCGATCCGGAAAGTTTCCGGTACGGTTCCTTCGGAGGTGTAGACCAGCATTTCGTCCGGTGCCAGGGATACGGCGCGGCCGGTCAGGCGGTTGTATTCTGCTGCGGTCATCAGGGAAACGGTATATTCGATCCCCTCCTGCTGATTTTCGAAATGAAAGGTGTCGCCGGACAGGGTCCAGTAGACCCGGGAATGGATGATATAGCTTTCATGGCGCAGTGTGCGGCCTTCTTCGGCAGCCGCAGCCTCCGTCTGGGCCAGCAGTGCAGCAGGATCTGCATCGGTCAGGGCATTTTTCTGCCGTTGTGAGATCTGGATGTCATGGGGATACAGGTTATCCAGTGTGTTGCCAAGGCCGAGATACAGGCATACGGTGGTGGATACTGTGACGAGCACCATGGTGGAGAGGATGCAGATGTTGGCAAGCCCCACGGCGTTCTGCTTCATACGGTAAAGCATACCGGATACAGCCGTAAAGTGCTGGGGCTGATAATAAAAAGCGCGATTGGCGCGCAGACGTTTCAAAACGGCAATGGAACCGGCGGTAAACAGACAGAATGTGCCGATGATGACCAGAAACACTGCCACGAAAAACAGCAGCATGGCGGAAATGGGATCTTTTACGGTCAGGGAAATCCAATAGCCGCCCAGGAGAGACACAAGACCGAGCGCTGCCAGGATCCATTTGGTGCGGGGCTCTTTTTCACCGGTGTGGTCGCTGTGCAGAAGTTCAATGGGCTTTGAGCGGCCCAGCCGCACCAGGTTGCTCAGCAGTGTTAGCAAGAACAAAAAACCAAATAAAACAATGGTCTGGCCGATGGCGCCCGGGCTGATATCGAAACCGAACTGAACTGGCAGATTGGTCAGGCGCAGCAGCAACAGAAGCACCAGTTTGGAAAAGAGAATGCCTGCGGTAAGCCCGCCGGCAATGGCTGCCAGAGCGCACAGAAACGTTTCCCAGAAAAGCAGATGGGCTGTGTGCCGTTTTTCCATGCCCAGCACATGATAAAGACCAAGTTCTCTGCGGCGGCACTTCATCACAAAATTGTTGGCATACAGCATCAAAACAATGGAAAACAGGGCGATGATTATGCAGCCAAGTGCCATCAGGCTCTGGATATAGGCCGCGCCCCGTACATTGGCGATCAAGTCGCTTTTGGTGAGGTAGGCTACGATGTAGAACATGGCTGCTGTGCCGCCGCAGGAGAGAAGATACGGCAGGTAAAACTGACCGTTGCGGGTCAGATTCACCAGTGCCAGATGAGGGTAGAAGCTGCCCTTACGCATGTACTTCACCGCCTTGGGCCAGCACGGTCAATGTGTCGGAAATGCGGGCGAACATCGCTTCCTGGCTCTCTTCGCCGCGATAAAGCTGGTGGTATACTTCGCCGTCGCGCAGAAACAGCACCCGCCGGGCGTGGCTGGCGGCTTTGACGGAATGCGTGACCATTAAAATGGTCTGTCCGTCGGCGTTGACGCAGCCGAACAGATCCAGCAGATTGTCCGCTGCGCGGGAGTCCAGCGCACCGGTGGGTTCATCTGCAAGAATGATCTGAGGATTGGTAATCAGCGCTCGGGCTACTGCCGCGCGCTGCTTCTGACCACCGGATACTTCGTAAGGGTATTTGCTCAGCAGCTCCTGGATACCGAGCTGTTTGGCAATGGGGCCGAGCCGGCTGCGCATGGTGTCATAGGACCTGCCTGCCAGCACCAGAGGCAGGAAGATATTGTCTTCCAGTGAAAATGTGTCCAGCAGGTTGAAATCCTGAAATACAAAACCCAGATTTTCGCGGCGGAACGCAGCCAGCTTGCCGTCCGGAATTTTGCTCAGATCCTTGCCTGAGAGCAGTACCTCGCCGGATGTGGGGCGGTCCAAAGCGGCCAGAATGTTCAAAAGGGTGGTTTTTCCGCTGCCAGACTCTCCCATGATTGCTACATATTCGCCCTGTTCCACTGAAAAGTTTACGTTGGTCAGCGCATGTACCTGATTGCCGCCAAAACGGGGAACATAGGTCTTTTTCAGGTGCCGTACTTCCAAAATGACCATCAAACGGTGCCTCCTCGATTTATTGTGGCTTTATCTTACCAGTACTGCAGTTTGTGTGCCATCGTTTTGGCTTACAGTTTGCTCTGCATAGCTTACATTTTTGTAAGAAGCAGGCCATAGGAACCGGTGGCTGGTGCGGTCTGGAAGTGTTCCAGCAGATATTTACCGCGCCAGGAGGCCGTACAGCATGGTCTGGAGCAGATCATTGGCTTTTTGCTCGGCATCGGACGCAGCGTCTTCGCGGATGTATATGCCGAGAAAGTGGACAAAGCTTCGAAACTGCAGCAGAGCTTCTTCCATGGATAACTGGCTGCGCAGAGGTTCCTTTTGCAGAACAGACTGCAGCGCTGCATTGTTAAAAGCGTCGAATTCTGCGCGGCATTTTCCGATTTCCTGCTGCAGACGGTTTTGGGGATACAGCAATAGATCGCTGAACAGCTTGCGGTGCAGGGGATGCTGCCTAAAAAAGCGCATGCGGACAGTAAAGTATTGTTCTACCGTGACTGTGGAAAGATTGATCTCGCTGCGGAGATAGCGTGTCATATCATCAAAAAGCACATGCACGCAGGATAGATAGAGCGCGTCCTTATTTTTGTAATAATGATACAAAAGCCCTTTGGAAAGATTTCCGCGGGCACAGATCTGGTTGAGGGAGCTTCCTTCGTAGCCGTGGCTGGCAAATTCGGTGAAAGCATGGGTAAGAATCAGCGCTCGGCTTTTCTGATTTTTTTCGCTCTGCTTCATAAACGATTTCTCCTGTTACAATGATTACACTTTTATCATATTTCGATTACAGTATAGCAACAATACGGAACAACTTCAAGGAAGGGGTTGACGGAGCATTTTATTTGGGGTAGCATAAAAACAAGCCAATTGGTCTGTTTTGTAAAAGGAGGAATTTCCATGAAGAAGTATTGGATTATACTCTGCGCCGGATTGTTGAGTATGGGTCTGCTGGCAGGCTGTGCCGGGCAGGAACAGAATAAAACCGGACAGGAAACGCTCAGCGCTGCGGCGGATCTGATCGGACAGGCGGATGCCGATGTCAAGGATCTGTTCGGCGGAGGAGAGGAGAACTGGACAGAAGACCAATCCACCTATATTGGCCGGATTTATACGGCGGAACTGTATGATGCACCGGTGACGATCTATACTACCTGTGATGCTGACAATCTGGTCAGCAGTGTGTCAATTTGGATTTCGGATGGCACGCAGGCGGTGAGCGAGGAACAGCTCGCGGCATGGCAAGGCTATATCAGTGATGCGACCGGCGTGTCGGTGGGGGAAATGCCTGTGTCTGAAGAATCGGGCACACAATCCTGGCGGTGGCAGGTGGAAAATACTTTTTATACGCTGCGGCTGCTGGGCGATATACTTACACTGGATATCCTTCCCGCAGTTGGAGAACTGCATTGATGTGATGTCCGACTGGATATGCAAGCAAGCACGCGCTGATCCCAGCGCGTGCTTGCTTTTTTGCATCTGCACCAGCCTTTTCTCCTTTATTCCACAACGGCCGGTCCGCCGGAGAGATGGAGGTAAACCCGGGTGCCGGTTCCGGGGACCGAGGAAATGGTCAGGTCATGGCCCAGGCGGCCGGTGATTTTTTTGCACAGGTACAGCCCGATCCCGGTGGATTTTTTATCGTTGCGGCCGTTGCAGCCGGTGAATCCTTTTTCAAATACGCGCGGCAGATCCTCACTGCGGATGCCGATGCCGTTGTCGGCAATCACCAGGCAGCTGCCGTCTTTGAGAATCCGGATGCAGCCGCCGGGATGCGTGTATTTCAGCGCGTTGGACAGAAGCTGCTCGATCACGAAAGAGAGCCATTTTTCATCCGTCAACACGGTCATGCCCGTGGGCTGAAAAGAGAGGGAGATCTTTTTGAGAATGAACAGTTTGGCATATTTGCGTGCGCAGGCGCGAACGATTTCGTCCAGGGGACAGCGGCGGAACAAATAGTCGGTGTCATCGTTGCCCAGGTGCAGATAGGTCAAAACCATTCCCACGTATTGCTCGATTTTGAACAGCTCCGCCGACAGTTCCCGGCTGCGCTGGCCGTGTTCTGCCTGCAGCAGAAGCTGCATGGCGGCGATGGGCGTTTTAATCTGATGAACCCAAAGGGTAAAGTAATCCGTCAGATCGTGGTAGCGGTTTTCATTTTCTGCGGCTAATAGCGTGCGATGGGCGCAGATTTTTTGGAGAAGGGCCTGATAGTCTGCCTCCAGAGCGTCATCCGGTTCGGGAAGAGAGAAAGCCGAGGTTTCCACACAGGAACGAAGCGCGGCAAGTGCATGGCTCTTGCGCAGATAGCGGACAAAAGAAATGCACAGAGCGAGTGCCAGCAGCACGGCGCACAGACTCAGCGCATAAAGCAGAGCGCCCATTGGCATGCGGTAAAGGAAGAAAACCAGAGCGAAAAGCGCCAGGCAGCCCAGCTGCAGGGCGATGCTTTTTTCTGCCGGCGCAGGAAACTGCGCAGCGGCGTTTTATTCCACAAGATACCCCACGCCCTTTCTGGTTTGGATCAGGTCGCGCACGCCGGCGCTTTCCAGCTTCCTGCGCAGCCGGTTGACGTTGACGCTCAGCGTATTTTCATCTACGAAGCTGTCTGATTCCCACAGGGCCGTCATGATTGCATCCCGCGAGACGATGTGCCCGTGTTGTTCCAGCAGCAGGCGCAGAATGCGGTACTCGTTGCGGCTCAGTGGAATTTTGACATCCCCCTGCAGCAGGGCTTCCTCATCGGTGTTCAGAAAGGCCTGGCCGCAGGGAAGCAGGTTGGCAGGTGCGGAAAAATCGTAGCTCCGGCGCAGCAGGGCTTGAATTTTTGCCGTGAGTACGGTCAGGTCGAAGGGTTTGGCAATGAAATCGTCTCCGCCCAGCTGCATGGCCATCACGGCGTTCATTTGATCTGAGGCGGAAGAAAGGAAAATAATGGGCACGCAGGAGCGCCTGCGCAGTTCGGCGCACCAGTGGAACCCGTTGAAAAAAGGCAGGGAAATATCCAGCAGGATCAGTTGCGGGGCAAAGGCATCCACCTCGGCGAGCACATGTTCAAAATCCTGCACGCACTGTGTGGTGTAGCCCCATTGACGCAGATGCTCCCCCAGCACACGGGCGATCACTTCGTCGTCCTCCACGATAAAAATGCGGTACATGATATATGCGCTCCTTTCTGTACGGCTTTTTCCGCAGTATAGCATTTTGGGCGGGGAAGTGTCTATTCTCTTAAATAAAACGTAAGAAAAATTCCCAACTCATCTTGGCGGTCTTTGCTATATTGGTGAAAACCGGGGCGGGAGAAAAACCGGCTTGGTTCGGGCGTATATTTGTTGCTATGAACAACAGGGGGCTGTTAACGCCGATGCGGCAGGAGTATGAAGGAAAAAACGGGTATACCTGTACGGCGGCGGTTCTGCGGGCAGAGTGAGTATCCCCTTTGACAAAAGCAGTGAAATGCCGTATCCTTATATCGTAAAAAGGACAAAAAGGGGAATGGCGATGAAATCCATTTTAGAATATGATACGGTGTCGCTCAGTGACGATGGTGCAGCACTGGTAATTATCGATCAGACGCTGCTGCCGGGCGAGATCAAGCTCCTGCATTTGACCGGACAGAACGAGATCTGGGAGGCTATCCAGGCCCTGCGGGTGCGTGGTGCGCCGGCCATCGGTGTGGCGGCGGCCATCGGGCTGTATTTGGCGGCCCGGGAGATCAAAGCAGGTGAACGCGGCGCGTTTCTGGAACGGCTGCACGCGGCGGCAGAGTACCTTAATTCTGCCCGCCCCACCGCGGTGAACCTTTCCTGGGCGCTGCGCCGCATGGAGCGCACAGCGCATCAGACCGCGGGCGGAGCGGAGGAAATTCGGGCGGCGCTGCACAGGGAATGTCTGGCCATGTGGCAGGAGGATATTGATGTGTGCCGCCGTCTGGGGGAGAATGGCTTGTCCCTGGTAAAACCCGGCGATGGCCTCCTGACCCACTGCAACGCCGGCCAGTTGGCCACTGTGCGTTACGGTACTGCCACGGCACCCATGTATCTGGGCCATGCACGGGGTTATGGCTTCCATGTTTATTGTGATGAAACCCGCCCCCTGCTGCAGGGAGCACGGCTGACCAGCTTTGAGCTGTCCTCTGCTGGCATCGACACCACGCTGATCTGCGATAATATGGCGGCCTCCGTGATGAAAAAAGGAATGATTGACGCAGTATTCGTGGGCTGCGATCGGGTGGCGGCCAACGGCGACGCGGCCAATAAAATTGGCACGCTGGGCGTGGCGGTGCTGGCCAAGCGTTTCGGCGTGCCGTTTTATGTGGTGGCGCCCTCTTCCACCATTGACCTGCATACCCCCACTGGGGCAGATATTGTGATCGAAGAGCGCAGCGGCGATGAGATCTGCCGGATGTGGTATGAAAAGCGGATGGCGCCGGAAGGGGTCAAAACATGGAACCCGGCCTTTGATGTGACGGACAACGATCTGATTTCTGCCATTGTTACGGAATACGGTGTGGCCCGCGCGCCGTATACGGAATCGCTGAGGGATATTTTCTGTAAAAAGGAGGCGGCACAGATATGAGCTATCCCACCGATGCGCAGGCGCGTGAGGAAATTATCCGTGTGGGACGCCTGCTGTATGAGGAAGGGCTGAACACGGGCACCGACGGCAATATCAGCTGCCGTGTGGACGGCGGAGCGCACCTGTGGACCACCGGATCGGGCAGCGCAAAAGGCTTCCTCACAGAGGATGATCTGGTAAAGACCGATTTAGAGGGGAACGTGCTAGAAGGAACGGCAAAGCCTTCCAGCGAACTGAAGCTCCATCTATGTGTCTATCGGTATAATGCCCTGGCACAGGCGGCGGTGCATGCTCACTCCATTGCCGCTACGGCGCTGGCCAGCGCCGGCGTGGGACTGACGGAGCCGTTGCTGCCGCCGGTAACGCTGCAGCTGGGGAAGGTGTATACGGCGCCTTATGCGCTGACGGGCACACAGGCGGTGGCGGACAGTATTTTGCCCTATGTGAGAGAGAACAATGCCGTGCTGCTGGCCAATCATGGGGCGGTGACCTGGGGAAAAGATCTGTGGCAGGCTTTTACCCGCATGGAAACGCTGGAGCGCTGCGCACAGATTCTGATCCAGACGCGAATGCTGGGAACACCTCAGTATCTGTCGGAGGCGCAGGAAGCGGAGCTGCATGCCTACGGTGTGCAGCTGGGCCATTTTCTTCGCTGAACGGTATCCGGGAAAAGTTCGTATGGATTATCGGATTCGGGAACTGAAACCGGAAGACAACCGGCGCATCGAATACATCATCCGAACGTGTCTGGTTGAATTCGGGGCCGATCATGCGGGCACCGCTTGGGCTGACCCGGATTTGGGCCGTTTTTCGGAGGTTTATAACGAAGAAGGAAGCCAGTATTGGGTGGCTGAGAATGTCCGGGGCGAAGTGATCGGCGGCGTGGGGATCGGCCGGATAGACAGTGTCGCCGGCGTGTGTGAGCTGCAGAAGATGTATTGCCTGCCTGAGGCCAGGGGTACCGGCGCGGCCCATGCCCTGATGAAAACAGCGTTGGCTTATGCCAGGAAGCACTATTGTCGGTGTTATCTGGAAACGTTGGAAAATATGGTTGCTGCACAGAAGTTTTATGAGAAATACGGCTTCCGGAGAATCGCAGAGCCTTTGGTGGAAACAGGGCATTATGCGTGCGATGTGCGTTACAGCAAGGAATGGGGTACAGAAACGTGTCTGCGGTGAAACCGTGAGGTGCAGACGAAAATTTTGGCAGAGAGAATGCAATAAATCGTTCCTTTCGTGCATTCCCTTTATGACAGGAGCGGCGGAAACATGCTGATTTTGGATGTGATCACAACCGAATCCCGGCAGCGGTTGGAAGAGAACGCCTTGGATAGGCTGCTGCAGGGCGTGGCCGGGGGAGATCGGGACGCCTTGGCAGAGCTGTATGGCCGTGCCCGGACGGCAGTCTATGCATTGGCGCTTTCCTATTTGAAAAACCCGACGGAGGCTGAGGACGTGACCCAGGATACGTTTGTCCAGATCTGGGAAAAGGCCCCGGCTTACCGCAGCGAAGGAAAGGCGTTGGCCTGGATAATGACTATCGCCCGCAATCTGGCACTGATGCGGCTGCGCAGTTTTTTTA
>QFCE01002390.1_pt1 | contig 16399 bp, 12 predicted proteins | sample 5346091 | NCBI WGS metagenome assembly QFCE01 (sample SAMN09062252, study PRJNA434731) | Human gut metagenome, whole genome shotgun sequencing project. | isolation source: stool timepoint A chromium assembly | host: Homo sapiens | collected 2015 | reverse complement strand
CAGGTATGCATTCGCACTAACCTCCTGCTTCGCTCTGCTCGCACTCGCTAAGTGCTCATAGTATATCCCAAACAGGCGCAAATGTATAGATTTTTTCTCTTTTTTGGAGAAAAAGAGAGCAGACCTTTCCGGCCGCCCTCCATTTTCTATACCGCCTCTGCTTTTTCAAACTGGCTGTTATAAAGCTCCGCATAGAAGCCCTGTTTCTTCATCAGCTCGTCGTGACTTCCCTGTTCCACAATATCTCCGTCTCTCATATAGAGAATCAGATCCGCATCCCGGATCGTGGAAAGACGATGCGCAATGACAAAGCTGGTGCGTCCTCTCATCAGATTGTCCATGGCTTTCTGGATCCGTACTTCCGTTCTGGTATCTACAGAAGAAGTTGCCTCATCCAGAATCAGGATCCGGTTATCTGCAAGAATCGCTCTTGCAATGGTGAGCAGCTGCTTCTGCCCCTGAGAAACGTTGCTGGTCTCTTCATCCAGAACCATCTGATAACCGCCCGGCTGCTGCATGATGAAGTTATGGATATGAGCCGCCTTCGCCGCCGCAATAACTTCTTCGTCCGTAGCGTCCAAACGGCCATAACGGATGTTTTCCATAATTGTGCCGGAAAACAGCCAGGTATCCTGAAGCACCATACCAAACATTTCACGGAGCTTGCTCCTGTCGAAATCCCGGATATCGTGACCGTCCACCTTAATGGCTCCGCTGTTTACATCATAGAACCGCATCAAAAGCTTCACCATGGTGGTTTTGCCCGCACCTGTGGGCCCCACAATGGCGATCTTCTGTCCATCGTGCACTTCTGCGGAAAAATCATGGATGACAATACGGTCCGGACGATAGCCAAAACTTACATGCTCAAACTGCACATTCCCGGCAAGATTTTCAATATCCACCGGCTGCTCTGCATGCTGGTCCTCCTCCGGCTCCTCCAAAAACTCAAACACACGCTCGGAAGCGGCTGCGGAAGACTGCAGAAGATTGGTAACCTGCGCGATCTGCTGGATGGGCTGGGTAAAGTTTCTTATATACTGGAAGAAGGACTGAATATCGCCGACCTCAATGCTTCCGCGAATTACAAAAACTCCTCCCAGCAGGGCCACCATGACATAACCCAGATTTCCCACAAACTGCATCACCGGCATCATCATACCGGAGAAAAACTGGGATTTCCATGCGGATTCGTAAAGCTTTTTGTTGTCTTTTTCAAATTCCTCCACAACGGCCTCTTCTTTGTTAAAAACTTTTACCACATTGTGGCCGCCGTAGTTCTCCTCGATCTGTCCGTTGACCTTGCCAAGATATGCCTGCTGCGCCTGGAAATATTTCTGGGAGCGTTTCATCACCTGTCCGATGATCGCCATGGATACCGGAAGGATCAAAAGAGCTACCACCGTCATCCACACATTGATCGAGAGCATCATCACAAACACACCGATCAGGGTCGTCACTGAGGTGATGAGCTGCGTCATACTCTGATTGAGGCTCATCTGCAGCGTATCGATATCATTTGTCACTCTGGAAAGGATTTCTCCGTTGGTCCTGCTCTCGTAGTAGTTGAGAGGCAGGCGATTCATTTTTTTGGAGATGTCTTTCCGGAGATTATAGGTTACATCATTGGAAATTCCCGTCATCACATAGCCCTGGATGAAGGAGAAGCAGGCGCTCACCACATAAAGTCCCAGGGTAAATAAAAGGATGCTTCCGATTTTTCCAAAATCAATGCCGCCGGTGCCTCCCACCTTTGCCACCAGACCGTTAAACAGCTCTGTGGTTGCCTTGCCGAGGATCTTCGGTCCTACAATATTAAACACCGTTCCGGCTACCGCAAAAACGAACATCAGTCCGAAACGCAGCTTATAGCGGTTCATATAGCGAAAGAGTTTTGCCATGGCGCCCTTAAAATCCTTGGCTTTCTCGCCGGCCATCGCGTGGCCGTGCCCGCCCATAGGGCCTCTTCTTGTATGTTCACTCATGCCAATTCCTCCTCTGATAACTGAGACATTGCGATCTGACGGTAAACCTCGCAGTTTTGCATAAGCTCTTTGTGCGTTCCGATCCCCGCCATATGACCCTCGTCCAGCACAATAATCTTATCTGCATGAAGAATGGTGCTGATACGCTGCGCCACGATAATGGTCGTTGCCTCTTTTGTGTGCTCCTTCAGCGCTTTGCGAAGCGTACTGTCTGTCTTGAAGTCCAGCGCAGAAAAGCTGTCGTCGAAGATAAAGATTTCCGGTTTTTTCGCGATGGCTCTGGCAATGGAAAGACGCTGCTTCTGTCCGCCGGAAACATTGGTTCCGCCCTGGGCAATGGCAGACTGATATTTATCCGACTTTGCCTCAATGAAATCAGAAGCCTGGGCAATCTCTGCCGCCTCGTGCACCTCAAGCTCGGAGATATCCTCCTTGCCGTACCGGATGTTGGAGTCGATGGTTCCGGAAAACAGGACACCCTTCTGGGGCACATAGCCCAGGCGGTTTCGCAGATCTTTCTGTTCCATGCTGCGCACGTCCACACCATCCACACGGACCGTCCCTTCCGTCACATCATAAAATCTGGGAATCAGATTCACCAGGGTACTTTTTCCGCTGCCCGTACTTCCGATGACAGCCACTGTCTCGCCGCGTTTTGCGGTAAAATGAATGTCTGTAAGAACCTTTTCTCCCGCATCCGGATAGGCAAAGCTCACATGGTCAAATTCCACCGTTCCTTTTGCATCCTCAGAGGGTCTCTCCGGAACCTGCGGATCCAGAATGCTTCCGTTGGTGGTAAGTACCTCGTTGATACGAAGCGCCGCTACGTTTGCTCTTGGAAGCATAATGGAGATCATGGTGATCATCAAAAAGGACATGATGATCTGCATGGAATACTGAATGAAGGCCATCATGTTTCCTACCTGCATGGTTCCGTTATCCACCGCATAGGAGCCCTTGTACATGATCAAAATCGAAACGCCGTTCATGATCAGCATCATGAGAGGCATCATAAAGGTCATGCACCGGTTGACAAACAGGTTGGTCTTCGTCAGGGTATTGTTCGCTTCCTCGAAACGCTCTTCTTCATGTTTTTCACGGCTGAAGGCACGGATCACCGGAATACCGGTAAGAATCTCTCTGGTTACCAGATTCAGCCGGTCGATGAGCGTCTGCAGCTTCGTAAATTTCGGCATTGCCACCTGGAACAGCACAAAAATCACCAGCATGATCAGAGCAACCGCCACACCCAGGATCCAGGTCATGGAAGAGTCTGTCTGGAATACCCGGATAACACCGCCAATTCCCAGGATCGGAGCATACAGGACGATGCGGAACATCATCACCATCACCATCTGTACCTGCTGCACATCGTTGGTGCTCCGCGTGATCAGCGACGCAGTTGAAAATTTATTGTACTCATTGCTGGAAAAGCTCATAACCTTGCGGTAAATGCTGTTTCGCAGATCATGGCCAAGGGCCGCTGCCACCCGTGCGGACAAAAATGTAACGCAGATGGAGGCCGCCATGATCACAAAAGCCAGAAGCAGCATTTGGATTCCCGCTTTTTTGATGTAATCCATCTGCACGGCGTCCATATCCGTTCCCATGGCTTCGTACTCTGCCTGCACAAAAGCAACCGCTGCCTGCGTGACAATGGAGTCCGGCATTTCATCGACCTTTTCGCCGGCCGCCTCCAGCATCTCTGCCTGCATCTGCGCTGCCGCCTGCGGATCCTGTGCCGCCGCAGTCTCGGCTTCGCTCATATCAAGCCCCAGCATACCTGCCACATCCTGAGATTCATCGCCCTGTACCTGCGTCATTCCCAGAAGCAGCATCGGTTTGCTGAGAGCATTGTTCAGTTCTTCTCTCTCTTCCTCTGAGATATCTGCCCGGAGCTCATAAATGTTGTCGCTGTTGAGTGTATAGTCGTCTTTCACCTGCTCCGCTGCATCTTCTTCCATAAAAGACAGCAGCGCGTCAAAGGTACTGGCGCGCATTTTTTCCGGCACGCCGTCTTCAATTCCTTTCTGCTGGATTCCTACATTGATGATCCTTGATGTATAATCCGGCAGGGACAGATCGCAGTAAGCCTGTAAAAACAAAAGCGCCACAATAACTGCAATATATCCGATGGATTTCTTTAGATATTTCATCAGTTTCAGCATTGGCTGCATTCCTCTTTTCTCAAAATTTCTTTCATCGTCGGTCCCGGGATTTTCTGGATATTTTCCAGGATCTGCAGAAAAAATCTGCGCATCAGGCAAAGCTCCGCCTCGCTAAAATCTCCGAACAGAATCTTCTCATGCTCCGCAACCGCCTGCGTGGCCTTCTCCATGACCTGACGCCCTTTTTCGCTGAGATAAATGCGCGTCACCCTCTGATCCTTTTTATCCGGCCTGCGGATGACCATTCCCGCTTTTTCCAGACGATGGACCGTCACGGTCACCGTAGGAGGCTTTACATGCATCCTGGCCGCCAGTTCGCTCTGACTGTATCCGTCATGCTCTTTCAAAAGCCCCATGATCGGCATCTGCCTTGGATAAATCCCGATCTCCATAAACTGGCCAAAGCATTTCCCCGTATAACGGCGCGCGATCTCTGTCAGCAGTTCCTGAATATCCGAATCCTTCCCTGCTGCTTTCTCCGTAAACTCTTCCACCTCTTCACCTCCACCGTTCAGTGGCCGGCTAAGCTTGTATTATATGGAAATGCACAAAAAATGCAAGCGATTTTTGGTGGTTTTCACAGTTTGTTCAAACTTTTTTGCATGGAAAAAGGAGCTGTAAGTTTCCAAACAGCTCCTGTCTTTTAAAATTACTTACCCAGCTAATCAATTGTATTCCTGTTTTTCACACAAACTGATTCTGCTCTGTATCGTAGTAGTAATCAATGGAAGCCAGCTTCTCCACCAGCTCCTGTTTTTTCATCCCACGGCAGGTACAAAGGGCCTCCAGGGATTCGTAGTAGTCTCGAAGCTGCGTGTTCACATAGCTCAGCAGCATTACCGGGTCTTTTGGTATCATTGTCCTTTTTCCTTTACCTGTATTTTGAACTCTCCATTGTCCACATCCAGTATCAGCGTGTCCTGCGCATGCACGTCTCCGGAAAGGATCTTGCGCGCGGTAAGCGTCTCCACATATTTCTGAAGATAACGCTTCAGCGGGCGGGCTCCGTATATTGGATCGTAGCCGTTTTCAATCACATGCGCTCTGGCTGCGTCTGTCAGCACAAGGGAAAGCTCCTGGTCAGCAAGCCTTCTGTCCAGCTCCTGTACCATCAAATCTACTATGCTTCCAATGTTCGCCTTTGTCAAGGGCTTAAACAGAATGATTTCATCCAGACGGTTCAAAAACTCCGGCCGGAAGTGGTTCCGCAGATCGTTCATGACCAGCTCCTGTGCCTCCGGCTTAATTTCGCCGCTCTCGTCGATTCCGTCCAGCAGATAGGGCGACCCAATATTGGAGGTCATGATAAGAATGGTGTTCTTAAAATCCACGGTGCGTCCCTGGGAATCTGTGATCCGTCCGTCGTCCAGCACCTGCAGAAGCACGTTGAACACATCCGGATGCGCCTTTTCGATCTCATCAAAAAGCACTACGCTGTACGGTTTGCGCCGCACGGCCTCCGTCAGCTGACCACCTTCCTCATACCCCACATATCCGGGAGGCGCTCCGATCAGACGGGACACAGAGTATTTCTCCATATATTCGCTCATATCAATGCGCACCATATTCTGCTCATCATCAAAAAGCGTCTGTGCAAGGGTTTTGGCAAGCTCCGTCTTTCCCACGCCGGTCGGCCCCAGAAACAGGAAGGAACCAATGGGCTTCGTGGGGTCTTTGATCCCCGCCTTGGAACGCAGGATGGCATCTGTCACCATACTTACGCCTTCGTCCTGGCCGATGACTCTCTTATGAAGCTGCTCTTCCAGACTGAGAAGCTTTGTGCGCTCTCCCTCGGTCAGTTTTGCCACCGGGATTCCGGTCCACCGGGAAATAATGCGGGCAATCTCGTCATCCGTCACAGCCTCATGCACCAGGGACCGGTCGCCCTCTTTTACCGCCCGCTCCTCAATCTCCAGCTGCTGCTGCAGACGGGGCAGTTCTCCGTACTGAAGCTCTGCCATTTTTTCCAGATCATAGCTCTGCTGCGCTTTCTCGATCTGCTTGTTTACGTCCTCGATCTGCTCACGCAGCCTGGAAAGCTTCTCCACTGCGTGCTTTTCATTGTCCCACTGGGCTTTCTGGGTGCTAAACGCATCCCGAAGCTCTGCCAGCTCCTTCTGAAGCGCAGCCAGACGTTCCCTGCTCAGATTGTCGGTCTCCCGCTTCAAAGCCGCCTCTTCAATCTCCAGCTGCATGATTTTCCGCTGCTGCTCATCAAGCTCCGCCGGCATGGAATCAAGCTCCGTCTTAATGAGCGCGCAGGCCTCGTCCACCAGATCGATGGCCTTATCCGGCAGAAAACGATCGGAAATATAGCGGTCGGACAAGGTTGCCGCAGCAACCAGCGCACTGTCCGTAATCTTTACGCCGTGGTAAACCTCGTAGCGCTCCTTGAGACCACGAAGAATGGAAATGGTGTCCTCCACCGTTGGCTCATCCACCAGGACCGGCTGGAATCTTCTCTCCAGAGCCGCGTCTTTTTCAATATACTGCCGGTATTCGTCCAGGGTCGTGGCTCCGATACAGTGAAGCTCGCCTCTTGCCAGCATGGGCTTCAGCATGTTGCCCGCATCCATGGCGCCGTCCGTCTTGCCGGCCCCCACAATAAGGTGCAGCTCGTCAATAAAGAGAATGATATTTCCTTCGCTTTTTTTGACTTCCTCAAGAACCGCCTTTAAACGCTCCTCAAATTCTCCCCGGTACTTTGCGCCTGCTACCAGCGCGCCCATGTCCAAGGCAAATATCTTCTTATCTTTTAATCCTTCCGGCACATCCCCGCGCACAATACGCTGCGCCAGTCCCTCGATCGCGGCTGTTTTTCCCACACCCGGTTCTCCGATGAGCACCGGATTGTTCTTGGTCTTACGGGAAAGGATGCGGACAATATTCCGGATTTCCGCATCACGGCCGATGACCGGGTCAAGCTTCTGGCTTCTGGCCTTTTCCACCAGATCCTCGCCATACTTATTCAGCGTATCATAGGTGGCCTCCGGATTGTCGCTGACAACCCGCTGGTTGCCTCGCACAGTGGAAAGCGCCTGCAAAAACCGCTCTCTGGTAATGCCGAACTCTCCGAAAATCTTCTTCATGGAAGGACTTGGATTGCTCAAAAGGGCCAGGAACAGATGCTCCACAGAAACATATTCGTCTCCCATGGCTCTGGCCTCGTCCTCCGCGCTCACCAGCGCCTTGTTCAGATACTGGCCGAACCGCAGCTCCCCGCCGGATACCTTCACCCTGGCATTCAGGGCGTTCTCCACCACATTCATAAAATATTCTTTATTGATTTCCATTTTCTCAATCAACTTGAGAATCAGGCTGTCTTCCTGGGTCAGCAGAGAATAAAGCAGATGCTCCTGCTCAATCTCCTGATTTCCGTAGTCGTATGCTATCTTTTCCAGATTCTGGACAGCCTGCATTGATTTCTGCGTAAATTTGCTGATATTCATATAGGCTTTCCTCCTTTATATAGCGCGGCGAAGGGTTTGTTTTCTCCGCCTCTATTTGTTCTATCCGAAATATAACATATCACAACCAATTAGCACTGTCAAGAGATGAGTGCTAATTATTTTGTGAAGATTTTGTGAAGCCTTGATTTTATGGGCTTCACAGGGATTTTCCACTTACTTTCACACTCAATTTTCTTGGTTTGACCACATTTTTACGACAAATTCTTGGAAAAATATATTCGTCTGATTTTCTTACCACATTTTACGACAACGGCTTATGGTTTATACCACAGCAGGTACAGTTTCCGGCAGATTCATTTTAGACATCTCATTTTCCACATGAGACTTCTCTGCAATATGATTGTAGAGCGAAATCTTATTCAAGAAGACCTAGCAGAAGCAACCGGCTCCTGTAGCCGCACCATCGGCAGAATTGAACGAGGGGAACGAAACCCCTCATTGGAGATGGCAATCCGACTTGCCCATTATCTGAATATGGGCGTGGAAGAGATTTTTAAATTGGATGATGACACTTCTTGTCAAAAAAAAACCGAGGAATGAATCCCCGGTTTTTTTATCCAAGTAAAACTTTAGATCAACAATAATGTCTAACAAGAGAAGGATATAGAAAATGCCAAAAGAATAAATTCTTGTGCGAAAATCACATTCTCATACTTATATCTCTGCACATTTAATTTACATTTTTAGTTTTTGGAATATTTCTATAACCATAAGATCCATTAATACAAGGTGAAATCTTTTTCAAAAAATAATCAAACTGATTACTCCTGCTTCACCATACAATACCCAATTCCCACATGTGTTTGTATACATTTATTTGAGCTATCTTTCTTTTCTATTTTCTTCCTTACAGTTGCCACATGAACCCTGAGTGAAGCAATGTCTCCTTCCAGAGAACTCCCCCATATTTCCTTTGTTATGTGGGTATGGGTCAGCACTCTTCCAAGATTTTTCGCCAACAGGCATAAGATTTTATATTCAATTGGAGTCACATGAATCTCTTCCTCTTTCACATATACTGTCTGCATTTGATAATCAATGGTCAAGCTACCATTATGAAAGGCAGGATCTCCCCCCTGCTGATTATTTTGTATGTACTGAATTCTCCTATAGTTTCCTCTGATTCTTGCAAGAAGTTCCGCTGTTGAAAATGGCTTGGTAATATAATCATCAGCACCGGCATCCAAGGCATCAATCTTATCTTTATCTTCACTTCTGGCACTTATCACAGTAATTGGAACAGTTGACCAGGTACGTATTTTTCTTATCACATCAACCCCATCTATGTCAGGAAGTCCCAGATCCAACAGGATTAGTTCCGGTGCCTGTGTTGCAGCTTCCATAATCGCCTGATTCCCATTTTTTGCCACATGGTATTTATAGTTTTCTGTCTCAAGGGCGGTTGTGATGAGACTGCGAATGGCAAAATCATCTTCTACAACTAATATATTTGAATTATTCATGAATCTCTACCTCCTCAGCTGGCACCGTAAAATCAAAAACGGCACCTTTCGGTTTATTATCATAAACCATTATTTTCCCACCATGTGCATTGATAATTGATTTACAGAGAGCAAGCCCAAGACCCAGACTCCGTTTAGAATCCGTTATTTCATTATTCGCTGTATAAAACATTTCAAAAATATGCGGTTTGTCTTCATCCGGAATCCCATTTCCATTATCTGCGATCTGCACATGTACAAAACTTTTTTCTTTCTTTGTAGATATCACAATTTCTCCACCTGGAGTTGTATACTTCACCGCATTATCTACAATATTAATAATTACCTGAAGGATCAGTCGTGAGTCCACGTTGACAAGCTGCATTTCATCTTCCATGCTGACTCGTATCGAAAATTCCCTGCTTTTCCTGCTGATATGCTTCAGTGCTTCTTCAATCAGATCTTCCAACATATCTGCCTGCTTTTTAATCTTCATTCCACCGTCTTCAATTCTCGTAACAGACAAAAGATTTTCTACCAGATTCAACAGCCAAAAAGAATCATCATAAATATAAGAATACACTTTTTCTTTTTTGTCCTCATTCAGTTTCCCCTGCAGAAGCATATCTGCATTTCCGCAAATGCTGGTCAGTGGCGTACGAAGGTCATGTGAAATTGATCTAAGAAGATTTGCCCTTAACTTTTCACTATTTGCCTTTTCCGTTGCAGCCTCTTCCCTGGTCCTTAAAACTTCCCGCTCCATAACAGTCGCCGACTCTGAAAGGATAGCCATTAACATATTACTCTCAAAAGCACCCAGTATCCCTCCGTCCTCAATTTCGATCCCAACAACACCATACACCGCATCAAGACTTCTGACTGCAAGATAATAACATGCAGCTTCGCTCAATGTTCCCGTAGTTGCTCCAGCCCGTTTATTGTTTTTAAAAACCCATTCGGCTACTGCATGTTCATTTTCGGTAATCAGTCTGGTGTAATGAGATTCATCCTTCTCACCGTTTGCATTATATATGACAGGATCATTCAGATGTTCCTCCTCCAGCCCATAATACACCACTGTGTGACTCAGGACTTTTCCCAACTGAGCAGCCATTGTATTTCCTATTTCTTCTACTGTTTTTCCATTTTGCAAAAGCTGGTTGGTATCCAGGATAATCTTTGTACGATATGCAAGTTTTGCCAGTTCTCTTGCCTGTGTTTTCATTTTTAGTGCAATATTGCTTGTGATAAGGGCTGCGATAAAGGAAATCGCAAAAGTAACCGGATACCCCGGATCATAAGTATCCAGAGAAAACCTTGGGTCTGTAAAAAAATAATTGAATACCACCACACTCGCTGCAGACTGCAGGAATGAAATCGTCCGACTTGATGTAATGATCGCAGTAATCATAACTCCCAGAATATATACCGTTATGATATTGGTATCGCTGAATTTCATTTCATAAAAAACAAAACCCATCACAGTTGATAAAAGCAGACAGACCAAGGCACTCAGCATATTTTTGACTGTCATCGTGTGATCCATATTATTTCGGAGCTTCTGTTTTTCTTTCCCCATTTTGCTGTCAGGTATGATGTAAATATCTATATCCGGTGCATATGCCGCAAGCTTATCTGTAAACGTAGGTTTGTGCACGAAGCTCCGGGAAGGAACACTTCTTCCTGTGACAATTTTGGAAATGCCCGAGTTTCTTGCATATTCAGCGATCAAAAAAGGAATATCATCTCCACATACCGTTTCTATTTTTGCCCCCAGTTGTTCTGCCAGATGTATATTTTCTTTCAGGCGTTTTTTATCTTCCTGGCTTCTTTTCTCTGCATTTGGTGTTTCTACATAAAGCCCGACCAGCAAACCTCCAAAAGCCTTCGCCATTCTGGCAGCTGTCCGGATAATCTTCGGATTCGACGGAGACGGCGAGATTCCCACAAGTATCTTCTCTTCCGTGTAGTACTCGACGCCTGCCTCTTTTTTTGTCCGTTCTGTGACAAGATTTACCCTGTCAGCTGTTCTTCGCAGTGCGATCTCACGAAGGGCTGTCAGCTTTTCTATTGTAAAAAAATGATCCATAGCCCGGGAAGCCTGTTCCTCCCGGTACACTTTCCCTTCTTTTAACCTTTGAAGCAGGTCTTCCGGCTCAAGATCCACAAGCTGCACCTCATCTGCCATATCAAAAGCGGAATCCGGAATTCGCTCTTTCATAAAAATACCGGTAATGGAGGCTACAATATCACACAGGCTTTCAATATGCTGTACATTGACCGTTGTATAAACGCTGATCCCTGCTTTCAGGATTTCTTCCACATCCTGATACCTTTTCTGATGACGGCTTCCTTCTGCATTGGTATGTGCATACTCATCAACCAGTACTACCTGCGGACGTCTTTTCAGGACAGCATCTATATCCATTTCTTTCAATTTAATCCCATTATAATCCACCTGTTTTGCAGGAACAGTTTCCAGTCCCTGTGCCATCTTCATCGTTTCCGGTCTGGCATGGGGTTCCAGATATCCAATCACCACATCTATATTATTTTTCTGTAAGCTATGAGCGGCTTTCAGCATGGTATAGGTTTTCCCTACTCCCGCAGCATATCCGAAAAATATCTTCAGTCTGCCACTGCTTTTCTTTTCTTCTTCTCTTTCTATATCTCTCAGGATTTTATCCGGATCCGGTCTTTCCTTGTCCATAATGATCTCCCTCTTCTCTCAGTCTTTTAGACTGAAATGAAATAGAATCAGGCTCAGTGTATTTTTATACCTCTGAGCCATCCTGTCTATTATAAGATTCCTTTCAACATCAGATTCACTTTCAATACATTGACTGTTTCCTCTCCGAAAATTCCTAAAATTTTATGGTTGGTACATTTGTCAATCATATCTTGTATCTCATCTTCCGTCATTTGGTTCGCTTTTACCAGTCTTGGCACCTGATACTCGGCTGCAGCAACTGATATATCCGGATCAAGGCCGCTTCCGGAACAGGTTACCAGGTCCTCCGGTATCTGTTCTTTGTCTGCATCCGGATTTGACGCTTTGATTTTTTCAACCCGCTGTTCTACCAATTCTTTGTATTCCTGACTTTCAGGGCTTAAGTTTGACGGGCCAGAATACATCTTTGTATTGCCATCCTGATCGGTAAAGGCAGATACATTCATGATTCTGCCCCACATATATTCCTCACCGGTAAATTCCTGAGCTAAAATCTCACAGCCATATTTCTTTCCATCTATTTCTATGATGCTGCCGTTCGCCTTATCGGAAAAGAAAAGCTGTGAAGCTCCTGTAACAACTGTGGTGTATAAAATGCCACAGATCAGTGTCATTGCCAGTACCATACCAGCCGCTTTACCGAACACTGTTCCTTTTTTCTTCATATTGTTTTACCTCGACTTTCATTTTACATCCATATAGCAAAGCGTAATGCAACAAGTGCTGCAGCAAACAATACCATGGTCAAAGCCACAGCAACATTCTTCACACTTTTTAAGAACATTGTTTTTCTCATATTCCCCACTCTCCTTCAGAATGAAACTTTATACGATATGGAAGGTTACCAACAGAATATCAATCAGTTTAATGAAGATAAACGGTGTAACAATTCCTCCTAATCCGTAGACCAATAGATTTCTGGATAACAGTTTACCTGCAGATACTTCCCTGTATTTTACGCCTTTCAGTGCCAGCGGAATCAGGGCAATGATAATCAAAGCATTGTAGATGATTGCTGAAAGCACTGCACTTTGCGGGCTGTAAAGACCCATGATATTCAATCTTGCAAGCCCTGGATACAGCCCCATAAAAAGTGCCGGGATAATCGCAAAGTATTTCGATACATCATTTGCAATGCTAAAAGTAGTCAGGCTTCCCCTGGTCATCAAAAGCTGTTTTCCGATTCTTACGATATCAATCAGTTTTGTTGGTGAGGAATCCAGATCCACCATATTTCCCGCTTCCTTTGCTGCCTGCGTTCCACTATTCATGGCAACAGCCACATCTGCCTGTGCAAGAGCCGGTGCATCATTGGTTCCGTCACCAGTCATGGCTACCAGATGCCCTTTTTTCTGGAAATCCCGGATCATCTGTAATTTCCCTTCCGGGGTCGCTTCTGCAAGGAAATCATCCACACCTGCCTCTGCTGCAATCGCCGCTGCAGTCAACGGGTTATCCCCGGTGATCATGATCGTCTTGATCCCCATCTTACGAAGATCCGCAAACTTTTCCTGCACACCGTCTTTTATAATATCTTTCAGGTAAATGACGCCTAAAACGATATGGTTCTTGGCCACCACCAGAGGTGTTCCTCCTTTGGATGAAATCTCTTTCACAATATGATCACACTCCGGAGAATAAATTCCTCCGCCTTTTACCACGTAATCTTTAATTGCATCTGCAGCTCCTTTTCGGATTTCTGTCCCTGCAAAATTCACACCGCTCATCCGGGTCACTGCGGTAAATGGGACAAATTCCATATTTTTATCAGAAAGACTTCTTTCCCGGATTCCAAACTTTTCTTTTGCCAAAACTACAACACTTCTTCCTTCCGGCGTTTCATCTGCCAGGGAAGACAGTTGTGCTGCATCCGCCAGTTCCTTTTCCGAAGCTCCATCTACCGGAATAAAGGCATCTGCACGACGGTTTCCCAGAGTAATCGTTCCTGTCTTATCCAGCATCAGAATATCTACATCACCTGCCGCTTCAATGGCTCTTCCACTCATTGCCAGCACATTAGCCTGGTTCAGACGGCTCATACCTGCAATGCCGATTGCAGAAAGCAGCGCACCAATGGTTGTCGGTGCCAGGCAGACCAGCAATGCAACAAGGGTCGTAATGGATGTAGGATTCGGTATTCCTGCCTGCTCTGCAGAGAACATAGAGTATGTATAAAGGGACATGGTTACCATAATAAATACGATGGACAATGCAACAAGAAAAATCTGCAATGCAATCTCATTCGGTGTCTTCTTACGATTTGCTCCTTCTACCATGGCAATCATCTTGTCCATAAAGGTTTCCCCTGCTTCACTGGTAATTCTCACAACAATCCAGTCAGACAGCACAGTGGTTCCGCCTGTTACGGCACTCCTGTCTCCGCCACTCTCACGAATTACCGGTGCAGACTCACCGGTAATTGCACTTTCATCCACAGATGCAGCACCATCCACAACTTCTCCATCACCTGGAATCTGTTCCCCTGCCTTTACCAGAACCAAATCTCCTTTTTTAAGGCTTGTGGACGGAATAACTGTAATCCTTTCTTTCTGATCCGGTGACGGGATCTTATGGGCATCTACGTCTTTCTTTGCTTTTCTCAAAGAATCTGCCTGTGCCTTACCTCTTCCTTCTGCAATCGCTTCTGCAAAATTTGCAAACAATACCGTAAACCACAGGATCACTGCAACCGCACAGGTATAGCCGGTCGGTGCATCTCCAATTCCGAAAATCAGAGAAATAAGCCAGAGTCCGGTAGTCATGATTGCCGACAGGTAAACCAGAAGCATGACCGGATTGCCTGCCTGCGTTTTCGGTTTTAACTTAATAAATGAATCTTTGATTGCCCTCATCATCATTTTTTTATCAGAGAGGGCAGTTTTTTGTTTTTCTGCCATTTTTGATTCCTCCATATGATCAAATCATTCGATTATTCCTGATTTTTATCCAACAAACTCTGCAATCGGTCCCAATGCCAGTGCCGGGAAGAAACTCAAAGCACCAATCAGCAGCACGATCACGATCAGCAGGAATACAAACATTCCATTACTGGTAGATAAGGTTCCTGCTGTAACTGCCAGTTTCTTTTTCTGTACCATGCTTCCTGCGATTGCAAGGATTCCTGTAATTGGGAGGAATCTTGCCAGGAGCATTGCACCACCAAGAGTAAGATTCAAAAATGGAGTATCTGCGCCAAAACCGGCAAATGCAGAACCATTGTTTCCTCCGGCTGATGAATATGCATACAGCATTTCAGAAAAACCATGTGCCCCGGAGTTATTCAGGCTTTCTGCAACGGATGGAACCGCTGCTGCTATTCCACTGAATACCAATATGGCGATTGGTGTGGCAAGGCATACCAGGACTGCCCATTTCATTTCATAAGGCTCAATCTTCTTTCCCAGGTATTCCGGTGTTCTTCCGACCATCAATCCTGCAATAAATACAGTTAATATTGCAAATCCAAGCATACCGTAAAGTCCACACCCTACGCCTCCGAATACTACTTCACCAAGCTGCATCAGAAGCATTGTGATCATACCGCCAAGAGGCGTATAGCTGTCATGCATAGAGTTTACGGAACCATTGAATGCTGCCGTCGTCCATGTTGCCCATGTGACAGAGGAACCGATACCGAATCTTGCTTCTTTTCCTTCCATATTTCCACCAGCCTGTCCGTCAGTGGAAGTATCTACATATTCATTTTCTGTAAGGACCGTAGATGCGGACTGCTCATTCACTGCTACTACAGACATTGCCGCAATTAACATCAGAAACATCGCCATAAAAACTGCAATTCCCTGCTTTTTGTCTTTTACGTCACGGCCAAATGAAAAGCATAATGACGCAGGTATCAGAAGCAAAAACAGCATCTCAAGTAAATTGCTGAACCAATTCGGATTTTCCAGCGGATGTGCAGAGTTTACACCATAATATCCACCGCCATTGGTACCCAGCTGTTTAATAGCAATCTGACTTGCCGCAAAACCGAGAGGAACGATTTCCTCTGTAACAACTTCCGCATCCTCTACAACCTCTCCATCTACCGTTACGGTATCTCCGTTTATTCTGGCATCCTCCAGATAGTTGCCATCAGCATCAAAAGCAACCGGCTCCATCAATTCTACAGTTTCTGCAGCTTTCCATGTCTGTGGAACACCCTGAGAAGCAATCATAAGTGCACCTGCCAGAGAAAGCGGCATTAAAACATACAGGGTGGATCTTGTCAGGTCTGTCCAGAAATTTCCCACGCCTTTTCCTTTTACTCTGGTAAAACCACGGATCAGAGCATATAAAACTGCAATACCAGTAGCCGGTGTCACAAAATTCTGAACCGTCAGCCCCAGAGCCTGAGACAGATAGCTGAGCTGTGATTCTCCACTGTATGCCTGCCAGTTTGTATTTGTCACAAAACTGATGGCAGTATTCAGTGACAGATCCCAACTCATTCCCTCTATATGCTGGGGATTAAATGGGAGGAATTTCTGGAACACCTGTAAAAGAAACAGTACCAGAAGTCCAAATCCGGAAAATGCCAGTACACTTACCAGATACTTTTTCCATGACATATCTTCTTCCGGGTCAATATTTTTTCTTTAAACAA
>QFCE01001559.1_pt1 | contig 16512 bp, 12 predicted proteins | sample 5346091 | NCBI WGS metagenome assembly QFCE01 (sample SAMN09062252, study PRJNA434731) | Human gut metagenome, whole genome shotgun sequencing project. | isolation source: stool timepoint A chromium assembly | host: Homo sapiens | collected 2015 | reverse complement strand
GCTTGATGGCGCTGATGCTTGAGTTATTATTTGGAAGCGGTGTCGGCTTTGGAACACTCCATGTATCGCCGTAATCAAAGGATTCGCTTCTGTGGATGCGGTATGCTTCACGGTTTCTCATAAATGCCACAAGATGTCCCGGCTCAAGCTCTACCACATTGGCGTGTACATGCCCGTTGCTCTTTGGCATCATGACCATGCGCCATGTTTTGCCGCCATCATCGGAGATACGGAAGGCACTTGGATCTCCGGAGAGTCCGTCTTCGGAATCAGTACAGATCCAGTTGGAGAAGATCCAGCGTCCATTAGAAAGAATCTGGATCGGCTGGCGGCAGAAAGTACCTTCTTCCGGGAACATTGTTTCATATTCGCCCCAGGTGCGTCCGCCGTCGGCACTTTTCTGACAGCGCACAACAGAAGTAAACTGCATATTGTCTTTGCCTTCCTGGCGGTCAAGCTGGGCAGTATACATAGCCCATACAGCATTGTCAGGGCCGTAAAACAGTGACGGGTTCTGCTCGCTTCTTGTCGGATCACCAGAAATGTCGACAGGTGGAAGCCATTTATCAGTTCCATTTGGCAGAAGAGAGCAGATGATATGGATATCTGCACTTCCTTCGTAAGTACCTGCAAACCAGCAGCAGAGCAGATCACCGTTTGGCAGTTCAACCATTGCCGGCGCGTGGGCAGTTGGATATCCGCCTGTTGGAAGAAGCGCTTCGTATGTGCCCATTTCGTCATTTTCGTAAATTTGTCCGTCCCAGGTCAATCCTGGCAGTTTTCTGTATGTCATTAGTTTCCTCCTATTCTGTCGGCAAGTGTGATCAGAAGATCTTCCTGGCCGAAACCACCTGATTTTGTGATGACATGGCGTGTGCAGCCATGGTAAATAAATTGTGCGAGTACAACGCCTTTGGCGAGCTCGCAGATTGGTTCAAGTTCACTGACACCAATGCAGCTCATGCACTGCAGGAGCGTATCTCCGCCGGTCAGCAGAAGTGTGCCAAGAGACGGGCTTGTGAAGAGTTCTCCAACAAGTGCCCCGAGGCTTCCGGCAATCCGAACACGGATTGTCTCAAGGTCCATATCATGAGCAGAGGCGTAATCAGCAGTCAGCTGATTTCCACCCTGATCATTTGTTTCAATAATACAGTGAGGATTCTTCTTTAGCATAGATTCAATCTGCTTTAAATGTTCTGTGCCATTAGAGCTTTTCCAGTAACCGGATGTGAGTTTTTGTTCCGGTGTCAGTCGAAGTCTGGAGAATCCGGCCTGTTCTGCTTTGTCAAGCTGTGCAAGTGTGATTGGATTGACGCTTCCGCAAACAACAAGGAGTCGTTCATCCAGTTTCGGGAAGGTGCGTTTTGTATCCGGAGTAATAGCCAGAAGTTCCGGAAGGGATGCACCGAAACCTGCACAGCCAGCCATAATCCGGAGTGTGTTTTGGGAAAACAGAGCTTTCCCGGTGGCAGTCAGTTCTTTGATATGCTCCGCATCGAAAACGAGAATACCATCTGTCTGTGGAACCGGATCGGATTCATTTAGCGCCGGAAAACTGTGAGCTTGGCAGTTTGTTTGTTCTGCAATTAACTCTGTGACAACAGAATGTTTTACCGGTTCAAATGGATCGATACCAAATGGACTTTTCGTTACAGGAACATTGTCAATATAATGGACACCATTCTTGGTAATGCGATTCAACTGTGGAAATGCCGGAAGGAACGGAAGCTGTCTGCATCCGCTTGCATCTAGAAGTGCAGCAAGCTCCGCACCGATATTTCCGCGCAGTGCAGAATCTGTTTTTTTATAAATATAGTGGATATCTGTCTTTAGACAGCGTTTTGTCAGTTGATACACGATGTCGTATGCTTTATCGGCTGGCAAATGTCTTGTCTCTGTATCGATAACAAGCACTTCTGCATTCTGAGAAGCAAAGTCAATTTCCGTATCTAAGACAACTTGGGTTCGGATTCCGCGGGCTGCAAATTGCACTCCGGTATCAAGTGCGCCGGTGAAATCGTCCGCGATAATCAAAAGAAGGCTCATGGTCTTCCCCCTCCTCTCTTTCATTACTGTTATTATGACGAATTTTACAGAAGTTCGCACGGGAAAAATAAAAGAAAGGCGTTCTAATTTAGAACGCTTTTAAAAATATGTAAAAATAATGATGAAAATGTTTTAAAATGAAACGCATAAAACGTGCAATTTGTATAAATGTCTGTTATAATGGTAACAAAACGAAACGGAGGGGTTAATTTTGGTTAATACACATACACGAATTCTAGGAATTGCACCATATGAGGGAATGCGTACCGTTATGGAACGTACCGCAGAAGCGTATCCGAACGTACAGCTTGATGTTTATACAGGAGATCTTGAGGTAGGAGCTGCCATTGTGCAGCATGTTCCGATGAATTCCTATGACTGTATTATTTCCAGAGGAGGAACTGCGACGATGATACGCCAGATGACAGAACTCCCAGTTGTAGAGATTCCTCTTTCTGTGTATGATGTGCTAAGTGCGATGAAGCTTGCTGAGAATTATTCTAATCTTTACGCCATTGTTGGATTTTCAAGCATTACAGAACCAGCACATACGCTCTGTGATCTTTTAGGGTATCATTTGACAATCTTGACAGTAGAACATGCAGAAGAAGTTCCAGAACTTTTGAAAAATCTGAAGCAGGATGGATACCGTATGGTTGTCTGTGATATGGTAACTCACAGAATTGCGCGCCAGATGGGAATGGATGCATTTCTCATTACGTCGGGTGTGGAAAGTATGCATGCTGCCTTTGATCAGGCAATTAATATCAGCCAGTGGTTTGGGCGAATCCGGCAGGAAAATATGTTTCTTAGAAGTATTACAAAAGACCAGAATGGACGTGTTGTCGTACTTCAACAAGACGGAAGAGTATTCTATAGCAGTCCAACAGAACCATCTTCCGGCCTGGTAGAGATATTGAAAGCTCATTTGCGGGAAATACCACAAAACAGCTCGCTGAAATTTTATTATACCGAACGGGATCAGCTGTACCGGATTACGGCGCAGATATTGTTAATGGACGAGAAGCGTTACAGTTTGTTTTACTGTGTTCCTTCCAGAATTTCTATGCATTCCAGCTGGGGGAAGGGAATCCGATCTATGAATAAAGGAGAATGCGAATACTTATTTACAACAAGTTTTTATAATACGAGCGGTGCTATGGGAACGATGGATGAAGAAATTTTAAAGCTGGCAGAAGTTCGCCAGCCAGTTATGATCCGAGGAGAAGCAGGAACTGGTAAAGAACAGATTGCATGGTTTCTTTATTTGCACAGTTCACGGGTAAACAAACCATTTGTTTTGGTAAATTGTGAACTTGTGAGTGAAAAAGGATGGGATTTTCTTTTATGGAACAACAATTCACCGCTAAATGCCACGGGTAATACGATTTATTTTCAAAATTTTGAGATGCTGGAAGAAAAAACAGCAAAGGAGCTGCTTTCCGTGATCCATGAGACCGGTCTTGCCAGAAGGGTGAGACTGATCTTCTCGTACGTTTGCCCGGACGGAGAGCCGGAACCGGAACGTATGAGAAAATTCCAGTCCAAGCTTGGATGTCTGATGCTGAATCTACCGTCACTTCGAAGCCGGGCTGATGAGATTTCTTCTCTTGCAAGCGTTTATCTAAACAATCTGACTGTAGAATTGGGAAAACAGATTTCTGGATTTGAGCCGCGGGCAATTGAAATGCTGCGGCGCTATGAATGGCCAAATAATTATACACAATTTAAGTATATTCTCCGAACGCTTGCAACGACGGCAACTTCCAGTTATATTCGAAGTAATGCAGTGGCAGAACTTCTTGCAAAAGAACGCCCGGTAAGAAAGAATTTCACACCGAATAAACCGTCTGTTAATACCGAAGTGACGTTAGAGGAAATCATTCATGATGTGGTAGAGCAGTCAGTAGCGGCGCACGGCGGAAACCGTGCAGCTGCAGCACGCCAGCTTGGGATCAGCAGAACAACACTATGGCGTTATCTTAGTAAAAATGAAGATAAGGGAGAAGCGTAATGATAGAATACAGATTTATAAAAGAAGAGGAACTTACTTTATATTTCAGCTCATTCCGCTGTAGAGACTCAGGCATTTTATAAGAAAATGGGATGCACGGAAGCACAGCAGTATCGTCAGGAACATGTAGAACAGGAGCCGTATGACTGCCAGTTGGAATGTGATGTATAGAGCGGGAAACTGCATTCAACGTTGTAACCTTTTTCTGAGTATGGTACAATTTACGTAATAGAATTTTGACCGAAAGATTTCTGGTCAAAAGATACTGGAGTCAGTGTAAGGCGGTATGAAAATGCGAGAAAGAAAAAGTAAAATAAAGCAAAGAGTGTTTGTAATTGTTTTGTTTATAGTGCTGATACTTGCATTGATCAATATATATTTTGCTGATTTTGAAAGGGAGGTACAAAAGGAGGAGCTGAATCATGCAGTAACTTCCTTATCTGGATTAGCGAATCAAGGAGCGGAGATTGTAGAGACAAAAATCAATCTTTCTATGAGCTTTATGCGTAATCTTGCAGAAATGTTGGAGAAGACAAAGGATATTCAATAGAAGGAGAATTTTGAATATCTACAGAATGTCCTGGAAGATGAGAATTTGGATATTTTACGGTTTGGAATTGCTTTGCCAAACGGAGAAGCAATTACTGCAGCAGGAAAGTCATTGAATGTAGGAGAACGTGAATATTTTCGTGAATGTATGAAAGGGCATGAGATCATTACCGGTTCCGTGAAATCTAAAATTATAGATGAAAAGATTATCTTTCTTGCGGTTCCGATATATGGAGAGAATGATATCGTAAGAGGTGTCTTTTATGGCGTGATTGAGTGTGATTCGTTCCACGTATATGACAATATAGAGATGGGCGGCGTGAAAAGTGACATGTACATCATCGATGGAGATGGAAATTATGTAACAAACTATGACGCTGCTTTGGCTGATACAACAAAAGCGAATTTCTTTGATGAGATGAAAGAGTTAAAAAAGTCTGTATCCATGAAAGAAATACAGGATAAGCTTGCGTCCCGTAATCCAATGTATGTGGAGCTTCAAAGAAAAGCGGGAAAAGAGTATGTTTATATTACACCGATCAATATTAATGGCTGGTTTGCAGTGACAGTGATAAATGAAGAGTCAATCCATGGAAGAGTCCATTATCTGGCAGATTCTGTATCGCTTCTGATGTTCCGGGTTGTAATGACGCTGGCATTATTTGTCGTACCGATTTACTATATAATTTGGTCCGAGAAGAAGAAAGCGGAGCAGATGAATCAGGAACTTCAGATAAGGGATAATATTTTTCAGGTGGCAGTATCTGAATTGGAGAGTCAAGTATTTCTTTATGATGCGCGGAAAGACGAGATGAGATTTTTAAGTAACAGCAGCTATGAGAAGATTCATTTGCCTCAGATAATTCAGAATGTTTCAAAAGAATTGCTGAAGTATTTTAGTGAAACAAATCAGAAAACAATGGAACATGTACTCATGGAAATGTTTGATGATCTGAAAAATGGACGTGAAGAATCGAAGAGACGAATGATTCTGACAAAAGGCGAGCAGACATATTATTACGGAATTAAGGTGATTCATTTTTATAATACGAGTGGTGAACCGATTCGTTCCATCGGAATGATATATGATATCTCAGAAAACTATGAGAAAGAATTGCTGTTAAACCGTGAAAAGAAGATGAGAAGTTTTTTTATGTCAGATGTGATCGGAGTATATGAGATAAATGTAACGCTTGATAAGGTGATGGGACAGCAAGGAGAACAGTATGATTCGGACGTGACCTACACTAGAATTCTAAAAGAATTTGTACGAAAGTGTGTTGCAGAAGAATTTCGTGAGGAAGTTTGTGAGAAATGTTCTATAGGTAATCTCAGAATACGATTTCTTTCGGGAGAAAATAATTTTATACAGGAATATAAATATTTGCGAAAGGACAAAACGACTTTCTGGGTGGCATGTGAGATGCATCTGGAAAGAGATGCTCAGAACGGAAATCTGCTTGCTTTTGTCACGGTAAGAGATATTGATAATAAGAAGCGGAAAGAATTGTATCTGGAAGAGAGGGCGATTGTAGATCCTTTGACGAAAGTCTACAATCGAAGTGCTGGAACACAATATATTGTGAAGGCGTTGGCAGAAATGAATCCGGGAGAAACAAGTGCCTTTATGCTTCTGGATCTGGATCATTTTAAACGGTTAAATGATACGCTTGGACATATGCGCGGAGATGATGCGCTGAAAAATGTGGCAGAGATTTTAATCAATCATTTTCGGAAATATGATATTGTGTGCCGTCTTGGAGGCGATGAGTTCGTTGTGTTTATCCAACGCATACCGATAGAAGTTCTTGACAGAGTTCTTACAAGCCTTCTGAAGAAGATGGAGTTGGATTATGAGCGGGGAGACGTAAAAGTATCCATTACTATTTCAGCAGGTGTAGCGCTTGTACCGGAGCATGGAAACACATTTGAAGAGTTGTATGAGAAAGCGGATCAGGCATTGTATCAGGTAAAGAATACAACAAGAAATGCATATAAGATAATTAGAAAAAAATAATGAATAATGAAAGAAAGGCATCTTCTATAAATTCCATTGGGAACTTGTGGAAGATGTTTTGATATTCCGTTTGAGGTTGCGCTGCAGAAGTGCTCAGAAAATGCGCGGATAAAATTAACAGAGTGCTTGTAAAGAATTATGAAAAGGCGGATCTGGCGTTATATGAAGTGAAACGTCAGGGGCGAAATGGTTATAAGATTTGGAATGAGCAAGAATAAGAAATCAGGCGTGGGGATACAAAGGAAGAAAGAAAAATGCAGAAGAAAAAACATAATTTATTTACAATCGGAATTATAACAGCTGCATGCATACTACTTGGGTGCTTTGCAGGTAATATGATGATGTTTCACGAGATGGTTGAGCGCATGGCAGCCCAATATATTTCAGAGAAGGACCAGCAGTTGGCACAGGAGATTTTTATGAATCAGATAAAGCCATATATACTGTTGGATATTGCTATTGTCGGTGGGGTAGTACTTCTTATCAGTGCTTTGATTTTCCGGTATATGAAGGAGAACAAAAAAAGAGAAAAAGCGCTTTATATAGATGGACTGACCGGATTATATAATCGAAAAGGATTTCAAAGAGAAAGTCGGAATATTTTTGAGATATCAGATAAGCAGTCTTATATGATCGTTTATATGAATGTAGTGGATTTTCGGTATATCAATGAAAGCTGGGGAGAAGAAGATGGAAACCGAACCCTTCGGTTTATTGCCAAAATGCTTTCAACAGAGCTGCGGGAAGGAGAAGTGCTTTGCCGAAGCGGTATGGACCATTTCTTTTTGCTGATGAATGAGAAGGAAGAGGGGGAGATTGCCGGTAGACTCAATGATGTAATGAATCAAATGAACCGTGTGATCAATCAGAAATTTCAGGGATTTGATCTGGAATTTACGATTGGCGCATGTGAATTCAGAAAAGAGAAAAAAATCAGTGATCTGATGAATAAGGCAATCTATGCAAGTGAAGCAACGGAAGAGAAAAATAAATGTACGGTGTATGAAGGCAAAATCGAAGAACAATTTAAGCGGGAACACTGGCTGAACAATGTTTTTGAGGAAGCGCTTCGCAATAAAGAGTTTCAAGTTTATTTACAGCCAAAAATCAATTTGAATTCCGAAAAATGTTGTGAAGCAGAGGCGCTTGTGCGGTGGAAGAATCCGAAAGTAGGGTTTATTTATCCGTCAGAATTTATTCCTTTGTTTGAGCAGAATGGAAAGATTGCAGAGCTTGACCTTTATATGTTTGAAGAAGTATGCAGACTTCTTCATCACTGGCACAGCATAGGGAATGATATGGAAATTTCGGTAAATCTCTCGCGGTTTCATTTGCGCAATTCCGGAACGGATATCTGCAGCGAATATCTGAAGATTAAAGATAAATATGAGATTCCGGATGGAATGATCGAAATTGAGCTGACAGAGACAATGCTTTTGGAAGATAATCAGTTTGCCTTTGTAAAGAAGATTTTAGATACGTTTCGGGAAAATGGAGTAAAGGTGGCGTTGGATGATTTCGGGTTTGCCTACTCTTCTCTGACTGTTTTAAAAGACTTCGATGCGGATGATCTTAAGCTTGACCGTGCTTTCTTTGTGAATGAAAATGAAAAATCGCAGAAGATTGTTGAGAATATGATCTGCCTTGCGCATGATCTTGGCATGAATGTTGTGGCAGAGGGAATCGAGAGAGAGAATCAGGTTGAGAGTTTGCGTAAGGTTGGCTGTGATATGATCCAGGGATATGTATATTCGAAACCACTTCCGGTGGATGAGTTTGAAGTATGGAGGAACGCCTATGCAAAATAGCAGTATCAAAAAAACATTATTCGATGGGATATGTCTATTGTCATCGAAATGACGTCAATTATCACGAATTAATGCATATTGCAGATGAACGGATGTATGAAGAAAAGAATGAAAGAAAAGCCAGAGAATAACGGAGGAAGAATGATGGAAAATACAGTAGAGTGGTTTAAAGAAGCGAAATACGGAATGATGATTCACTGGGGATTGTACTCTTTGTTAGCAGGAGAGTACCGGGGAGAATATTCAAGTCACTATGCAGAGTGGATCCAGTCGAGATTTCAGATTCCAAACAAAGAATATGAGAAGTTGGCAGAGGTATTCCAGCCGATTTATTTTGACGCAGATCAGATTGTAACGCTTGCAAAAGAGTGCGGGATGACATACCTTGTTGTGACGACAAAGCATCACGATGGATTTGCCATGTACCACTCAAAAGCGGACAAGTACAACATCTGTGATGCGACGCCATTTGGCAGAGATGTGATCCGGGAACTGGCAGATGCATGCCGGAGGGAAGGACTGAAGTTTGGAATCTATTACTCTCAGGATCTGGACTGGCACGAAGAACATGGGGGAGGTTATCTGTCTAATGACGAAGAGACTGCCGGAACAACATGGGATAACAGCTGGGATTTTCCGGATGTCATTGACGAAGAGACAAAGAAAGTAAAGAAAGATTACAGTATCTGCTTTGAGAAGAAGATTCTTCCGCAAGTCAGAGAGATTATGAGTGAATATGGAGAAATCTGCACGGCATGGTTCGATGTTCCGATGACACTGACATTGGAGCAGAGCCGTAAGCTCTATAATACGGTAAAAGAATTGCAGCCGAACTGTCTTATCAATTCCCGGATTGGAAACGGGATGTATGATTACGTCTCTCTTGGAGATAACGAGATCCCGGAGAAACTTCCGGAGACAACGAAAGATCCGCAGGAGATAGCGAAGCTGTCAGAAACAATCGACTACAACGCGGTGGATGGTTTTAAGCCTTCCCCGAACGGACTTTATGAGACAGCGGCTACGATGAACCATTCCTGGGGCTATTCGGCTCACGATCAGGACTGGAAACCGGCGGAGACAATCTATCAATATAAGAAACATCTGAATGATCTGGGGATTAACTACTTATTGAATGTGGGACTCGACCCACTTGGACGGATTCCGGCAGCAGCAGAGAAAATCCTGCGGGAAGTAAAGCAGATGGAAGGGTGTAAAGAACAAAAATAGTATATTTATAGATGAAATCAATAAATAAGTATGTTTAATCGAAAAACGATAAAAAACTGCATAATATATAAGAAATAGTATGAATAAAAATGAACGAATTTTGACAAATTATGGCATTTTTGAAAAAAGTATTGCGGAAAATGGCGAAAATTAATATACTAAAAGAGATTTTAGGAACGTGGTATAAGTTATTTACAGGAAATGGCAAGATAAATGGAGTGAGTGCGTATGAATGAGAGAAAGATATTTTTTAGAGTACTAACAATCGGTCTTTTGGCATTGGTGGCAGCATTTATTCTGCTCTTTGTCTATGTAGATGTGAAATGGTGGGACTTAAAAGCAACAGCACTTAATCCGGTGCACACAGTACTTGCAACAGCAGTGATGGTATTGATCGGAATGGCTGTTTACGTTGTGCGTAATAAAAAGGAATAGGGATAAAAGACAAGAAGAAAGACTGACTAGGAAACTGAGACGGTCTTTTTTCGCGTGTATAGAGATATCAATGAGAGGAAGAAGGATAAGATGGAGCAAGTAACAAAAAAATGGAAACTACAGTGGATTTATAAGTCATTATTATTATGTCTGGCAGACGTTTTGATCATTATGGGATCATATTTCATGGCGCTTGTCATGCGATTTGATTTTCGAATTGATATGATCCCAGATGAATATATGGCAGGATATCTATGGTCCATGCCATTTTGGATCGTATCTACGATTGTCATTTATTATATTTACAGACTATACCACAGCATTTGGGCATTTGTCAGCATTACCGAACTGAAGCGAATTACAATTGCAGATTTGGTTCTGATTCCGGTATATATTATCGGAGCTGTTTTCATGGAACTGCATATGCCAAAGTCTTATTATTTTATGGGATATATTTTAAGCTGTGTATGCTGTGCAGGCGTACGCTTCTCTTATCGCTATATTCGTTTCTATGTTTGTTCTCTGCAAAATAGTACAAGGAAAGAGGAGAAAGAAAAAGACCGGATTATGGTCATTGGAGCCGGAACAGTGGGACAGACGTTGATACGCGAGATCCGAAAAGCGGATTCTGTTCATGCGAGAGTGGTATGTGCCATTGATGACAATCATGAGAAAAGGGGGCGTTTTCTGGAAGGAATCCCAGTTGTGGGAAATCGATATGATATTGTAGATATGGTAAAAAAATATGATATCAACCGCATTATCTACGCAATCCCATCTACGACAGGACAGAACCGAAAGGATATTCTCAACTTGTGCAAAGAAACAGGATGCCGGATGCAGACTGTTCCGAGTGTGAGCCAGATCGTCAATGAAGAAGTCAGCATGACAAAACTCCGGGAAGTAGAGATCTCAGACTTATTAGGAAGAAAACAGATTCTTGTCAATATGGACGAAATTACTGAATACATTCGAGGAAAAGTTGTACTTGTCACCGGGGGTGGCGGAAGTATCGGTTCTGAGCTTTGTCGTCAGGTAGCAGCGAGAAATCCGAAACAGCTAGTTATCTTAGATATTTATGAAAATAATGCTTATGATATCCAGATGGAACTTAAGAAGAAATACCCACAGTTAAATCTGGAAGTAATCATCGGATCTGTCCGGGACAGCCGTAAGATATTCAAAGTGTTCAGCACATATCATCCGGATATTGTCTATCATGCAGCGGCGCATAAACATGTTCCGCTTATGGAAGATAGCCCGTGTGAAGCAATTAAAAACAATGCTGTTGGAACATATAAAACGGCATTTGCAGCCCTTGCACACGGAACGAAGAAATTCGTATTAATCAGTACGGATAAAGCGGTTAATCCAACAAACATTATGGGGGCAAGTAAACGTCTCTGTGAAATGATCATCCAGGCATTTGACTACAAAGTAAAAGAAGGAAAAGCAGAAGAGATTCCTCAATTATTCACTCATGCGGTCAAGAAGGAACTGGTTAATAAGAAATGGAAGGATGCGATTCAAGATGCAAAGACAGAGTTCGTGGCAGTTCGATTCGGAAATGTACTTGGAAGTAACGGATCTGTTATTCCGCTGTTCAAAAAGCAGATCGAAGCAGGGGGACCTGTTACCGTAACGGATCCGGAAATCATCCGGTATTTTATGACAATTCCGGAAGCAGTCAGCCTTGTCATGCAGGCGGGAACTTATGCAGAGGGAGGAGAAATCTTCGTTCTGGATATGGGTGAACCAGTAAAGATTGACACATTGGCAAGAAACTTGATTCGCCTGTCAGGTTATCGTCCGGATGAAGACATTAAGATTGAATATACAGGTCTTCGCCCAGGTGAAAAATTATATGAAGAGAAGCTGATGGCAGAAGAAGGACTGAAGCGGACAGAAAATGAATTGATCCACATCGGTATGCCGATTCCGTTTGATATTAACGAGTTCTTAGTGAATCTGGATGAACTCACGGATAAGGCGTATGCAAATGTAGGAAATATTAGAGAATTGGTAGAAAAGATGGTATCAACATATCATCCGGCAGATTAGGGAACAGTGAGATTGAGGGAGAAATATATGATACAGAATGTGAGTAAAAGGAAAAAGAGAAAGGCCTACGATGGTTTTTATAATACATGTGTAAAACGTGTGTTGGATATTGTAATTACAGGTGTTGCACTATTAATCTTGTGGCCATTCTATTTGATTCTATCATTGGCAGTGATTATAGAGGATGGTTTTCCAGTCTTTTATAGAGCAGATCGAGGGGGATATTTGAATAAGCCATTTAAAATATGCAAATTCCGATCTATGGTGAAAAATGCAGATAAAATCGGAGGCGGAACGACGGCACTTAATGATCCAAGAATCACGAAGGTAGGAAATATTCTTAGAAAGACAAAATTAGATGAAATTCCACAGTTGGGACAGGTGTTTCTTGGAAAAATGAGTTTGATCGGTCCGAGACCAGAATTACTTCGTTATACAGATCAATACGAAGGGGAAGAAAAGGATATATTAAAAGTGCGTCCGGGTATTACGGATTTCAGTTCTGTAGAGTTTATCAATCTCGATGAAATTGTTGGCGGAGAAAATGCTGACGAAATGTATGAAAAATATGTGTTAAAAAAGAAAAATGCACTGCGTGTAAAATATGCGCATGAAGTATCTTTCAGAACAGATGTTTATATTTTATTCAAAACATTGGGAGCGGTTTTTCATAAAGCATTTGGGTTCTTATTTAAAAATGAGCATAGATAGGAGAGCAGTTTATGGAATATGTAACACTGAAAAATTCAGACATTAAAGTTTCTAGAATCTGTATGGGTGGTTGCCCAATGGGAGGATATGGCTGGGGAGACACTCAAGAGAATGAGTTGATTGATGCGGTTCATGCTGCATTGGATTCGGGAGTTAATTTTTTTGATACAGCAGACACTTATGGCTTAGGGCAATCAGAGAAAACGTTAGGAAAAGCGCTTGGTTTCCATAGAAAAAATGTTATTATTGCTTCCAAATTTGGAGTGCGTATTGAGAATGGAAAGACATTTTATGATAATAGTTCGAAATGGATTGAAACTGCATTGGAAGGAAGTTTGAAGCGACTTGGAACAGATTATCTCGATGTTTATCAAATCCATTATCGAGATGGAAAAACTCCGCTATCAGAAGTTGTAGAAACATTAGAAAAGTTGAAACAAAAAGGATTCATACGTAGCTATGGATTATCGAATATTCATCAAGAAGATGTTAATGAAATCAAACCGTTGATTGGTAAATTCGTTAGCTTTCAAGATGAATATAGTTTGGCTTGTCGAAAGAACGAAGAGGATATGTTTGATTTTGCAGATCATTTTGCTATGACTCCTCTTACATGGGGAAGCTTAGGGCAAGGGATTTTAACTGGGAAATATACGAAAGAAAATGTGAATTTTGGAACGAATGACAGAAGAAGCAGAGATATTTATGTGAATTTCCATGGTGAAAAGTTATTAAAGAATCTTGAAATTGTGGAAGTAATGAAAGAAATCGCAATGAAATATGACAAATCAGTTGCAGCAGTAGCAATTCGATATATTTTAGATTTTATTCCCGAATCCGTTGTTTTATGCGGTGCAAAAAGACCAAGTCAGATACTGGATAATGTGTCAAGTGTTGGATGGAAATTGGAACAGGAAGATATTGCAAAGTTAAATGAGGTATCAAGATGAAAACTGGGAAGAGGTATCCTTGGATAGACGTTTTATATAGTATAGGAATTATCCTTGTGATTTTTGGTCATTCTCATCCAAGTGATTGGTCAGTTTTTAGCGGAACGATTTTTGAAAAACTAATTATTTTTATTTATACTTTTCATATGCCGCTCTTTTTCTTTATTGCGGGATTTTTATTTATGAATTCAAATGCAATTGGGAAAAATGGATATGGAAAGTGGATAAAAGAAAAATGTATCAGACTCTTGACACCATATGTTGTTTTATCTGTGATAGCTTTGATTCCTAAATATTATTTAGAACATCATGCTTTTATTACGATAAAAGCATTTGTTGAAGCAATATGTATTCCAAGAATAGGGGTATGGGGACATTTTTGGTTTATCCCTGTATTACTACTGTGTTATGCTATATTTGGAATGTGGAGAACTAAAACAAACAAAAAGAATATTGGTAATATGTTGAGTATCATCACGTTCATTTCATTGATTGCACATTTTATTCCATTTTCCACCCAATGGTTAGGAATCAATGACTTAAAAAGTGTTTGTATTTATTTTTGTATTGGAATGTGGGCGAAATATCTTGAACGATATGGATTAGAAGTTTCAAAAGTTTTTAGATGGTGTGAAATTATTGCGGGCTTGATAGTAGCTTTTGTTCTTAATCACTTTATCAAAAATAGTGTCTCTGCTTTTATAGTGTCAATATTGATGATATTTGTGTGTTTTCAATGGGCTAAGATTATCAATAATTCAAAATTAGCTACATGGGTCAGTCAAAATAATTTCACGATTTATATTTACTCATGGCTGTTTCAAGCGGTAGTAATGGCTATTTGTGGAATATTAGGAGTGAAATGGTATTTTACAAGTATACTTATGTTTTTGGTTGGTTTTATAGGACCAATAAGTCTTATTTATATTTACAAAAAATTTAGATTCATTCATAATAGATTTTTTGAGATTGTATTAGGAATGAAATAAGGAGAAGTATAATGAATAGTAAACAGTTAGCATGGAAGATTAGACGTCATGGAATAGAAATGACGCATTTATCTGGTGGAAGCCATATTGGAGCAATTCTATCTGTAGCAGATATCGTGGCTGTTTTATATAGTGGTGTGATGAACATAGATTCTCAAAACCCAAAAAAGGAGGATCGTGATCGATTTATTTTAAGTAAAGGGCATGCAGGTGCATCCATATATGCAGCTTTAGCCGAAAATGGTTTTTTTGAAGTTGAAGAATTGAAAACACATTATCAGAATGGAAGTCGCCTATCAGGACATGTTTCACATCATTTGCCGGGAGTTGATTTTTCTACAGGTTCTCTTGGACATGGTCTTTCAGCAGGAACAGGAATGGCATATGCGGCAAAGAAAGATGGCAAAAATCATAAAATTTATGTCGTACTAGGAGACGGAGAATGTGATGAGGGTTCTGTGTGGGAAGCAGCTTTATTTGCGAATCATTTCCGATTGAATAATTTGGTGGCGATTGTAGACCATAATCATATGCAAAGTTTAGATTTCCAAGAAAATACTTTAGAGATTGAAGATTTTGGAGCAAAATGGAAAGCGTTTGGTTGGAATGTAATTGAAATCAATGGGAATAATCATGAAGAGTTACACGGGGCTTTTGAAAAAGCTGATCAGTATAGTAAGGAAGAGAGTCACAAACCAACAGTTATCATAGCAAATACGATTAAGGGATGTGGTGTATCGTTCATGCAGAATGATATTTTGTGGCATTATCGTTTCCCTCATGGTGGTTGGGAGTATGAACAGGCAGTAGCGGAATTGCATGAACAGAAACCGGAAGGTGTAGAAGATCCATATACTCCAAATGGAATTGAAAATCCAGCGAAACCTACAGAACAGGATGATATTGGAAACGATCATACACTTTCCTATACATGGAATACATCATACCCTGAGAAAATGCGACGTGTAGAAGCAAAACCAGGAAGTGATGAAAGAGAGCATAGAGTGTAAGGAGAAATATCATGAGAGATACATTTGTCAGAACTTTGGTCGAATTGGCAAAAGAAGATAAAAATATTGAATTAATTACAGGAGATCTTGGATTTGGAGTGTTGAAGCCGTTTTGGGAGACGGTTCCGGATCAGTTTACGAATGCGGGAATTGCAGAACAGAACATGACAACAGTAGCTGCAGGAATGGCATTGGAGGGAAAGACGGTATTTACATACTCAATTGGTAATTTCCCAACATTAAGGTGCTTGGAACAGATTCGTAATGATTGTGCATATCATAATGCAAATGTAAAAGTAGTTTGTATTGGTGGAGGATTTGTATATGGATCCCTCGGAATGAGCCATCAAGCTACAGAAGATTTGGCAATCCTTAGAGCACTGCCAGATGTTGTAGTTATGGCACCTGCTGATTTAGTAGAGGCGGAGGAGTGCACGAAGGCATTAACGACATATCCAGGAACAGCTTATTTACGATTGGGTCGTGAAGAAAAAAAAAGAATTCATAATCAGATTGAGCATTTTGAAATAGGAAAAGCAATTCAAGTAAGAGATGGAAAGAAGATTGCTATTTTCTCTACAGGAGCCATTTTCGAAGAGGTTAATGCAGCTTATCATGATCTGATTGCGAAAGGATATGATCCGGCAGTTTATACATTTCCAACGGTAAAACCAATCGATAAAGATGTGATT
>QFCE01001767.1_pt1 | contig 16528 bp, 14 predicted proteins | sample 5346091 | NCBI WGS metagenome assembly QFCE01 (sample SAMN09062252, study PRJNA434731) | Human gut metagenome, whole genome shotgun sequencing project. | isolation source: stool timepoint A chromium assembly | host: Homo sapiens | collected 2015 | reverse complement strand
ATTTTATTCACCTGTGAGGATGGTTGCATCCTCACAGGTGAATAAAATGAAAACAGGCCTATACCTACAACGGCTACCGCCAGCAATGCCCAATAGCGTTTGTGAACCACGTTGATGGGATCGCTGTGGGTGGGCATATTCGGACCGTCCAGAATATTGTGGTGCGGCTCGTCGTGGGTGGGAAATGCGGCGCGTCTGTCTTCCATGAAAGGGACCTCCTCAGTTTGCGCGGGCGCGGAGCACCGCGTCGTAAAGTACGTTTTTAGCAATGCCAGTACAGTCGGCCGCCTGCCGGACGGCGTCTTTGGTTTTGATGCCTTTGGCCAGCAGTTCCAGGGCCATGGCGACGGCATCCTCCAAGGTCCCTGTGCCGACGGCCTCCTCCGGTGCACCTTCCAGAACCAGCACAAATTCCCCCTTGGGGGCGACGGTCTGGAAATGGGCCAAAGCGCCGCCCAGCGTAGTACGCAGCGTTTGCTCATGCAGCTTGGTCATTTCCCGGGAAAGGGAAACGCGGCGTTCCGCGCCAAAGGTTTCCACCAGATCGTTTAGTGTGCCCAGCAGCTTATGGGGCGCTTCATAAAAAATCATAGTGCGCTGCTCCGCTTTCAGGGAGGCAAGGTGTTCCAGCCGTACGCGGCGGTTGACGGACAGGAACCCTTCGAAGGTGAACCGGCCCGTGGACAGGCCGGACACGGCCAGAGCGGAAATCAGCGCACAGCATCCGGGAATGGACACCACCGGCACGTCGTGTTGGGCGCACAGACGCACAATGTCTTCCCCAGGGTCACTGATGGCGGGTGTTCCGGCGTCGGTCACCAAAGCGCAGCTTTCGCCGGCCAGAAGCCGCTGCAGAATCTGCTCGCCTGCGGAAATGTGGTTGTGCTCATGATAGCTGAGCAGGGGCTTTTTGAGTGCGAAGTGGTTCATCAGCTTCAGGGATACGCGGGTGTCTTCGGCCGCGATAAAATCTGCTTGCTCTAAAGTGGAAAGCGCGCGGGGGGATATGTCGTTTAAGTTACCGATGGGAGTTGCCACCAGATAAAGCGTTCCGCTCATAGTGCACCTGCCTTTCTGTCCTGTCTGAAATTGATGCGATCCATTTCTTCGCTTTCCCTGCCGTCGGAAGCAAATATTACCAGGGGCGGTTCGTAAACCAAGCCCGGCCGGCCGCCGCGCCGGCCCTCCACCAAAACAAGGATCGGAGGCTGTCCGGCTGTTTTTTCCACGAAACGGATGCGCTTTGGTTCAATTCCGCTCTGGCGCAGGGCGCAGAACAGGTCGGCCAGCCGTTCCGGTCGGAAAATGAGGGAAAAAGTACCGCCCCATTTTAACAGGTATGCCGCTGCAGCGCATACGTCTTCGATGGTACAGGTGGACTCTTCACGTGCTGCCTGGCGCAGGGCATCCGGGGCTTTTCCGCCGCAGCCCTGGCGGAAATAAGGGGGGTTTGACACTACCAAATCGGTTTCCCCGGCGGGAAGGACGCTCCGCAGTGCGCGCAGGTCTGTGTGGTGCAGCGTCATTTTTTTCTGTAAGCCATTTTCCTCGATATTGCGCCGGGCCATGGCCACAGCCTGCGCTTGCAGTTCAACGCAGCACACGCTCAGCTCCGGGCAGCGATTCAGCAGCAGCAGGCCCAGCAAACCGATGCCGGCGCCCAGATCGCATACCCGCATCCCCTTTTTGGGATGGATGAAGTCTGCCAGCAGGAAAGAATCCGTGCCGGGCTTGACCACGTTGTCGGAAAAATACAGCCGGTAACGGCTGGGGCGCAGGGTATCGCAGTATTCCATGAATGTCTCCTTCCAAAAGGATCGAATTTTCTTCAGTATAGCAAATCTTGCACAAAAAAACAATGCCGCAGGCAAAAGCCTGCGGCATTGTGGCTGATCAAATAAAATTAGTCAGCGGGATGAATTGCATCGTTGGGGCAGGAATCGCAGCAAGCGCCGCAGTCCATGCAGGTGTCGGCGTTGATCTCGAAATGCTCATCGCCCTGGGAGATTGCACCGGCGGGGCAAGCGTCAACGCAAGCGCCGCAGCTGATGCAGGAATCATTGATTGCGTATGCCATAGTAGGTTACCTCCATACAAATTAGTAACTCCCATTATAATCAGAAAAATTAAAAAAGTGGGACATAAAGGCACCTTATGTTGGAAAAAGAAGAAAAAAGATGTGAGAACCGATGGAGGAACATTGAAAAAGGCGTTGCGCGGCAAGGGAAATATAGGCGAGCAAAAAATAGTCAGGGAAAGTCAAAAAAGGTGTTGACATTTCAAAATGCTGTGCTATACTATACTCAGAAAGTCAAAGAAAGTCAAAGTCAAATGAGAGCGAATGAAAGAGCCGGTGGCATGGTGCCGCCGTGAAATAGAAGGAGGCGTGTTATCAAGTGGGGATTTCAGATTTGATTGCTTGCTTTATCCAGGATGCACTGGATGAGACGGACGGCGGCGTGGTGGAACTGCAGCGCGGCGATTTGGCGCAGCGTTTCAATTGTGTGCCCAGCCAGATTAACTATGTGATGTCCACCCGATTTTCTCCGGAGCATGGCTACATTGTGGAAAGCCGCCGCGGCGGCAACGGTTATATTCGGATCACGCGGGTGCGGACCGACCGCAAAACGCTTTTGATGCAGGTCATCAATTCCATTGGCGACACGCTGGACTTCCAAAGTGCCAAAGCGATTACCGGCAATTTGGCTGACAGCGGCGCCGTTGAAACGGGCGTTGCTAGGGTTTTGCTGGCGGCCATCAGTGAAAGCGCGCTGCACGATGTGCCGAGGGAGCTGCGCAATGCCGTGCGCGCAAGTATTTTCAAACAGGTTATGATCCATGCAATTTAGTTCTGCATAGAGGCAGAAACGGTAATGGAATTCATTGAATTTGTGAAAAGGCTGAAGGAGGATTCATGATTATGAAATGCGAACATTGTGGTAAGAATGAAGCTACGTTCTATTATAAGAGCAATATCAACGGTAATGTGACTGAACATCATTTGTGCAGCGACTGCGCCCGGGAATTGGGATACGCGGACAGCATGGAAAAGAGCTTCAGCAGTTTTGGCCGGGGGTTGTTCGGCGGCTTTGACGATTTTTTCACGCCTATGCCTGCGCTGGCCGGCCATTTCTTCGAGCCTTTTGAGGAAATGAACCGGAGCTTTGCCCGTATGTTCCCTGCGCTGACGTCCGGCGGGGCGGAAACGGCATCCGCCGAAAGGACGGGGGCGGCGCAGAGTACTGCGCCGGTGCCGGGCAATGATCTGGTCAGCGACGCCGAGCATCGGCAGTTGGATCACGAACGCCGGCTGAATGCCCTGCGCGCAGAACTGCAGCAGGCCATCGCCGCGGAAAATTTCGAGCATGCCGCGCAGTTGCGCGATCAGATTCACGGCATGGAAAAAGAAGGATAACTCACAATCCGCCCCTGCGCCGTATGACGCGGGGGTGGCTCGAAAAGACCAATTTTAAGGAGGTCAAGTAAAATGGATGAAAACAGATTTTCCCCTCGTGCCCAGCGGGCGCTGGAGCTGGCGGAGCGTTCCGCCGGTGATTTGGGGCACAGCTATATCGGTACCGAGCATCTGCTGCTGGGTCTTCTGCGGGAAGAGGAGGGCATCGCCCGCCGTGTTCTGGAAGAGCAGGGCCTGACGGAGAGCATGGTGCAGAAAATTTTGATTAACAGTGTGGGTCGCGGTATACCGGGGACCAAGCCTACCCAGGGCCTGACGCCCCGGGCCAAGCGGGCCATTGAAAGCGCTGTGGAAGAATCCATGCGCGGCGGTTTCAGTTATGTGGGCACAGAGCACCTGTTGGTGGGTTTGCTGCGGGACGGCCGCAGCATGGGTGTGCGGATCCTGCGCGCGGCGGGCCTGAGTCCGCAGGCTGTATTTGAAAGTGTGCGGCATAAACTGCAGGAGGCTCCTACGGGCCAGCAGACCGTGCGCGCCGGGGAAGCGAAAGAGGAGAGCGGCGATAATGTGCTCCAGGAGTTCACCCGGGATCTTACGGCCGCCGCCCGCAGCGGGAAGCTGGATCCGGTCATCGGCCGGGATGAGGAAATCCAGCGTGTGATCCAGATCCTGTCCCGCCGCACCAAGAACAACCCTGTGCTCATCGGCGAGCCGGGCGTGGGCAAGACGGCCGTGGCTGAGGGCCTGGCCCAGCGGATTGCGGCGGCCGATGTGCCTGAGGAATTGCTGGATAAACAGGTGCTGTCGCTGGATCTGTCCGGCATGGTGGCCGGTACCAAGTACCGCGGCGAATTCGAAGAGCGTATCAAAAAAGCGCTGGACGAGGTGAAGAAGAACGGCAGAATCATCCTCTTTATCGATGAGCTGCACACCATTGTGGGTGCCGGCAGCGCCGAGGGCGCTATGGATGCTGCCAATATCATCAAACCCGCTCTGGGCCGCGGTGAGATCCGTGTGATTGGCGCCACGACACTGAACGAATACCGGAAATATATTGAAAAGGATGCCGCGCTGGAGCGGCGCTTCCAGCCAGTTACGGTGGGCGAGCCATCTCCGGAAGCCTGCCTGGATATTCTGAAAGGGCTGCGGGACAAGTACGAGGCCCATCATCGCCTGAGCATCACCGATGGGGCGTTGCAGGCAGCCGTTGATCTGTCCCGCCGCTATATCAACGACCGTTTTCTGCCTGACAAAGCCATCGATCTGATGGATGAGGCTGCCAGCCGGGTGCGGATGAAGAACGAGAAATCCTCGCCCGATCTCAAGGCGCTGGAGGAGAAGCTCTCCGCCCTGCGCCGGGAGAAGGAAGAGGCCGTGGCCGCACAGGACTTTGAAAAAGCTGCGCAGATCCGTGACATCGAGCAGGATTATGAAAAGCAGATGGAGATTGAGCGGGACAACTGGCACAAGAAGGTGGCCGCGGAGCACGGCGAGGTGACCGAAGAGGACATCGCCGCTGTGGTTTCTGAGTGGACCGGCGTGCCGGTCACCCGTTTAACGGAGGACGAGGGCCAGAAACTGCTGCACATGGAGGAAACCCTGCACAAGCGTGTGGTTGGGCAGGATGAGGCCGTGAAGGCCATTGCCCGGGCCATCCGCCGTGGCCGCGTGGGACTGAAAGATCCTAAGCGCCCTATCGGTTCGTTCCTGTTTCTTGGGCCGACGGGTGTGGGTAAAACCGAGTTGTGCAAAGCACTGGCCGAAGCCATGTTCGGCGATGAAAACGCCATGGTGCGTCTTGACATGTCCGAGTATATGGAGCGGCATACCGTTTCCCGCCTGATCGGCTCGCCTCCCGGTTATGTGGGCCATGAAGAGGGCGGACAATTGACGGAAAAGGTCCGTCGCCGCCCCTACAGCGTAGTGCTGTTCGATGAGATCGAAAAGGCTCACGAGGACGTGTGGAACCTGCTGCTGCAGATTATGGACGACGGCGAACTGACCGACTCGCAGGGACGCCGGGTAGATTTCCGCAACACGGTGATCGTTATGACCTCCAATGTGGGGGCAAAAAACATCACCGCCCAGGGAAAGCGGCTGGGCTTTGCCGACACAGACGCCGAGAACACCCAGGATGGAGAGAAATCCTTTGAGGCGGTCAAGGATGCCGTTATGGCCGAATTGAAGCGCACTTTCCGTCCAGAGTTTCTGAACCGGATTGATGAAACCATCATCTTCCATCCTCTGAATGCGCAGGATATTGCGGAAATTGCCCGCAAGCTGCTGGCCGTTACAGCCAGGCGCGTAGAGGGTTTGGGTATTTCCATGGAAGTGGACGATGCGGCGGTGGAGCTGGTGGCGAAGGAAGGCTTTGACCCCGTTTACGGTGCCCGTCCCCTGCGCAGGGCCATCCAGAGCAATGTGGAAGATGCTGTGGCCGAGGCGTTGCTTCAGGGCGAAGTCAAGGAGGGCGACCACATCTGTGCCACGGCCCAGGACGGCAGAATTGCCATTATCCGCAAAGCCGAAGTTGCCGCGGAGAGCAGCGATGCTCCGACGGAGAACAGCAATGCTTGAGCGTTAAACAATACCCGTAAGGCAACCCCTTTTGGAGCCGCCGGGAACAGCTGATTCCCGGCGGCTTTTTCATTTTCTCCGGCGCCGCTGTGCCAGGGGCGGCACAAAAATGCGGCAGATGCTTGTAATTTTGCCCGTTTTCCCGTATACTACAAGACAATGAAGGAAAAAACCGATGGATACAGAAAGCGAGGAACAACAGTGAAAATTGACTTTAACGCCGGAGGATTTGGCGGCAGCCCGTTTGGTGCGGGCGGACCTTTTGGCGGGTTTGATTTCGGCGGTGCGTCGGCTCCGCAGGAGGACTACCAACCCCAGAAGAGCGAAAAGAAAGCTGCCAAGCCCATCCAGTCTCCGGTGCGGCGTACGCTGACCAATTTGCTGGTGACGGTTGTGTTCGGATTGATTTATTTTTATGTGGTATTGCCTCCAATCAACCTGAAAGCGCCGGAATTTTATTCGTTCGTATTCCTGCTCTGCGCGGTTTACTGCATCTGCGCTGTGATGACCACAGGCTTTCAGGGGGACGGGGCCAAAGGATATTTCAACTTTGTGCGCAAACAGTGCCGCATCCCGTTTTATATCGTGGCTGCGCTGATTGTGATTGCGCTGGTGGGAGGCGTCCTCTCTTCCGTGATCCTGCGGGCGGATGCCTACCAGAAGCTGCTGCCCATTGAAACGGGGAATTTTGCCGAAGAAGTGGATCAGCTGAGCTTCGATGAGATCCCTGTGCTGGATCGCGACAGCGCCACCCGTCTGGGTACCCGGAAGCTGGGTGAACTGAGCGACATGGTCAGCCAGTTTGAAGTGGAGGACGACTATACCCAGATCAATTACCAGGGAAAACCTGTCCGCGTGACAGGCCTGATGTACGGCGATATTATCAAGTGGTTCAACAATCGGGCCGAAGGTCTTCCGGCGTATTTGATTATCGATATGACAACGCAGGAAGTGACGGTGCAGCGCCTGGAAGAGGGCATCAAATACACCACAGCCGAACACTTCAACCGTAATCTGGTGCGCCATCTGCGCTTCCAGTATCCTACCTATATGTTTGCCACGCCTTATTTTGAGATTGACGAATCCGGCGCGCCTTATTGGGTCTGCGCGCGGATGGATAAAACCATCGGCCTGTTCGGCGGTGTGGATGTAAAAGGCGCGGTGCTGGTAAATGCCGTCACTGGTGAGTGCGTGTACTACGATGTGGAGGATATCCCCAGCTGGGTGGATCACGTCTACAGTGCGGATCTTATTTTACAGCAGTACGATTATTATGGCCGCTATCATAACGGTTTCATCAACTCCGTGCTGGGCCAGCGGGATGTAACGGTGACCACTCAGGGCTACAACTATATTGCCCAGGATGGGGATGTATATATGTACAGCGGCGTCACTTCTGCGGGGACGGACGCCTCGAACGTGGGCTTTATTCTCAGCAACCAGCGCACGAAGGAAACGCACTACTATCCCTGTGCCGGCGCGGACGAATATTCCGCCATGTCCAGCGCCGAAGGCATTCTGCAGCAGATGCGCTATACGGCCACATTCCCGCTGCTGCTCAATATCTCCGGCGAGCCAACCTATTTTATGGCCATGAAGGACAACGCCGGACTCGTTAAGCAGTACGCCATGGTCAATGTGCAGGAGTATCAGATCGTGGCCACGGGAACCACGCCAGAAGCGGCAGAGAGCGCTTATCTGCAGCTGCTCATGGAGAGCGGCACGATTACGGCTGACGACGGTCAGGCGCTGATCGAAAAGACGCAGGCCGAAGGCACTCTCGCAGAGATCCGCACGGCGGTTCTGGAGGGGAACACCTATTACTTCCTGCGGTTGGAAGGAGAGGACGTTTTCTATAGCATTTCTGCCGCACAGTGCTCCGATGTGGTGATTATGAACGTGGGCGACGCGGTCACCATCAGTTACGCTCCGGCGGAGACTGGATCGATCCTGGACGCATACAGTGTTGCCTGGACCGATAAACCGTCCGGCAGCGCCTGGCAGGCGCCGCAGCAGGACGTGGCAGAAGCTGCGCCTGCGGGAGAAACAGAGGAAACGGAACCGGTGCTTTGAGAGAACGGCCCGCCCCAAAAGGCTGCTGAGGGGCAGGCCGCTGCAAAGAAGCGAAAATAAGAAAAAAGGCATGGTACCATGCCTTTTCCGTTCCCGTACGGGAACGGAAAGAGCATTGCGCCGCCGAAGTACAAAAGAGAAGGCGGACCGGGCACCATAAAAGCTGCGGGAGGGGGAGAAGCATGGAGATTAATTATCAGAAAATGCTGGAAACTATCATGGACGCACTGAATTATGCGACGTTGGTAGATGAGAACTGCAGGATTATTTACATGAGCCGCAATTACTATGAAGGCGTTTATGGCCTGAGCCGTGACGATATCATCGGCCGGCATATCTGCGATATTGTCCCGGATTCTCGTATTCCAGCCATTCTGAAAAACGGGCGCGCCAGTCTGGGGGAATATTACTATTTCCAGAACACTCGGGAGAATACGTTTGCCAATCGGTTTCCGCTGTATGTGGATGGGGAATTGAAGGGTCTTTTTGCTGAAGCGGTGATTTACAGCTTTGACGATGTAGTTCACATGAATGAGCTGGTTCATGCACTGAAACGGGAAAACCGCATTTTGAAAAAAGAACTGCTCAACATTCAGAAGCACAGGCACGGCCTGGAGAGTATTGTGGGAAAATCGGAGGCGTTGCAGAATACAAAAAAACTGATTTCCAAGTTTGCCAATTCCAATCTGAGTATTTTGATCACCGGGGAAACCGGAACGGGAAAAGAGCTGTATGCCAATGCCATTCACTATATGAGCAACCGCTGCAATATGCCCTATGTCAAAATCAACTGCGCCGCCATTCCTGGGGAACTGTTGGAATCGGAGCTGTTCGGCTATGAAAAGGGAGCGTTTACAGGTGCTTCGGAAAAGGGAAAGATCGGAAAATTTGAATATGCCAACGGCGGCACGATTCTGTTGGATGAGATCGGAGAGATGCCGCTGTTTCTGCAGTCCAAACTGCTGCGTGTGCTGCAGGACAAGTGCGTGGAGCGCGTGGGCGGCGTCAAGCCGATTCCGCTGGATATGCGGGTAATCTGCAGTACGAACCAGAATCTGGAAGAGGCGGTGCGGCAGGGGCGTTTTCGAAGCGATCTGTATTACCGTATCAATACGGTGGAGATCAAGGTGCCGCCGCTGCGCCAGCGGATGGAGGATATTGCGCCCCTGTGCGAACATATCATTGCGCAGGTCAACGAAGAGAACGGTGTGTTTGTCACCGGTATCCAGCAGCAGGCGCTGCGTCTGCTGGAAGAATACCAGTGGGAAGGGAATGTAAGGGAACTGGAGCATGTGCTGCAGAGGGCCTGTGTGGCCGCCGGTGCGGGGGAACTGACAATTCGGGATTTTGATTTTTTGCTGGAGCGTATCTTTCGGCATTCCGCGGCGGAACAGGAGCCGGGTGCTGTAGAGAATTTGGCGGAAAAGACGGCGAAAACGGAGCGGGAGGAAATTATAAAAGCGCTGGTGCAGACCAATGGCAATAAAAGCAAAACAGCCAAGATCCTGGGTATCGACCGCACGGTGCTGTATTCTAAAATCAGGAAATATAACCTTAAAATTTGAGCTTACACTGTAGTGTTTTGCTGCAAAGAAGCCTGCGGCGATGTCGTTTTGCACATCGCCGCAGGCTTCTTTTTTGCGAAGGAATGGCCTCTCTTTCGGACGGACGATTTGAAATTTTTCTACAGGGGCAGGGACTTCCGGAGATATGAGCTGTTCAGGGGAGGTGCATGGCACGCCATTTGCAGGAAAGAGGCAGACACGAGAAAGGAGGATATTCATGGGGCTTTATCAGGAAGAATATCGGCGCAAATGCTGCACGGCGGAAGCCATTGCAGAAAGAATTGAAAGCGGGGCGGTCTGCGCCAGCGGCACATGCCTCAGCGAACCGTGTTCCATTACGCAGGCACTGGGGGCGGCCTTGCGGAATGGGACGCGGACGGGGATCGTACATCATCAGACCATGTCGGTTTTTCCATCGCCTTTTTTTGACGACACACTGCAGGGCAAATACTCTGCCGTGTCCTGGTTTTCCACAGCTTATGGCCGGGCTGCTTTCGAAAAAGGCTGCGCGGATGTTATGCCGGTTTATTATCGAGATGTCCCGGGACAATATAGGAAATTTATTGATCTGGATGTTTTTTATGCGACGGTTTCGCCCATGGACCGTCACGGCTATTTCAGTTTCGGCACCACTGCGGCGGAGTGCCAGGCGCTGGCGGAACAGGCAAAACATATTTTTCTGGAAGTGAATCCCAATATGCCGCGCACCTTCGGCGAGCAGCAGATTCATATTTCGCAGGTAGAAGCGCTTTGCGAAACCGACGTTCCGCTGCAGGAGGCGGCTCCGGCGGAGATCGACGAAATCAGCCGCTGTATTGGCGGTCGGATCGCCGAAGAGGTGCCGAACGGCGCGACGATTCAGTTGGGGATCGGTGCGATCCCCGCCGCCGTGGGGCTATGCCTGCGGGATAAACGCGACTTGGGTATCCACACCGAGCTGTTTTCTGACGCCATGGTGGAGCTGATCGAATGCGGTGCGGTGACGAACCAACGCAAGACTCTGCATAAAGGAAAGAGCGTGACTACGCTGGCTTATGGCACTAGGCGCGTATATGACTATCTGAATGACAACACGGGCGTTGCATTTTATCCAGTAGACTATGTCAACGATCCCCGCGTCATTGCACAAAACGATAACTTTATCTCAGTCAATGCCTGCCTGGAGGTAGATCTTTGGGGACAGGTAGCGGCGGAATCTATTGGCAGCCGCCACTTTTCGGGCACAGGCGGCCAGGTGGATTTTGTGCGCGGTGCCCGGGAGTCCCGGGGCGGAAAATCTTTTATCGCCATGCCGTCCACCGCAAAAAACGGTGCGCTCAGTCGGATTCGGCCAGGTTTATCATCCAACGCTATTGTCACCACCAGCAAAAACGATGTGGATTACATCGTTACGGAATACGGCGCTGCACGGCTGCGCGGCGCTACAGCAAGGGCACGGGCGGAAGCGCTGATTGGTATTGCCCATCCGAACTTCCGGGAGGAGCTGCGATACGAGGCAAAGAAACTGCATCTGGTATGAAAACGGCATATGACCATAGTTTTGGTGGTTGGCTGTTTTAAAAGAAAGAAGGAGGGTATTTATGGAACTGAAAGAATATTTGGTCGGCGATGTGCGCGACAGTGTGCGCTACATTGAGAAAATGTCCCGTGGGGGACTGAGCAAGCTGCCGCCGTTGATCATCACCTGCGCTATCACAGGCGGCCTGCATGGGAAGGAGGCAAACCCCAATTTGCCGGAGGCTCCGGAGGAACAGGTCCGGGAGGCGTATGATGCGTATAATGCCGGTGCCAGCATGGTTCATATTCACCGGCGCAATCCGGAAAATCCCATGCAGATGTCTTGGAAGTGGGAAGAATTTGCCGAGATCAATACCATGGTACGTGCCAAATGTCCGGATCTGATTATTAACAATACTTGTCTGGGCGGCCGAATGCTGAATGAAGAAACTGGCACAATAGGAGACCGGATGTTGGCTTCCATTCCGGCAAAACCGGAAGTAGCCAGCTTGGATATTCATTGTTTTTGCGAAGATATGCCCATGAAAGCAAGAAAAGCGCCGCTGTTTGGACGGGATGAGGACGCCATTTTAAAGTTTCACTATTCGATCTCGCCGGACACTGCCAAATATGTGGCGCAGTTGATGGACGAGCAGGGGATCAAGCCGGAGTTTGAAATGTTTGATATCGCTGATGTCAAGTACCTGAATCGGCTGGCGAAGGACGGCACCGCGAAAACGCCGTATTGGGTATCCATGCTGTTTAATGGCAATGGTACAATTCCGACACCGGACATGATGCTGGCGGCTACGCGGGCGCTTCCTGATAACAGTTTGCTGAACGTAATCGGTATCGGCGCGGCACAGTTCCCAATGCTGGCGATGGCGATGATTCTGGGGCATCACGTGCGTGGGGGGTTGGAAGATAACGTGTTTTATGCGCCCCGTGAACTGGCACAGGGCAATGGGCAGATGGTAGAACGTGTGGTGCGCTTGGCGCGAGAATTGGGGCGGCCCATCGCGACGCCGGAACAGGCACGCAAAATGATGGGATTGGGTGCGCCGAGGGCGTATTGAGCGTTGTTTTTTCCGCATACATGTTCAGAAGGGAGAGAGAATCATGAAATCAACAACGAAGCGAAGCATGACAGACCGGTTTGTGGACGGGTGCTACCGCTGGATGCCCAATTCCATTGTTTTGGTATTTCTGCTGACAGTTTTGGTGGCTGTGCTGGCCGTCATTTTCTGCGGATCGCCGCTGGTGACATCCACCGAAACGAAAACGAGTTTGATCGACGCCTGGAACGGCGGGTTTTGGTCTCTGCTGTCCTTTGCTATGCAGATGTCGCTGGTTATGTTGACCGGTTATATTCTGGCCAGCGCGCCGGTGGTCAAGCGGGGGCTGACCAAACTGGCCAGCATACCCAATACCACGGCCGGCGCCATGCTGCTGTGCGGCATTGCTACCTGCATCGTCTGGTGGGTACACTGGGGTCTCGGTATGATGGGCTCTATCGTACTGGGCCGTCTGCTGGCTGCGCAGGGCAAGAAAAAGGGGTATAAACTGGATGTACCCTGGCTGGTGGCCTATCTCTGGGGCGTTGAATGTGCCGGCGTGGGTATTTCGCAGGCGGCACCGCTGTACGGCGCTACGCCGGGTTATCTCCAGGGGCTGGTAGTGGATGACGCGGTACGGGCGCTGATTCCTGATGTGATCCCGTTGGCCGATACGGTAGTAAACCCGCTGATCATTGGGCAGAACATTGGGCTGTTCATCATCATCACACTGGTTGCCCGGTTGATCATGCCGAAAAAGGAAGAACGCATCCTGGAGGTAAGCGACGCCTTTGCAGAGGAAATTTTAACTGTGGAGGCCATTGAAAAGCCGGATCGTTCTTCACCTGCGGCCTGGATCAACAGCAGCCCTCTGCTGAACATTATCATCGGTGGTGCGGGACTGATCTGGGGTATCCGTCTGATTGCAACCAGCGGCATCGTCAACATTTCGCTCAACAATTTTAACTTTATCATGTTGATGCTCTGTGTGCTGCTTTGCTGGACGCCCAATGTCCTTGGAAAGTGCTGTGCGGACGCTATTGGAAATATTTGGGGCGTTGTCATTCAGTTCCCGTTCTATGCGGGTATTTTCGGGCTGATCACACAGACCGGACTGAATGAAGTCATTGTTCATTTCTTCACCAGTATCAGCAGCCAGGAAACGTTCCCGTTGATTGCCTATATCTATTCCGGTCTGCTGAATCTGGTGGTGCCGTCAGGAGGCTCCAAGTTCATCATCGAGGCGCCGTATATTATGGAGGTGTGTACGGAGCTTGATGTTTCCATCGCCCGTATCATTGATGCGTATAACTTTGCGGATCTGAATACCAATATTATTCAGCCTTTCTGGGGACTTGCTTTCCTGGCGATGTTCCGCATCGATTTCAAACAGATTATCCCGTATACGGCCATTATTGCGCTGGCGGTTTTCATCTTCAACATGCTTTTCATCGGATTCCTTTATTGAGACGTTTCCTGCTTATGCAGACGCTGCGGTTTCCGCTGCATTCACCCCCCTGAAGTGCATGGCTGCCGTGTGCGCAGGCATATGCAAAACACAGTGGAAGCATCCGCCAAAGCCTTGGGCTTCGGCGGATGCTTCCACTGCGTTTTACGAAAGGAGGAGAGGGGATGGAAACCGAATGAAAAAATGCGCGGGCGATTCAGCGCGGTTCTGTGGGTACGGTAGCGGCGTTTTTTTCCGAAGTATTCCTGTCGTTGCTCGATAGGGAGAAGGAAACCGCTCCGCCTTCTTTCAGTGCAGGATCCAGATAAGAAACGGAATAAGCCCATTCGCCGGGGTGTTTGTCATCCGGTGTTATGACCACGCGCAGCGTGGTGTCACCATCCGTATCTTCATAAGTATAAGTGCCGTCCCGTTCCAATGCGTCAGTGATATCCAGTGCTTCCTGACCAACATAAAGAAAGATTCGTCCATTTTCCTGTGTTACACGGACGTCGGCGCCGTATGTCACGATGGTAGTGCCTTCTTCGGTTTCCATTACGTCTTTATATTCGTTGATTTGGAAAGCCTGGGCAATATGCAGTTCAATGGCCTGGGCCAGCGCTCCGTCCGTGGCGGCATTGGCGGCGCCGGCACAGACACACAGCGATGCCATAACGGCGGCAGCGGTCAACAGGGCGCGGCGGGGCCGGCGGAATCGTGCTGCAGTGTTTTTTTTCTCTTCACTCATGGCTAAAACCTCCTGAATACTCTTTTCGGAAGCGTGAAGCGCTGAAAAGGTATCCTGAAATAATTTACGTTCGATCATGGCTTCATACCTCCTTCAACGTCTGTTTTGCGGGAAAGGACTCTTCAGTCAGTTCCCGTTTCAGTTTTTGCCGCGCCCGCATCAGGCGGGAGCGGATCGTGGTTGGTTTGACGGAGAGGATGCAGGCGATTTCCTCGGTGGTCATCTCTTCGTAGTAAAAGAGATAGATGACCATGCGGTCGTTGCGCGGAAGGTGCATGACGGCGTCAAACAGTTCACGCTGGGCGGTGTTGTCGAAGGCGGGGGCATCCCAGTCCTCATTCAGGGAAAAGATATGCCTGCGCCATGCACCGCGCAGGATCTTGCGGCTTTCGTTGATTGCCACACGGATCAGCCAGTTGCGCATGTGCGCTTCGCTTTCAAAGGCTGTGTCGCGTTCCAGTAGGCGCAGCAGCGCAGTTTGCATCACGTCTTCTGCATCCGCGCGATTTTTCAGGGCCTGATAGGCCACGCGATAAAGCGTATCGGCGTACCGACGCGCGGCAGGTTCGAAGGATTCCCGGTCCGTGGAAGCTCACCTCCTCAGGGTTTGCGGTATGGGGGAAAGATATCTTTCGTAAGGAATATCCATCAGCCGGACGGATTGTTGCACCAGGCAAAACTTTTTTTCAGCCTGGCGAAAAAGAGAGCCCGTCCCCGCAGGTATACTTTTTCGGCCGCCGGCATAGGGTATCTCAGCGATTGAATTGCGGGAAAAGGAGAAATGCGTGTCATGAAAATCTTGTTTTTGCGGCATAAATATGTAACGCTGCTGGCGGGAGCGGCGCTCTCAGTAGCAGTATTTGCAGCAGCGGCCATGCCCGCAGCGGTCAGCGCTTCCACGACGGAACGGCAGTTGCCCATCTATTGCGTAAACCGGGATCAGAAAGTGTGCGCGATCAGCTTTGACGCGGCCTGGGGCGACGCTTCCACCCAGAGCCTGGTGGATATTTTGAATCAGTACAATGTGAAGGCTACCTTTTTTGTGATTGGAAACTGGGCCGAACAGTATCCGGAGGATGTAAAAATGCTCAAAGAAAATGGGATGGAAGTCATGAACCACTCCAGCGCCCATGGGCATATGAACCAGATGAGCAGCGAGGAGATTATTGCAGACATCAAGAAATGTAATGATCAGATTGAGGCTTTGACCGGGGAATGTCCTACGCTGTTCCGTGCGCCGTACGGGGAATATGACGACCATGTGATTGCCGCCGTCCGCTCCATCGGTATGGAGCCGATCCAGTGGGATGTAGATAGTCTGGACTGGAAAGAGATCTCCGCCGGCGAGATTTATGAGCGGGTAACATCCCGGGTTAAGCCGGGCAGTATTATTTTGTTCCATAATGCGGGGCTGAATACCCCGGAGGCTTTGCCGGATATTCTGGAATACCTGATTGGGGAGGGGTATGAAGTGGTACCCGTCAGCCAGATCCTGCTGGATGGGGAGTACACCATCGACCACGAGGGACGCCAGTGGGCTGCGGAGTAAGCAAAGCATCAGACCTGCCGGCCGCAGGAACTGGCGCGGGTCGGCCCGACGGATGAACTGGATAAAAAAACTGGTATCGGAATTCCGATACCAGTTTTTGCTGTGTGGATTACTGCAGCGCGATCTTCGGCGTGCGGTGGATAATTTCGTGACGCTTAGGACCGGTGGAAAACAGTTTGATGGGCACCCCAAGCTCCTGTTCGATAAAGTCCACATAAATCAAGGCTTCTTTGGGAAGCTTCTCCTCGTCGGTAATGCCGCGGATATCGCTCTTCCAGCCGGGCAACACGGTATAAATCGGTCTGGCGTCCTTAAGCAGCCGGGTCACCGGGAAATCTTTCACGATCCGGCCGTTGATCTCGTAGCCGGTACATACTTTGATCTCATCAAGATAGCCCAAAACATCCAGACAGGTCAGGCATACCTCGGTAGCGCCCTGCATTTCCACGCCGTAGCGGGTCGCCACAGCGTCAAACCAGCCCACGCGGCGGGGGCGGCCCGTGGTGGCGCCGAATTCGCCCTTGTCGCCGCCGCGTTTGCGCAGCTCGTCGGCTTCCTCGCCAAAGATTTCCGAAACGAAGTCGCCGCCGCCGACAGCGGCA
>QFCE01000845.1_pt1 | contig 16549 bp, 10 predicted proteins | sample 5346091 | NCBI WGS metagenome assembly QFCE01 (sample SAMN09062252, study PRJNA434731) | Human gut metagenome, whole genome shotgun sequencing project. | isolation source: stool timepoint A chromium assembly | host: Homo sapiens | collected 2015 | reverse complement strand
CACGACAATCACATCCGCGCCGCATTCAAACGCCTTTTTCGCTTCTTCGCGCGTCCAGATCCGACCTTCAGCATTGATGAAAATATTTGGGAATTCTCTGCGGACCTGCTCGATCAGATCAAAATCCGCGCCCAGTGCATAGCGATCCAGACTGTCCTCGGTATACCCGGACAACGTCGTCGAGATGATATCCGCACCGGCTTCCACACTGCGGCGGGCGTCGTTGATCGTGGCGATATCCGCCATGACGACCTGATCCGGATACTTTTCCTTAATCTCGCGGATCAGCTCATAGGCTTTGCGTCCGTTGCAGTTATTGCGGTCGGTGCCGTCCACCGCGATGATGTCGCTGCCGATCTCCCGCAGGACTTCGACTTCCTTCATCGTTGGAGTGATATACACGTCGCAGCCTTCCGTGACGACTTTCCAGATTCCGATCATGACTTTATCCGGGAAAGCTTCTTTGATCATCCGCACATTCTCCGGCCGATTCGCCCGGAAACCCGCACAGCCGCCGATCGCGGCAGCCTTCGCCATTCTTGTCATTTCCTCTGGCGGATTGAACGGATTTTCTTCCTCGTTGGCTTGACAGGAAACGATCAGTTTTCCTCGAATCTGTTGAAAAATTTCCTCTTTATTCATAACTGCTCCTCTCTCTTTTCGTGTCCGCAAAGGTACACCTTTATAAAACTTATGCAAGAGAGCGCGGAACAGAACTAAAACAGGTAAAATTTAAATTATTTATTCACCAACTTCTTCCACCGAGGGGGTATTTTATTTAGTTCCGATTTGAAAGCGCTTGCGTTCTGAAATGATGATGTTATAATAAAACCATGAAAGCGCTTTTATAAAGGTGTACCTTTATAAACGGCAGACAATTTCAGCTATTCAAGGGAGGGGATAGCTGTTTTTGTTTTCCGTGCCAAACGTTTGTCAAGGAGGAATTAAACGTGAATTATGGCTATGCGCGAGTATCTTCTCGAAGTCAGAATCTGGATCGCCAGATTGAAGAATTAAAGGCTTTCGGCTTGACGGAATCGCAGCTTTATATTGATCAGCAGAGCGGCAAGGATTTTGACCGTCAGGCTTACCGTCAGTTAAAAGAAGTTCTGCGGCCGCAGGATTTATTAGTGATCAAAAGTATCGACCGGCTGGGCCGCAATTATCAGGCCATTCTGGAGGAATGGGCGGATTTGACCAAACGCCGGGACGTTCAGATTGTCGTGCTGGACATGCCGCTATTGGATACCCGCAGCCGCCCGGATAACCTCGTCGGCTGTTTCATCAGCGATCTGGTGCTCCAGATTCTCAGCTTTGTCGCGGAGAATGAGCGGATCAACATTAAGACCCGTCAGGCGGAAGGGATCCGGATCGCGAAGGAAAAGGGTAAGCACTTAGGCCGCCCCCGCTACATCCCGCCGGAAAACTTCAGCCTTGTGGCCGCCCGTTATCTGCGGCATGAATGCACGCTGCAGCAGGCTTTAGATCAGCTGCAAATCAAAAAAAGTACGTTTTATAAATACATCCGGAACCTCGATGCAGTATAATGAAGTTAACAAATGGATTGAACAGCGGACGCCGTTGTGAATCATAGAAAGAGGATTGTTATGAAATACAGAGAAAAAGGGAAAATCCCGGCGCGGACTTCCTTGCTGGGCTTCGGCTGCATGCGTTTCCCCGTCAACGAAGATGGAAAAATCAATCGCCCGGAAACGATGAAAATGCTCGACTACGCCTACGAACATGGCGTCAACTATATCGACACCGCCTATCCGTACCACAACTTTGAAAGCGAGGAAGTCGTCGGCCAGTGGGTCGCCACCAAACCCCGCGGCAGCTTCTACCTGGTCACGAAATCACCAACCTGGATGTGCAAGGACATCGCCGATTTCGATCGGATTTTAGAGGAACAGCTGACCAAGCTGCAGACCTCCTACATCGACTTTTATCTGCTTCACGCCTTAAGCCGCGAGCGGTGGGAGCACATCAAGGAAATGAATCTGCTTCCGCATCTGAAATCCGTGCTGGACAGCGGCAAGGTTCGCCGGATCGGCTTCTCGTTCCACGACGATTATGAGGTCTTTGAGGAAATCCTCAACGCTTACGACTGGGACTTCTGCCAGATTCAATTCAATTATATGGACACCGAGATTCAGGCGGGATTGCGCGGCTACGGGCTGGCAAAAGCCAAAAATATCCCGATGACGATCATGGAGCCGGTCAAGGGCGGCATGTTAGCGAACGTTCCGGAGGAAATCCAGGCGGAATTCCGGCGCGTCCATCCGGATTGGAGCGACGCTTCCTGGGCACTGCGCTGGGTCGGCGGCCACGACAACGTGCAGACCGTGCTTTCCGGCATGAGCACGATGGAGCAGGTCATCGACAACGTCAAGACGTTCAGCGAAATTGAACCGCTGAACACAGAAGAACAAGCGACCATCGAACAGGCTCGCCAGCTGTTCCAGGCCCGGATTCAGGTGCCGTGCACCGGCTGCCGCTATTGCATGCCATGTCCGTTCGGCCTGGACATTCCGAAAAACTTCCGGCTGTTAAATACCGCTCACGTCTACAATGTCCACGCGGCCCAAAAGGAAAGCTACGACGCGCTGGACGTCACCGCGAAAGCATCCCATTGTCAGAAATGCGGCGCATGCAAAACCAAGTGTCCGCAGCACATCGACATCCCGACGGAAATGGAAAAAGTCGTGCGGGAATTTGAAAAATAAGCTGAGAATTACGGCGGAGGCGTTCCGGATTATCACCCGGATCAAGTCCGCCTTTTTCTTTTACCCGGAGTGCGCTATAATGAGAAAGGAAAAACAAGAAAGAGGAAAATACCATGAGTCTTTTAGGGATCTCTCTCTACCCGCATCTGCAGTCAGAAGCGGTGATGAAACAACAATTAAACCTGGCGGTCACGCTCGGTTACAGCCAGGTCTATACAACCGTCCAATCGCCCCAGGCCTGGAACGGACCGACACAGTTAAAGCCGCCGTTTCAATGGCTGATCGGTGAATGCCGGAAGCTGGGGCTGACGCTGCATGTCGACATTAATCGCCGCGTCATGGAACAGGTCGGCGCCCAACCGGACGATTTATCGCCGTTTGTCCGTCTTGGCATCCGGATCATCCGTCTGGATTTCGGCTTTGAGGAAGATCACGAGCTGGTCGCGCAGATGACCTGCAACGAGGATGGCGTATTGATCGAAGACAACGCGTCGATGCAGGCGGAACCGATCAATCGGATTAAGGCGATCCAGCGCCATGGCAACCTTGAAAATTACATCGCCGTGCATAATTTCTTCCCGCATCCGGACACCGGCATGTCGTTTACCGACACGTTTAAAAACGCGAAGCTGTTTAAAGCCTGCGGCATCCGTACCGGGGTATTCATCAACTCGCTGGACGCCGACAACCTGTTATTCCGGTATGGCCACGGGTTATGCACGGTGGAAAATCACCGCTACAAACCGGCTTATTTAAGTGCCGGGGAACTGACGGCAACCGGGATGTTCGATTACATCTTTTTCGGCGATGGCAATCCTTCCCGCACCGAAATGGAACAGGTTCAGGAAATCGTACATCATCATTGCGTTTCCGTTCCAGTCTACTTTAATTCCCGGCTGGATGATGAGCTGCGTCAGAAGCTCTTGAACGTGGTACTGAAATCCCGCAGCGATCAGCCGGAATTCATCCTACGCGCCACGCAGACCCGCGGCTTGGGACATGTCCCAGCTCATCCGGGATCGGATCGCGATAAACTGTGCATCACCCTCGATAACGAATTATCCGGCAAATATGAAGGCGAATTGCAGATTGCCTTAAAAAGCATGCCGGGCGTGGAATATGCCACGGTGATCGGACAGGTGGATATGTTAGCGGAAAATCTGATCTCGCTGATCCGTTATGGCAAGGTTGCCTTCCGGTTAGTGGAAGCAGAAAAGATCCAGAATGCGACTGTGGGTCAGGAACAGACGCATCAGGAGTAATTTCCCAGGCAATATGGAACAAGGCCACGCTTTCCCTGTCGGACATTTCCCGCAGATTGCGCTGCCCTTCGCCTTTCACTCGCCAAGACTTCCGGTTTACGGATGTTTTAAAAACCAATGCTGACCACAAGCAGCTCTCAGGAACACTCTGAAGCTGCTTTTTTCTGTTCCTTGTTCATGAAATAGAGCAGAATAGACAAAGAAAAAGAATGCTTGAAATGACAGTGGATAACGCTGAGAAAGCAGCTAGAACACGAAAAAACCGCAATCCGGCAGGGACAGCTTGTCCTTCATACCGATTGCGGTTTATTAAATTTTTACAATGCGATGCGATAGCGCAGCCGCAGCCGTTCTTTGCCTGTCAGCGATTTCCGGTTGGTGTAAATCTGTTCGATCACAGAAATCAAGACGCGTTGTTCATGGGGCTGCAGCGACTCTTGAGCATAGATCAGCTTTTCAATCAACGCCTGTGCCCGCAGAATATCCGCTTCCGCGATCCCCGGCAGTTTCTGATTCAGCCTCCATGCGGTAAGCTCAGCTTTCCAGCCAGGCTGATAAGGAACTGCCAGAGCTTTCATCAAGCTGCCGATCAGCTTGCACAATATTTCATCCCGCGCCGAAGCGTCTTTCCAACGCCGCCGCCAGCGGCTTATCCGCAGCTGACGCCGGACTTCCAGCACGATCAGCAAGAACAGAACAAAATCGCACAAAAGCAGGATTGCTCCAAGAACACCGCTGACTGGCGAAGGCAGCGGCGTCTGGGGTTCGGTTGGTTGGGAAGCGAGATCGTCCAACAGCTCGCCCGGATCTTCCGAGTCCTTCAAGGCTGCCGTCATTTCAATATCCTGCGGTTGTTCCGCCATCTGCAGCAATGCAAATGTATCGTAATAACAGCCGGGAGTTACATCGACAGGAATCCAACCCAAGCCATCCAGATACACCTCGCACCAGGCATGGCTGTCCTGAGCGGTCAGCTCTGCGATCCCCCCGGCGCTGATCTGTTCTCTGGTCAGCCGGTAGCCTTCCGCGTAACGGGCTGGAATTCCCATAACACGAAAAGCCATGACGGCCGCAGAGGCGTACTGCACTGCATTGCCGGTTCGGCTCTCGCTTAAAAACCAGCGGACCGGATCCGCTGACTGCGGCGTTTGCGGCGGTGTTTCGGCATATTGAACCTGCTTTTCCAGAATATCCCGAATTCGCGTCACAGCCTCATAAATTCCCGGAGAGCTCATCGGTTCCTTGAGAAACAAAGTGCGGATCAGCGACTCAGTTTCCGCATCGACATCCAGATAATTCTGATAGACAAAACTACGGTAGACGGCTTCAGCCTGAATGTATTGACGCTGCGCATCCGTTTGAGGTGCTTTTATCCAATCCGGGGCGTGAAGCAGCTCGCCCGGCTGATCGCCAGACCATTCGACAAACTCTCCATGCCGAAAACCCAACAGAGCGTTAGCATGATAGCCCATATCCAGCCAGCTGCGGACTGAACCTGTTATAGTGTCTGCTTCCACTGAATAAGGAAAGTAGGAATATTTCCGATTTGCGCCGTGATTGGCCACTTCTATCCGATTCGCCTGCAGCGGGGTATCCGGATCCAGCCTCAGCGCTGCGGCTGACTGCGCCCCGACGGGGAAGTTCTCCATTTCCAGCCACTTTAACATGCCTTCATTGCTTCCGGCATAGGCCGCTTTCTTCAGCGCCAGCCACCGGCCCCCTTCATATCGGCCGCCAATATAGCCGCGCAGATAAAAGGTTTTCAGCTGCTCCGTCGTAACCGTCAGCGTCGCTCCTTCCCCGCTTAATAAACGATCCGCTTTCCAAACATCGCCCTGCGGCAGGGAATCCCCACCATAGCGCAGCGTATCCAGATTGGCAAAGAGATCCTTCCGCAGCCGCGTCATTTCCATTAATTCCTGATTCTTTCCGATGAATGTCAGAAGCAGCGCGCTGATCACGCCAAGCCAGAGCCAGCGTTTTCCCGCAGACGCCGCGTTGACCCATTGAAGCCAGAGAGCCGCAATCCCCGCCAGCATCAGCACCATCGCCCAGGAAGACACACAGCGTAACCGCAGCCCGGGCATCATCAGAAGCAGAACGGTCAGTCCCATCCGACCCGGATGGCTGCGCCATGTCCAGATCAGAATCGCAAATCCGCTCATCAAGACGGTGAAAAAGATCGAATAAGAGAAACGTGTTAACGAGGGATTAGCCAGAATATTCCGGGCGTCCTCCTCATAGACATTCCAGGCCTGAATCAGGCCATTCACGCACGCCACCAGTCCGGAAACCAGCCATGGCAAAAGAAGCAGCGTCAACCCCAGCCATGCCAGCCACAGGCTTCGGCAAAGCCGCAGCCGGCTGGTTTTCGTCAATCCCGCCTGCAATCCAAGCAGCGCGGCGCCAACCAGCCACGGACCCCAAAGGCCGCTGACTGGTCTTGCGCAGATCACAGCCAGCTGGGCGGCAAAACCGGCAAGCAGAAGAAAACCCGCGATAATCTCCATCGCGGAAACAATTTCTCTTTCGGTTTTCTTCCGACGCCCTTTTTCACTCATGCTCTCTCTCCTAAATCATCAACTGCACGGCTGCGTTGTCCAATGCGGACAGCGGCAGCTCAATCTGTTGGCAGCGCCCTTTTTCACTCATGTGGATCGTCTGTTGATCCGCTCTGACAGTAATCGCCGTCACGTCCAGCTGCGGGTCCAGCGAATTCAGCATCCGCGGGAAATCCCCGGCCGTCACATAAATCATTTTATTGTATTGCTTCCGATCCCCCAAGCCCGCGAACAGGCGCAGACCATTGCCCGGACTTGAAGGCAGACGCAGATGAATCCAGAATGCCGCCAGCTGAGCGCCGTCCTGAACTGAACGTACCGGTTTTGACGCCAGCTGATTTTCTGCCGCAAACACCGCCTGATGACCCACACCCTGTTCGATCAGCTTCTGACTGAACGATAACGCCAGTTCCACGACAGCGGAAAGTACCGCCGGCTCCTGATTCTCCAGACTGGCGTCCAACATCAAAATCGTATCGTAGTGACTTGTATCGCTGGCTTCCTTGACGACCATCGTATCGAGCTTGCTGGAAAGCTTCCAGTGGATTTGACGGATATCGTCTTGCGGTTGATAATCGCGCAGATCGAACACCTCGCTGGGATCGCTGCCTTTGCGGTTTTCATAGACGGTTTCCCCTTCCAGAATCCCATGCGGCATCTTTGTGATCTTTAACTGGACCGGCACTGACTGCGGATAAACCGTCAGGCTCTGGCTGGACAGCGGAGGCAATCGGAAAGCGCACAGACCGAACAGATCGCTGACCCACAGCGCCTGACAGCTCATTGAATATTCGCCGCAGCAATCCGGAATCCACTCGACCGCGGCCTCCCGTTTCTTATCCAGCGCAAAAACCGCGGATTGTTCTTGAATTTGTCCAATCAGATGATTTTCAACCGTCAGCTGAACATGCAGCTGGCCGGCGGCCAACAGGGGAAAACGATTGACGATTATGCGATAAAACGTTTTTTCTCCCCGCAAAATGCTGCCATCCAGACAGACCTCAAAGCGCATCCGTTTGACATCCAGAAATAACAAGATCGCCAGGACCGCCGGTAAACTCAGTCCCAGAAGCAGGATCAGAAACACAAGCCGGCTGCTGAAAAACCACGTCAGAAGCAGACAGGTCATTAAGAAAACGACGTAAGCACGCCGGCTTTTCTTCATGCCCAGGCGCCTCCCGGTTTCTGCGGCGGCGCAATTTCATCCAGGACCGCATTCATCAAAGCCTGCGGCATAATTCCTTCTACCCTGGCCTGCGGACGTAAAATCAGACGATGCGCACAGACGTCGTTAAACACAGCGCGGACATCCTGCGGCAGCGCGTAATTGCGGTCCATTAATACCGCATGGGCTTTGGTCATCTGCGTCAGCGCCAAAACACCGCGCGGACTCACACCCAGCTCAATCGCCGGCAGCTTGCGCGTCCGTTCGCACAGGCGGATCAGATAATGCAGCACATCGTCATGAATCCGAACGGAAGTCAGATAATTCTGCACTTCGCGGATATTCTCGCGGGATGCGATTTTCTGGATCTCATCGAGCGGGTTCACATAACGGCGGGCTTTGAGAATCCGCACCTGATCCTCCGTTGCCGGATAACCGATCGAAAGCCGTACCATGAAACGGTCCATCTGCGATTCCGGCAGCGGCTGCGTGCCGGTCGTTCCCAACGGATTCTGCGTTGCGATGCAGATAAACGGATCAGGCAGCCGATGTGTCGCACCATCGACGGTGACGCGATGTTCCTCCATGGCTTCCAACAGCGCGGATTGTGTCTTCGGCGACGTCCGGTTGATTTCGTCTGCTAACAAAAGGTTGCAGGCAGCCGCGCCTTCACGGTATTCAAATTGATTCGTCTGGCGGTTGAACATGCTGAAACCGGTGATATCGGAGGGCAGCGTGTCCGGCGTAAACTGAACTCGTTGATAATCCAGCCCCAGCGCTTTGGAAAAAGCCAGGGCCAGCGTTGTTTTTCCCACGCCCGGGCAATCTTCCAACAGGATATGGCCGCCGGCATAGATCGTCATCAGCACCTTGCGGATGATTTCATCTTTCCCGGTAAACGCTTTGGAAACTTCGCGGATAATTTGTTCCGATTGTTCAATAATCATGACTGTCCCTCCTGTGTCTGCGGTATTGCCTCTGATGGCGGCGTTGCTTCAATCGACGGCGGGATGACCGCCGGGTCATTGTTCTCTATTGCTTTGGGCGGAATCGAATCCGGTGCGGCCGTTGATTCCGGAATGGGCGCTGTTGCCTCGGGAGTCGGAATTGCCGGATCCCATTCTGGCGCAGATTCTATTTCCGGAGAAGGTTCGGGACTGAGGGACGCCGCGGGCTCCATCAGAGAGGTCGCAGACCGTTGTCCCCCAAACAGCTGCCAGGCTCGCCGCTCGCCCTCATCCAGTTCCCCGGCAGTCATTTCATCCGGACTTCCATAGCCCATTAATTGTGTTTTCCACTGGTCGACATACGCTTGCGTCCAGGCTGGATCGGTCAATGTGACATGGAAATCTTCCGGCAGCGCGTCGCCGAAATAAAATGGCATTGCGTAGCTCGGCACGACCAGCGTCGGCGGCTGCGGATTGTGAAAAATCGCTTCACTCAGTTGAGTGCATCCATAGAAAACTTCAGTTCCCAACGCCGTCAGACTGGCGGGCAGATCAATGGTTTTCAACGCCGTATTGGCAAAAGCCGCTGTGCTGATCATGTCGATCGCGCTGTCCTGTGCAAATTCAACTGTCGCCAGCGAGACGCATCCTTCAAATGCAGAATCTTCTATCTGCGTCAGAGAACTGCCGGTAAAGCGGACAGCTTCCAGATTCACACAATTCGAAAAGGAACGGATTCCAATATACTCCAGACCTTCCGGCAAGATGAACGTTCCGGAGTACCCTGAATTTTCAAACGCGGAATCCATGATCCAGGTCAGTTCTTCTCCATTTGTTAAGGTAAACGGATTGGCGCAGTCTTTAAACGCCGCCTCGTCGATCCCCCGCGTATGCGGAAGCAGCGGAATTTCGCCAGCCGCATTCCAAGTAGACTGCAGAACTGCCAGTGCCTGGGGATCCAGATCTTCGCCCCAGCCATACAACAAGCCCGTCTCCCCGACCTGTTCCAGAGAATAATGATGATTTGCGTAATGGAAACTATAGGGATATTCATAGTTGAAATAGGTATCTTCCGGCGCGAACCCCGGTATTGAAGGCTGATAGTCATTGACAAATTCCGCATGACCGGCATTGAATGCCGCAAAATGCAGTTTGGGTGCGCCTTCCAGCGCCTGATCCTGCACGGTGATTGCGGTCGGATTCAAGCTGACCAGTCCTTCCAGCTTAAGACAGTCGGCAAAAGCATGCCTGCCGATCGCTTCCACGCTTTCCGGAATCTCCGCCGCAAACAGCGCAGCGTTGCCGGCAAAGGCCCGGCTGCCAATTCGGGTAATTCCCTGCGGCCAGTCCCCGGCGCTTAAGAATGTCGGACACATTTCCGCGCTTAACAGAATCCGTTCCTGGTCCAGCGTCAGAATTTCAAAGTTGCCTTCCGCTTTGACGCTCAGTTCTGCGGCGGTCCGCAACATCTGCGGCTGCTTCTCCAGCAGTGCTGCCCAGCGGCTGCGATAGCTCTCCGCCTGAGCTTCGCTGACCCAGGCGCTGACCGCGGTCAGATCCGTAAAGCTGTCCGGCTGAATTTCCGGCGCTTCGCCCAGACACACGATCTGCGGAATATTCGCGGTTATACTCGCGGAATCCAACTGGCTTACACTTGCGGGCAGCAGAAGCAGTTCTACGTTTTCCAGATTTTCCAAGGCGCCTGGCAGAATTTCAACGACGCCCTCAGGAATTCTTACAATCCCCTCAGCGCTGGCAAGCATGCTTAACAGCTGCGTACCGTCTTCCGAAAGCAGCGCTTCACCTTCAACACGATACCGAATCGCCTGACCATCGTCGCGGACCAGCTGATTATCGGCAAGCTGACTGCCCCAGCGGGACAAATACCGCCACTCCGTTCCCGAAGGCACTACAATTTCCGCGCCGTGAAGCTGGCTCAGATCCATTTCCACCGGCTGATCAGAGGTCAGAATCAGCCGCTGAATATGATTTCCCGTCGTAAGTTCTACCGCCTCGACTTGCTCGTCCAGCGTTATTTCCGTGCGGGATAACGGGATCTGAAGCAGGCGGGTTTTCGCTTTGTTGTAAAGCAGACCATCTTCTGAACTCAGATACGGATTTCCCGCATCCACGCTCCAGGCAAAGCGCGGCGTCAGTTTCTGATTGCTGATTTTATACACGGACTTCGGCAATGAAACCGTATCGACGGAAGCCGAAAGATCAACCCACTGCACGCCTTCTGACACGCTCAGCTGTTCTGCCGGTTGGACAAGTCCGGTCAGCGTTTGCACATATTCCAAATAGGCAAAAGAATTTTCATCAAAATCCTGCTGCCAAGATATTTCCTGATTGGCGTCCAACTCTGCCAGCGGCAGCGGAACAAGCACCTGCCGGCCGGCATGATCCGGGACAAACAACGGATTGACCGCAGTTTTCCCATCCAGCGACCAGCCTAAGAATAAGGTCTTCAGCGGGCCTTCCTGCGGCAGCATGGAGTGATAATAATGAATCAGATTGATCTTCTGGCCCGGACTGTAGGTAGTCAGATAATCGCCCGCCTGCCAGTTTTGAACAAAAATCTTATAGGACTGGATCGTATAGTCGACCGTGATCGTCTGCCAGGGACTTTGCGGATTCCGCCGGATCCGGAACGCTACTGTAAAGTCCTCAAGCGCGACCGGCGGATAATCGCCAATTTCAAAATTTTCGCCATAAGCTTCAATCCGGTAGATCTCGCCGCCCTCAAAAATATAAAAATTCGCAGCACATAACAATTTCCAGTCGTCCAATACCGCGCCATAATAAATCAGGCTGAGATCTCCTTCATAGACGTTGACTTCGAGTTTCTGATCGCTTCCCTGCGAAATTCCCTCTTCCGGAAACGGCTTTGTACCCCAGAGTTCAAAGATGTCCGGCGGCAGCTCAGGCACCGGATCGGGATCGACAACCGGCTCAGGTTCCGGTTTATGGTCAGGCACACTTCCGCCTTGATGACCGCCATCGGGCTTAACGATTACATGCTCGCTGTCCGGATCGATCACGACCTGCGCGCCTTGCCCTTCCCCGCCGATGACCAGCTGATGAGCGTCGTTCGCTTCCGTTTTCTGCAGCGTATCTGCGACCCCGGGATTCTGTTTTGGTTTCTGCGTATTCTCAGCGTCCGGATCCTGCTTTAAAAGATCGTTATCATTTTCACCGCCTGCCTGTGTGCCAAGCTGTTCCTGATCGGAGAACTGAATTGGGTTCTCCTGAAATTGTTCGTTCAGCGAAATCCGGGAAGGATCAAACAGGCTGCCGGCCTGATAGATTTTCCACAGTGCCAAACCGGCGATGATCCCCGCCGCGATGCCGACAACCGTCAGCCCGATTCGCAATCTTATTTGTTTTTTATCGTTCATAGGTAATCCCTCGTTTTCAGCGCATCAGCCAGTGTTTTCTGCATTTCTTCAAAATTGATCGGCTTGGAAAAATGTCCATTCATCCCGGCTTCCAGCGAAGCGCGCTGATCCTCGACAAAAGCGTCGGCGGAAAGAGCGTAAATCAAAATCTGGCGGGCATCCTCGCGGGGTAAAGCGCGGATGGTCCGGGCCGCCGTTCTTCCATCCATCACCGGCATCTGGATATCCATTAAAATTGCGTCGTACGTATGCGGTTCATGACTTTCAAACATCGCGACCGCCTGCGCGCCGTCCCGGGCAATATCCAGCGATGCTCCTGCCATTTCAAGCATGCTTTCGGCAATTTCCGCATTGATTTCATTATCTTCAGCCATCAGGAAGTGCCGCCCCTGCAGCGAGGTGGTTCCGGAAGCGGCTGCCGGCGATGGCGCACGTCTGGTTTTCACGGTCTGATCCGCGGCGATCGGCAGGTTCAGCAGGACTGTAAAATCCGTACCCTGTCCCGGCGTCGTATCAACGACAATTTCGCCGCCCATCAGCTGTACAAGCTGATCAGTAATCGCCATCCCCAGACCCGAGCCGCCGTATTTTTTCGTAACTTCCGTGCTTTCCTGTTCAAATGGATGAAACAGATGGCTGATAAACTCCGGATCCATGCCGATTCCCGTATCATGGACGCGGATTAAAAGATCCAGCCGGCCGTTTAAGCGCTGCATCTGACGAAAGGTTACGCGGATTTCCCCCTGCTCGGTAAATTTTACGGCATTGGAGATAAAATTGATTACCACCTGTGAAATTCGCAGTTCATCGCCGATTAAATTATGCACGTCAAAATCCAGCAGCTCGACAATAAACTGCACGCCTTTGTTCTCCACATTTTTCTGAAACAGACTGCGCAGTTTTTCCGCTAAATCCTGAATGTCGAATTCTTTTTCTTCCAGCTCGATCCGCCCGGCTTCAATGCGCGACATGTCGAGAATATCGTTGATCAGGGAAAGCATATACTGAACTAATTCTTCCGCTTTGTGCAGATAAACGATGGCCGGCGCATTTTCGTCGAGCGCATGGTGAGCCAGCGTCAGCATGCCGACAATGCCGTTCATCGGCGTGCGGATCTCATGACTCATCTTGGACAGGAACGTCGTTTTCGACTGGCTGGCGGCCTCGGCTTCTTCCAGCTGAACTTCCAATGCCCGCATCGTTTCATGATTTTCCGTCCAGTCTTCAAACAGAAAGATGTCAGCCGTCTGATCCTCGCTGCGCTGTACCGTCAACCGCAGCCACCGATTGGAATTTACTGTCTGAAATTGCTGATGGAGCAGCGCAGTCCCGTCCCAGTTCTGGTAACGTTTTAAAAAAGCCCGGCTTTCCGCAGGATCGCCAATGTCCATCAGCTTTCGAATATCGCTCTTCAGCTCTGAAAATGAAAGTCCCGTAAGCGCGCTGAGACCGCTGGACGCCGCCAGCGGCATCTTGTCGCTTAAACGCAGCGTCAGCAGCGCCGCTTTCGTTTGTTTTAAGAGCAGAGCGTCGCCCTGATTCCGGGCTGAGTTTTCGATCTTGTCCTGCTTTTGCTTTACCTGTAAGCGCTGCCATACAGACAACAGAAAAAGCGCAGCCAGCAGCTCCGCAAGAAAAAATAATCCCAGCATCAAGGCTGGCTCAAGCTTTATCAAAAGCGTCCCCATCGTCATCTTACCCTCTTTCGGCAAGTAAATTGTTATCGTTTTCATTTTAACATCATTCCTTAAAGAAGTATAGAAAAGCAACTAATTTGGTCAAGATTCAACCCGTTTTGGACAATTCTTATTCTCCTGACCGTTGTTTGAACTCCAATCCCGGGCGAACAGGCCCTGATGTTCCCCCTTCAAAGCACCGATCAGATCCTGATTATGCGTGACGGCGACATCGTGGAATGTGGAAATCATCAGGAACTGTTTGTGTTAAACAAATTCTATACTCCGGGGCAACAGTCCATACGCAGCGGCTTGAAAGAACGGCCAGGCAGCTCCGGTTCCAGCCTGACCGCTTTGCGGCTTTCTACCAAATTGGAAAACTCCGGGAAGATTGGGGACTGGATCTGGCCGACACTGATACGTTAAGCCTGTTGAACTGTCTATTCATTTTAAAGGATCAGCGGAACAACGACCCTGACATGTAACGCCGGTTCTCCACACAGAGCTGTAGCGTTTAACGCTCGTCTCTCTTTTCTCACTCCATAGAAAAAAACCGGTTCCTTTATCCAGAAATCGGTTTTTCTTTATGCTTCTTAAACTTGTTCGTCAGCTGCGGATTGAACTTCCGTTTGTAACGCTACTTCGGTGTCTTCCAGGACGAACGGCATTTCTTCACGCGGCAGATAGAAACTGTAAATGGAATCTTTCAATGCCATCCAGTCGGTCATCTTCATCGTCCAGATTTCATCCTCCGGCTCGACGATCCCCTTACTGATCAAAGCAGCCAGCTCCGCGTCAGAGAAACTGCCATCTTTCTTTCCATCTTTTCTGCGCACATACCAGCGATTATTCGTTTCCATGATTATCCTCGCTTTCCTGATCTGCGCCTTGGCCCCCATCCTCCGGAGTCGGCGTCGGCTCTGATGATTCTGACGGTGACGGAAGCACCGTTGGTGTTGGCGTTGGGGTTGGCGTTGGCGTCGGGGTCGGCGTTGGGGTTGGGGTCGGCGCGATATAATTGTAATTGGTAACGGATTCCACCGAATTCTCATACAGCGTGCTGTTGGATCCGGCGATGATCGTGATCGTTACCTGTCTGCCATCCTCAAAGGAACTGTTGGGCAGCGTAACCGAGTTCCCGCTGACTTTCTCATGATAGCCGTTTTGATTGGTAACGCTGACTTCATAGTAATCGGCATTCTCCACCGCATCCCAGCTGATTCGGACATTGTTGGCGTCCTGACTGATCTTGACGTTAGCGACGGAAGCAAGCGTCTGCGACGGCGTAGCGGTCGGAGCGAAATAATTGAAAACCTGCGTTGCCGCTTCCGACGGCTTGAAACCATCCTGCCGCGAATACGCGACGATGCTGAAAGTCACCTGCTTGCCATCCTCGAACAAATTTCCATTTAAGGAAACGGAAGTTCCGTCGATCTTGGCCGAATATTCCTTTTTCAAAGCGGCGCTGACTTCATAGTAATCCGCGTTTTCCACTTTATCCCAGCTGATTTTGATCTGATCGCCAGTCTGACTGATCGTGATATTTTTAACCGCCTCCAGCTGTTTTTCTTCTTCGTGGTTATCGTTCATTTCGCTCTGACCGCGGCTGTTATCTCCGGATGCAACCAGACTGCCATTTTTCAGCAAACCGACGGAATGCTTGTCTCCCGCGGCAACCGCGATCACATCTTTCCATGCTTCAACTTCCAGCCGGCCGTATTCCTTATCGCCTTCGGCGCTCACCGTGCCATCGCTGCCAAGCAGCAGGACGTGCTCTGCGGAAGCAGCGGCCATCGTGATGTTCGACGGCGTCTTCGCCGGACAGACGCCGGTTTTGCCCGGGATGCAGTCAAGGCCTCCGGACTTGTTTATAATCAACAACGTATCGCCGCTGATCACGACATTCTGCACGTCGGTGAGGGAGGATACATCCGCGCTGCTGCCGGCGGTCAGAACTTTTCCTTCCCGGGTAATGCCGACGCTGATATCTCCGCCCGCGGCGATTTTCGCAACGTCCTTCCATTCAGAAACTTCACATTGTTTAGCGCTGTTGTCGCCAGTGCAGACAACAGTCCCGTCTTTTTTTAATCCCAGCGTGTGATTTTCACCTGCCGCAATGGCCGTGATCCCGCTCCATTCGCCGACTTCGGTCTGATGCTGCCGGGAACTGCCGGCCGCGACGACCATGCCGTTTTTCTTCAAGCCGACGCTGTGCCGTGCTCCCGCCTTGATGGAGGTGATGTTCGCCCAGCTGCCGACGTCAAGCTGACCTTCGTCGTTGCTGCCCTGGCCTTTCACCGTCCCGTCGGTATTCAGCACTAGCGTGAACTCCTCGCCCGCCGCAATCCGATTTTCCGCGGTCATGATGTTGGTGACGTTCTCCTTTTTTCCGCCACTCAAGCTGTTCAGCGCCAGAATCAGAAGCAGCACGCCTAATCCGATCCCCACAGCCGCGCCGATCAGTTGAGTCTGTTTCTTCTTTTTGACGCTGGCCGGTCCGGGTTTCGGCCGGGCTGTACCGGCGGCATGCGGCGATACCGGGGATTCTTTAACAACGTTCAGCGGTTTGGTCTTCTCCAGATCTTTCACAGCCGGAATGACGCGCGTCTGACCCAGCTTTTCCTGCGGCGGAATCGGCTCATTGATCAGCGGGGGGGCAGGCACTTCCTCCTCCGGCTTCTTCATAAATGGAATATCCAGTGTTTCATGCAGATCCTTTTCCGGAAGCTTCACCGCTTCGTTGCGGACCATCTCATCCAGACTGACATTGAAGCATTCCGCTAATAAGATCAGATGATCCACATCCGGAATCGC
>QFCE01002082.1_pt1 | contig 16577 bp, 15 predicted proteins | sample 5346091 | NCBI WGS metagenome assembly QFCE01 (sample SAMN09062252, study PRJNA434731) | Human gut metagenome, whole genome shotgun sequencing project. | isolation source: stool timepoint A chromium assembly | host: Homo sapiens | collected 2015 | reverse complement strand
CCCGCTTGACCGCCCCGTCGATGGCTTTTTCATCCTCCCCCTGGAACTTGCCCCGCACCCAGTCCGCCATGTCATAGTCGGGGTGGGGCTTTTCTCCCACACCCACCCGGACCCGGGGGAACTGATCGGTGCCCAGATGCTGGATGATGTTCTTCAGGCCGTTGTGTCCGCCGGCGCTGCCTCCCTTGCGGATGCGCAGGCGGCCCACCGCCAGGGCGGTGTCATCCGACACCACCAGCACCCGCTCCGGCGGGATCTTATAAAAGTCCACCGCCTGGCGCACTGCCTCGCCGGACAGATTCATATAGGTCACCGGCTTCATCACCAGCACCTTTTCCCCGGAAATAGTGAGCAGATTGGTCAGCGCCTTGAACTTCAGCCTCTGGATGGGGGCGTTCTGCCGCTCGGCCAGCTCATCGGCCACCAGAAAGCCCACATTGTGGCGGGTATTTTCATACTGGTTCCCGGGATTCCCCAGACCCACCAGCAGCCACTCAGCGCCGCCGGTATTGTTTCGGAAAAACATGGTCGTCCTTTCTTCGCTCAGAAAAGGAGGAGACGGGCGTCGCCCGTCCCCTCCGGTTCGGCAGGGTGGTATTCAGGAGAACAGACGGGAGACAGAGGTCTCCTCGTAGATGTGGCTGATGGCCTCGGCGAACATGTGGGCCACAGAGATGTAACGGATCTTCTCGCAGGCGGCGACGCCGGCCTTGGGCGGGATGGTGTCCAGGAACACCACCTCGTCAATGACGCTGTCGGCGATGCGCTGGATGGCGGGGCCGGAGAGCAGACCGTGGGTGGCGCAGGCGGTGACACTCTTGGCCTTGCCAATGTCCACCAGGGCCTTGGCCGCGTGGCACAGGGATCCGCCGGTGTCCACCATGTCATCCAGCAGGATGACGTGCTTGTCGGTGACGTCGCCGATGATATTCATGACCTCAGAGGAGTTGGCCTTCTGACGGCGCTTGTCCACGATAGCCAGGGGCATCCCCAGCTTCTGGGCAAAGGCGCGGGCGCGGGCCACAGAGCCCACGTCGGGGGAGACCACCATGGTCTCATCCTGAACCGCGGCAAACTTACGGATAAACTCGTTGACAAAGATGGGGGAGCCCAGCAGGTTGTCCACCGGGATGTCGAAGAAGCCCTGGATCTGGTTGGCGTGCAGGTCCATGGTCAGCACCCGGTCCGCGCCGGCGCGGGTGAGGATATTGGCCACCAGCTTGGCGGAGATGGGATCGCGGGGCTTGGTCTTGCGGTCCTGGCGGGCGTAGCCGAAATAGGGGACCACGGCGGTAATCCGGCCGGCGGAGGCCCGGCGCAGGGCGTCGATCATAATAAGCAGCTCCATCAGGGAGTCGTTCACCGAGTGGAGACGCCCGTCCTTCTCAAAGGGGCAGGTGGACTGGACCACGAACACATCCGCGCCACGGACGGTCTCGTAGATGGAGGCAAAGTTCTCGCCATCGGCGAAGGACCCGACCTCAGAGTTGCCCAGGGGGACCCCCAGCTCCTGGCAGATGGCCTTTGCCAGGTTGGGATTGGAGTTTCCGGTAAAAATCTTGATGCTCTTCCCGTGTGTGATCATACTCAACTTCCTTCCATTTATTGCGGAGCCCGCCCCGGACGGGAGCGCAGCCCCTGTTATCGCTTCCTGCGGTCCTCACAGCATTTCGGTCCCACGGCCCGGCGCAGCGGGCTTGGGTTCACTTCTGCGGCTTTTTGGCCCGGTGGGCGGCCGCCCAGCCCGGCTTTTCCACCTGACGGGCCCGGGCGATTGCCAGGGCGTCGGCGGGTACATCCTCCGTGATGGTGGAGCCGGCGGCGGTATAGGCCCCGTCTCCCACATGGACCGGGGAGACCAGGTTGGTATTGCAACCGATGAAGCAGTCGTCCCCAATGGTGGTGCGGTACTTCCGGTTACCGTCATAGTTGACCAGCACCGTGCCGCAGCCGAAGTTCACCCGGTGTCCCACCTCGGCGTCCCCCACATAGGTGAGGTGGGCGATCTTGGTCCCGTCCCCGATGGTGGAGTTTTTCAGCTCCACAAAGTCCCCCACCTTCACATCCCGGCCCACATGGCAGTTGGGGCGAATATAGGCGAAGGGACCCACATGGGCGCCGGACTCGATGGTACTCTCATTGCACTGGGAGGAGTTGATCACAGCGCCATCTCCCACGGTGCAGTCTGTGAGCATGGTGTTGGGGCCGATCTCACAGTTCTCTCCCACCACGGTATTCCCCCGCAGAATGGTCCCGGGGAGCAGCAGGGTCCCCGCTCCCACCGTGACCCCCGCCTCCACATAGACGGCGCCGGGGTCCATCATCCGCACGCCGGACTCCAGCAGAGCCTGGCGCTTCGCGGCAAATTCATCCATAAACTGGTTACCTCCTGAGAAAGATCAAAAAAAGAGGGGAAACTGTTCTCTTTCCAAAGCCGTTTTTCTCTCTTCCGCCCCCATTATAGCATATCCTTCCGGCTTTTTGCCACAATCCGCGAAAAATTTTTAAAAAGTCAGGATTCTCCTATTTTGGGGCAAGAAAACTCAAAACGCAGTGCGGCCGCCGCCCCGGAATAAACCAGGACGGCGGCCGTCAACTGTCAGCAGGGAGCTGCGGCCAGCTCCTCCTCCAGAAGGGGCTGGACCCCGAGCCGCTCCCGCAGGCGTCCGGGGTGATAGATGTGGGCCAGCTCCAGGCCGGCGCACAGGGTGTCCACCAGGTCCACCAGCCAGGCCTCCCAGGAGCGGGGAAGCTGGCCGCCCAAGGGCCACATATGGGACAGGATGATGTTGCGCTCCTTCTCAGAGAGCGCGGTGAGCTCCGCCGCGTTTCGGGCGGCCGCGCGGGGATGGTCAAAGCACTGCCAGCCGGGGTGCGCCGACGCGTCCCGAGAGTCGTAGAGGTACAGGTCGTGCAGCAGACCGGCCCGGGCCGCGGCGGTCTCATCCAGCCGCAGGGCGCGGGCGGCCCGGTACGAGCAGTAGGCGACAAACAGGGAGTGGTCCAGCGTGCTGATATGGCCGTGGTGCTTCCACCGTCCCATCATGCGTACGGCGTCAGAACCCAAAAGCTCCTCCGTGGTCCGGCAGAACTCCTCAAGATAATGGTTCAATGGAATCAGTCCTTTCTGTCAAACGGCAGTAGTTGGAATATGATACACAGCTCCGCGGTACGGCCGCGGGGAGCCGGCATCCAAAAGAACATCGGCCGGTCCGGCTCAGTCTCTATTATAATGCGTACGGCACAAAGACACAAGCGAGGAAGGGGGAGAAATTTTTACCGGATCTGACCGTTCCCCCGAATGATAAACTTGAAGGTGCACAGCTCCGCCAGCCCCAGGGGCCCCCGGGCGTGGAGTTTCTGGGTGGAGATGCCCATTTCACAGCCCAGGCCGAACTCCCCGCCGTCGGTAAAGCGGGTGGAGGCGTTCCAGTACACGGCGGCGGAGTCCACCTGCCGCTGGAAGGCATGGGCCGCCCTCTCGTCGCCGGTGACGATGCACTCGGAGTGGCCGGTGGAGTGGGCGGCGATGTGGGCGACCGCGCCCTCCACACCGTCCACCACCCGGACCGCCAGGATATAGTCCAGGAACTCGGTGTCAAAGTCCCGCTCCCCGGCGGGCGCGCCGTCGATCACGGCGGCAGCCGCCTCGTCCAGCCGCAGCTCCACCGGAGGCTGTCCGGCCACTGTCCGGCTGTCCACCAGCCGTGCCTTCAGCTTGGGCAGGAATTCTCCCGCGATCTTCCCGTCCACCAGACACACTTCGGCGGCATTGCACACGCTGGGCCGGGAGCACTTGGCGTTCTCCAAAATGTCCAGGGCCATTCCCTGGTCGGCCCACTGGTCCACATAGATGTGGCAGATCCCGGTGCCCGTCTCGATCACCGGAACGGTGGCGTTGTCCACGCAGGCCCGGACCAGACCCGCCCCCCCCCGGGGAATGAGCAGGTCCACATAGCCGCTGGCCGTCATCAGCTCGTTGGCAGAGTCGCGGCTGGTGTCCTCCACCAGCTGGAGGGCGTCCTCCGGCAGTCCGGCGGCGGCCAGCCCCTCCTTCAAAGCGGCCACGATGGCGGCGGCGGAGCGGTGGGCCTCCTTGCCGCCCCGGAGCACACAGGCGGAACCCGCCTTCAGCGCCAGAGCGGCGGCGTCGCTGGTGACATTTGGCCGGCTCTCATAGATGATGGCGATGACCCCCATAGGAACGGCGGTCTTTTCGATCACCATCCCATTGGGCCGCTCCACCCGGGACAGCACCGCGCCCACCGGATCGGGTAGGGCGGCCACCTCCCGCATCCCCTGTGCCATGCCGGCAATGCGCTCCGGGCTCAGTGCCAGCCGGTCCAGCATCACCTCAGAGATGGTCCCACGGGCCGCCTCCAGATCCCGGCCATTGGCGGCCAGGATGTCCGCTGTGCGGCCCTCCAGGGCCCGGGCCATCTCCAGCAGCGCCCGGTTCTTCCGCTCCGTATCCGCCAGAGCCATGGCTCCCTTGGCGCCCCTGGCCTTCTTCAGCAGTTCTATTGTTGTCATTGACGTCACCCTTCTCTCAGCCTTCCATCTTCGGTCCGCCTCCTGCGGTCACGGGCCAAACTTCGATTCCTTTTCGTAATTGGGCGGATCATTTTTTCAATTTGTATTCGTTTGATCCCTTATTTCTTCCCCAAAAAGCGGGTCCCCACCGCTTTTCCCTCTGCCACATCGTACAACACCTGAGGCCGTTCCCCATTGGTGATGATCATGTCGCAGCCCGCGGCGGTGACCATTTTGGCCGCCCGCAGCTTGGTCGCCATGCCGCCAGTCCCCAGGCCGGAGCCCACGCCGCCCGCCAGCCCCTCGATCTCCGGAGTGACCTCCTCCACCACGGGGATGAGCCGGGCGTCCGGATCCTTCCGGGGGTCAGCGGTATACAGGCCCTCGATGTCGCTGAGCAGGACCAGCAGGTCCGCGTGGACGGAGCAGGCCACAATGGCGCCCAGCGTGTCATTGTCCCCCACCTTGATCTCGGCGGTGGCGATAGTGTCGTTCTCATTGATGATGGGCAGGGCCCCCAGCTCCAGCAGGCGCTCCAGGGTATTTTCAAAGTTCTGCCGTCGCTCGGCGTGGTCCACATCCTCGCCGGTGAGGAGGATCTGGGCCACTGTGTGGTTATACTGGAGGAACAGCCGGTCATAGGTGTACATCAGCTCGCACTGGCCCACCGCGGCGGCGGCCTGCTTGGTGGGCATATCGCTGGGCTTTCCAGGCAGGTTCAGCTTCCCAACGCCCATGCCGATGGCGCCGGAGGAGACCAGGATCACCTCATGGCCTGCATTTTTCAGGTCGCTGAGGACCTTGACCAGATCCTCCACATGGCGGATGTTCATTCGGCCCGTGGCGTGGGCCAGGGTGGAGGTCCCCACCTTGACTACAATTCTCATATCTCAACAGCCCCTTTCCTGTGGAGCGGTCCGCCGGGGGCGGCCGTCCGGTCACGCCCGGTCACTTGCCCAGGGCGATGGTCTTTTCATAGGCGGCGATGACCGCTTCCATCACCGCGGAGCGGAAGCCCCGGTCCTCCAGAGTGCGGACGCCCTGAATGGTGGTGCCGCCGGGGGAGCATACCCCATCCTTCAGCTGGCCGGGGTGGGCGTGGTTCTCCAGCATCAGCTGGGCCGTGCCCTCCGCCATCTTGGCCGCATAGGCCAGCGCCTTGTCCCGGGGCAGACCACAGGCCACGCCCCCATCCGCAAGAGCTTCAATAAACATGGCGCAGAACGCGGGGCCGCAGCCGGATACGGCGCTGGCGGCGTTGAGCCGGTCCGGGTTGACCCGGTCGATCATACCGGCGGCGGACAGCAGGTTCTGGAAGTCGGACAGTTCCTCCTCATTGGCGTCCACCCCGTAGTACTGCACCACGCCGGCCCCCACTGCCACCGGGGTGTTGGGCATCAGGCAGATCACCGGATATGCGCCGCCGGCCATCTCCTGGATGCGCCGGGCGTCCAGCCCCGCGGCCATGGAGGCCAGCACGAACCGGTCCTTCCGTGCCTTCAGAATGGGGGCCAGCCCGGAGAGCAGCTGCTCCATCATCTGGGGCTTCACCCCCAGAAAGATCAGGCCGCACTCCCGGGCCACCGTCTCATTGTCCGCCGTCTGTACGCCCAGCTCCCGGGCCACCGCCTCCGCCTTGGACCGGGTCCGGTTGGCCAGAAGGACAGGCGCGCCCTGGGCCCCTTTGACCGCCGCCCGGGCCACCGCCGTGCCCATGGTGCCTGTGCCGATGAATCCGATGGATGAAAACATCTCGATCATACTCCTTAGATCTTAAAATTTGCGCCTCCGCCTTTTTGGGGCTGAATCGTGCTCTGGCCTTCTTCCTTCTGTGCATTTTCACGATTCAACCAGAGCCGATATATCTCATGCGCAGAAACTTTTCTTTTATCATAACACGCTTCTTTCAGAATTCAATTGCTTTTTTGCGAAAAGCGGCTTTTTTCATCTGTTCTTCCTCTGGAATCCTGAATAAAGCCCTGTTTTTCTGTCGTATACGCCACCCTTGCTTTCTTTGAATTGCATCAAATTATATCCAAAGGATTCATTTTTGAGTCCATTTTCTACAAAGCGGCAGCTGCGTTTAGCTCTGCGCAAATGGACGCTCCCACCTGAAACGCTGTTTTCTCAGCTTTGTACCACATTTATTTGTGCATTTCGCATATTTTTATCTCTGTAAACCTGTATTTTTAATTGAATTCAATGGTATATTGAGCGATCTTCAATTTTATCCCGAATTTCTTGAATCATTTTTTGTGTTGCAAGAGACGGCTTCTTATCCTTCGAAACAGCCAGGCCAATCGTGCGGTATTTGTTATGGATCAGGGGAAATGTCTGATAGTTTCCTGGCTGGTGCTTCAGGGTCATTTCCGGAAGAATGCTGTACCCCATTCCACTTTCTACCAAGGCGATCACTGCGCTCTCCAAGGCAATATCATGCTGTTCACTGACCGTCAGCTGATTGTCTTCAATAAACTCCTGTATATTTCGGTCATATCCCCGCTTTGCCAGGATCAGAGGAAGGTCCCTCAGTTCCTCCGCCCGTACGTATGGCGGCTCCTGCGGTACAAAGCCCTGCGGCATAACACAAAACAGACGGTCGTGGAACAATGTGATGGTATGGAAGTGCTCTGATGTAGGCATGGAGACAAACCCAAGGTCTAGGCGGGAATCTTCCACCATATCCTCGATCTCCTGATAACCGCCCTGATAAACTCTGACCTCAATATTGGGATATTTAGAGTGAAAGGACATTAGAATATCTGGAAGCCATTGTATGCAGACACTGTTGAGAGCCCCGATCCGTACACACCCCTTCTCCAAGCCGTTGATCTGTGCGACCTCCTCCTGAAGGCGCTGCTCCTCCAGCAAAATAGCCCGGAAGCGGGGCAGGAGCATCTCACCATGAGCTGTCAGTGTTGCCCCGCCGCGATCCCGGTTCAACAATGCAAATCCCAGACTTTTCTCCAGCGCGTTCATGGAATGTGTGACCGCAGAGGGCGTAATGTGCAGTAGTTCCGCCGCCTTGGTCATGTTTTTTTGTTCTGCAATGGTGCAGAAAATCTGATAAGCGGTCAAAGACACTGAGTTTTCCCCCATTTACGTTTATTGAGTTTCTTTCAATTATACTTATCATATTATGAGATTTACAAAATGTCAAAGGTTATATATGATGAATATAACAACATCAGGAATATGGAGGTGCAAAAATTCAGCAAAATATACATCTTCAGGCCGTTTGTCCCAGATCACCCGCTCACATTTTCATCCTTAATATCTGAAACAGGAGGGTAACCATGGAACACAACAACAAAAAACACATCTTTGCGAAAGCCATCCCTTATCGAATCTATCATCGTTCTGCTCTCCATGGTCTTTTTTGTCAGCATTGGCTATGGTGTGTTCAAGCTGGAACTTCAGGTCATGCTTCTTTGTACGGCCACTTTTACCGCCCTCATGGCTATGCGTCTGGGGTTAAGCTGGACTGTTCTTGAAAAGGCGATCTCTCAGCGCATGGTCAAGGTTCTGCCCGCCGTGTATATCATGTTTACCGTCGGCGGTCTGATTGCTACCTTCATCTACTCCGGTACAATCCCTATGCTGATTTACTACGGGCTTCAAATCATCAGCCCCCAGTTCCTGATCCCCTGCAGTTTCCTGATTTGCGCCATTCTGGCCACCGCTACCGGCACTGGCTGGGGCTCCGCCGGAACTGCCGGTGTTGCCTTGATCGGTATTGCCATGGGGCTTGAGATTCCGCTGGCCCCTGTTGCTGCCGCAGTCGTCGCCGGGTCCACCTTTGGCGATAAGCTCTCCCCGCTGTCTGATACTACCAATATGGCCGCGCTGAGCGCGGGAACTGATCTGTATGCTCATGTTCGGTCCATGCTGTGGACCACGATCCCTGCCGCTGTTGTTACCGTCATCATCTATACCGTATATGGGCTGCGCTTTGGCGGTGACTTTGTGATGCCGGAAAATGTTTCCTCCATGCTTGCAACAATGGACCAGATGTATACCTGGAATCCTCTGCTTTTGATCCCCTTTGTAATCATTCTCCTGGGTTCTTTGTTGAGAAAGCCCACTCTGCCTGTCATGTATATCGGCATCGCAGTTGCAGTCGCCTTGGGCATGATCTTCCAGGGCTTCACTTTGGGCCATGGACTCACCGCTTTTGTCAGCGGCTTCAAGATCACTATGGTGCCCGGTCTGGATGCCGCGGCCACAAATGCTGATGTTCTGACCCTGGTGCAGCGCGGCGGTCTGACCTCTATGTCCAACATTATTCTCACCATCTTCTGTGCCTACTCCTTTGCCGGGATCGCGGAAGAAGCTGGATTTATGGAAAAGATCATTGATGCTGTTATTGGGAAGATCAAAACCCGCGGGGCTACCGTGGCGGCTGGCATCTGCACTGCTATTACCCTGACGATCATCGGCGTCAGCGGTTACATCTCCCTGATTATGACTGGCGAGCTGTTCCGCAAGCCTTACCTGAAATGGCGCATGGATCTGTCTGTCCTGTCCCGCACCTGCGAGGACGGTGGTACTATGATCTGCAGCATCGTCCCCTTCAGCACCTCTGGCCTGTTTTATGCTGGCGCTCTGGGTGTCCCCGTACTCTCCTATCTGCCCTGGCACTTTATGGCCTTTATCTGCCCCATTCTGGCCATTATCTACGGCTATACCGGCATTGGCATCAAGACGATCTCTCAGGAGGAGGCTGACCGCCAGATCCGTGAGCTTGGTTTTGAGGTGGATTGATCCGTCCCCTTTCATCTGTTATAAACATTGTCTTTGGAGATGACAAACTACTATGAAACACAACATTCTGCTTATCCATCCCACGATCCAGCCCAACGGCGTGGCCTATTTTGAGGAACACGCAAACGTATTTTATGCGCCGGACGGTCAGCCGGAAACCTTGATCCGCTGTATGAACGAGCATCAGATCGAGGGGGTCGTGGTCCGCTGCGAGCCCATCACCAAAGAGATCATGGACGCCGTGCCGTCCCTGAAGGTGATCGGAATGCACGGCGTGGGTCTTGACCACATCGACGTCAAAGAGGCCACTGCCCACGGGATCCGTGTCCTGAATATTCCGGACGCCAATTACCTGTCTGTGGCCGAGCATACCATCATGTTTATCCTGGCGCTGAGCCGCAGCCTTCGAATCAATGACTGCAGTGTCCGAGCAGATGCCTGGTACAGCCGTGAGAACCGATGCACGATGGAGGTATTTGAAAAGAACCTGCTGATCGTCGGCCTGGGCCGGATCGGAAAAGCAGTCGCCAAACGGGCCCAGGCGTTTGATATGCACGTCATGGCCTATGATGGCTTTGTATCCCGGGAAGCTATGGAGGAGTTCGGGGTCGAAAAGGTGGACCACTTGGAGGATGGTTTGAGACGGGCCGACTTTGTTACCCTCCACGTCCCCCTGACGCCGGAGACCCAAGGAATGATCTCTACCCCTCAGTTCCAGCTGATGAAAAACAGCGCCTACATCATCAACATGGGCCGCGGACCTGTGTTGGATGAGGACGCCCTCGCCGTCGCTCTGGCACAGGGCGAGATCGCCGGAGCCGGACTGGATGTTCTGAGCGTTGAACCCCCCCCGGAAAGATCATCCCCTGTTCCAGATGGACCAGGTCCTCTTTACACCCCACATTGGCGGAGACACCCGTGAAGCCAAGCTCCGCACCTCTGAACGCCTCTCCCGCACAGTCTTGGAAGCCCTGGACGGTGCAGACACCTATAATTGGTTCAACCGCCCCAGATGAGAGTCTATTCACCGGGAATCCACACAATTTTTTAGAAAATCAAACAATAAAGGAGTATATCAATTATGTTGAAGCTTGATGGCATCATGACCGCTCTGGTCACCCCTTTGAATTCTGACGGCACAGTAGACGAACAGACTCTGACTGCGCTGATTGACTATCAGATCGCCCACAAGGTACATAGTCTGCTGCTTCTGGGCGGCACCGGTGAGTACACCTCCATGACCATGGAGGAGCGGTTCCGCGCGGTGGACATCACGGTAAAAGCTGTCAACAAGCGGGTCCCGCTGGTAGTCGGCGTACTGGAGACCGGGGTCGGCGAGTGCCTGAAGTTCTGCAAGTACTGCAAAAACGCCGGCGCTGATGCCATGCTGGTGCTGACGCCCTTCTATATCATGGGCACCCAGGACGCCCTTGCAGAGTTCTACAAAACGCTGGACCGTGAAGTGGATATGCCCATCCTGATCTATAACATCCCCTACCGCACCAATGTCAACGTTCTGCCTGACACTGTGGTCCGCCTGACCAAGGAGATGAAGAACCTGGTCGGCATTAAGGAATGCGCCTCCATGACACAGGCGATGGAAGTGCTGCTGAAGGCGGGCGACAAGATCAGCGTCCTCACTGGCGACGAGTTCAGCGCTGTCAGCCTGATGGCAATGGGCGTCAAGGGCGCCGTGATGGCCACCGCCAATGTGGTTCCGGACGCCTGGGTCAAGATGTACGACCTGGTCCAGGCCGGAAAGATCCAGGAGGCCATGGAGATGTCTCTGGATTACTTCCCCCTGTTCAAGGCGCTGTTCAGCGAAAATTACATCAGCCCGCTGAAATACGCGATGGCTCAGGCGGGTGTGCCCTGTGGCGCATCCAAGCTGCTCCCGCTGCTGGAAGCCAAGGATGAGACCAAGGCCTGGGTGGATTCCGAGATGAAACGCTTGGGTGTGATCTAATCACTGTGGGGAGCCCCGATCTCCCACACCCGCAGGCTCCCGCTCCATATTACAACGTTTAACCGTCTACTGTGTATCGTGCAGAAAGGAAGAACTACCATGCCCAATGCCTATTTTACCATTGCCAAACCCGCCAACGACCCCTTTAAGAGCTATCTGCCCGGCAGTCCGGAGCGCGCGGAGCTGAAAGCCGAGCTGGCCCGGCAGTCCGCTCAGGTGGTGAAGATCCCCCTCATCATCGGCGGGAAAGAGGTCTGGACGGACAAGACCATCCAGGTCACCATCCCCCACGACCATCAGCACGTCATCGCTGAGTGCTGCATGGCGGGGGAGAAGGAGCTGAAAATGGCCGTGGATGCGGCTCTGGCCGCCAAGGACGCCTGGGAGGAGATGCCCTGGGAGCACCGCTCCGCCATCTTCCTGAAGGCCGCCGACCTGATCACCGGCTCCTACCGCCAGGTGCTCAACGCTTCCACCATGCTGGGGCAGTCCAAGACCGTGTTCCAGGCGGAGATCGACATCGCCGAGCTGGCCGACTTCCTCCGCTTCGGCGTCTGGTCCGCCCAGGAGATCTTCAAGGACCAGCCCCTCAGCGTGGACGGGATCTGGAACCGCCAGGATTACCGCCCCCTGGATGGCTTTATCTGCGCCATCTCTCCCTTCAACTTCACCTCCATCGGCGGAAACCTGCCCACCGCCCCCGCCATCGTGGGCAATGTCTCCGTTTGGAAGCCCTCCCGCACCGCCGTGCTGTCCAACTACTACTACATGAAGCTGCTGATGTGGTGCGGCCTGCCCGCCGGCGTCATCAATTTCGTCCCCTGTGCCGGCTCTGATATGTCGCGGTATGTGGTCAGCCATCCCAAAATGGCCGGCTTCCACTTTACCGGCTCCACCGCCGTGTTCCAGAGCGTCTGGAAGCAGGTGGGCGAGCACATCGCCGGCTACGCCAACTACCCCCGTCTGGTGGGCGAGACCGGGGGCAAGGATTACATCTTCGCCCATCCCTCCGCCGATGTGGAGCCCCTGGTGGCCGCTCTGGTCCGCGGCTCCTTCGAGTTCCAGGGTCAGAAGTGCTCCGCCTGCTCCCGCGCCTTCATCCCCGCCAGTATCTGGCCCCAGGTGAAGCAGGGCCTGATGGAAAAGACCGCCGCCCTGAAGGTAGGCGACGTCCAGGAGTTCGACACCTTTATGGCCGCCGTCATCGACCAGGCCTCCTTCCAGACCTGTAAGGGCTATATCGACCGGGCCGCCGCCTCCCCAGAGTGTGAGATCGTGGCCGGCGGCACCTATGACGACAGCAAGGGCTGGTTCATACACCCCACCGTGATCCGCTGCGACTCCCCCTACTATGAGTCCATGGTTCGGGAGATCTTCGGTCCCATTCTCTCCATCTACGTCTATGAGGACAGCCAGCTGGACGAGACCCTGCGCATCTGTGACACCGCCTCCCCCTACGCGCTCACCGGCGCAGTGTTCGCCCAGGACCGTCAAGCCATCGTGAAGATGGAGCGGGCTCTGCGCAACTCCTGCGGCAACTTCTACATCAACGACAAATGTACCGGCGCCATCGTCGGCCAGCAGCCCTTCGGCGGAGCCAGGGCCTCCGGCACCAATGATAAAGCCGGCACTGGCCTGAACATGATCCGCTGGCTCAGCGCCCATGCGGTCAAGGAGTCCTTTTCTCCCTCTTCCGCCATCAATTATCCCTATATGGCCCAGCCCTGATCTGTTACCACCCTCGATTCCTCCCCTTCCGTCCCTGCCCCCGGACGGGATGCCGCGCACGGCGTCCCGTCCGGGCTTTTTCTCTCCTCATCCTAAGAAAATCTTAAACAGTTCTTAATTGACTTTCCTTCTCCGTCTGAGTACACTTAGTGTACTAATACAGTTCATACAGCTACGCTGTCCCGCACCCTTGTGGGACCCGTGGCAGAAGGGAGGACATGGTATGCTGAATCTGGACTACCGGGACGCCCGGCCCATCTATGAGCAGGTGCGGGACGGCCTGCGCCGCCTGATGGTCACCGGCGTGATCCGGGAAGGGGAGAAGCTCCCCTCGGTGCGCGCCCTGGCCAGCAGTCTGGCCATCAACCCCAACACCATCCAGCGGGCGTATGAGTCCCTGGAGGCGGAGGGCTATGTCTGCTCCGTCCCGGGGAAGGGCTCCTTCGCCGCGCCCCACACCGGGGTGGACCAGGCGCGGCGGGACAGTCTGCTGGGCCATTTTGACACTGTGACCGCCGAGCTGCTCTATCTTGGGGTCACCGGCGAACAGCTCACCGCCCGGGTGCGGGCAATGGAAGGAGGGGACTCACAATGATCCAAGTAAACAACGTGGTCAAGAGCTTTGACGGCTTCCGGGCCCTGGACGGCCTGACCATGTCGGTGGAGGGGGGCTCCATTTACGGCCTGGTGGGGCCCAACGGCGCGGGCAAGTCCACCATTCTGCGGCACATCACCGGCATCTACCGGCCGGACTCCGGCTCCGTGCGGGTGGACGGTCAGCCGGTGTATGAAAACCCTGCGGTGAAGAGCCGGATGGCCTGGATCCCCGACGAGCTGTACTACTTCCTGTCCGCCTCCACCCGGGACATGATGAAGTTCTACCGGGGACTGTATCCCCAGTTCGACGACAAGCGGTATCAGGCGCTGAAGGACGCCTTCCCCGCCGTGGACGAGAAGCAGCCCATCCGCCGCCTGTCCAAGGGGATGCAGAAGCAGTCCGCCTTCTGGCTGGCCCTGTGCTGTATGCCGGACATCCTGGTGCTGGATGAGCCGGTGGACGGCCTGGACCCGGTGATGCGGCGGCAGGTGTGGTCCCTTCTCATGGGGGACGTGGCCCAGCGGGGGACCACGGTGCTGGTCTCCTCCCACAACCTGCGGGAGCTGGAGGATGTGTGCGACCATGTGGGCATCCTCTCCCACGGGAAGGTGCTGCTGGAGCGCTCCCTCACCGACCTCCAGGACAATATCCTGAAGCTTCAGGTAGTCTTTCCTGATGGGCAGCTGCCCCAGCTGCCTTCGGATCTGAACGTGCTCCATGTCACCCAGCTGGGGCGGGTCCATACCCTGATCGTCCGGGGGGAGCCGGCGGTCATCAAAAGCCGGGTGGCGGCCTTTTCCCCCATGCTGATGGAGGCCCTGCCCCTGTCCCTGGAGGAGATCTTTATTTATGAGTTGGGAGGTGAGGACTATGCGGTCCGGGACATCGTTCTTTAACGCGGCGCTCTTCCGCAAAACATTTCTTCGCTTCTGGCCGATCTGGGCCCTGTACACAGCGGGGTGGACGCTGGTCCTGCCCCTGCGCCTGTGGGCGGACGCCATGCGCCGGAGCGACTGGGCTGCTCCGGCGCTGGCGGAGTATCTCCAAAACGCCGCGAACGGCGTCCCCGGCCTTCTGGAGGCGGGGGTCCCCCTGGCCGCGGGCGCGGGGCTTGTATGCGCCATGGCGGTATTCTCCTATCTCTACTCCAGCCGTTCAGCCTGTATGATGCACGCCCTGCCTCTCCGTCGGGAGGCCCTGTTCCTCACCCAGTATCTGGCGGGGCTGTCCTTCCTGCTGCTGCCCCAGCTGGCCATCTTTATTCTGACTGCCGCTACGGAGGCGGCCCTGGGGTGTCTGGCCCTCTGGCCTCTGACCCAGTGGCTGCTGGTTCAGAGCGGATTGTGCCTCTTTTTCTACTCCTTCGCCGTGTTCTGCGCCATGTTTACCGGACATCTGGCCGCTCTGCCGGTGTTCTATGGGGTGCTGAACATTCTGGCCTTTGTGATGACCTCCCTGACGGAGGCGGAGTGCAGCCTGTTCCTCTATGGGTTCCAGTCCTTTCCCTCGCCCGTGTGGGAGTTTGCAGATTATCTCTCCCCACCCATTGCCCTCTCCCGGGCGGTCTCTCTCACCTATCAAAATGAGATTCCCAGCCTCTACCAGCCCGGTCTGGTGGCGGTCTACGCCGCAGTGGGTGCGGCGCTGGCCATCGCCGCCCTGCTGCTCTACCGCTCCCGGCACATCGAGTCCGCCGGCGACGTGGTGGCGGTCAAACTGGTCCGGCCCCTGTTCAAATATGGGGTGGCCCTGTGCGCCGGCCTTTCCGGCGGGATGTTCAGCTATCAGCTGCTGTCCGGTCTCTCCAGTCTGACTCTGATGGGCTGGATCCTCTTCTGGGAGCTGGTGGGCTACTTCGCCGCGGAGATGCTCCTGCGGAAGTCCTTCCGGGTGCTGCCGGCCTGGAAGGGAGCGGTCCCCCTGGCCGCCGCCATTGTGTTCCTCTCCCTCAGCGTCCACTACGACTGGTACGGCTTTGAAAGCCGGGTTCCGGACCCCAGCCAGGTCACCAGGGTCACGGTGGACAGCCTTCAAAGCGCCCCCTACGATGACGGGCGCGGCGGTCTGTCTTTAGAGGACCCGGAGCAGATCTCCCTGGCGATCCAGCTCCACCGGGCCGCCATTCAGCTGAAAGGGGAGAGCGCTGGGGAGGAGGACTGGACCGTTTCCTCCGACCAGGAGACCATGACGTTCCTGTACCTGCATCTGTATTACGAGCTGGCCGACGGCACGGTTCTGGAGCGGAATTATCCCGCCCTGCCCATCGTAGAGTCGGACCGCGATGTGGAGGGGAGTCTCACCTGGGCTGCGGAGCAGCTCCTCTCTGACCGGGAAAATGTGGAGCAGATGTATAACTTCCAGCATATTGAGAGCGACTACCGCCTGATGTCCGCCTATTTGGTGGATGTCTGGAACACCCAGACCCGGCAGTACGAGACCGTCTATCTCGACGGCTCCACCGAGAAGCTGTGGCAGGCCATGAGGCAGGACTTTGCCGAGGGGACCATTGGTGTGCGCTACCTCTTTGACAACAGTGTCGAACGGATGGAAAACACCTGTGCCACCGACCTGTACTTTGACTATGAAGTCCCTCCGGACCCCGAAGGAAGGGAGCCCGAATACAGCTCCTCCTTCTCTATCACCCTCACTCCCCAGGCCAGCCACACACTGGCACTCCTCCACGAGCTGAAGGTGCTGGACGAGACCCATCTGGCACTCACCAACCGTGAGGCCGAGGAGCTGGAGCGGGAGGCCCGCGGCGCGGAGCACTCCTCCGACGCCTCCACACAGACTGAGGCCGGGATCGAGAGCCATGATTCCTGAGCTGCAAACAAGCGGGCCGGTGTACCTTGGGTACACCGGCCCGCTTGTTCAAATCTCTCCACTGGAAAACTTTTCATACGCTTTTTACAGAAATCGTCTGGAAAAGCCGCCGGAAGTCTGCTACAATGGAATCAGCTTCTGAAGCGCGGAAGGAGAGATTTGAAC